>Ga0172376_10002593_pt1 | contig 21921 bp, 21 predicted proteins | sample Lak35m_FD_121114 | JGI IMG/M metagenome (GOLD analysis project Ga0172376, IMG submission 121114) | Freshwater microbial communities from Kabuno Bay, South-Kivu, Congo - kab_092012_35m | ecosystem: Environmental > Aquatic > Freshwater > Lake | place: Democratic Republic of the Congo: South-Kivu... | reverse complement strand
GGCGCAGGTGTCGCTAAGCAAGCGCTCACAGCAGGCGTCGCAGAACCGCAGATGCGCTCAGTGTCAGACGCTTTTGACGGTAGATATCCGGGAATGTCGATGTTCCAACGCCAGATTGAAGACGCTGGAATGCGTCGTCTTCGCAGCGAGGGGCAGGGATATGTCTACACCTGGACAGGCCGACGACTTCCGTGCGATGAAGACCGCGTGTACACACTTGTCAACTATTTGATCCAAGGAGGCGCTGCTGAGGTGTTCAAGGCGAACCTAGTCAAGCTCGACAGAGCTGATCTAACAGACATGCTTATTGTTCCTGTGCACGACGAGATCGTGCTCAACGCCCCGCGAAAAGACGCCGAGGAGGTTATGCGCACTGTGCAGGAGTGCATGACCACAAGAGAGGGCTGGGATGTTCCACTGACCGCCGGCATCGACGGTCCACTTGAGACATGGGGAGACAAGTACTAATGAAGAACATAGTGATCGCTGTCGACCCCGGTAAGACAACAGGTATCGCTGTGTTCTCACATGAGCCTGGTCAAGAGCCTGTGCTTGAGTCGTCTGGAGAATACACTTTGTGGAATGTTGTGAACGAGATCTACGGGTCAGTCTTTTTCGCAAGAGATAAAGGAGTTACTCCAGATATCGTCTGCGAGAGGTTCATCATCAACGCTCAAACTGTGAGGAACTCTCAAGCACCGTTCAGCCTCGAGATGATCGGCATCTTGAAGTACATTGTGCACTCGTCTTCTCTTGATCCAGAAAAGATTATCTTTCAGTCTCCTGCAGACGCGAAAAAGATGTTCCCCAACGAAGCTCTCAAGAAGCTTGGCTACTGGACGTCTAGAACTGATGGTCACGACAAGGACGCGATGCGTCACGGTCTTCTTCGTCTTGTAAAAACCGGCTGGGTGCCGAAAGCTCTACTTAGCTAGATACTATCTAAAAAATTTGTCGATGATGACAAATTCAGGTAGTATCTATGATATAGTAGACACATCAAGTCGACAAAAGGACACTAGATGGCAGTACAGGTTGAAGTCGCAGATGACGGAAAGCACGTCAATATAGCGGCTGAGTGGCGGTATAAAGAGCTTTGCAAAAGCCTTCCTGGAGCCACGTGGGACCAGAAAGCCCAAACCTGGAAAGTGCCGCTTGGCTGGTCTACATGTCTCGCTTTGCGGTCTACATTCAGAGATGACCTGGTAATCGGGTCAAAGCTATCAGAGTGGGCAGCAAACGAGAGGTCATCGCGAATTGACCCAGCCAACGCGCTTCGAGAAGTTGAAGCGATAGATGGCGCAGACGACATGTTTCCTCACCAGCGCGCTGGAATTCAATTTCTAGCCACGGCGCGTCGAGCGTTGCTCGCAGACGAACCAGGTCTAGGCAAGACAGCTCAAGCTATTCGCGCTCTTGCTGAAATTCAGTCTCGAGGCACGCCTGTGTTTCCTGCGCTTATCGTCTGTCCAAACACTGTAAAGAAAACATGGAAGCGTGAGTTTGCGCGCTGGTGGCCAGACGTAAATGTCGAAGTGATCACCGGCTCGGCGTCACAGCGACGCAAAGTGTTTGAATCCACCGCAGACGTGTATGTTATCAACTGGGAATCGTTGCGTGCTCATTCGCGACTAGCGCCATACGGATCAATCGCGTTGAAGCGGTGCGTTGCGCAGGGCGGCCACGATGAAAGCGTGACAGAAAAGCAATGCGAGGTGACTCCACGTGAGCTAAATGCAATCAACTTCAACGCAGTTATTGCAGACGAGATACATAGATCTAAAGATCCTAAAGCAAAGCAGACACGCGCGCTGTGGGCAGCTACTGCCGACGCTCCTATTCGGTTTGCTTTGACTGGAACACCGATCGCTAACAATGTAGTTGATCTGTGGTCCATTCTTCATTGGCTTTCTCCAGAAGAATGGCCGAGCAAGACTCGCTGGATTGACCGAATGATCAACACAATGCTCAACGCATTTGGAGGCATGATGGTCATCGGAGTAAAAGCGCATATGCAAGACGAGTTTTACGCGAGCATAAATCCTCGAATGCGAAGAATGCTGAAATCTAGAGTTCTTCCGTGGCTTCCGCCAGTAATCAACGACAGACGTGATGTTGAGATGTCAACAAAGCAGGCCAAGGCTTATAAGCAAATGCGAGAAATCATGATTGCCGAGCTTGAAGGCGGCACTGCTGTAACTGCGCCAAGTCCGCTGACTCAGACGACTCGCTTACTTCAATTTGCTAGTTCGTACGCCGAGATGGAAGCAGACACTGCGACAGGAGAGCTTGAGCTCAGACTCTCAGAGCCGTCGTGCAAAGTTGACGCGCTAATGAACGATATAGAAAATGAAGACTTTGGAGATGACTCTGTAGCAGTCTGCGCAGTGTCACGACAGTTGATCGACCTGTTGAGCGCTCGCATGACCGCGTCAAAGATCCCGCACGGTCTCATCACTGGTGCACAAGACGAAAACGAGCGGCAGAAAGCCATTGACGATTTTCAGTCTGGAAAGATCAAATGGATCCTCTTCACAGCGCAGGCTGGTGGAGTCGGTGTGACACTTACAGCGGCGCGCAGGTTGATTATGCTTCAGCGTCCTTGGTCGCTTGTTGACCACAAACAAGCAATGGACCGAGTGCACCGCATCGGCAGTGAGATCCACGACAGCATCATCATCACTGACTACGTAACAGAAGACACAATCGAGGAACGAGTTATTCAAGTTCTTGACGTCAAGTCAGAGAACTTTGAAGAGGTTGTCCGAGACAAAGCAAAACTTTTATCAATTCTCAAAGAAGACAAGGCTGGTTCATAATGACAGACAAGAAAGTCATCACGATCTCGAACAGCGAGATTCAGACATTCAAAGATTGCCGCCGCAAGTGGTGGTTGTCATACTACAGAGGACTGCGACCGAAAGAACAAAAGATGGTTGGTCCACTTGCTCTTGGGTCTCGCATTCACGCCGCATTAGACGCGTATTACTCAAAGAACGTGCCACTTCTTGAAGCTCACGCTAAACTTGTAGAAGTAGACAAAGGTCTGGCGCAAGCGCAGTTTCAAGACACTACTGAACTCGAGTCAGAAGCTGAACTCGGACGCATCATGTTGGAAGGCTACCTCCAATGGGTTGAAGAGAATGGCATTGACGCTGAGCTCGACATGATTTCTACTGAAGAGACGATTCGCATGCCGTTGTTCGACGGTCGAGTTGAGCTTCAAGGCAAGCTTGACATGCGAGTCCGCCGCAAAGGTGACGGTGTTCGGATGTTCAGAGACTTCAAGACAGTCGGTGGATCATTTACTGAGTTTGCTTCACTAGCTCACATGAACGAGCAGGTCCTCACGTACATGATGCTCGAAGCAGCGCAAAATAAAGAAGGCGAGCGCTCAGAAGGTGGCATCTTTACGATGTTGAAAAAAGTAAAGCGCACTGCTAATGCTCGTCCGCCGTTTTTCGACCAAGTTGAAGTTAGACACAATACTTTTACGCTTAGGTCTTTTTGGAACCGCATTCACGGTACAATTTCAGACCTTCTACGAGTAAAAGATGGACTAGACGAAGGAGGAGATCACCAATTACTTGCGTATCCGCGCCCCAGCCGTGAGTGCAAGTGGAAGTGCCAGTTCTTTGCTGTTTGTCCTCTGCTCGACGACGGTTCTGCCGCCGAGCAAGCAATCAGCGAGATGTACGAAGTCCAAGACCCGTACAAATACTACAAAACAGACACCAAAGGAAACGAGTAAACACACATGACAAACAACGTCCAACGCTCTCTTACACTCATGGTGTACGGAGAGTCTAAGGTCGGCAAGTCGACGTTTGCGGTCACAGCGCCGTATCCACGACTAATGCTCGACGTTGAAGGCGGTCACCGCTTTCTTCCAATACAAGTAAAGTACTGGGACCCACTACGTGAAGAGCCGCCGGTAGCCGACGGATCATGGGACACTTGCGTAGTCAATGTCACGCAGTACGACACCGTGCTCAAGGCCTATCAGTGGCTCCAGCTTGGACGCCACCAGTTCAAGTCGCTGATTATCGACTCGGTATCCGAGCTGCAGGTCAAGTGCATGGACAACATCGCTGGGACAAACCAAATGCAGATGCAGCAGTGGGGTGAGTTGCTCCGTCACATGGGCGCGCTTTTGCGTGACCTACGTGACTTGACAATGCACCCGACGGCACCGCTCGAGGCTGTTGTCCTCACAGCAATGTCACGAACTAGTCAAGACGGTCGTGCTCGTCCGTACCTTCAAGGACAGCTCGCAATTCAAGCGCCGTATTTCTACGACATTCTGGGCGGAATAACTGTTGAAGAGTTTGTCAGCCCAGATCCAACTCAGCCGCCGTACAAAGCACGTCGCATGTACGTCGAGCGAACAAATCAATACGAAGCAGGTGAGCGTGTTCAGGGCCGACTCGGCAAGATTGTCGAGCAACAGAACCTGGGCATCGAGCGCATGCTCGACATGGTGTTCGGCCCAAAGCCGGAACAAACAAAAGCAACAACTACAGCGAAAGCAGGTAAGTAACAATGTCAACACTCAACTGGGGTGACCTCGTCAAAGAGGCCGCAGACACAGGTAGCTACGATCCGCTACCAGACGGAGATTACGATCTCCAGATTGTGGAGGCAACAGCAAAGGTGACGCAGACTGGAAAGACCATGTTCGCCGTCAAGGCACAGGTTCAGACTGGTGCGCACGCCAAGCGACTTGTCTGGGACAACCTCGTTGTCTCAACGGACAACCCGAACGCGCTTGCTGTCTTTTTCCGAAAGATGGCAGCTCTCGGTCTGACTCGTGACTACTTCAGCGGAAGCCCGACAAACGCTCAGATTGAGCAGACCCTCAAAGGTCGGCCATTCCGCGCTGCTGTCGGTACTCGCACGTGGCAGGGGCAGAAGAAAAACGAGATCAAAGCGTACTACTCGGTTCAGCCGCAGACTGCTGCTGCTCCGATGCCAGCCGCCGCTCCGGCGCCTCAGGCTGCTCCAGCTCCACAGCCAGCTCCAGCACCGATGCCAGCAACAGCACCGGCAGGAGCAGCAGTGCCGCCTACGGCACCCTTCTGAGATACAGTTAGACTCAGCTACGCAAGCGGGCGAGCAGACTAAATATCTGCTCGCTCGCTTGTTGCACATAACGACAACTGGAGAGAAAACATGACAATCAAAATATTGATGACTGGGTACACCGCGCAGCACATTGGCTCGACGCGAAAGCTAGTAAAGTACGGAGCGGTCGCCGACTTGTTCGCCGATATCCTTCGTGACGGAGGTTGCGAGGTCGACCATCGACGCGCGATGCCAGATGAAGACATCTCTAGCTACGACCTCGTCATATGCGGTCAAATCGCACTTGCTGCGCTCGGCTCGACGTACGCGTACGGCGCGCTTGACGTAGTCTCACGTGCGCGCCAGAACGGGTGCGGACTTATGTTCTACATCGACGACTGGCAGACGCAGAACATCATCACGAGCTTGAAGACAATAACGAAGATCAAGAGCGGAGAACGCCTTGTCCGAGAAAGTCTAGGCTCAGCGCGCGCCGATCTTGAGTGGGCACGAGCAAACGTATCGCGAATCTTCCCGGTGGTTGAGGCACTGATGGATCGACCGTGGCCGATCACGCTTGTGCCAAAGTTCACCTGGGGCGACGGAAGTAAAGTCACGTACACACTGACCTCAAGAGAGTGGGTATACACAGACCTCAGCCCGTACGCTGAGGAGTTTCACACCGTGATTCCAACAGACGAAGACAGGAAGACGCAGTGGATTCTTGGCGTATTGTCCGACCAGCGCAAGTGGCTTGAGAAGATGAAGCTGTCTTGGCCTGTTGAGTATATTGGCTCACGGAAAAGCAAGGCCGACAACAAGCTCACCGAGAAAGAACTTGTAGACCTCTACGCTCAGTCGTGGGGAGTTCTTTCTCCTAAGTATCCGCACGCAGGGAGCGGCTGGTGGCGAAACCGATTTGTGTACACTGCCCGCACTCGCTCGATCATGCTCGCTGACCCTGCGGAGGTCGCGCCGCTTGGAGAGCCGTATCTTGTCAAAGCGTCGGCGATCGAGGCGATGAGCAAGCCGCAGCTACGAGAACTCGCCAACGCTCAGGCGGACGCGTTCTTCAAGGCACAAGCGTCGAAAGAACAAGTCGTAGAAACAGTCATGGCGGCAGTGCGCAAGTCAATCGCGGAGGCAAAAGGTGCGTAAGCAAGCTTTGATTATTGGCGCAGGGTTGACTGGAATGAGCGCAGGAATTCAACTTCGGCAAACAGGCGACTGGATTGTCGAGATGCACGAGGCAGCTCCCGTGGCAGGCGGTGCAATTCGCACAGAAACTATGGGAGGAATACTCTACGAGCCACACGGAACACACATCAGCCACACCGACAATGATGACGTAATCGAAATCTTACAGAAGTACTCAGACTGGGTTCCTTATCATCATGTTGTAAAAACAGTCATCAATAGCGAATTGATGAGTTGGCCTCCGCAGATTGACGAGTTGAAAACTCTTCCAGAATGGAACAAAATCTCCTCTGAGCTTGAGAGTCTTCCATCAGAGCCTGACAAGACGAACTTCGAGACGTACGCGGTCTCGATCATGGGTGAGACACTGTACCAGTGGTTTGTTTATCCGTACACGGTCAAGCAGTGGGGAACAGAGCCAAGCAACTTGTCGTCGTCGTTCGCTCCGAAGCGTATCGACCTGCGGTCTGACGGCTATCTTGGATTGTTTCGTAACAAGTGGCAAGGTTGGCCTCGAGGAGGCTGGACAAAGCTGGCCATGAACATGCTCAATGACGCTGCTCATGACGTGTACACAAACATGAAAGACACCGCAGATACCGTCGACTGGGACGCGTGGGACGCGGTAATTGTCACGGCTCCTCTCGACGAGTTTCTTGATGAAGCACCGCTGTCTTGGCGAGGAGTGCGGCTTGAGCATAGATTTATTGCAGATCACACCGGATACGCGCTTGACGCAGGCGTCGTAAACACGCCGAGCATAGACGTAGCTCACACTCGTATCATTGAAACAAAGCATATGTCAGATCAAAAAGAACTCTTGGGAACTGTCTTGTCGTACGAGTATCCGGGAGCGCCAGTAAAGCACTATCCTGTTGATGACGCAGAAGGAACAAACAAAAACAGAGCTCAGTGGCTCAAATCTGAGCTTGTTGAGCAATTTCCTCAAGCGGTTTCTGCCGGTAGACTTGCAAACTACGTGTACATCGACACTGACCAAGCGATACTTCAAGGAATTGAAGCAGCCGAGAAAGTAATCAGTCTGTAGTGAAAGACCGCGTACTTGTAACCGGGTGTACGTCTGCGCATCACTCGTCTTCACTTGGCAATAAGACAGTGTCGTTCTCTACTCAACTTGTACGTGCGCTCGAGTCACTTGGGTACGCTGTAGACCAAGTAGAACCAGATCCGACATGGACTCAGTCAGAACTAGACTCTTACTCTAGAGTATTCGTCGGGCTAGCCTCTCCGATAAGCCTAGCGTCTAACTCAGTGTACGGTGCTCTTTCAACAATAGACAAAACGGCCAGATCTAAGTCACTTGTCGTGTTTATTGACTCTCCAATGCCGAGCAAGATCACGACTGGGTTGCGAGCAGCTCAAAGGAACAATAGCGCGCTGTACAAGCAGTTCTACTCGAAGCGAAAGTTCTACAAAGAAGTTGTCAACGACAAGAAGATCAAAAAATCAATCTCTTCTGCGATTGATCTATTACTGCACCAAGAATGGCCAATGACTCTGTTTCCAGCTCTGCCCTGGTCCAATGACGACATACAAGGGTTGCCAGAGGCCTCCAGAGGCCGTCTGGTAGGCCTAAACATGGATGCAGCGTACATCGAGGCCACAAAGATTTCAGACGTCCAGGCAATGCGCCGCAACGTATGGGCTGCAGACGACATTGGAGCTCAGTGGACGATCGACACCACTAAGACTCTTCGTCTTCCTCACGAGAGAATGAAAGAGAACAAAGGATCTACAGACTCAGACGTCCATAGAAAGCTCTCGACATCTCTCGGCGCTTTGATCTGTCCTCAACGGGACAAGAACCCTTGGTGGTCTCCTCGCTACTTTCAAGCGATGAACGCGTCTACTCCTATCGCGACAGACTGGAAGCTCAGTGCGTGCGTGGGTTCTGCGTGGGCTCATCTGGCGGCTGGAATTGAAGAACTGTCGGCGATCGACAGGTACGAGCTCGCGGTACAACAGAAAGAGCAATACTTAGATAGTATTCCTACGACAAACAAAACATTGACTTTTTTACAGCAGGCGGTATGACGAAGTGATTCTTGGTGAAAAGCAACTTTTTTTGAACTGGCTACACAGAACTCAAGAGCTACAAAAAGACTACTACGGCGTAGACTACGAGTTGTTTCATGGCGATTCAGACGAGTCGCTGCGTGCAGTAATTGAGTATTTGCGCTGGAATATGCTCGCGATAGACGACGAGCTTGCAGAGGCTCGCAAAGCAATCTCGTGGAAGCCGTGGCAGTCAGACAAGCCGTATGTTGACCGAAAAGAAGTCATCAAAGAATGCGTTGACATTCTTCATTTTGTAGCAAACATAATCTGTGCCGTCGGTGGAACAGATAGAGCTCTTGACGAGATGTACGTTGAAAAAATGGAAATCAACCGCAACAGGCAACGGACAGGATACGTAGTTCGCGCCGAAGGAGTCAAGTGTGATAAGTGCGCTCGAGCTCTTGACGACTACGACGTATCTTCGTGTCGCGAAGACGCGTGCCCGCAAAAGGAGCCAAATAATGAGTGAAAGAAAAGTAAACTTTGACTGGGTAAACGAGCAGATGGCGAAAGCCAAAGTTCGAGTAGCAGCAGGCAGAACCGTGATTTCTCTGCTAAAAGCATGGGAACAAAGTAAGCACGACGACAAGTTCTCTTCTCAAGCAGTAGAGACATTTGCAAAACTTGCACTTGGCCACGCGCTTGTTCCAGAGAACGGAACCGAAGTGTGGGTTCCGGCGCGACCAGGATACATCAAGGTTGCCGACGAGGTGCGTGTTCGCTACAACGCGTACGACGGAGATCTTGGCATTATTCACAACGGGCGCAGAGGAAAAGTGACGGCGATTCGCTCAGGCGACATCATTATTCGCACAACAGACGACCGCCAGCCGCACATCGACGGCGCTCATCATTCACCGTACGCTCTTGAAAAGAGGATTCAATGAGAATCAACATAGAGTTTGAAGTCACAGGCAGCACGGTCTACGACATCGTTCACGCTGCAAATGAAGTGTGGCATGAGATTACTGAGTCTGAGGACGATCTTCCAGCAGACACTGAGATCAACATCGAGTCAAACGAGGCTACTGACTACAAAGCGCTCGTCTTCGCACGAATGAAGATCGACCATGACTGAGCGCGAAAAAGCTCTTGCATCTGCTGCAAAGTATATCTCTGGCCAACGTGACAAACAATACGGTGGACCAGAAGAAAACTTTGCGAGAATTGCGAAGATCTGGGGAGTACTATTTGAAAGAGAGTTTACATCTGAAGATGTAGCTATGGCAATGATTGCTGTAAAGATTGGCAGACACGCTGCAAACTCTGGCTTTCAAAGTGACACGTGGATTGATATCGCTGGCTACGCCGCATGCGGGTATGAAGTTGGACTTGCGTCAACAAAAACAAAAAACACAAAAAAGAGAGAGAAATAATGTCAAAAACATTTATTGACTGTAACGGTCTTGCCGGTTTTATGAGTCTCGGGTTTGTTGAGGCTGGTATCGAAATGCAGCTTAGAACTGGAACATTAGACTTTGGAAATGCTGTTGCTGAGGTAAATAGACACCACTTAGGCAATGAGTGGTCGTCGTTCTTTTCAAGTGACGAGTCTGAATGGCCAGTGCAGAAGGCTGACGCCGTTGTCGGCTGTCCTCCCTGCTCTGGTTGGTCAGTGTGGTCGGGCCCAGCTAATCGTGGACCTGACGCCGCGGCTCATGAGCACACTCGAGCGTTTATGCGGTACGCCGCGAAAGTAAAACCGTCGATGATTGTCTTCGAGTGCGTGCAACAGGCCTACACGCAGGGGCGAAACGCGATGATCAAGTACCGAGACATGGTCGAAGATCTGTCTGGAAAGAAGTACGACCTTCACCACGTCAAGATGAACAATCTTCAAGTTGGCGGATTCTCGTACCGCCCGCGGTACTTCTGGGTAGCTACTCGCAAAGGAATGAAGTTTGGCGCGCAAGTTACTAACCCAAAAACAATGCCAACAATGCTAGACGTTATTGGAGATCTTGCAGATCTCGAGCTTCAGTGGGAAGCGCAGCGCTATTCTTCAGCAGCGTCAAAGTTTGCTAAGTCTCTTCGCAATAAAAACGGCAAAGTTGACGGTCATATAAACAAGAGCAACATGAATGCGACGCGCATCGACGACATCTTTGGTGTCCTGGGCAACAAAGGTTGGGAAGCAAGAATGCCACTTGACGAAGCGCTCAAGGCAGCCGTGAAAAAGAATAAGAACAAGTTTCCGCAGACGTGGGCTGCTCAAGAAAAGAAGATCCGGTCAAAAGATTTCTACATGGGCTTCTCAAATCCGTGTCGCTGGGACGGCCAGTCATGGTGCAACGTTCTCACCGGCGGTGCTCTTGACCATGTCATTCATCCAACTCTTCCTCGATTGATCACTCACCGGGAAGCTGCTCGTATCCAAGGCCTTCCAGACAATTGGGAGTTCTCGTCTGTGCGTGACTACACGCCGCTGTCGGCGACGTGGGGCAAAGCGGTCGCTCTGCAAGCGGCAAAATGGATCGGAGACGCGACAGCTAGCGCTCTAGACGGAACGCCGAGCGGGCCTCAGGGAGAAAAGATCGGAGATCGTGAATATCTAATTGATACCGACAAAGGTTTCAGCCGGTCGTTTGTCAAGAAAAATTGGTACAACAAAGATGACGAGTAAAGACACCTACGACATCGAAGAGTACGAGAAGGAAAAGAAGACAACTAATGTTCAGCCTTCCTTGCTCATCAAGCTGATGGCCGAGTCCGAGCCGTGCTTGTTCTCCAACAAGTCGCCAGTCGCCGTGATCCCGTACCAGCACGACCCCAGTCTACTGAAGATCCGCGACAAAATGATGGACATCGCTCGATGGCACGCGCAGCTACAAGTCTCATTTGAACGTGCACTTGCGAGAAGCGTATAGTCAGATAAATGAGCTCTTTGCTGTGGTTTTTTGTTGGTCTAGTGGTCGGCTTCGTGGCTGACTTTTTTCTTGTTTGTATGATGACAAAGAATATAAAGAAAAGAATCGCTAGTCTTGAGGAACATGTACCGCTAGGATAGTCACGAATTTGTGCTGATTAGGCAGTACAATATATACAAGACAGTATGCAAACATTCTTGACCAGCACAGACTCATTTGTGCTCGTGGCTAGCCAGCTCGACAACAAGCGCTTACACAAGCAAACTCTCGAAGGCTGGCAGTCACTGCTAACAATCACAAAGCTTGACCCTGACGGCAACCATCGTGATCCTAAAGGTTGGTGGAATCATCCAGTGTCACGCATGTGGCGTGGCTACGAGACAGTTCTTGTCTCTTATATCAACGCAACGTACTTCGAGTGGCGTAGCCGCGGCTACAAGTCAACACTGCTCGACAAGGTAATGCGCACGTATGACCGCGCCGCAGAGCTCGGTCGAGTCTCCACCGACTACATCTTCCCGCCGTGGATGACCGACCAAGCGTATTTCAGTACTATTTGCTCTACGCACCGCACAGCGCTACTGTGCAAAAACTACGACTGGTACCGCAAGTTCAACTGGCCCGAAGATACTGGCGTTGCTCCTCTTACCTACGAGTATGTCTGGCCGCACCAGGACGGATACGTAAAAGACCCTGTCTAGAAGCACTCAAGTGAATTGAGAAGCATTGTAAAGCGCAAGTTGACGAACTGACAATAACAGATAAAAAAGAGGTTTTGGTGATTATACAAAGTTCAACATCGTGGATAAGTAAGGCTGCTTGTAAAGGAAGAACTGAGCTGTTCTATTCAAAGCTATCTGAACGCCCTGAAGCTGAAGCTAGACGAGTAGCCAAGGCAAAGAAGATCTGCTCAACTTGCCCTGTCCTAGAAGAATGCCGAGAAGCCGGTCGAACAAACCGCGAGTTCGGCGTGTGGGGAGGAGAGACAGATGAAGACAGGTTCTCTCTTGGATTTTTCAACAACGATCCGGTTATCAGAAAGCGTCAACGAGCCTCGGAACGAAGACGACTACGTCGTGAAGATCGCATGAAAAAAGCTCTCGAAAAATCTCAGTAGCAGATGCCCTGATTTTTATATGACACGAGTTACAATAGTGTCATGCGCGATTCTAGGATAGGCGAAAGTCTTTGGACTGAGTGGAGCGGCTACGGCTACCTGCAGAACATCGACAACTCGATTGTCTTTTCTACAGTTGATCATGTAGATCTAGACAATGAGATAGTGCGCAGAGCTCTGGCTTCATCACTTCAACGAGAAGGCATCGCTCATTCTCTTGGAGAAGGGTATCGAATGGTTGATACCGCTGTGATTTCGCACGGTTTTGCTGGGCACGTTGACGAATCGCTTGAGTACTACGTATCTGATGAGCTAGGACTTACTTACACTGGAGACACTGTTGATAGAGCTCTGCCAGTCACGTGGGTTGAGTTTACATGATCAAAGACGGCGGACTGAACGACATCTCTTGGCACGAACAAGCCGCGTGTGCTAAGCCAGAAAACGTCAACCTAAAGCCATTGTTCTTTTCTAAAGCTGCAAAAGACAGATACAACGCTAAAAATGTGTGCTACGCATGTCCAGTGCGCGCAAAATGTCTAAAATGGGCGCTTGAAAACAAGCAGATACACGGCGTGTGGGGTGGAAAAGACGAAGGAGAACTTAGGCGCGCGTTATCTGTGTCTCACACAGGGCAAGAAATACGCAGAAAGCGGTTTCCAAACTGCCCGCACTGCAGCGCTCGTCCGAGCAAGCTTCATGTCATTGTCGCCGACTCGCCGGAAGGCGGACGGTGGACAAAGATGAAACTTGTTGAGTGCAAAGAGTGCAAGTTTATCTGGAGAAGCAGGACCAGCGCGAACGCCGTCGAGGCCTACAACTCTATGCGGACAGACAGAGAAGAGCGCGCGAAGAAGGCAAAGGCCAAGAAGTCTGCTAAGAAAAAATCTAAGAAGAAACAGCCTGAAGGTAAAACTTCAAGTTCTCAGTAAGACGCTGATCTAGCGGTTGCATCTCAAGAGCTGTTCTGCCGTAGCGGTAGGCCTTATCATATTCTTTCAGAGAATATGCGCAGATAGCCGCAAGATCGTACGGCACGTAGTTCCACGCGTCTGCTTCGGTTAGATACTCGAGAGGTCTATCTGCTGCTTGAAATGCGCGCTCGATCTTCTCAAGGCACTCTTTGTACCTTCTCTCTGCGTAGTATCTCTTCGCGATGTCGACGTACGGCTCTCTGTCGTTTGGAGCCTCGCGCATCGCTTGGTGAAGCCAGTATTCGTATTCTGACGGTCTGCACCTAGCCATGAATCGGTACGCAGCTGCTCGCTCAGACCCCCACGTGGCTGTCGGCAAAAGCAAAAAACGCTGAAACTCTTTCATCGCTTCTTCATAACGACCGTAGTAGTACAGTTCTCTGCCGTAGTAGTACGCGTTCCTATCGTCGTGCGGGTCTTCTTTGACAGCAAGCTCTAGCAAATGCAGGTAGCTTGACCTAGACTTTGTCAAGTCTGCGAAGTGATGCACCTCAAACTCGTACCAAGCGTGCTTCTCTTGGAAGTTAGCGTATGGCGTTATCACCTCGTGAACAGGATGTTTCCACCTGTAGTTCGCGCGTGTGTGGATCTTGTCTGCTCCGTACTGAAGACCTGGCTTTCCATCTTCTGTCCAGTTCCACGTAAACTTGTATCTTGGACGAGTAACATCGTTGAGCTTAGCGATCTCTAGCTCACGTCTCCAGTTTCCGACTACAACCTCATCCATGTCTAGAGCGAAGCAATAGTCAATGTCTCTAGGAAGTGCGGCCAAAGACGCGTTTCTGGCGACGTCAAATCGCCAAGGCATCACGTTTACGTCGATGACGTTGATGCCAAGCTTCTGAGCTGTCTCTTTTGTGCCGTCTGTCGATCCAGTGTCGGCGATCAAATGATAGTCGCCGTCTTTGCACGACTCGTACCACCGCTCGACGAAGTGTTCTTCATTGAGCGCGATCGTGTAGAAAGCTACTCTTACTCCGGACTCTCCCATGCGGCAATTGTATCACCGCGGATACAAAAATGCGGTATCAGAGGTAGATGTTTGTGAGCAGTCGCGGGTAGTTGAAGCGATACCCGGTCTGCACCGAGTAGTTGGTCCCGTCGCCGCCTGACGGATTCCAGCCTTCGTAGTCGTTGAAGCCAACCGCGAAGATCTCGCCGTTGCTATAGCGCAAGAACCATGCTTGTACTGATGATGAAACCCAGAGCGGGTAAACATCGACGAGACCGACACCCGCGTATGGCAAGTTGTTCGTGATCTCGAATGGCTCGCTTCCTGTCTCCCAGAGGTCTTGGTTAGGACGCTGTGAGTGAGTAAGTGAACCGCTGCCGTACCAACCCCACGAGAAGTAGCGACCAGTCGACGTCGCGCACCACACTGTTGTGTAGCTGTTGTCGCCTTGAGCCCAGACATTTGTGATCGTACCCTGAATGCCTCCTGGCAAGTTTGAGCAGAGAGTAGGCTCAAGACGGTTTGTCGTTGAGTTGTCGCCGATTTGACGATAGTTGTTGAGGCCCCAAGCGTACAAGAATCCGTCACTTGTAAGACCGTAGAGTGTTGCGGACTCACCGCCGGCCGCGACAAGACGAGTGAACGTCTTGCCGGCAGGACGGTTGACGCGCGCCCAGATAAATGAGTCAGTGCTTGCCGCTACGTTTGTTCCAAGCTGACCGTGATTAGAGCGACCAGCCGTGTAGATGTGACCGTCGGACATCAAGATCGCGTTGGTGTAGCGAGTTGCCGCTGTTGTTGTGTTCGAGCGATTCATGATCACGTCGACCGGAGTTGATCCAACCGTGATCACGCTTTCAAACTGAGACATGCGAGTTGGAACACTGACAGCGCTTTGGTTTGTGAACCCGAGGTCGCCTGACTGATTGTCACCCCATGCGTAGTACTCGTTGTTAGAGTTCCACGCGATGCAGTTGCTGCCGTAGGCCTCTGCTTGAGAGAACGCGAATCCCGAGCATGTGTAGCCCAGTCGGTTGATTGTCGATTCGCCGATGCGAGTGAACACCGACCTGTTGGTTGTGTCGTTCTGACCAAGAACTCGCCAAGCGTTGTATCCTGCACCCCAGAGCTCGCCCTCGGCCGTGAGGCAGAGAATGGCTGTCAGGTTGCCGTCGCTGCCGGAGAAAGAACGCGTATGCTGAAGATCAACAACAGTGCGGCCTTCAGTGTCACCGAAAAACGCGTTGCGAGTGAACAGTGTCCTGTTGTTTGTGTCACCGAAACCGAACTGGCCGTAGCCGTTGTAGCCAGTGAAGTACACACGGCCACGGTTGGTGACCATGCACGCGCCTGAAGACCATCGTGTGATGTAGTTGATGAGCTCGTCGTCGGCAAATTTCTGAAAGAACTGCACGTACTGCGGAGTGCTATAGCGCGGACCGGGCCAGGTTGTCGTGTTTAGTGTGTCTGGATAGTGGTGATATCCAAGACCGTTTTGGCGGTTCCAGCCTGCAGACTTAGCAGAGCGGCGATCTGGCATGACCCAGAACGACGGTCCCCAGCCGTGCATACGACCGCGCCGCGTGATGAGATTTGTTGAAGTTTGCTGCTCTGTTCCAAACGGAAGAGTGAAGTTGGCCGTCTGAATAATGTTGTGCTTTCGACCAGTCTGATTCGTCCATGTCGGATCAGCATCAGCGCCTTGTGTGGTGAACACCTGGTTATGCGCGCCTGCAGCGATGCGGCCAACATCGGAGTCCAAGCGCCCGACGAGGTCACCGCGAGTCGTGAGGAAGTTCTCAGAGTCTCGTGCGATGACGCTCCAGAACGCCGAGTTGACCTCGAGGTAAGTAGGATCTATCAAAGTAATAGTGCCAAAGTTCGAGGTGTTGTCAACTGAAACGTAGAACAACGTAGTGTACGCGGCAGCGTCGATGAATGGCACCGTGTAGGTGATCACCTTGTTCTGCGTCGAGAACGGCCGGCGATTGTATGTTGCAGTGTGCTCGATCGACGACGTGTCATATCCGACGTCAACACGGTTTGGAGCGGCTCCTATGACCGTGTCTGTCGAGTTTGCCGTGCCAAGACGAAGAGCAAGCGAATGCGTTGTTGGAACTGCAGAGAAGTCGAAGTAGTATGTTCGCCCGCGTGTCAGCGTCAGGTTTGGAGTGTCACCTGTGCCGACTCCCGTCGCGGTCAGACGATACTTAGTGCCGACAACAGTGACAGTGATGCGGGTACCGTCGGCGAGCCCTGGGTTGATGAGAGGCGCTTGTCCAAGAGCAGTGGTCTTAGCAGAGAACGAGCTGCCTTGAAAAAAGACCGCATCGTTCTTCGTGTAAGTCGACGTTGCGGAGTAGTCTCCACGCCAGTTCAACTTGATGTTGCTCAGATTTACAGTTGCCATTTTGCTCTTTTCTTCTTTCTCCGAACGGAGAACCTAGCCGCTACGCTGGGTACTCCGGCAGTGTCCCGAGTGCCTCGATTTCTTCGTTTGTAGCCTCGCGAAAGTCCATGCTTTCCTCTGGCATCGCAGAAGCAACTGCTTCTGCTGACGGAAATCTCAAATACATGCGTCCGCTGTGAAAGCCAAGGTCTTGAATTGGACCGCCTTCCCACGGACCCATTTGCAGGTACGAGATGTTGACTAGGTCTGGAATGTACGTGTAGATGTGCACTAATCTCTCCTTAGAAGTGCGTGACTTGACGTGGATAGAAGACACGACTGGGCACGTTACTGCCGTCGTTTGTTCCCGACCACAGGTTGCTGTCGTCGTAACCCATGTGGAACACTCGACCGTCATTCATCAAGATGTAGATGGCCGAGCTGGTCGTGCCTGTCTGGTAGCCAGGAACAATGTTCACGATGTTTGCGCCGAAGTCCGGAAGCTGCGCGGTGATCTCAAGCGGATTTGACGAACCGTTGCTGCCGTCGAACAATGACGAGATTGGAATCTGCGCCTGTGCGATCGTGCCAAAGCCGTAGTAACCCCACGAGGCCCAGCGGTTTGTCGTCGTGCGCACCCATACGGTGTGATATCCAACCGGAGTCGTGTTCGAGTCGCCCCATGTCCACAAACTTTCAATATTTCCCTGAAATCCGGCCGGAAGACCAGAGACCAGCGTTGGAGTCTGGCGGTTTGTTGTTGTTGTGTCGCCGATTTGACGATAGCCGTTATAGCCCCACGCGTAGAGAAGACCGTCGGTCGTGAGAGCGTAGAACGTCGCCGATTCTCCACCTGAAGCCCAGATACGCGACCATGTCTTGCCAACCGGCTTCGTGACAACCTGCCAGATCGCAGACGTCTGAGAATCTGCACCGCCGATGCCGAGCTGACCATAGACGGACTGACCTGCTGTGTAGATGTCGCCGTTGGTCATCAAGATCGCTGTCACAACGCTGTTGTTGTCGTTGCCGCCGACCGGCATGCAGATGTCGACCGGAGTGACGCCTGCGCCGATGAGAGACTCGAGCTGAGTCAGACGCTGCGGAGTATTCTGCTGTGCTGTTGTGTTCAGACCGAGCTGGTGGCGTGTCGGCGCGCCCCAACCGAAGATCTGGTTGGCCGAGTTCCACGCGATGCAGATCGCGTTGTTGACCGCGCACTTGTTGCTGAACTGGAATCCTGTGATTGTCGCACCACCCGAGTTGAGTGTGGCAGCACCGATACGAGTCCACGCCGTACGGTTTGTGGTGTCACCCTGTCCAAGAAGGCCAGCACCGTTATATCCGGCACCGTACATTTCACCTTCTGAAGTGCGCACCAAGAACGGCGTCGTGAGACCGTCAGAGCCCGAGAAGATCTTGCCGATCTTGACGTCAACAGCTGTGCGACCGGTGCTTGGGCCGAAGTATGCCGAGCGCGTGAAGATCTGGCGAGTTGTTGTGTCACCGAAACCGAACTGGCCGTAGCCGTTGTAGCCAGTGAAGTACACACGACCCTTTGTTGTTACAGCAACAGCCGAGGCGTAGTTGCGAACAACGTACGAGAAGTACTCGTCGGAGTCGAGTGCCGTGTCGAATTGGCAATACTGGCCGGTCGTGGAGCGCGATCCTGGGTATGTCGAGCTGCTGATCTGGTCTGTGAAGTGACCTGTGCCGAGGTTCTGGTACCACTGGTATCCTGCAGACTTGATGTTCTTGCGATCTTGCGTGATCATGAACAAGTTTCCCCAGCCCGGGTTCGAACCGTGGTTGTTCTTCATCAATCCGCCGACCGCGTAACCAGCGTTTTGGCGACCGTACTGCGACGCGCTGTTCAAAACCGAAACGGCGCCTGTGTAAACGCTGTAGTTCGGGCGGCCGCTCTTGTCCTGCCAGTGTGGGTCACCTGTCGTGCCTTGAGTTGTCAAGACCTGACCGGCGGTGCCGGCTGGAAGACGTGTGAGACCTGACGCGCCGCGGTAGACGATGTCTCCGCGCGTTGTCACGACGCTTGATGCGCCGCGCGACAGGTAGTTCCAGTTCGCGTTCAGCACACCGGCTGACAGCGGCTGTGCGTTCGTGTTGTCCGCTACAGCAACGAACGAGTCACCGTTGAGGTACACCGCGTCGTCGGCGGTGTACGCGGTCGCGCCGGACCACGTTCCGCGCCAGTTGAGTCGGATTTTTCCAAGATTGATCGTTGCCATTGCTATCCTTTTTTGCTACTACGAGGTGAGTACCAATTGACCGGAGGCGTTCACCGACACTGACATCTCCGCTGGGAGAATGCCATAGTCGGTGTAGTCTCCAACATTATAGGTTCCGTCCGGACCTGTGACAACCGTGAGGTTGCCACTGTCGTCGGTCGTGAAACCGATGAACACCGGACCAAGAGCCTTCCATCCGCTAGAAGTGTAGCGGTTGATGTAGTCAGTGTCTGTTTCAAAGATCAACTGACCGATGGAAGGAGACGCTGGACGAGAGGTGGAAGCCGTGACCTGGACTGCGCCAAGGACGGTGTCTGTCGCCAAGCTTGTATACTTGAGACCTGTCGCCTGAGTGTTGTCAGCCTGAATGAACGTCGTGTTAGATCCAACACCAAGTCGAGTCATCGCGTCCGGCGCGGTCGCGACGATGATGTCGCCCTTCGCGTTTGCGATGTCGTTGGTCAGAACGTCGTGATTGTTCTGCTTGAGAGTTCCGGTGACCGCGACGTTTCCAACCGCGGTGATGTTGCGGAGTTGGAGGTCGTCGTAGCGAACACCAGCTTCAGAGAAGTTTACCGTATTCGCTGGCTTAGTGCTTGCATCGGCGAACAACTTCCAGATTCCGTCTGTGGCGTCTTTCGCAAGACCTGAGTACTTTGCTCTGTTGGAAACAGTCGCTGTACCAGTAGCAGACGCTGCTGGAACGTTTGTTGCAGTCTTAGCAAAGCTGAACGACGAGGCTGTCGGAAGATCTGTGATCAAATGAGTTCCGTTGAATGTCGCATCGACGTCTGCGACGACGACGTAGTCGCCTTCTTGGAACGTATGCGCCGCCGAGACCGTCAGCGTTGCGATGTTGTCTGTGAGGACCTTGTTTGTCACGGTGCGCGCGATCGGAGTGATCGGGAATGCTGCCTCGCCGACAAACGCAAAGTCAATTACGTTGTCCGAGTTAGACTGCGCGACGTAGATCATCGGGTCGACAACCGCGAGGTTTGCGGTGTCGAATGTTGTTCCGCCGCCCGCGATCGTGATCTGACCTTGAATGTCGACGTTACCGACGATGCCGACGTTTCCGCCGACGTTCAAGTTGCCAGTAAGACCGATACCGCCGTTTACAGTGAACGCTCCAGTAGTAGCACTTGTCGATTCTGTAGCGATCTCGACATGCACCGACTGGAACGGTGTGATGATCATCTGTTCGTTACCAGATGTCAAACCGCCAGCTGCGAAGACGATCTTGTTCTCGACGCCATTTGCACCTGTAGCCAAGACGAGGTTGCCTGCACCACCAGAGCCGCTCGGAGCGTTCATGAAGATGTAGCCGTCATGAGCTCCAGTCAAAGTGAACTCGGGATCGGCAAAGTTGCTCGACGTGATGCCCATGTCGATGTAGCCGTCGTCGTCATCGCCATCGTCGGCGTACGCGATGAAGTCAGTCGACGCGTTGACGGCGTCGCTGATGTTCCTAAACGCGACCTGTGCGTAGTCATCTGCGTCGATCTGGAACGTCGCGATTGGGTTAGTCAACGTAGCGCCAAACTCGGCCGCTCCGTCACCTACGCCGATGTAGTCAAGACCGCTCAATGCGAGGTTACCAACGACGTTGAGGTCGCCTTGGACGTTCATGTCACCTTGGACACCGACGCCACCCGCAACTACGAGCGCGCCTGTTGTGGTGCTTGTCGACGCAGTAGCGATCTCGATGTGCACGCTTGTGTCTGGAATGATCTCCATCTGGGTGTTACCAGATGTCAAACCGCCCGCTGCGAAGACGATCTTGTTTACAGTGCCGGTGTCGCCTGTAGCCAAGACGAGATTGCCCTCGCCTGCGGTTCCTGTCGGAGCGACCATGAACAGGTAGCCGTCGTTCGGTCCTGTGATGCCGTACGTTTCGCTGTCAAAGTTCTCGCCGGTAATACCGATGTCGATGAAGCCGTCGGAGTCCGTAGCATCGTGCGTCTGCACGATGAGGTCAGTTGAGGCTAGACCGTCAGTGTTCTTGTTCCAGACGACAAACTGAGTGTATTCTTCAGACGATCCACCGGCATCGCCGACGGCCAAGCCGATGAGGTTTGGCAGAGCGACAGTCGTCGCGATCGTGTACGCGTCTTGGCCAAGATAGAGAACTCCGCCGGCTTTGACGTCACCAGAAATATCGATGTCAGACGACCAGAACGGATCTGTTCCATCCGTTGAAAGAAGCTTGTTCTCGTTGCTTACCTGAGCTGGAAGATAGTCGGCACCAAGCGCGAAGACCGACCAGTACACGTCGTCAAGAATGCTTGTAACACCAGATGTAAAGTCGGCGCTTGAGACGTATGTCGAGTTTCCGTCAGAGACAAGGTCGTTGACAAGATACTCGGTCTCTGGAGTCCACACGCCGCGGAAGCGGAATCCTTGGCTGTAGATCGTCCACTTCAGCGCTGTCAGGTCTGCGTTGAACGTTCCTGCAGATGTGTGAGCAAGAATACAGATGTACGCGTTGCCGCCTCGAAGAGCGACGTCATTGAGTTCGTAGCGAGTCGCTGTGTTCCAGTTGCTGCGGAACTTGAGTCCGTCTGCAAAGACGGTCCAGTCCGAAGAGCTTCCTGTGAGACCAGGCTCGTCGCCGACTGTGTCTCGAAGTGCGATGTACGTGCGGCCGCCAAGAAGTACGACGTCGTTTTTCTTGTACTCAGTCGCTGGGTTATAGATCCCAAGACCTGCGATGCCGTCTGCAAAGACTTGCCAGTACGATGTGTTTGTTGGAAGGTTTCCTGTAGTCGTGGCAGTCGCGATGTACGCGCGTGCGCCGTAGGTGACGATGTCGTTCTTTTGGTAAGGCGTTGCGTTGTTGTAGTTGCCTTCATATTGAAGACCGTCAACGAACTTTTCCCAGTAGGTTGTGTTAGTCGGGACGTTATTTGTGCTGTTCTGAATGCAGGTGTAAAGAATGCCGCCAAACGCAACAACGTCGTTTACCGCGTACGGTGTGACTGCATTGTAGTTACCGCGGAAATTGATGCCCTCAACCATGACCTGCCAGTGCGAGGT
>Ga0172376_10002590_pt1 | contig 21959 bp, 10 predicted proteins | sample Lak35m_FD_121114 | JGI IMG/M metagenome (GOLD analysis project Ga0172376, IMG submission 121114) | Freshwater microbial communities from Kabuno Bay, South-Kivu, Congo - kab_092012_35m | ecosystem: Environmental > Aquatic > Freshwater > Lake | place: Democratic Republic of the Congo: South-Kivu... | reverse complement strand
GTATAAGGTATAAGCCCCCCCTTAATAAAAACGCTAACAACCCTAATCTATAACAACTCCGAAGCGCAAGCTAAATATTAAACTCATTTTTATAAAAAAAATCCCGGACATGAAAAAACACCCCACAAAGTTCACAGGTTATTATGCAACAGAGTGTGGAAGAGTTTTTAGGGATCCATCAAAATATGATAAGACAAAAGAACTGATCGAAGTTTTTCCGTTCTCTAGAGGTGGAGTTAATCCTGTAGACAGATATATGTCAATCAACATATCAATTAAAGATGGTAATCATAAAACAATAAAACAAATCAGATATTATGTTCATAGATTGATTGCAGAAACTTTTGTAAAAAACCCAAATCAATACAAAGAAGTTGATCACATTGATATGAATAAAAAGAATAATCACAAAGATAATCTGAGATGGGTTTCAAGAAAAGATAATTGGATACCTCTAAAGAAAGACAAAAATGGTAAATGGTTAAAAATTTTTCCGGTATGAAATTTCTCGCCAAGGTCGTTCTATTTTTTCTTGCGACCAATTACATCACATCAACTCTGCAGAATCCTCCCAAGCCGCGTATCGGGCGCAGAAGTAACTATGACCCTTCAACGTTTACTATACCGAATAATGGAGGTCTCTAGACAAAAACTAAATATTGGAGTATGATAGTGTTGTTGAACTTTTAATTTTATGGCAAAAGGATTTAAAGTTATTCCAAAAGAAACGGAACAAACTGAAGAGTGGGATTATGATGCAATTAAAGAACGTGCGAAAGGAAAGAGTATTGTATTCTGTCTTCCTGGTCGCGGGTGTTCTTATATCTTTCTGAAGAACTTTGTGCAGCTCTGTTTTGATCTTGTGCAGAATGGTCTAAGTATTCAGATCTCTCAAGATTATAGTTCGATGGTGAACTTTGCACGGTGTAAGTGTCTCGGTGCGAATGTTCTTCGAGGCCCAAATCAGATTCCTTGGGATGGTAAGTTAGAGTATGATTATCAACTGTGGATCGATAGTGATATTGTTTTTGATACCAATAAGTTCTGGCAGTTAATCGACCTTGCTCTTCCCGCTGATGGTGAAGAGAAGGAAATTGTTGCAGGTTGGTATGCAACAGAAGATGGGCATACCACATCCGTTGCACACTGGTTGGGAGAAGAAGACTTCGAGAAGAATGGCGGTGTGATGAATCACGAAACCGTGGAGTCGATCACCCGTCGTAAGAAGCCATTCACAGTGGACTACACAGGTTTTGGATGGGTTCTGATTAAACACGGAGTCTTTGAACGTTTGGAGTATCCTTGGTTCGCACCGAAGATGCAACGATTCGACTCAGGAAGAATCCAAGACATGTGTGGAGAAGATGTGAGTTTCTGTTTGGATGCAAAAGAGGCTGGGATGGTGACGTGGTGTGATCCACGTATTCGAGTCGGTCATGAAAAAACGAGGGTTATCTGATGGCAAAAGCAAAGTTACCACGAAGACGGTTTCGATTGGTTTATGAGGGTCGGGATCTCTCACTCAGCCCTCTGAGTGAAGAAGGCAAGTTTGAAGCATTTCAACTGATGAGTCAATGGTTTGATGAAGGGCGTGAAGGGGCAATTGACCCGGATGATGTTGAAGTAATTGAAGTGACGGAGGATCAGTAATGGCAAAACCGAAAGGTGCAATGAACAAGGTGGTCTTTCAACCAGGGCCACCGAAAAAGACTCGTCAAGGATGTTCGCATCATACATTGTTGAGTGCGACATCCCGTAATGGGCGTAAAAAGAAATATCGCGGGCAAGGTAAATAGTTAAAACAATAAAAAATGTATGGCTTGTTTAGTTGCTAATTTACCCTCTCAAGAAGTCTGGGTTCGTAAAGAGTATCTAACAGATCATCAAAGTGGTTGGGGTGAATTTGTTAAGGGCGTTTGGGTATCAGCAAAGTCGATACCTGGACGCGCTTTTTATTTCGAAACCTATTTACCAGAATATGCTGCAATGTATGATAAATTGCCAATTAGTGCTTTTTTAGCTAGTCCAAAAACTCCAGAACCTGACTTAGATTTACCAAATCTCCAGTTCTGGAACTGTATGGATTATGGAGTTGTTGCGGTGCAGAAACAATTTATTGGATCCATGGATTATGAATGTTATACACGCGACTTTGGACCTCAAAAAGGCACGTATGTTTGTACTTTAGACAATTATCATCAAGATCCAGATGTAATTGACTATGCAACAAGTGAAAATCCAGCCGAACATAAGTCACATAATCTGATTGAACTGCAAAATGGGCAGTTTGCACTCTATCCTAACAACCGAATACGCATCTATGACAACAGTTTAACTCCAAAAGAGCCAAAAACACCAGATTTTAAGGTTTCCACTCGATACTATCAGGTTGAAAATAGTTATGAACGACTTGCAATGGGTAATGAAGATGAATATTTTTGGAAAACCGCACAAGAACGGGATAGCAACCCCGTAAAAAGTTCTGATTTTTAATAATCAGGAGCTAAAAATGGGTCAACCATCAGATCACAACAAAAAAATGATGCATGAAATGTGGGGAACCACTCATTTGATCACGAATTATGACTCAACACATCTTCTTCAAGAGGTGGTGAATGACGATATGTTGAAAAAAACCAAAAAATTTGACTCAGCCAACGAATTACATGAAAAAATTCGTAATGATGAGGATTATGATGACTGGGAATATGGTACTGAACCAAACTACGGTCGTCAAGTGCTCTAAATTGCGACTAAATATAAAGAGGTTAGTCCAATATCGTATCAGTGGCATCCATTTCTAGAGCATTCAGAGACGTTAGTTTGTCATTCAAGCGTCATCCAGTGACGAATGATATTCTGGTGATCAAGAATGAAGATGCCATTAAACGTTCGGTTCAAAATATTGTTCTCACCATCGTCGGGGAGAAGCCTTTTGAGCCACTTTTTGGATCAAACATCAATGCCTCTCTATTTGAATTGAACACTTCTTTGGAAGCCATCGGTATTAAAGAACAAGTTTCGTCTGCAATTCGTAATTTTGAACCAAGAGTTAATAATCTTGATGTAAGTGTGACCATAAGTGCAGACACTAACGACATGTATGTCACGGTTCAATACGATATCATCGGTCTTCCCGTTCCTACTCAGACAGTAGACGTTCTTCTTTTCCCAGCTAGAGTATAATGGCTTTCGGTCAGTACGTTAATTTAGATTTTGATCAAATTAAAACGTCTATCAGAGATTATCTGAGGACGAATTCAAACTTTACTGACTATGATTTTGAAGGTTCGAACCTTTCAATTATCATTGATGCTCTGGCATATAATACTTACATCACCGCCTATAACACAAACATGGCGGCCAATGAAAGTTTTCTCGATTCCGCTACATTAAGAGAAAACATTGTCTCTTTGGCTCGTAACATTGGTTATGTCCCTCGTTCAAGGCGTGCTGCAAGATCAAAAATTTCATTTATTGTAACAGATCAAACCAGTGCGGTTACATTAACACTCAAAGCTGGTCTTGTTTGTAATGGTGTCGCAGAAAATACAAGTTATATTTTCTCTCTACCTGAAGATATTACGGTAAATGTAGTTGATGGCGTCGCTAGATTTAATAATATTGAAATTTATGAGGGTTTATTCATCGCACAGAACTTTACAGTCAATACATCACAGTTTAATCAGAGATATATTCTTCAAAATCCATTTATTGACACATCAACTCTTAAAGTTAAGGTTAAAACTAATCAAAATTCAACCACTTCGGTTTCTTATAAACAGATTGACAACATTATTGGTATCACATCCACGTCTTCAACCTATCTTTTACAAGAAATTGAAGATGAAAGGTATGAAATCTTGTTTGGAGATGGGGTAGTTGGTAAAAAACTGTCAAATAACAACTATATTACCGCAACATATGTCACAACCTCAGGAAAAGATGGAAATGGCGCTGCAGAATTCAGTTTTATCGGTAATTTAGTCAATCAAGATGGTGGTTCGATTAATACTTCGAACGTTTCACTTATCACGACGAATGAATCAGCGCGTGATGGGGATGAAATTGAGTCTATTTCATCAGTTAAGTATTATGCACCTCGTATTTACTCGTCACAATACCGTGCAGTTACAGCATCTGACTATGAAGCAGTTCTCGCATACATTTATTCCGATGTAGAATCCGTTACTGCATACGGTGGTGAAGAGTTGAGCCCTCCAAGATTTGGAAAAGTATTCATTTCAGTAAAACCACGTAATGGAGACTTTCTTTCAGATTTTACAAAAAGAGATTTGGTGCAAAAACTCAGAAGTTACGCAGTTGCGGGTATTGTGCCTGAATTTATTGATTTAAAATATCTTTATGTAGAATTAACATCATATGCTTATTATAACACAAACTTTAGTGATGATCCAAATAATCTTAAATCACTTATTTCTAGTGCATTAACACAATACTCTCGTTCAATTGATTTGAATAAATTTGGCGGTCGATTTAAATACAGTAAAGCGCAAACTTTAATTGATGGTGTTGATACATCAATTACATCAAACATCACAAGAGTGACAATGAGACGAAATCTTAATGCTGCGGTTGGTAAATTAGCTCAGTATGAACTTTGTTTTGGTAATGAGTTTCATGTTGGTCAATCAAATTATAATGTAGTCTCTACAGGATTTAAAATTGATGGTGTTACAGAAACTGTCTATCTTGCAGACCAAGTGATTGATAAAAATAATGGTCGCATATTTTTCTTCACCTATGTTGATGGAGGAACACCAAATGTTATCAAAAGAAATGCAGGAACTGTTAAATATGACGTTGGTGAAGTTCTTATAGATACTGTAAATATTACTTTTACATCAATTTCTGGAAATGTGGTGGAGGTGCAAGCTATTCCACACTCTAATGATGTTGTGGGTCTTCGTGATTTATATGTGAAACTTGATATGACTAATACGAATATTTTTATGATTCAAGATATTATTTCCTCTGGTGAAAATACATCTGGTTCTATATTCACTAGAGAATCAAGTTATAATGTGCCGACCTTCATAAGAAAATCATCTTCACCAATCACATCATCTTCAATCGTGCCTGTGACCTCCTCTATTTCATCATTAAGAGGAGTCACAAACACTACAACTCAAACTAGTTCTGGTCAATCTACTAGTTCTGGACAATCTAGTTCTGGTTACTAATACTAAAATCGGAAAATATAAATGATAGATACCTCCCTTCAAAGAGTCAAAATTAGTCAGGTAATTGAAAATCAATTACCAGAGTTTGTTCAGTCTGAGAATCCACTTTTTGTGGAGTTCATGAAGCAATACTATGTTTCACAAGAATATCAGGGTGGTGTCGTTGACATTGGAGAGAATATTGATCAATACACAAAATTACAAACATATGTTGGATCTGCAGTAACTGTATTCACCGGTCTGTCCACAGACATACAATCATATTCAACAACAATTTTTGTCGATACAACCCGAGGGTGGCCCGAGAAGTATGGTCTTTTAAAAATTGATAATGAGATTATTACTTACACTGGTATTGGAACGACCTCATTCACTGGTTGTATTCGTGGATTTAGTGGTGTTGAAGCTTTAAGTAGAAATACGAGACCAGACTTATTATCATTTAGTTCCTCTGTTGGAGCTGCACACACTGGTGGAACAAAAGTTTTTAATCTTTCAAATTTATTCTTACAAGAATTTTTTGATAAACTCAAGTCAAGTTTTGCAAACGGATTTCAAAACAGAACATTATTTGGTGATGTAAACCAGGTTCAATTTATTCGTCAGGTCAAAGATTTTTTTAAAACAAAAGGCACTGAAGAATCTTACAAGATTTTATTTAGAGTTTTATATGGTCAAGAAGTTAATATTATTAAACCATCACAATTTTTATTCAGACCATCTGATGCGGACTATAGTGTAACACAAGATTTTGTTGTAAAAGCAATAACTGGTGATCCAAGAGCATTAAAAGGATCAACACTATTTCAAGATAAAGATACAAATGACACTACCATCATCGGTGCATCTGGTGCTATTTCTGACGTAAAAGATTTTATTTACGGAGGAGAGCATTATTATCAAATTAGCTTATCTAGAGACTCTATCGAAGGCACCTTTAAGACCCCTGGTAGAACTAGATTAATTAATAACGTATCCGTTGGTGCCACAATAATCACGGTAGATTCAACTGTTGGATTCCCTACGAGTGGAGTTTTACACCTCATTAAAAATTCTGTAATTGGTGTAACGACTTATTCAGGTAAAAATTTAAATCAATTTACTGGCATTTCATCTATTCCTAAAACATATGAGGTGTCATCAGAAGTAAGATATGGAAATGTTGCGTATGGATATACATCCGCAAATACAAGTAAAAAAATTGAAGTTCTAATCACTGGTGTGTTATCAGATCTCAAATATCCGATTAAAACTCTCTATCTTGAAAAAGGCGATACAATTCTTGTAGGTGATCAAGGAATTAGAAAAAGCTCTAATGATGTTAAATTTAATTCTTGGATTCATAATGTTGTTGTCACTTATAGTCCGACTATATTCCAAAAAACGTCAACAATTGGTGTTTATAATGTTACCACTAGTTCTTCTCATGATTTCTTAGAACAGGATTTTATAGAAGTTTTAGATGGTTTTAAAAATATTCTCGGAACTGGTAGAGTTAGTAGTGTAATTAGTAGTTCTAGTTTTGTTCTAAGTGATCTTCCCAATATTGATCCCCTTGATGTTGAATTTATTAGAAGAAAGATTAACAGAGGTAATAGCGTTGTTCATCCCAATATTACAAAATATATCACTGATGTTCAAAATACCTATGACCATGGAAGTGATGAACCAGACATTCATCCACCACACCCCCATGTTTATGCAGCGTCCCCATCAATTCCAAGTTTAGGTCAGGAGCCTATCTCCGCATCTGATCGTTCTATTTCTTGGAGTGGAACCACAGTAGGAGAGACTATTCAGATTACAACGGGTGCTAAAGATCACGGATTCTTCTCTGGAGAGGTCGTAACTTTTGATATCATTAGTGGGACACTTGGGAGTCTAATCGATAATAAAAATTATTTTGTAACTAGATTAAACTCTAACGAAATAAAATTATCAAACTCTCTTCCTGATCTAGTAAATAATAACTTTGTTGATGCCACTGGAAATGGTGTATTTAAAATCTCGGTTCCTGATTTGTTTAATAAATCTTTAGAACACCAGAAACTATTTAAAAGAATTTCTATAAATCCCACATTTGATGGTCAAGAACGGGAAACAATTTCTGGCACCACTGGTATTTTAATTAATGGCACAGAAATTACAAATTATAAATCTGGTGATGTAATTTTCTTTGGTGGTATTAAATCAATTGATGTTCTGGGGGGCGGTTCTGGATACGATGTTGTAAATCCTCCTGCAGTAAAAATACAGAGCACAGTTGGAACTGGAGCCACTGCTACCTGTAATGTTAAAGGATCATTTCAAAGAATTGATATCATTGATCCTGGTTTTGATTATGTTGATACACCAGTTGTAGAAATATCAGGTGGAAATGGTAGAAATGCTGTTGCGAGAGTTGTATTAAAACAAATTGATCATTTTATTGATTTTGATGCATCATCTTCTGGTGGAAGAATTAATATTGCAAATAATACAATTGGTTTTACCACTTTTCATAAATTTAGAGATGGTGAACCTGTAATATATAAGGCATTTTCTAACACTGGATCGATTGGTATTGCTAGCACAACTGGGGTCACTGGTATTCAAACTAGTCCAGATCAAACTCTTATTAATAATGAAGTCTATCATGTTGCTAAAGTTGATGCATCAACAATTCAACTAGCAAATGATAGAAATAGTGCTTTAACTAAATCCAACTTAATTAATATCACCGCATTTGCTGATGGTGTTCAAAGATTTGAAAGTTTAGAAAAGAAAAAAGTTATTGGTAATATTATCATAGAAAATCCAGGAGAGGGATATGAAAACAAGAGGAGATTAATTCCCTCTATTGGTATTAATACATATTCTGATTTTATTGAATATAAGGATCATGGTTTTGGTGATGGAGAACTTGTAAGATATACAAACAATGGTGTTCCGATTGGTGGTCTCAACACAACACAAGATTATTATGTGTTGAAAGTTGATGACAATCGATTTAGATTAACCGCAGCTGGCATTGGAACAACTTTATCAAATGCAAATTATTTGACACAACAATATGTTGGTTTGACCTCACTCGGATCAGGAAATCATATCTTTAATTATCCTCCAATTACGGTAACCATTGTTGGAAATATTGGTATTAATACTGCATCTCCAGAAAATTATCATGCAGTTGTTAATCCAATCATAAGAGGCTCAATCACCTCGATTAATGTTGAAGAATCTGGAATTGGTTATGGATCATCCACAATTTTTAACTTTGGAATTCCACCCAACGTAACAGTCTCTGCAGGATCCTCATCAGAATATAAAGCAATTGTGTCTAATGGAAAAATACAATCTGTGATCATCACGAGACCAGGAGTGGAATATATTTCTGCACCAGATCTTACAGTGTTTGGAGATGGTGTGGGTGCTAAACTTGTATCATCAATTAGTAATGGACAGGTTACACAGATTAAGGTCATTAATGGTGGTGTAGGTTACACAACTTCTAAAGTTGTTGTATCTGAAAATATTCCTGGTTTTGGTGTCAAATTTTTAACCAAAATTAGAAGTTGGGAAATTAATAACGTGAAACGTTATGAAAATATTCTCACCAGTGACGATGGATTCTTAGTTCGTGGTGACAATGACAATGGAATTAAATTTACTTCTTTTTATGTTCCTAGAAATTTAAGAAGATATTTAAAACAGAGAAATAGTGATGGAACTCTCGATTATGCACAAAATGATCTAACTCTTGTTAATAATACAGAGCAATCATCTGCAAAACACTCTCCGATCATTGGTTGGGCATATGATGGTAATCCAATCTATGGCCCATATGGTTATGATAAAAAAGACGGTGGTGCAACCCGTGCAATGAGATCTGGGTATTCTCTTAAAAATACCAGAGATAATGGCCCTCCGATTAATCTATTTCCACTTGGTTTCTTCGTTGAAGATCATGAATATATTGGAAACGGAGATCTTGATAGAAACAATGGTCGTTTTTGTATCACTCCAGATTATCCAACTGGGACATATGCATACTTCGCAACAATTAATCCGACATCAAATGAAACGAGTGGAGTCTTTAAAAATTTCCGTGCCCCAGTGTTCCCATATTTAATTGGTGAAAAGTTTACTGCAAAACCAGATGAATATAACTTTATAGAAATAAACAATCAAGATGTAAATTTGAATACACTTGAATCGGAACATCATTCACAATTAAGAAGAAACACATATCCATACAAATTAGGTTTTGCTGGAGCGAGTTATGATGGTATCTATTCTAGTAAAGATCTTGTCAAACAAGAATCTGTTGTCGATTATGCATCTCCAGGCGATATTAGAAATTATAAAATTGAAAACGCAGGATCTGAATATAAGGTTAATGAAAAATTAATTATTAGACAAAATGATAGTGGAACTGGTTTTGATGCAAAAATATCTAGCGTTATCGGTAAAAGCGTCGTATCTGTGGCCTCGACCATTGTTAGAGTTGATAACATTGTATTTGAATATAATAATTTCAATGGTAATGCAACCGGTTTTTCAACTCAGCCTCATGGATTAGCTGTTGGTGACGTTATCACTGTTTCTGGGCTTTCGACGGATGCACTAAAAAGATTAGATGGAAGACATAGAATTGGCTTTAATACATCATTCTTAGTTTTGACCACAGGAATTGGAACAACTGGGATCACTGGTATTGTAACTAGTATTTCTGTCGCTGGAAATTTAAGCAGAGTCAACGTTGAAGCTGATGATATTATTGGTATTTCAACGGAGCAAATGCTCGTTCTAAACGTTGATACTTTAAACAATAAGTTAAGAGTAAAAAGACAATATGATGGAGTTGTTGGAACAGCTCACTCAGGAACTTCTTTAATTACAGTTCTTAATCGTGTAATTCAATTTCCAATAGGAATTAACACTAATTTTGTAACGAATAGAAACGTCTCATATTATTTTAATCCATCTGAAACTTTAGCACTTGGTTCAACTGCCGGAGTAGGTATTGGATCTACAATTCAATATTCTTTTAAAGTTGTTGGTGGAGGATCAACTACTAGATTTATCCCAACACAGACAGCATATCTACCAGATCACGGATTTAAAACTGGTCAAAAGCTTCTTTATCAAAATGGAGATCAAACTTCTATTTTAGTTTATAATGGCATCTCTACATTTTCTCTTCCAAATAATTCCTTTGTTTTTGCAATTAATGATGGAAAGGATTTCATAGGAATTTCAACTAATCCTCTTGGAATTGGTTCAACTGGTGCTGTAACTGGCATTGGTTCAACTGCTTATAGGTTATTCTTCTCTGGGCACGGAGTTGGTTCTGTTCATAGTTTTAAACCACAAAAAGAGGAAGTAACTGGTTTTGTTGAAAAAATTGTTGGCACAGTTGTATGTAAAGAGCCTCATGGTCTGTTACAGAATGATCGTGTTCAGATTTCTGTGACACCAGGTATTAACACCACATATTATGTGCGGTACAATGATATTTCAAAAAGAACAATTATTAATCCTAAAACATTCGGATCATCTGGAATTAATACTGCAACAAATTTAATTACAATTAATAATCATAGATATGAAACTGGAGATAAACTTGTCTATAATTCTAGCAACCCAGCAATTCCCCTTGTAAATGATCAAAATTACTTTGTGATTAGAAATGATAAAAATTCTTTTAGATTAGCTGAAACTTATCACAAAGCGACTAAATCAATTCCAGACGTTATTGGTATTAGCTCTGCTGGATCGAATCATGAGGTGGGTTTAATTAATCCACGAATTAATTTGGTAAGAGGATATAGAGTTGGATTTGCTGTATCAGATCTGTCTCTTGGTCAAACACTATTTGGAAACAGACAACAAATTTTTGATTTTAATTTATATAGAGATCAAACATTCGTAAAACCATATTATTCAAATCCAGAGGAATCTGGATTTAAGGTGGTTGGTTTAGGAACGGTTGGAGTCACGACCACGGCTAAAGTTGAAATTCTTATTACTAATAAGACCCCTCAAGAACTTTTTTACAAGTTAACCCCTATCAATCTTGACATCATCCAAGATTCTAAGAAAAATCCGGTAATTGACACTGATGTGATCACTCATAATAAATTAAACATTCTTGATAGTGCTTATAATGGAACATTTAATGTAACTGGTATTGGAAGCACAACATTTACAGTTAATCTTTTAACAGAGCCTGAAAAAGATTCATACACAATTAATGAAGCGACCACATTAAAATATTCTACAATTGCAACTCAAGTCTCTGGCCCTATCGATAAGGTGCAGATCGTATCAAAAGGAAAGGGTTATAGTCAACTCCCCGTGGTAACATCAATCGCCTCAACTAGTGGTGTTGGTGGAGTGATAAATCTTGTCAGTGATAATATTGGTATTTTTAGAAATTATACAGTTAAAAATATTGGTTTTGATTATTCCTCCGATAGCACTCTTAGACCAACAGTTAAATTTCCACAAATTATTACTCTAAACAGACTCGCTAGTATTTCAAATATTGGTATCACTTCTGGTGGTAAAAACTATGTTCAACCTCCAAACATAACTGTTATTGATAGAGTTACTGGCATCGTAAAAACTGAGGTTATTACTGAAACAGAGATTCAAGGCACTTCATTATCTAAAGTTAATCTGATTAGAAACACCAGCACTCTATATGATACCAATCCGTTAGTTGTTACGACAAATAATACCAATGGTATAAAAATTAATAATCTTGCATTTAATACCTCTACAAAACGAGTAACATTGACTCTTGATAGTGGAACGATCGGATTCACGACTAATACTTATCCATTTATTCTTGGTAGAAAGATTTTTGTAGAAAATATTGGTATTGGCTCCACAGGAAGTGGGTATAATTCATCAGATTATGGATACACATTTTTTACGGTCACTGGTGTTAATACTAATATTGGTGGTGGAAATGCAACTGTATCTTATGACTTAGACTCTTCGGTTGTCAATGCCGGTATTTTCAGTGGTGGAGCCTCCTCAGGTAGAGTTATTCCTTTTGAAGACTTACCTGTATTTAATACCACTGTAACTCCAAATAATTTCAGCGAAGGTGAAATTATAAGCACAGGTAATAAATTTGGAACCGTGGTATCTTGGAACGAGTTAAATAAACAACTCAAAGTTATTTCAGATGATATATTTTTAATCGGTGAGTCAATTAATGGAACGTCCTCTAAAACAACTGCGATAATTGAGGGTGTAATTAGTTTTGAATCTAGTTTTACAGTTGATTCAAATTCACAAGTAAAAAATGGATGGCAGAAAGATACAGGTAAACCGAGTGAATCATTACAAAAAATTCCAGATAATGATTATTATCAAATATTTTCTTACTCATTAGAGAGTCCAATTGAATATGCAAAGTGGAGAGATCCAGTTAATAGTCTTGGACATGTCGTTGGGTTTAAAAATTTTTCAGATCATCAAGTTGTTTCCATTGCATCAACAGACGCTAAAAATAGATCTAATGCAAAAGTTGGAGTGGGATCTGATGTGTTGTCCTCTATTGTAGATCTTATAAGTGAACAAGAATCAGTTCATAATAAATATGACTTCGATCTAGTATCAGAAAATTCACTTAGAATTGGAAATATTCTTGCATCTGATGAAATTCGTTTTGATGGAAGAATTCTTACCGATTATATTGAATCTAAAACAAATAGAGCTATCTCTATTGATAGTGTTAGTTCTCAGTTTAACGATTTACCCAGATCAACTGCTTTTTCAGATATTGCCTCTTTTGATATCACTGATGTAAGAAGTGTTAAATTCTATGTTCTTGTCTTCGATAGAAGATTTACGAGCGAAAAAGAAATTATTCAAATCAATTTGATTCACGATGGTTCAACTGGATTTATCATGCCTTTTGGTAGAGTTGAAACTGAAATCGATCTGGGAACTTTTGATTTTAGTATTTCTGGTTCTACTGGATTGCTTAGATTTGCTCCAGCAAAATTTACAGCAAATAATTATGCCTTAAGAATCCTTTCTCAACAAACATTCATTAATTCTAAGAGTGGTATTGGATCCACAAGTATAGGAACTGGTTATGAGATTATTTCATCATCGAGTGGCATTGGGTCAACAACTTCACCAGCTCCGTTCCAAGTTGTAGGATTTAGCACATCAACATTTACTACAACCAAATTGTTTATTGAAACAACAGAAACCACAGGAGATCAAAGACATCAAATTAATGAACTTGTTGTCCTTCAAGATGGCACTGAGGCTTACCTACTCGATTATGCTCAGATGATAACCGAGAATACCTCGATCACCAACTCTCCATCGGTTGGACTTGGAACTTTTGGTGCTGATGTAAGATCAGGCATCACTAGTGTTTATTTTACACCACTCTCTGGTGTTGGTGTGACGATGAGAATACACCAAACTTCGATTGATTCTTCCGCGACTGGCATTGGAAGCACAACAATTGCTTTATCAAGAATCTTAACTACGACTACATCTATTGGTTCTACAACTGCACCACAAGCGACTCGCATTAGTGGATTCTCCTCTAATACTTTTCAAGCTGCAGATTGTTTAATTGAAATTCATGATACGACCAACAATCGATATGAAGTTACACAGGTGACCATGATTCATGACGGGACAAATATATATTTTAATGAATATGCAAGTTTTAATAATTTTAACGGTGTTGGAATTGGAACAATTGGTGTCGGTTATTCTGCTACTGGGCCAGACGTAGAATTAAGATTGACTCCACCAGTTAACACTGCAGTTACAACCAAAATATTTCAATATAACCTTACAGAGACTGGTGGAGCCGCAAGTGGCATTACAAGTTTCGCAAATTCAAAACTTGTTTCTGAAGATAGTTCTTACACTGGCACAGAAAATGATATCGCATTCTCATTTAATCTAAAACATAAGGGTGATGCAGTTTTCCATAAAATATTTGATGCTTCAAGCGCTAGTGTAGTTAACCCTATAAACAATGAATTTATTATTAACAATCACTTTTTTACCACCGGTGAAGAATTAACCTACACCCCAACTGGTACTGGAACAACAATGAGTGTGGGCATTGGAACAACTTCGATCGTTGGGTTTGGCACCACAGATAAACTCCCTTCCACAGTTTATGCAGTTAAAATTGCAGAGAATAAATTTAGAGTTGCGACAAGCGCTACTAACGCACTTCTAACTGTTCCCATCATTCTTGATATCACTTCTGTTGGTGTGGGCACAACTCACTCATTTACATCAAGAAATCTAAACTCTAAAATGTTGGTGACACTTGACAACAACATTCAGAGTCCACTTATTCAATCACCAATTAATACTGGACTCTCAACTAGTGTTACAACTGGAACTGACTTTATTACAATGGCAGGTATCTCCTCGTTCTTCTCTGGAGATATTATTGAAATTAATGATGAGTTCATGAAAATTGACACGATTGGAATCGGTGGCACAAATATTGTTCTTGTAAAGAGAGCTCAACTTAATTCTACTCTTGCAAATCATGGGATTGGATCTACAATTACAAAGTATGTTGGTAATTATCAAATTGTTAAAGACACTATCAACTTTACTGATCCACCTAAGGGATCAAAAGGACCGACTGGTTTGACCACAACATCTACTTTTACAGCTAGAGCGTTTGCTAGAACTGGTATTCCAAACGGTAATCAAGATACTTATAAAAATAATCATGTTTTTGACACCATTGAAAATCAATTTACAGGTATTGCATCTTCATTTATTCTTAAGTCTGAGGGTCAAAACGTAACTGGATTTGCAACCAATAGTGGCATTATTCTTGTTAATGAAATTTTTCAAAATCCGGATTCTCCAGATGATTATATTATTACTGAAACTGCGGGTATTTCTTCAATTCGTTTCACTGGAGCTGGTGTATCTGTAAGTTATGATGTGAATGTTTCTTCTATTCCCAGAGGTGGAATTATTGTATCTGTTGCGGAGACAAATTCATTTGGTTATCAACCTCTAGTCTCTGCAGGAGGCACTGCGATCGTATCAACTGCTGGAACCATCTCTTCTGTCTCAATTGGTAATAGTGGTTCTGGTTATAGAGTTGGTGTTCAAACTAATATTCTTGTTAAAGCAATTACAAGTTCTGGAATCGTCACCATTGGTCGTGCAAATGTGACCGCAGGCATCGTGACCTCAGTGACAATCACCAATCCTGGTTCTGGATTTACTTCCACAAATCCACCAACATTAGTATTTGAAAATCCATTAAATTATGAAAACATTAAATTAGTTGGTAGCCCAACTGGTGTCGGTGCCTCTGTCTCTGTTATTGTTGGACTTGCAAAGAGTGTAATCAGTTTTAACATCACAAACTATGGTCGTAATTTTAAGATCGGAGACGTGTTATCAGTCGAAACTGGTGGTCAAGCTGGTGTGCCAACTGATGCATCAGTTGGAGCTGCATTCACTTCATTCAGATTAACGGTTACTGAAACTTTTAATGATAGTTTCTCAGGTTGGACATTTGGTGAACTTGAAAAACTAAACACATTTGAAGATTTATTTGATGGTGTAAGAAAAATATTTAATCTTACTAAGACAGTTGGTGCCACAGCCACACCAATTACACTCAGATCTGCAAAAGGGTCTCCAATTAAAATTGAAGATAACATGTTGATATTTGTTAATGATATTCTTCAGATCCCAACAGAAAGTTATCAATTAATTGGTGGATCACAGATTACTTTCTCTGAAGCCCCTAAATCTGGAGATAAAGTAAGAATTTATTTCTATCGTGGATCTAATAATGATGTTATTGATGTTGATGTTCTTGAAACAGTTAAACCAGGTGATAAACTCACAATTAACTCATATCCAGAACTTGGATTAACTGATGGTTATCAGGAATTACCTAGAACGATTTCAGGTATTACAACCACTGATACAGTAACAACCAGCACTTATGTTGATATTGGAATTACAACAGATAGAACTCTTTTAAGACCGGTCACTTGGAAAAAACAAGTATCTGATTTAATTATTGGAAATTTTGATGTTACTAAAGATAGAATAGAATTAGAAGCCGGAATTAGACCGACATCATTTATTATTAATAGTGTTGGCGCCGCTTCGACAGAAATATTTGTTGATACCGCAGTTCCCTTATTTAACGAAATCGATGATACAACTGAAGTTAAACAGTCTGTTTTGATTCTAGATCAAACCACAAAAACTGGAGTTGCTGCAACCGCATTAGTATCTGCCGCAGGAACAATCTCAAGTATTATTATTTCTGGTGGTGGAGCAGGGTTCACCACAACTCCTTTAGTTTCAATTGGTGTCACTGCTGGTATTGGAACCATACATGCAGGTGTAGGTATTACGATGAATACTAATGCGACTGGTGTTGCAGTAATTTCTGGGCTCGGAACAGTTTCCTCTGTGACCATCATTAATGCTGGTGCAGGATACACTAACACAAATCCACCAATTGTCATGATTGAACCAGAAGCTCAAACTGATGAAACTTTAACCAGCATCAAGTATGAAGGAGACTCTGGCATCATCACAGGAATTGGCACAACTTCAGTGGTTGGTATTGCAACAACAGGTTTAACTTTTGATCTGTTTATCCCCTTGGACTCTCCACTGAGAAGTTCCTCCACGATGACCGCTCCAATTACTTCGAGCGGAATTAAGACAGATTATTATTTTACTGTGTTTGATTCAAATGTTGGTTCAGGATTAACATCCTACGCCACCGCCACTGGAATTACAACAGTTGGCATAGGAACCTCATTTATTGATAATATTTACAGAGTAAGAAGTGTTCAAACCGTAACAGGAGATGCAGTTGGAGTTGGTTCTACAACACTTATTAGAGTTACTGTTAGTGTAAGTTCCACAGCCGGAGTTAGCATTGGATCTAGCACGTTTTTTGGAAGATATTCCTGGGGGCGCCTCCACGATTTTGTCAAAGAGGGAACGGGATCTTTTACTGTTATTAACACTGATGGTGTGACTGGTATTCTAACTGGGCCAGTCATTATTAGAACTAGAGATCTCAAAGAGGTCTACATCTAAACATAAATAAAACAAAAAGTATTTCAAATGTCAGCAATTATAACTGATCAACTTCGTATTGTTAATTCTGATAATTTTGTAGCTGGTGTCGCTTCGACTTCCAATAGTTATTACTTGTTCATCGGACTGCCAAACGCTACAGAATTTCAAAGTGACTGGAATGAAAATTCTCCAGCACCTAAGGACTCTTTTAGTGAGGAGAATGATTATTGGGATACAATGATTGCATTAAAAAGAATTAATGCGGCTGATATTTCCAGAGTGGTAAGGAAGATTACATGGACTTCTGGCACAACGTATGAGATGTATCGACATGATTATTCTCGATCTAATCTTTCTCCACAAACAAGTTCAACAAACTTATATGACACTAATTTTTATGTAATGAACTCTGATTATAGAGTTTATATTTGTCTTCAAAATGGAACAAATCCAGAAAACGTAAGTGGAAGACCATCTTTAGATGAGCCTTTGTTTACAGATTTAGAACCAAGATCTGCAGGGGGTTCTGGTGATGGTTATATTTGGAAATATTTGTTTACTATCAAACCAAATGATCTTGTAAAATTTGACTCAACAAGTTTTATTCCTGTACCTCAAGATTGGACAACAAACACCGATGTTGCAGCCGTAAGAAACAATGCCTCTACTAGTGGACAACTCAAAATAGTTACCATTAAAAACAGAGGGGTTGGTTATGGAACTGCAACAACATACAACAACGTGCCCATTAAAGGAGATGGTGATGGTGGAAAATGTTCGGTTGTTGTGAATGCTGCGGGTAAAATTGATTCTGTAGAGGTTACTAGTGGTGGATCAAATTATACGTTTGGAACAGTTATTCTTGATGATGTTGGATTAACAAACGCATCTGGTTCAACCGACGCAGCATTTAATGTTATTATCCCTCCTCAAGATGGTCATGGTGCGAACATTTACAGAGAGTTAGGCGCATATAAGGTTTTAATTTATTCTCGTTTAGAAAATGATGTAACGAATCCAGATTTTATCACTGGTAATCAATTTGCGAGAATTGGTATTGTTAAAAATCCCTATGCATACGGATCAAGTAGTAAATTAACTCTTTCTAGAGCCAGCGCTACATATGCATTAAGATTAACTGGTGCTGGTGTGACTCAAACAACATTCACTGCAGATGCTGATGTTACTCAAACAATTGGCATTGGATCTACTGCAATTGGAAGAGTTATAAGTTGGGACTCAACAACTGGTGTTCTTAAATATTGGCAAGATAGAAGAGTAGCAGGTTTTAATACAGATGGAACTGCAAATACTTCACCTACATATGGGTTTAAGTTATTCCGTTTTACTGCAGAACCCACAACTGGTGCTGGAACCACTGTCTTTGGTGGATCTTCTAATTTGACGATTGATACAAACTTTGGAACTGCTGTTGCCCCTGGTCTCTCAACCTCAATAAATAATAGGACATATAACTTAGGAATGAGTTTTGTAAAAGGTGTTGCAAATCCAGAAGTTGCTAAGTATAGTGGTGAAATTATCTATGTCGATAACAGAGCATCAGTGACTCGCAGTTCGCAACAAAGAGAAGACATTAAAATCGTATTGGAATTCTAAAAAACCATGCCACAGGAAACTAACCTCAACGTCAGCCCATATTTTGACGATTTTGATAAAAATAAAAATTATCAAAAGGTTCTTTTTAAACCTGGGGTTCCAGTTCAAGCTAGAGAACTATCAACTCTTCAATCTATTCTACAGAATCAGATTGAACAGTTTGGATTTCATTTTTTTAAAGAGGGTGCTAAAGTAATCCCTGGAAACTTAACTTACAATGACGATTTTAAGTGTGTTGAAATTGAACCAACATATTTGTCAATACCAGTATCTTTGTATCTTGATAAACTTGAGGGTATTAAAATAACCGGTCAAAGATCTGGAGTAACCGCAACTATTATCAAAGTCATCACCGCGCAAGAATCATCGAGAGGTAATATCACACTTTATCTAAATTATGAAAGATCAGGTGCTGCGGATTTTGCTCAAGAAACATTTTTGGATGGTGAGGGTTTACTCACAAATGTGGATATTATTTACGGATCAAATGTAATTGCTGCGAGTGAAACTTTTGCGATAACAATATCTTCAAGAGCTAATTCCATTGGTTCAGCAATGTCTGTTGGAGAGGGTGTTTATTTTGTAAGAGGAAATTTTGTTCAAGTTCAAAGTGAGACTCTTATATTGGATCAATATAGCCCATTTCCTACTTATAGAATTGGTTTTCAAGTATTAGAGGAGTTCATAACTTCAAACGAAGATTCAAGTTTAAATGATAATGCGTCTGGATTTAACAACTTTGCAGCTCCTGGCGCTGACAGGTTTAAAATATCCATATCTTTAACTAAAAAAGAAATATTTGATACTGCAGACCAAGATTTTATAGAAATTGCTCGTGTAAATGGCGGTATTCTTCTCTCATTTACAACAGAAACTAACTATAATTTAATTCGTGATGCACTAGCAAAAAGAACGTATGAAGAATCTGGTGATTATTATGTAAAACCATTTGAAATTTTCATCAAAGACTCTTTAGATAATAAAATTGGAAATAGAGGTATATACACTCCAGAACAAATTACAGCAGATGGTAATATACCATCAGACGACTTGATGGTTGTTCAAGTCACTCCAGGTAAAGCTTATGTAAAAGGTTATGACATTGAAAAAATTGCTCCAACTTTAATTGATGTCAGAAAAGCTAGATCTACCTCTAATATTAAAGAGGAATCTGTGCCTTACACAACAGGCAATCCATTATTTGTTAATAACGTTTTTGGTTCTCCCTCTTTAGGCATCGGAACAACAGCCACTGTATCTCTTATTAGCACAAGAAGAGCTGGATTAACAACAATCGGTATTGCACCTGGCGGGGAGGAAATTGGTTTAGCTCGTTTATACGATTTCAAAGCACAATCAGCGAGTTATACTAATGAAGCCACTGTATATGAGACTAGATTATTTGATGTAAAACTTTTAACAAAAATTAATGTTGGAACTGCTATTACATCACTAACTGCATCAGATTACATTGAGGGTTCCAGAAGTGGTGCGAGTGGATTTGTTCACACTGGTGGGTCTAATCTAACTGAAATCAAACTTATTGACGTGGTTGGTAATTTCTTTAAAAATGAACAAATCAATATTAATGGAAATATAGATGGTAGAACCATTACTAAAGTTCAAAACTTTAACATTGATGATGTTAAATCAATGCGCAGTTTTGTTGGAGTTTCTACATTTGAAGCGGATGTAATTTTAAATGAAATCGTAACTCTTGCAAAACCGGTTTCAGGAACTTTTCAATTTGCTAGAAGTAGTGGAAATGCAGGAGTTATTTCTGCATCGGCTTCCAACTTTATTGGTATTGTAACAACTGGTAATATTATTAGTTATAGCAGAGTTGGTCAAAATTTGCCAACTTACAATAGAGTAACTGGTGTTTCTACAACAGGCACATTAATTAATATTGTTGGTATAACCACAGTTCCTAATGTTTGTGAAGGTGGTGTTCCGACAACTACAACCACAATTACAGATCTTAAACGCAGAGATACTTTATTTAAAACTACAGAGAATAGTTTAACAACTCCTTTACTTAAAAAGAATATTGAAAGTTTAGATGTAACCACTACAAATATTCAACTTAGAAAACAATTTTCAGACATTACTGTAAGTGGTAATTCATTTACTTCCCCTAACGCTGGTGCAAACTTTTTCTTTCAACCATTTGATGAAGAAAGGTATTTTATTTCGTATGACGATGGAAGCGTCGAAAGATTAATTCCAAGTCAGATGACACTTTCGGCCGATAAAAAAACAGTGACATTTGTCGCACTGTCAAAATCAAGTGGAAAGGCTAATTTATTTGCCACAGTTTTAAAAACTAAAGTTAAAGTTAAACAAAAAAAACTTAACAGTGCAAACACAATTATAATTAGCCGTTCAAAATTAACCTCATCTGGTATTGGAACAAACACTCTGAATGATGGATTAACACATAGTAGAGTTTTTGGAACTAGAGTTCAAGATAAACAAATATCATTAAATGTTCCTGAAGCTGTAGAACTTTTAGGTGTATTTGAATCTAATGATTCATCAGATCCAGATTTGCCATCATTGATTCTTGGTGGATTTTCTGGCCCAAGTGGCAATAATACCGATTTGATCATTGGAGAAACACTGACAGGCATTGAAAGTAATGCCGTAGCGGTTGTTGTAGAAAAACCAAGTGCTTCAGCTGTTGGTATTGTATTTTTAAATGAAAATAGATTTAGTATTGCGGAGAGAGTCAAATCTTCAACATCGGGTGTGACCGCTCTTGTTGCATCCACCACAGATGGTGATAGAAATATTACTAACAGATTTTTTATTACTACTAATGACACTTCAACTTATTATGATTACTCATATATTGAGAGAGATAAAAATTTTCCAGAACCAACTAATAAATTAAAAATTGTATTCCAAAATCTATTCATAGACTCCAGTGACACTGGTGATTTTTACAGTGCTTCAAGTTATCCATCGAATTTAAATCGTCAAGTTATTCCCATTAACTCTTTTTATGATATCATCACTAGCGACTTAATCGACATTCGACCAAGAGTGTCTGCGTAT
>Ga0172376_10002587_pt1 | contig 21962 bp, 23 predicted proteins | sample Lak35m_FD_121114 | JGI IMG/M metagenome (GOLD analysis project Ga0172376, IMG submission 121114) | Freshwater microbial communities from Kabuno Bay, South-Kivu, Congo - kab_092012_35m | ecosystem: Environmental > Aquatic > Freshwater > Lake | place: Democratic Republic of the Congo: South-Kivu... | reverse complement strand
TATCGCAATGCGTCATCCAGTGGGTTTAGCGGAAGCCTAGAAGACTACGAAGTTGCTGTTGGTTTAAAAAAAAAAGATCAGTCGATTGGAGCCTCCGCCTCGGAGCGTCAATCAGCGCAGACTTCAGTGGCGTCTACCTCGGGTGTCAATCAGGGTCAGCGCATACCGAGTGGAGATTCGGGTACAGCAGAACTAAGTCCTGACAGATACGAAGAGCTCTATAAAATTTATGGAGACGACCGACAGTATTCGGCAGCCGCCGCTTTTGGTCAGGTATCCGAAGAAGAGTTCAACGCATTCAGTGCGATGCGCTCACAAAACGCCGCGGCCGCGGCAATGCCAGTGGCGAAGTACCGCGTAGACGAGGCTAAGCAATCCATCAAGTCAGGAAAGCCCGTGAACAAAAGCGATAGCGCTGTTGTTATTGCTGAGTCAGAAATTGCTGAGCAGCAGAAGACAAAGGCGTTGGCACCGGTTAAAGAAGCCGGAGATCTGCAAAGAGACGTATTAGAGGTTCTGAAGCAGAGAGGCTTGGACTCAGTGGCTAAGGAAGACGTTGGTATTGTGGCGGCACAGCTTCAGTCTGACTTCCCTGAGAAAACCATCGATGAACTCGTGTCTGTTGTTGAGAGTCTGCCAACGGCAGTTGCAGAGCCGGCTGTTTCTGCGTTCAAAGACCCGGGGTTATCCGCTGCTCTTGATGATGTTTTCACTACTCTTAACAATGCCGCACAAGGAGACGAGACGGCCAAAGAACAGCTGAAGCAATACATAGAGAGCGGAGAGATCATTAGGTATTACAACGAAGTAGCCTACAAAACCGGATCAGCTCAACTCAACTCCTTGGAAGAGGTGGTCAGAGAGGGGTTAAAGGCTAAGCAATACAAATCAGCACAGGACGCGACAGATTCTTATCTGTCCTCGGAATACGCGGAAGGCAGGAGATTCGCTCAGGAACACAACTCTATTTCGGAGAAGCTATACAACTACGTGGTGTTGCAAATGGGTTCGGGTGCCGCTAATTTTCAAGCGTGGACGTATGACATTCTTGGCGTAGGGCTGCTTCCGGGATCCGTACAACTCGCTGGAGATGTATGGAGGTCTGAGGCCGCAAGGCTAGAAGAGAAGTCTAGAGGGCTGGTTGATCAGCAGCTTTCTGAAGCCGGCGTATCCGCAGAGGACAGAACCAAGACATACACTGAACTCATCTCCGAAGGTAAGGCAGACATAGCCGCCGCAAAAGCCGCTGTAGACATCACTAACGCACTGCCACAAATCGCCATCGATGCCGTGATTACCATGGTTAACCCCGGGGTAGGGTTGGCAATGAGTGGAACCACTGGCTTTATACAATCGGCAGGATCTGCATACGGTGGCGTCAGGGAAGACCAGTACCTGACCACGGCTGAGAAAAGCTTGTACGCCTTCGCTAACGGCGCCATAGAGGTAGGTGCGGAGTTTCTCCCGTATGCGAGGTTTGCGGAGAAAGCCGGATTCAATTATGTCAGGGATGCATTCGTAGATAAGGCGGTTAAAGAAGCTGGGAAGGATGGCTTTGTCAAGGGCTTGTTTAAATCGTTAGGAGGCGAAGGCGGAGAAGAGGCCTTGGTTTCTTTCTTTGCACAGATTGCGGACTACACTCAGTCATCGACGTCACTGTCCCGGGAGATCGAAGACCTCAAGACAGAACTTCAATCCACAACAGACCCAGAACTACAAGGGCAACTAAGGCGGAGGATCGGATCTGCTGAGGTTGAACTAGGATCGATGAAGGTCATTAAGACCGGCGAAATAGTTGATAGCTTTGTAGTTGGTGCCGGCGCTGGAGGATCGATGTATTTAGCGGCAAGAGGAGCTGGTGTGGCATTCTCGGTTTTCACAGCCAAAGAAAGGGCGGTGATAAGAAGTGAAGAGGCTCGTCTATTAGCTGAGTTAGAAACAGCTACTACTGACGCTAGGAGGTCAGAGATCAAGAAGGAGCTTGCGTTGCTGTCCGAAGCCCATAATAGACTGGCGCTCAAGGATGCCACACTGTACGAGTCCATGACTGAAGACGAGGTCAAAGAAATCGTCGCAGCCAACAGAGAAATTAGAAACCAGAGGATCACTGCTCAGGCTATAAGAGCGAATACCACACTGACTAAAGAGGAGAAGGATCAGGCGTTGGCGGAAGCCGCTGCCGTTGTGGAAACAGAGATCAACAGGAAAAGAGCCATAGAGTCACGATACGCTTCTAAGGTTGCGGGGTTTGACAACTCCACTCTAGACGAAGACGAGATAAGAGTCATGAAAGAAGTGGCTTCTGTGGATGCGGATTTCGCTGAATACGGAGAGATAACCGCAGGTCAGACGTCGGTTGAGTTGAGCGTTGACAACGTGGAGGCGGTTATCGGCGGCATTATTTCCTCGGGAAGGCTTAGATCGAACGTGGCCAACACCGTGGAGCAAACCACGAAGGGGCTGCGAAACGTGGTGGCTGCCGTCAAGTCTTTGGCCCAGAGTTCTCCGGGAGTCAAGGTCGTTATGCACGGCACCGCTGAGTCAATGAAAGCCGCAACAAAAACAGACGACAACCCCGCAGGAACTGTCTCAAGAGGGTTTTGGACAAGGAAAGACGCCGATGGATCCGTGAGAGAGATACACCTGTATGCTCCGCTACTCAAGGAAAACACCGCTTATCACGAGGCCTATCACGAAGCCGAGTTTTCTCAGATGGGCGGCAGTGCTTCAACAGCACTCGCAGAGACGCTCGCCAAGGCCAACATGGACAAAGACACAAAGGCTGACTTAACGTCTTTTGTCAGAAGAAACTTTCAAGCCGTTATGGCAGCTGCTAATCCAGAGCGCAAGGCGGAGTTATCGAAGATCGACACCAATGACGTTGCGGCAATGGTTGCCGCAGACCCAGAAGTGGCCGATGAGTTTCTTACGGAACTCAAGGCCACTATCGAAACCGGTGCTGTTAGTTTAGAGGCTCGTACTTCTTTGGCTGGAAGGCTCAAGGAAATGGTGTCTCAGCGGTTGTTTCCGTCAGGGGTTGGCACACCAAAGACAAGAGACGTGGTAGCCGCCATTAACTCGGTGACAGGGAAGATGTCAAAAGGCGAGGCCGTAGACACCACCGCAGAAAAGCAATTAGTAGACAAGCAATCAACAAGAAGACAAGCAAATGACAAATCAGGAAAAGCTCAGCCAGTCGCAGGAAACAAACTCTTCAGCGAGCCTTTGGAGGACGCTACGAGAATTGCGGAGCGATATGTTAAAGACAGAGGCATCGAAGGCTACGAAAAGCCCGAAAGAATCCGGACAATAGACAAAGACAGAGCGAAGCGGATATCCGATGAGTTCGACGCCATGAAGCATTCGCCGACGGATCCCGAAGTCATCGAGGCTTACGAGCTCATGGCAGAGGAAACACTAGCGCAGTACGAAACCATCATTGCCGAAGGATATGTAGTCGAGGTTAACAATACCGAGCCGTACAGTTCAAGTGGCGACATGATAGAAGACCTTCGCAACAACAAGCGAATGAAGATCTTCTCTACCGAGTCTGGGTTTGGAGACGAACCCATCACCGAGGAGCAGAGAGCCGAAGACCCTAGACTTCGTAGGACGCAATACACCGATGTCAACGGCGTACCGTTACTGGTGAATGATGTCTTCAGGTTTGTACACGACTTCTTTGGTCACGCAAAATTAGGAAACAGCTTTGGCGCTATCGGCGAAGAGAATGCATGGCGAGTTCACGCCGCTATGTTCACGCCGAAAGCCCGTAGAGCGATGACTACAGAAACCCGCGGACAGAATTCATGGGTGAATTTCTCAGGCATTAATGACGAGGCCTTTGCGATCAGGGATCAGGCTAGAAGACTGAGAGAAGAAGGAAAGACAGAGGAGGCCAATGAGTTGGTTGGCAAGGTGTACGAGGTCATGAAGTTCGCTGAACAGAAGTTAGGATTGCTTCCTGAATGGGCGGCTACAGAAGGAGCCAAAGGCAAGGCGCAGTTACCCGCTGCCCTGACCCCGGAAGGAGAACTGAGGTTCAGCAAGGGCGAAACCGCAGACATATCCGAAGTGGTTAGCGATGTCAACGATCAGTTGTACGGGCCACTTTACTCTTGGTGGAAAGCCAACGGCCTCGGGAGGATTAGGTTTTCTGGTCTGCGCCCAAGTGAGGGAGCGGCGCTATACTACCCCGCCACAAACGTCATCGCAATAAACACCAACAGGAAAGAAGAGTTTCAGAACATCGACAGAAACGTGGCTCACGAGATCATTCACGGCATGCTGCACAAGGCCGAAGTCAACGATCCAAGACTGGCGGAGCGGGTTTCGAAGATAAGAGAAGACCTGATAGCCGCAGTTGAGTCAGGAGCAGCGCTGGAGATGAGTGAAGCCGTTGCGTCTCTGTATAAGTTCGTGGTAGACGGCAGCCATCAAGAACTCATTACCTACGCTCTGACTTCTCCGGAATTTGGCAAATGGCTGTCCTCTATTGCTTACCAAACCACAGGTAAGGCGCAGGAAAGCATATGGCAGCGCATAGTTGTGGCCATCCTTGATGGGGTAAGATCTGTTGAATCCTCTATGTTGGATGCCGTGGCTGAGGTCATGGACGACTACAGCGAATCGTTTGAGTTGAATGAGTCAAAGTCACCCCCATCGAAAAAGCGGACAGATCCATTATCTATCCCGGGTGCTCCAGATGGAAACTTCTTGAATATCGGACTGCTCGAAGAAAAGACCGACAGGAAGATCCCCGTCCAAGAGGTACTAAGTCAGTTTCCACAAGACGTTGAGGTGATATCAGCTAACGAAGTGCAGGGCACTGAACCCACTGTATCCATTCAGCTGAGCAGGAAGCTTAGTGACGCCGAGATGGACAAGTTACTTGCGGATACCAAGCAGCTTGCGATACCGCAGCTAAGCGGTGGCGAAGGCGTTCTGCACGGCACCACTGACTGGGGGCCGTTCGATCCAAAGGAATTCAAGATGCTAGACGGGAGACCGCTTAGTGACACCACCTCAGGACTCGACAAAGGAAGACTGGGCAAGATGCAAATCATCGGAGAGAACGCTTACCTATCTCAGAGCGTCAGGGATAATCTTGCTGTTGCTAGAGACATGGAGAAGTCAGGGAGCCTTCCGAGAGACATCAGGATGGCTACTGGATGGGAACGTGGTGTTGACAACAAGTGGAGATACGAGATCGAGCCCAAGGCTAGGCTAAACCTCAGGCTCAGCCCCCCAATCATCGAACTAACCAACGGCAACCTTGCCGATGTTCATGAAGGTGCTTTAGAGGATCTTGTTAGATTTGACGAACTGTTTAGGCTGTACCCGAAATTGAAGCGCATGCCAGTGGATTTATACATAGGCGGCATTGACGGTGTTCAGGGTGCGTTGTCGGTGGCTGGCGACGGCACTCCGATTTATATTCAGATGTTTGCCAAAGACAAGGCGACGGCATTGTCCGGGATGATACACGAGATCCAACACGCCGTTCAGCAGATCGAAGGGTTTGCCATCGGCGGAGATCCAACTACAATCGTCAACGACAGAAGAGAGTTGTCGCAAGAAGAAAAGTTCGAAACCTATAAGAGACTCGCAGGAGAGGCCGAGGCACGCAACGCTCAAGAGAGAGCCAAGATGTCCACTGAAGAACGCCAAGCGAAGACGCTTCAAGAAACAGAAGATGTAGCTAGAGAAGAGCAGATAGTTGTTTTTCAAGTTGGCAAGGCACAGTTTATAGACGAGATACCGCTCGAAGTGAAAGACAGTCCAGTGTCGATATCCTCAGCGCTGGAGACAGCATCTCAGTCGTCGATAAAGACAAACTTGGAATTCAAAGAACTTCTTCAAGAAAGATTTAAAAAGCACTTGCCTTTAATAAAAAAGAAGTACAAGGTAAAGAGCGGAGATGTGATGGATGAAAATCTATTCAGATATCTTGTTGATGCCTATGTTTACGAAACTCTATTAGCTGTATCAGCGTACCCAGAAGCTCTTGGCTGGTATGACGAAAAGACAAAGGCAGCTATGGGGATAATGGCTCTCATTCATCCAGAGATAAAGACAGACAAAGAAGCTGAGGCAGCGTTTAAAATATCTCTTGCGGTTACTTCCAACGGCAATAAAGTAGATAAAAACTTTGAAGAGGCAGAGAAGCAGTATAAGGCGTTTAAAGAAAGCGGAAGGTTCTCTGCTGTTGGAAATGCTGGTAGTCAAAGGGCGGCTATAGACAGTACGTTTGCATTTGCGAATAAAGTCCTTGAGTACTTAACCATGTCTGAGTTTGCGGAGTTTTTGACGACACCAATGAGAGCCGGAGATCTGTATTACATCGACGACAACGGTAAAAAGAAGGCACTTATAAACGGCCTTGGAGCTGATGAAATAGTGTTTGGGGCGGCTGTATTTGGGCCGAAAATAGGTAACGGATTTTTCATGAATCTTTATGGGAACTTCGATCAATTGACAATGGATAGGTGGTTCATGAGACAGTACGGGAGATTGACGGGAACCTTAATTGATAGGCGCAAGGATCTTATATCTAAAAACAAAGAGGATTTAAGGCAGGCCGTAAGGTCATTAGACAAGGAGGAAAGACGAATACTTTCTTCGGTTATAGGAAGCGTAAACATGTCAGATGTTGTTGCTGTGGCTGGCTCTATAGAAAAAGCTACGGCAAGGCTCGACAAAAGATCAAAATTGTCCAGCACCGACAGACTGAACAACGTCAGAAAAGCTGGGAACAATTTATCAAAAAACGCCAAAGGAGAAGTAGAAGCCCCAACAGGGCCGAGGCAACGGTTGTTTATCGTGTCTGTGTTTGACAGGGTTCAAGAAGTACTCAGAGAGGAAGCCGGTATAGACATAAGTATAGCCGACCTTCAAGCCGTGAATTGGTATCCTGAGAAAGCACTTTATCAAACATTCAGACCCGACATGTCTATTGAGTCAGGGCGAGAAGAAACATCGGATTCAGAGCAACCAGATTACGAATCAGCAGCAAAAAAAATAGCCAAAAAATATGGAGTACAAGAACAACAAATCAATGATGCAACCTCAACCATCAGGAGAAGCGCAAAATCCGCTAGAGAATCTCAAAGAAAGCGAGCTGTTGAGCTTGGCGAAGCAAGTAGCACTACTGCGTTCCAAAGGTCGAAAAAAGTAATAGAAGACATAGCCAAGGGTGTTGAGCCAAGTGCAGAGAAATTAAAAGGCGCTAAACAAGACCTTAGAAGCAATTCACTAAGAAAGTCTGGTAAAGCTCAGGATGACTTAGATGCGTATGTAGCCGAACTCATTAACCGCTACGGAACCACGCCACAACTGAGAACCGTAACGGTTAAAGGTAAGACCATACTGGTGGATGCCAAGGCTTTAGGGTATGTTAAAGCAGGGATGGCGAAGCCAGACATAATGAGATTGCTCACAGAGCACCTTGGACTCAGCAAGGCCGAAGCCGAGATCACATACAAAAGAGCCAAGGTGTTCCTATCGGGAAATCGGGCAGGGAAGAAAGAAGCCTATGACTTCGCTAAGGCAACCATGGGTAAGTGGCTTGATCTCAGATCAAGAGAAGCCATCAGTCTCAGAGCGGAACTCATGGGTCTGCTTGATAAGTACGCTGATCTTGAGAGTCTGAGTAAAGACACCAAGCAAGAACTCAGTAATATCCGCATGAAGGCGTGGAGTACTAACGAGTTCTTGCTAGCGGCTATTGAGCTAGTGAATCAACGCATGGCAGACCGAGGCAACCCTCCGTTCACGCCGGCACAGATCACAAAGCTTTTCGAAATCGTACAGGCCACAACAAAGGTCAGCGCAGAAAACGTAAGAACCAACGGTTACGCCGTAGTGGAGACTTTCGTCAACAGGCTGTCGAAGATCTTTGATGCCCAAGACGCCAAGGCGGAGATGGACGCTTTTGAAAAGCAGGTGAAGACCGCTAAGTCATTACAGAAGAAGCTGTCCGCTATCGCCAAGAAGGAGAGAAAGCCCGGGGACAGCAGAGAGTCTTTCAGACAGGTGGCTGCTGATCTCTCTAAAATAGACCCAGTGTTTTTGCCTGATGTGCAGGAGTTCATAGACACCGCAGCAGAACTTTTAGCGGCGGCCTCCAACACCAAGACCATCAAGGATGATAACGGCGATGTCATCGCTGTCGTGCCAAACGCTGTGGGCATCACTGCTGAGCAGTTGCAGTCTATCGCCGATAGGTTCTCCGCTGTTGAAGAAACATTCAGGGACGTGTACCGTAGGCACCTCGCAGAGAAGCGAGCCAACACATGGGCTAACGAGGAATACAACAAAGCCGTTGCTCAGGGGTGGACGCCACCACGTCCTAAGGCAAAGGGAGAGACCGATAGAGACGTGTTCAAAGACGGCATAGCCTCACAGATAACCCAAAGGGTTTCCGATGAATACGACGCCATCTTGAAGGCTGAACAAGACAAACTCATACCGGCTACCCGCAAGAAGCTAAATGAACTCGTCGAAGCTCATAACGCCATCAATCCCAGTGATCAGCGGTCTCTTTCGAACTGGCAGGATCTCGAGTACTTCTATGACATATTGGCTCAGCAAAGGGCTGACGAAATGGGCCTGAGGAAAGAGGCTGTTATTGAGCAGGCCATCGGCGAACTACTCGAGCAAAACGCTCAGACGTTCGCAGATCAAAGCGAGTTTGTTTCGATACTTGGAGACGCTATAGACGACTCCGGCCCAGTGCCGCAGATCAAGAAGCGAGAACTAGTGAACAGATTGTCTAAGCTATCCATGAAAGAATTGCTTCAGCTGGAGTTCCGCATGAGGGACTTCGTTGACAACGGCAACAAGTACGGCTTGGGTCAGTTAGAGGCGGCGCTATCGGCGAAACTCGACGGTCAACAGAAGATCGCAGAACTCGTGAAGTCAGGACTTATGGGTAGGTCTTCAAAGCTGTTGTCTGGCACGGCGCTATTTGACAGCATGGAGAGCTTCTTTAGGTTGGTATTCCCGGGGATAACCAAGGATAAATTGGCGAGACTCAGAACCACGCTTGGCATCACGGGCATGGTGTCGGGTTATGCGCTTGCTGACAGTGCTCACGCAGACAACGTAAGAAGGATCACGGAGAAAATGGACGAGATCCGCAGCAGTGATTACAACGGCCGCAAAGGCGATGTGGAGAGCATGGAGTCGAGGATGATTGCTCAGATCTACTCCATGATGAGGCAACACCACCAACGCGACGGCATAAGCGAATCAGAGTCTAAGGCGGAATGGTTTAACGACATCAGAAAAGCTGCGGAGCGCAGCATAGCCGACCTCAAGAAGCAGGGCAGATACACCAATAAAGAGATAAAAGAACTGGAGTCGGCGTTTGACTACCTGTTCTCTAAGCCCGGACTAGACGATCTTATTGCCGACGTAGACAACGATTTCCCAGACATCGTGGAGTTCGTTGACTTCATGGCTAACCTACATAACTCCCCAGAGAACTTCGTGATGTTTTCGGAATATGTAGAGAGATTCCTAGGTAAGTCCTTGGAATACGAACCCAACTACACGCCGTTCTCTGTTATTCAGAAAACCGGAAGCAGTTCAATAAACGCAGAAGCAGATCTCATGGCGGCGGCGATGGAAACCGTGTTGGCGTCGTCACTGAATCAGGCCAAGAAAACAGCCGGCGCATCATACAGCAGGAACCGCAACAGCCTTCGAGGAACGCAAAACCTCATCGGCTTGGACTTCCTTAAGATCAACGAAGAGACCCTTCGAGAGAACACGACGCTAGCCCACACAATTAGACCGCTTATCTATGCGGCCCGGATGTTTAATTCAGAAGAGATTCAGCAACTCATACCTGATGATGCCGTGCGTTCTGAGTTGGCTCGCAAGATGGTGGCTTATGCCGGAGGTCACAGAAAGGAAGTGCCGGCCATAATGAGAACCGACCTGACTATCAACGGCAAGCGAATTCCAAACCCGCTGTCATACCTGAGAACCGTGGCAGCAGTGAAAGCGTTTGGATCTCTCGTGACTCAAACGCTCAAGCAGTCAACTGTATTAACGTCTGTATTGCTCAACACAAAGAACAAATCGGAATCAGCAATGTTTCTTGCTAGGATGATGTTTGAGCTCGGTGCCGCAGCGACTAAGACTGGTTTGTGGGCGGGTAAAGACGACATGAAAATAGCGCTGATGAACGACGGCAGATACGATTTGCTGAGGAGGTCGCCAGTGTTTATGCGGGACTACGAGAAAGGACAGATCAACCCATACAACGGATCGATATCTGCTAGGGAAAGCGTGGCCTCACAGTTTGTCGGCAAGGTAGCGGAGTTCTCGCTGAAGAACCTCAAGGGCACCGATAAGCTTGCCGCATTGGCTTCGTGGTTCACATTTTATGGCGACTACCTCATAACAACAGGAAGGGTGTCGTCGTTCTCGGAGATCAACTGGATGGAAGAGTCGCGCAATCCAGACATGGATGCCGTGTCGTATGCCGACCAAATAGTAAGCAAAGACCAAGCAGCATCTACGCCAAGGGAAGCCGTTGATTTGTATACTGGAGGAGCAAAGGGCGTGATGTCCACAATTGCGTCTGTGTTATCAGCCGTGGTGTGGCCGTATTCGAGGTTCGCCCTCAACAAGAAAAGGAGTATTTCGTATTCTGCGATGAAGCTCGTCAAAGGAGACGCAGCCGCTAAAAAGGAAGCAGCGTTCGAATTCGTCGGCAACGCTATAGAAGCCACGACGTTTGCAGCTGTTTCGTACATGCTGATACCCGTTGTTGTTGACGTCATGAGATCTGCGCTTGGATTCGATGACGAAGAAGAGGATCCTAGAAAAGACTTGGAATTCAACCGCATGAAATGGTCTGTGATCAAGGGCGCTATACTAGACTCTCAGCCGGTGCCATTGTTTATCGCAGGAGAAGACCTCGTTACCGAATCCATAAACAAGGCAATCTACTACTCGATGTATGCCGATGACTGGAGCTCTCAGCGAAGAGAAGGAGACATCAAGGAAGGATTCGAAAGATGGAAGTCCGCAGGCAATGGCCTGCCTGTGTTTAAGTCCAAAGAAGAAGCGGGCACTTTGCACTGGGGTCTTAAAATGGCAGGGCCGCAGGGAGTGTATATCAGCGACATAATAAACACGACGTCCAATCTGATGCGTGACGGCGAGACCGTGGTGACAACATCTGGCAAAGAGTACTACATCAGGCCCGAGGACAGAGAACAAATGAAATCCATGTTCCTACTGAAGTCGCTGATGAACATCGCAGCAGCAGGCGGTTTGTCAATTAAGGAGATCGAGTACTTCGTTAAAAAAATGGACGATCAACCCAGAGACAGAAGACTCAATAGCGAAGAAGAATACTTGGCTTACATAGCAATGACAGAGGCTTTCGTAGAGGAGCAGTTAATGAGTCCCAACGACCCAGCAGCAATAGCGATAAAAGAATACGGACTAGAAGGTGCTGTTAACAGATTCGAAGCCATACACGAACACCTGACGGGTGTGGATCCGTCAAAGGCAGGGCAGATGAAATCCAAGTTCACGAAGATCAGGAAATCAGTGATCGCCGAAGAAGAACTGAAGAAGCAGTTCCCTGACGACTACAGGAAGTACATCGCTGAAATCAGAGCGGTATACGACGGCTTCGATAAAAGTGCAGACAGCAGATCCTATGCATATCTTAACTTTGCGGAACAGCTGCCGCCCACTGACAAGCAGCTATTCTTAGACATGGCCGGTATGTATGTTTACATGAGGTCAGAACAAGGGTCAGAGAATCTACAATGGTATATGGAGGACATCAGAAATGAAAGACAGAAAGAAGCCGATGCTGAATAACATCAGAGACAGCTATAACGCCGTCACAGAGAGCCGCAAATTAGTCATGGCATATGCATCTATAACGGCGGCTACGATCGTGGCTTTTGTCTATGTCAAAATGATTCCAGACATCGAGGACTTTCTGTCTTACATGCCGGAGCCAAGCGACGTAGACCCCGGGGTAGTGGTGTCGGTATACAATAAGCACGTAGACGCAATTGATTCCGTGATGGTCAATCTGTTTCTATTGGCTGGTGGAATAATAGCGGCGTACATGAGCGTGAATGTGTGGCAGAAATTCACTCCGGGCCACGGCGAAGGTAATCACTTCCACTTCAGGAGGGCCAATATCAAAGAAGACGACACCGATCCAGAACAAATACCCGACGAAGTATGAGGGCAATAAATAAAATCGTAATACACTGCTCGGCATCGCGGACATCAGCAACCGCTGACGACATTATCTCGTATCACCTGACGCCGAAAGCCAACCGCAAGACAGGAGCCAAGGCCCCGTATATCAAAGGTGTGCAGGGTGGGCTGGGGTGGAACACCGGTGGATACCACTACGTCATCGAATCCAATGGCAACGTGGTTAACACCTATCCGCCAGACGTAGTTACAAACGGAGTCAAAGGCCACAATAAAAACAGTCTCCACATCTGCTTAATCGGTGGCAGGGCTGGAGTCAGCGATTTCAGTGCTAATCAGTTTGAAGCCCTTGAAGACTTGCTGTACTCGCTGACCGAGTCGCTTGGATCAGTGGTTGTGCTAGGCCACAGGGATCTTTCTCCGGATCTCGATGTCGACGGCATCGTTGAGCCGCATGAATGGCTGAAGCTGTGTCCGGCGTTTGATGTTGCTCAGTGGCTGAGGAAAATAAAATTCAGAGCATGACATCGATGAAAGACACGGTAATAAAGATCGGAATAGCTGTCGTTGTTTTTGTCGTTGTTGCGGACATCATTACATCACTGTCTGTGAATCCGACTAGAAGATTGCGGAAGCTAAACGAAGCCACGACGAAACTCAAACAAGAGCTCCACCAGAACCAGCTTAAGTCCGTAGAACTACGCCATCAAATAGACAGCCTAAACTGGGAGTTACGGCAGTCGCAAGACATTATAGACAGTCTAGACAAAGAGATACAGACATCAAGACAAGAAACAAATGAAGAATATAAAGGCATTCGTTATTGGAGCGACGCTAAGCGTGATAGCTTCTGGAGAGCCGAGAGCTCAAGGTGAGCCGCTTCGCATAGTTGTTAACGGAGACACCGGGGTGTTTTGGACTCGAGACAAAGAAGCAGTCCTCATCGCCAAAGGCATACACAGGATTCAGTTGCAGCACGAGAACGCAATTCTCAGACAGCAATTGGACGTCTATAAATCAATGTCTCAGAACTGCGAAGAAAAGTCCTCTAAATACGAGGACTTGATAAACAACGAAAGACAGCAAAGCGTAATGCTTCAGGAACGGAACTCAAAACTAGAGGAAGAACTGAGGTCAACGTATACTCACATCAGCAGGAGTAGAAACACTTCAAATAGGATGAAGGCGGTGGCGTTTATTGTTGGTGTAGCCTTGGGGGTAGTGGCTACTAGGTAACGAATAACCCTGACGAAAGCGGGGTTAGCCACTAGTTATAGAACATTGCCCGAAGTGGGCGGTGCTTTATAACATTCTTCGTCTGTCTGAGTAGTCATTACGCCACAATATTTACATTCATGTTCGGGCAACGATTCTATAACAGCACCTAAACTAAATTTTTTAACCTCGCTTAGTATTATATCCAAAGCCTCTGTTAGCTTTTTAGGTTCGTGAATCATATCTTCTCTTTTACCAAGTCTCCATTTCTGATGGTACTCAAGTATTTCAATTGCTGTTTGTAATTCCATTTTGTTGTTATTAATCATTTAAAAAACTATCGTTTAGCTGCGGCACGTTATACAACATTTTTAACAACACCCTCCAATCTATCCAAAACACCTAACTGCCCTTGTATTGAATTTAGGTTGTGAAAAGAATAATCACCCTTTTTAGTTAGATAATACTTTCTTCTCACTTCTAATTGTTCTCGTTCAGTTTGAATAAAACGTTGTATAACATCAGATATACGCAATTCTTTTTCTGCGTTTTCCGAACTTTTGTCTGTATTATTTAAGTTTTCCATATTTATTTAATTTTGTGTTAGAACTGCGTATATCTGCAAACCGTTATACCACATTTGACCAATCATCACTATCTTTCATCAGTTCAATCTGTCCGTTTCCTTGTTCTATTATTTTATTTAGAACGCCTAAACCATAAGATGTTGCTGTTCCATATCCTTTTTTATGACACTTATAACAACTACCACTAAATCCAATAAAATAATAGTAATCATCGTCTTGTTCAATTTTTTCTATTCCAGAGTTCAACTTCCATCTATTACCATCTAAATAACCACCAGACCAAGTTCCAAAGACTTTATAGTAGTTATTTGGTAGTTTTAATATTACCCATCTTTCGAGTGTTTCACTTATATTTCTTTCCATAATTTTTTGTTTTAAAACAAAGTTTGCTATCAACAGTTGTGGCAAACTCGTATCTGTGTATGGCCATGTATTTAGCCTTGGTTCTAGCAGGATCTCCAAGCACTACCTCTGATGGAGTATTGCGTTTCCACTCTTCGAAATCAGCCTCTATCTTAGCGACGCGGTCTTGCTGCTTTTTAAAGTCTCTAATAACCTGTTCTTCAGATAAGATTCTTAAAACCTTGTAGACCTTCTCCATCCTAGCATATTCGTTGCGTTCTTTTGTTGACGCTTGCCTATTGCCGCGGGCAGATATCATCGCCTCCATGGCTTGCTGTACTCGTTGTATTGCGGTCATGCGGTTACTGTTTTAATTATAGGGTTGAGGGTTGTTTCTGTCTTTCTTCAGTAGCCCACCTCTCGTACTGTGCGGCCTTAGCTAGGTCTACTTCAGCCAGCTGTCCATGCTTTCTACCGGCTCTCATCCTGTACTTGAATGCCGTCATCTCGCAGTGCATGATGAACGCTTCAGACCCCCATATGCGTCTCATCATCTCGATAACCTCCACACTAAAGGTTTTGTAGTGCTGAGGATCAACTGCTGCGCCAACCTCGTCTTGACTTTTTTCTTTCATGGCCATTGTAGTGTGTTTATTTCTTGTTGTATTTCTGTAGGTCTGATATGCTAATCGAATAGCAATCCTGTAGCACCACGAAGTTATTTCCCCCCTCGATGTCGCCCTTTCTGAATAGCGTGGCGTTTTCGAAGAAGTCCTGAGAACTTATACGTCCCAGCACCCAAGCTCTTCGCATGTCGTTCTTAACCCTGACAAAAATGTATTCATCGCAGTCCTGATGCAGGCTCGTGGTCGCAATGCTACACATGTACTCGGGTTTTGGTTTGACCGATGTCCTCTTGGTCTTGACATCGATACGCTTACCGTCAAGTAGGATGTCGTAGTCCTTCGTCGGAAGCCTTAAGCCACCGTAGTACTCGACAGCAATTAACTCCCCTATGAAGCCAGCGATATTGCCCTGCCCAGAGGTTATGCTGTTGTGTATCTGCCCCATCTCAATAGCCAGCTCGGTTGCCGCCATGACGATGTCCTTACTGATCTCTACCTCAGTCATTAGCATCTTGTTTAGCGGCCTCCATAATGCCCCATAATTCTGCGTTCATTGAAGCCCGAAAGCCGTCAAGAACCCTGCCTACTGCCACGCCGTTTGTGATTGGTGCGCCAGTGGAGTCGTGTAGACTCTCGTATAGCTCCGTCACGAGGTCGTGCATGCACTGCGTAGTGCTACTGTACTGTTGTCCCGCTCTACTCATTACTCCGTATTCGTTGTTGAATTATTCGTATACAGGCATCAACCTGCTTGTTGTTCTTGGGAAGAAACACCATGTAGTCCTCTCTGCCGTTATCAACCAGCCATCTCAGGAACAGTTTCCATCGAAGATGGAAGGTGTGTTGACTCGGGACATAACCCTTTGTTTCGATATAAAACCTGTGCGTATGGCTAACGAAGTCAGGCTTATAGGTTATTGCCAACACTCTCTTCCCTGTGCTGTCCGCAAGCTCGGTCTTGCCTTTGGTAGATTTCAGATAGGTTCCATTGAAGCCAAAAGCAGGGCAGAGTTCGATGACCTCGGATTCGTAGCCGAACGCAATGCCAGCACGCCTGAGAGCGTCGTGGCAGTACGCCTCTAACCCAGAGGCCATCGACTGGCCGCCTCGCCTTATAGTGGTCTTCCTCGAGGGAATCTTGTTGCGGTTTCGCATGCCGCTAATCTACGCAACCCTAGAACAGGCTGCTCTGTTGAGTTTTCAACAGATGGTCTATACTAGGGAACAACATGGGCTCCAGCCCTATCATTCTGAACCCAGACTCTTGCTGATTCATTTGGAACAACAGCGGCAAGGACAGCGGCGTGGGCTTACCGCCAGTCTCTTTGTTCCTGACCTTCCTAACGTGGACTTCGGTTGTCATTCTGACGTCATGGTCTTGGTGTTGGATCTTACGGTGAAGCGTAAGGAAACAGTCGCTTCGGTTCACCCACTTGCCACCGTGCTCTGTGTCTTCTGCGTACGGGGCTTCAGGATAGCCGTCGCTGTCCTTTTTGCGCTGACTATCGGTGTAGCTGTGGGCGTTGACCCACACTGCGACATCGAGACGAGTCGTTGTCGTCAGGAATTGTGATGCGGCCTCGTAATGGTACTCGTGTGTGCCGACCCCCCTGTGACTACTGAGATCCACCGTCAAGGAATTATATGGGTCTATAAGCAAGCCGTCTATGTGCTGCTGCCTGAGGATCTTCTCGGTGAATATCAACAGGTCGTAATAGCTGTAGATCGACTTGTTGTCGATAACAACGAAGTGATCCTCTACCCACTTCCATCCGAATTTCATTTCCTGATGACTGAGGTTTTTCGCAGGGCGGTTGAATGCGTATTGAAGTAGTCGCATCTTTATTGCTGCGGTCTTGTTCTCAGCGCTGTACAACACCCATCGCCAACCGTGGTTCACTGAAGCCGCCACCATCAGCCATAGCATGAACGTGGTCTTGCCGATGTTGCTGTGCCCGTTCACCATGACAAACTCGCGCTTAAACCTAAAGTACTGATCAAACTGCTGATTACCCGTGGATAGCCCCGGCTGGATGCGGTCTTCGATGAGATCCTGAAACCATTGCCAGTCCTCGTCGCCGCTTGAGATAAATGACATGTCGCCATCCATGATAAGCATCTCTCTGCGGATCCGTTCCTCGTCGGCCACGATCTCGGATATCGGCATGGTTTTACCTTTTTCAATGCCGTCCCGTATGGTGTCCTTTGCCTTGTTTAGGTCGTCTGGCTCCCGGGCAGCGATTTCCTGAGTCAGTATTCGAAACGCTTCGCTCTCCTCAACCTTCCTTGCGGCCACGTATCCACCAATGAGCACAGCAGCCCTGACGAGCGTGTTGTGTTTTTCACCCTTCCCCGCCCTTCTGATCATGTTGGCAGCGATCTGAAGCTTGCTGTAGTCTGTTCTGACCTCGATGTCTTTGGTGGATTGTTGAACCTCTCCGATCATAGCGCCATAGACATCACTGTCTTTGACTACTATGTCTGGGTCGTAAGACTCGAAACAAGCCCGCGATTCATTGATTCCGGTTTCATCTACGATCAGCCCATAGGTGTCCGAGAAGTACTTTACAAGGCTTCGGAAATGATCTCTGTGACGTTCGGGGTTACTTATTTCTACCAACGCCTTAATGCCGTCGCCACTAGGAGACAGCCAACAGGCATAAACAAAGTTATCGGTACCGAGAACACGTTTTACTTCCGTTGTGTTTACGTGATCGAAATCCAATACAACAAGGCCCGAGTGTCTACGGTTATCGTTGTCCTCTCGCTTCTCAAAATAACCGCTCCACAATACGATCGGCAACGCTAACTTCTTGGGCTTGTCCCCACCCCTGACCTCCATCACCCTGATGCTGTTCTTGCCGTCCCTTATCCTGTTCAACGCATCCGACACCTTCACATAAAATGGACTCAGCTTCTCGTATACGTTCTTGTACATTGTTACCACTCTTTCCTCTCTTGGCTTTCTCATAATCCTCTCTTAGTTGTTTTACTTGGTTGAATAATTTCTCTATTTTTTGAAACGCTGAATCGATGTTAGACTCGTGAAGCGACGAAATATAATCTTCGTGAAGGCCCATGTGCGATCCAACTACGTCAACAGCTAATATAAACAAGCTCTTGTAATTTTTGCTGAACCGCATGTTTATGTCATGCTTGTGCCTGATGTGAACCACTGAGCTGTGGTCTTTTGCGAATGCCCCGCCCACCTCGCCAAGCGTGAAATACGGAGTGAGGGCGAACATGATTGCGTCCCTGATCTCAACAAACTCTCGCTTTCTAGCCCGGTTAGAATAGGTTATGTCGAACTGCGCCTCGACCTTGTTGATATACGGTTGAATCCTCTGAAAATAGGACTCAACTATTGCCTGCATTATTATTGGTGTCGTCTTTGTCATTGCTTTTATTGTTGTGTTTATTATTGTATTCCAGCACCGCATCGGCAACCTCCCTGCGAACCAAGTCAACATAGGCGCTCATAGCTGAGTCCATGGACTCGAACACGGCATCCATGAGTTCGTCTAGTTTGTGTTGCCGACGATCGAGTGTCGGAGCGAGCTCCTGCTGCCATTGGCTTAGGGTTTTTATTTTGTTCTCCATACCGTTATTATTTTCCCATTGGTTCTTGTGGCAAAGTTTCCAGCTCCGAGCTGATAGTTGGCACAACCCCTAATAGACATAGCGACTCTGTTGAAGTACTGTCTTGATCCAGTGATCAAGAACGACGCTGCCTCGCCTTTCTTCAGGCTATCAAACCTGTACTTCCTTGGTCTTCCTGCGTTGCTACTGCCCCACTTAGCGGGAATGGGGCGACCGCATTCAATGACTGCTGTTATCATTTTACTTGATGTTTAAGATTGTTTCAATAAGTGTTTTCCAAAACGGAGGCTTAGGCTTTCCGTTGGCTACAGCCTTCAGTCTTTTGTTCTCGACAACGGTAGCCACTATGCCACCGCATACAATAGCGCCGGCGATGGCATAAGACCAAGGCGGTGCGACTTCGTCGGTAACGGATCCATGTGCGATAAGCACTAGAACCACAATCAACAAGAATAGATGGAGTTTCGGCATGGGTCAGATGGGGTTAGTGTGGATTATCATCGCAATAGCGGTTACGATCAACAGGTATCCGACAACGAACCACAGCCTCTTAAGTCCGTTTTCCCTAAGCCAGTTGTCGATAGCCGCAGTGGATCCGATGTGCATTAACGGCTTTCCTAGCAGTAAATTAAGAACAACGGGGAATAACGACATTCGAAGACCAACCGAAAACATGGACAGCCAAGGATTGACCATGGCAATCACAACCCAAGCACACACCCACATTGCCGCAAAGCATCCGTGCCAAATCCGGGATCTTTGTCGCTGTATGTAGTTCATCGGGATGCCAAACATGGAAGAGATAAGTGCGGCGTGAGCCACGGCTTCAAACACGGTTGCGGATGTAAGCAGTACAACTGACAACCATACAAATAGTTCGCTCATTTCATTTTTGTTTTTATGGGGTTATAAGTGCTGGCTGCGGGGTGTTTCGGTATTCACGGATGAAGTCGTCGGTTGATTCTATCGCCGCCGACGCACTTGATTCTGGATAATTCACATACATGGCCCGTGCCAACTCCCACCGCCTTTGTTCCCAATCTATCGGGGCGGCTTCGAAAACAGGGCGAACTGTGTTTGGCTGCTCGACGGGCGTGGCGTATTCGCCATTATGTGTTTTAAGCCAATCGTAATATCCATCCTTTGTTTCCTTTGAAGAAATCTCGTCTTCATCCGATTCAAATTCAGACCAGTCGTTAAATATAAATTTCACGCTTGGATTGTAGGCACAATGCAGAAGCACCCCCGGCTTGATTCCCCGCGATTCGAGGTCGCGGATTTCTGTTTCTGTAAGATTTCTCATTGGATTTGGTTTGTTTTATTTCGGTGTTAATTTGACCTCGACGTTGGGATCAGTGGTTCCCCAGTATACGTTCGATTTGCCATGACTACTTATGAACTCTATCTTGGAAATCCTTAGCCTTGGATCGGCTAACGCCGTCTTTATCTTAGCTGCTGTTTTATAGGCTTCGGCCACTAGATAGTTTCTCAGGTAGTCGTTACGCATGATGAGATCAGGGTTGTTGCCGACAATCATTACATCCTTTGCCTTGCGCTCCGCTTTAGAGTCTCGGAACCAAACATTAGCGCGGTATATGGTCTCCATTGAATTCGCTTATAAATACAACGCCCACACGGCCCGGATACTGGATGCGGAAGGCATAGTCTCCGAACTCCGTGCCGACAACACTAACAACAACTGGATATCCCTCGCTGTCTTCCCCTAGCCACGCAGGATAGCTGAGATCTGAGATCTTAACCACTAGCCGAATCACTTGAGGCGTCTTACACCTGATCTCGAGATGTGTTTCAGTCAGGATTATTGGAGTAACTCCGACGCTAGTGCCTGTAATAGACTTGACCTCACCGGACTTTCGAAAGTCCACGATCTGCATCGCGTATCCAGTGAAGCTTTGGCCCAAGGCCGGGATACTCAGTAAGAGGACAGCAAATAATGAAATTGTTTTCATGTGCTTTGTTTTAAATAGTTTATCTTTGCGCTTCACAAACAACATGTTATGAAGACTTATTCCTGTTTTATCGCCGGCAACGGCAGCCAAGCCGTGGACTTCTACGTTCAGGCCGAGAAACTCAAGGCCGGAGAACTGGTCAAGTGGAACGGTCAGCTGTATTCAGTGACCTCCGCATGGATTGATGCGGGTCAGAACAACTCCACCGGCGGCGCCAACGTGATTGCCGCTCCGTCTGGAAACTAATCCAGCTCACGGCTTAAGAGAACAGGGGCGCAAGCCCCTTTCTTATTTCAAAGAACTGCAACAGATATAGTGTTGTTATTAACAGTTGTCAAGTTTTTTTTTAGTAGGCATCCCCCATTCCTTTGCAACTCTCCGTCAACCTAATGCCTTCAATTGTTGGGCATGCCCCGATAACAAAGAACGGAACATCTACACGTTGCTCGTAGTGGGCTTTAGCCAGAAAGAATCCACCGGCGATAAGAGAGATTCCAATAACCTTAAAGCTTCTTCCATGGCCAACTCTTATGTGGCAAGGAACGCGCTCTTCGTGTTGCGGGATAACTCTTTCTGGGTGGCTGTTGTACTGTGCGAACACAGCAACTACGGTCATCATAACCGCGGTCATTATTGTCTTCATCATTTATCGTACGTTTATTTATGGCGTTGTTCAGCGACTTAATCAAGCTTATCCGCAGCCTGTGCGGATAGGTGAAGCTTTTATCGGGTTAGCCATTAGTTACTTTATACACCTCCCAATCACATCGTAATTGAGTCGTCGCCATTCGTTACGAAGATACATTTCCTTAATGAACAATCCAAGCGGGTGGTGGTTGTAATACTCGACACGCAGACACCCCTCAAGCTGCGATTGACAAGGCACACATCCGAGGTTGCCGATCAGCATGTAATAGGTACCGGCAGGCAGGGCCAACGTCAGGTAGTAATCACTCGCCAATGCGCCGCCCAGCCAATACCCCGCGCCGATCATCGACGGGCAGTTGGCGTTGGAAAACATAATCTCGTCGCCACATTCCGTTACGACCATCGCCGATACAAATACCTCTGGGCCGTTGGGGTTGGGAGAATAGTTTATATCCGAGGTGATGCCAAACGACACCGGCCATCCGTCCTCGTACACCGTGAACTCCAGCCATGCCGAGCCGCCGTAGTACCAGCAGTTTACGCCGTAAAATACATCGGTTGTGCTGTACGACATCGGCGCCTCCCAGCAATCCTCCCACACCCCCGCCGCTTCCAAGTCGTACGGCGTGGCGCAGTCCTGAGCCGATGCCGTCAGGGTTAGCAGCGATATGACTGCGGATAGGGAGGGTGTTTTCATCTTTAGCGATTAGTTATGCGTAATTTTCAAACCACTCCTCGAATGATTCAAATTTAGCACACCTTGTTGT
>Ga0172376_10002585_pt1 | contig 21972 bp, 17 predicted proteins | sample Lak35m_FD_121114 | JGI IMG/M metagenome (GOLD analysis project Ga0172376, IMG submission 121114) | Freshwater microbial communities from Kabuno Bay, South-Kivu, Congo - kab_092012_35m | ecosystem: Environmental > Aquatic > Freshwater > Lake | place: Democratic Republic of the Congo: South-Kivu... | reverse complement strand
TGCGATCAACCCTCTATGCCTGATGACCATAGCGCGGTGGAACCACCCCTTCCCATCCCGAACAGGACCGTGAAACGCTGCAGCGCCGATGATAGTGGGCATTCGCCCGTGAAAGTAGGACATCGTCAGGCAAGCTTCAAAACAAAAACCCAGTCTTCGGACTGGGTTTTTCGTTTACTGTCTCAGATATTCGTTCGCCCTCTCAGAAAACACCTAGGTGTCCCGTTAGTTAAGCCGCTTGCATGGCCTTTTGCCTAAACCACTGATCAACAATACTCACCCATAGCGTGGCGCCTAATGGGATAACATCGTCGTTAAAGTCATAGTTTGGATTGTGCAGCAGGCATGGACCCAAGCCGTGACCAGGAGCTCGGTGAGAGCCATTGCCATTACCGATAAAGAAATACGCACCGGGCTTTTCCTGGATAAAGTAGGAAAAGTCTTCTGAACCCATCGTGGGTTCGTAACGTCGAACCTGCTCTTGGCCAACGATCGATGCCATGACGCCGTGTACAAAACTTGCATCGCCTGCGTGATTGATGGTCGGAGGGTAGCCGCGAACGAACTCAAAGCTGGATGTGGCACCAAAGGCGGCACAGCAGTGTCGAGCTAATTCTTCCATCCGCTTTTCAATGAGATCAAGCACGGCAACCGTAAAGGTGCGGACTGTTCCCTGGATCTCAGCATAGTCTGGGATCACATTGGTAGCTTCGCCAGCCTGGACCATTGTTACAGATATGACCGCGTTATCCGTTGGATTAAGATTGCGCGTAACGATGGTTTGAAATGCCTGGACAATTTGGCAGGCAATCGGCACCGGATCGATTCCATGGTGAGGTAGGGCGGCGTGGGTGCCTCGACCCGTTATCCGAATTTTGAATACGTTCGATGAGGCCATGACCGGACCTTCTCGAATGCCAAAGGTGCCAGCTGGGTAATCTGGCCAGTTGTGCATCCCGAAGACAGCATCCATTGGGAAACGGGTAAATAGGCCATCTTTCATCATTTCAAGTGCGCCACCGCCACCTTCTTCACCAGGCTGGAAAATGAGATAAACCGTTCCATTAAAATTTCGGTGTTTTGCCAGATGCTTGGCTGCACCCAACAACATTGCCGTATGACCGTCATGTCCGCAAGCGTGCATCTTTCCACGAAACAAACTGGCGTGTGCGAATTCATTAAATTCGGTCATCGGCAGCGCATCCATATCAGCTCTGAGGCCAATTGCTTTGCCGCTTGTACTTGCCTTACCGTCGGGTTGACCATGAATGACGCCAACGAGACCTGTTACACCTAGCCCGCGGTGGACTTCAATGCCCCAGCTTTCAAGCCTTTTTGCAACCAGTTCACTTGTTCTTACTTCTTCGAACTTCAACTCCGGGTGTGCGTGAATATCTCGCCGAATATCCCGGATCTCAGCGTGGGTGCCAACGATTTCATCGATAAGTTTCATAGGCTATGACTCCTGCCATTAGTTAAGGTATTCAGCGCCACGATCAGTATGAATCAGGCACTCGCAGTTTGCGCTCATGCTATGAATACACAGGCTGGGTCGTTGCCAAATGCTTCCTGGTCAGAAGATAGCACTATGATTGAGACTCTGTCCCCCATTCATGAAAGTTAATCGACCTTGGCATCTCAAGAATCCTTGCGACCACGAGAAGTGGCCCAGACCCACGATTTGACAAAAGCTGTCCAGCTTGCCGACAAGCTTGCTTTGGATGCAGAAGTCAAAGGGGCTTGTCCTCATGACTGCCCCGACACCTGCGCCCTGATATCGACCGTGGCTTCCGGTCGTGTCATAAAAGTATCAGGTGCGAAAGACCATCCGAGTACGGCGGGTGTGCTATGCACCAAGGTTTCTCGCTACGCCGAAAGAACCTATTCATCCGATAGGCTAACCACACCAATGAAACGAATTGGTCCAAAGGGTTCGGGTCGCTTTGTACCTATGGCCTGGGATGAGGCGCTGGATGCGATTGTAATCAAACTCAAATCGATTGCTGCCCGAGATCCAGAGGCAATTCTTCCTTATAACTATGCGGGAACGATGGGTTATGTACAAGGTGAATTTCCTCAGCGGTTTTTTCATAAATTAGGGGCTTCGCTGTTGGACAAAACGATTTGTGCTTCTGCCGGATCGACGGGTTTGTTATACACACTAGGCGCATCGGTGGGTATGGATGTCGAGCGATATGTAGACTCAAAGCTCATCATTATCTGGGGTTCAAATGCAATCGCATCGAACCTGCATTTTTGGTCGATCGCTCAAGAGGCTAAGCGTCGTGGTGCGAAACTTATAGCGATCGATCCTTTTAAAAGCGATACCGCTCTAAAGTGTCATGAGCATATTGCGATCCGCCCAGGAACAGATGCAGCGCTTGCGTTTGGGATTATTCGTGAGCTGGAAAAGCATGGCTGGCTTGATCAATCGTATATTGGTGATTACACGCTAGGGTCTGATCGCTTGTTTGAAAGGGCACAGACTTTTACGCTTGAACGAACTGCGAAAATTTGTGGCATTACTGAATCGCAGATAGCCTCTCTGGCTCGCGATTATGGGTCGATCAAGCCTGCTGCGATACGACTTAACTATGGCATGCAGCGTATTCGGGGTGGAGGCAATGCTGCCCGGTTGATTGCTGGCCTTCCTGCGTTGATCGGGGCGTGGCGTCATCCAGCGGGCGGTATGCTTTTGTCGAGCTCGGGCCACTTCCCAGGAAATCCCGCGGGATTATCGCGCCCGGATCTGATTCCGCAATTGCAAGCATCGCCTTCGCGCTTGCCTCGCACGATCAATATGTCAACGATCGGTGATGCTTTATTGCAAACCGAGCAGGCGATTGAAGCGGTTATTGTATATAACGCCAACCCGCTTGCTGTTGCGCCTGAATCAGCGAAAGTACGAAGTGGGTTTGCGCGTGAAGATCTCTTTACTGTTGTGATTGAGCAGTTTCAAACTGATACAGCTGACTATGCCGATATCATCCTGCCAGCGACGACCCAGCTTGAGCACTTCGATCTTCATAAGTCCTATGGGCATCGATATCTTGTAGTTAATGAGCCAGCTATAAGTCCTATTGGCTTAGCCCGATCAAACGCAAGCATTTTTCGGGACCTAGCCAGAAGAATGGGCTGGGGCGAAGACTGCCTCTTTGAAGATGACGTCACGGTTGCCCAAAGCGCGATTAATTGGGCAGACCCGAGACTGGCCGGTATTGATTTTCAAGGCTTGCGCCAGCAGGGTTGGTGCAAACTTGCTATCGACGATGCGCCATTTGCCCAGGGCCATTTCCCCACGCCTTCAGGAAAAGTTGAGTTCTACTCGCAACGCCTTGCTGATCAAGGTCTTGACCCGCTACCTGATTACTTAGCACCTTATGAAAGTGTGGAGAGTGCGCCAGAACTTGCTGCGCGCTATCCGCTCGCGATGATCTCACCGCCTGCAAGAAATTTTTTAAACTCAAGCTTTGTGAATGTTCAAAGTCTAAGATCGATAGAAGGCGAGCAAAGCTGTGTGATGCATCCACATGATGCTCTTGACCGCAATCTTGTCGACGGAGGTCTTGTAAAGATTCACAATGATCGAGGTTCGCTCCATGCCAGGCTCCATATCAGTGATCGAACCCGTCAGGGGCTCATTGTTGGCTTTGGTATTTGGTGGCAAAAGCTCACGCTCAACGGAAGCAATGTCAATGCGGTCACCCACCAAATGCTCACCGACTTAGGGCGTGCTGCTAGTTTTTATGACTGTCTTGTTGAAGTAAGCAGGCTAGATTAAACGACCATAGAACGCCACATCAGCGTCACGAGAGGGAGACACCAACATGCATCGAAACTGGCTCAAACACTACCCCCAAGGGGTGCCCTCGGAGGTCGATCCGGGTCAATACAACTCACTGGTGCAACTACTCGAAGAGGCCTTTACGCGCTTTAGGGACCGACCCGCCTACATTGGCTTTGCCAAACCCATGACCTATGGCGAACTCGACGATCGCTCGCGTGCGCTGGGCGCTTTTTTGCAAGCTCAGGGCGTCGAAAAAGGCGATCGCGTTGCGATCATGATGCCCAATGTCTTGCAATACCCGGTCGCACTGGCTGCGATTCTCCGAATTGGTGCGGTGGTTGTTAATGTTAATCCCCTTTACACCCCCCGCGAACTCGAGCATCAACTGAAGGATTCAGGGGCTCGAGCCATTGTGATTCTCGAAAATTTTGCAATTACGCTGCAGCAGGTGATTCGCAATACCGAGATCAAACAAGTTGTGCTTGCATCAATGGGTGATTTACTCGGATTCAAAGGCAAGATCGTTAACTTCGTGGTGCGACGCGTTAAGAAAATGGTACCCGAGTTTTCATTGCCCGGTGCGCATTTGTTTAACGATGCGCTTGCAACAGGGTCGAATCTTAGCTTTGCAAGTCCAGAGCTCCATCACGCCGACGTAGCCTTTTTGCAGTACACAGGTGGCACTACGGGTCTCTCAAAAGGTGCAACGCTCACACATCGAAACATTCTTTCGAACGTTCTTCAATCCGAGGCTTGGATGCAGCCCGCCCTGCATAAGGCCGGAAAACCATCCTTAGAAGGTGAGCAACTCACCACTGTTTGCGCGCTTCCGCTCTACCATATCTTTGCCCTGACGGTTTGTGCCTTGCTTGGTATGAGGGTTGGTGCGCTCAATATTTTGATACCGAATCCGCGGGATCTTGATGCGCTGGTTAAAGAGTTGCGCCCACATCGTTTCCATATGTTTCCTGCAGTTAATACTTTGTATAACGCACTTGCAGGACACGCCGCATTTAAGGAGCTCGATTTCTCATCATTAAGGGTCTCCAACGGCGGCGGCATGGCGGTTCAACGGGCGACGGCTGAGCGCTGGCTTGAGTTAACCGGATGTCCGATTTGTGAAGGCTATGGCCTTTCTGAGACTTCGCCTTCGGCGACCTGTAATCCCACTGATACCGATGCCTATTCAGGCACGATTGGCATGCCCTTGCCATCGACCGAGGTGGTGATCCTTGACGACGATGGGCGCAAGCTTGGTGTCGGCGAGCGCGGTGAAATTGCTATTCGAGGACCTCAGGTGATGGTGGGTTATTGGAATAAGCCTCACGAAACTGCAAAAGTGATGACGCCCGATGGCTTTTTCAAAAGTGGTGATGTAGGCATCATGGATGAGCGTGGCTACATCACCATTGTTGACCGCAAGAAAGATATGATTCTTGTATCTGGGTTTAATGTCTACCCCAATGAAGTCGAATCAGTCGTGTCAATGCATCCGGGTGTTTTAGAGTGTGCGGCGATTGGGGTACCCGATGGTGCTGCTGGTGAAGCGGTTAAGCTTTTTGTCGTGAAACGCGATCCTTCGCTCACCGAGTTTGCGCTTCGCGAGTATTGTGCAGAAAATTTAACCGGGTACAAGAAACCGAAAATTATTGAATTCAGAGCTGAACTGCCAAAAACGAATGTCGGCAAGATCCTGAGACGTGCGCTTCGCGATAGCGAGAAAACCGCATGAAAAAAAGTCCATTGAGTGAGCGTCCGCGCAAGGCAGCAGAAGACTTAAGAAGTCATCGCTGGTATGGCGTTAATGACATGAGATCCTTCGGTCACCGCTCACGTACCGCTCAAATGGGTTATCACCGAAGCGACTATGCGGGTAAGCCCGTTATCGCCATCATCAATACCTGGAGCGATATAAATCCCTGTCACGCTCATTTCAAGCAGCGCGTTGAAGAGGTTAAGCGAGGAATCTGGCAGGCGGGTGGATTTCCCGTTGAAATGCCCGCGATGAGTTTAAGCGAACCATTTCAGAAGCCAACCACCATGCTCTACCGCAACTTGCTTGCAATGGAGACTGAAGAATTATTACGTTCTTATCCCGCTGACGGTGTGGTGCTCATGGGAGGCTGCGACAAGACAACGCCCGCGCTCTTGATGGGTGCGATTTCGATGAACCTTCCCTGTATTTTCGTACCAGCAGGCCCGATGTTGCGTGGCGATTACAAGGGCAAGTTTCTCGGTAGTGGGAGCGATACCTGGAAGTATTGGGCAGAGCTTCGTGCAGGCAACATCACCCCGAATGATTGGCAGGATATTGAAGATGGCATTGCCAGATCGGCAGGTCATTGCATGACCATGGGTACAGCGTCGACCATGACATCAGCGGCAGAAACGCTGGGATTTACCTTAGGGGGTGCCGCGTCGATTCCAGCTCCTGATGCAAGGCATGGACAGATGGCAAGCTTAAGCGGCAAGGCGATCGTGGAGATGGTCTGGCACGACATGAAGCCGACGGATTTTTTAAGCGAAGCATCATTTGATAACGCGGTAAGCGCAGTTCTTGCGCTGGGCGGTTCAACCAATGCTATCGTGCATTTGATCGCGATTGCCCGCAGAGCAGGTTTCTCGCTTGATCTTAATCGCTTCGATGCCTTGGCGCGCAACACGCCGCTTCTGGCAAATCTTCGCCCCTCGGGTGCATTTTTGATGGAAGATTTTTATTACGCAGGCGGCTTAAGAGCCCTGCTCTGGCAGATTCGCGATCTTTTGAGTCTTGACCAACTGACTTGTACCGGGCAAAGTTTGCGGCAGCAAATCGAAGGCGCTGAGATTTATCACGATGATGTGATCCGTCGGCGCGATAATCCACTGATCAGCAGTGGCGGTCTTGCGGTCTTGAGAGGTAATCTTGCCCCTGACGGAGCGGTGATCAAGCCTTCGGCGATGGAGCCTCATTTGCGACAACACAAAGGCCCCGCTGTTGTATTTAAGGATTACAACGATATGGCATCAAGAATCGATCTGCCCGATCTTGAGATTGATGCCAATTCAGTGATTGTCTTGCAAAGTGCAGGCCCTCAGGGTGCGCCAGGAATGCCTGAGTGGGGCCAACTGCCTATTCCACAAAAGCTTCTCAAGCAGGGTGTCCGAGATATGCTTCGTATTAGCGATGCACGAATGAGTGGTACAAGCTATGGCGCATGCGTCTTGCATGTATCACCCGAGTCGCATATTGGTGGGCCGCTAGCACTGGTTCAGGATGGCGACATGATAAGTCTTGATGTCGAAGCTCGCCGAATTGAGCTTATGATCAGCGATACCGAGATGGCTTCCAGAAAGGCGGCTTGGGTTGCGCCACCTGCCAAGTTTTCCCGAGGTTATGGTGCGCTTTATCTTAAGCACATTCAGCAGGCAGACCAGGGGTGTGATTTTGATTTCTTGCAGCCTGACTTTGCTGATTCTGGCGATCCAGAGATCCATTAAATTGAGCCGCTCCTGTATCCAAACCCTGAAGGATCGGTATGACAGCTGTGAATCGCGTTGCTTTTGATCGGTTGAAATCCTTTATCGCTGAGGCCTTTCGGATGGTCGGTATGCCTGCGTCCGACGCTGAACAGGTAGCGAGCTTGATGGCGCAAGCCGATTTACAGGGTTCAGATGGACATGGGGTTTTGCGTTTGCCGCAGTACGTCAAGCGTATTAAGGCCGGCGGCATTAACTTGAACCCGGAAATTCGCGTGATTATTGAGCGGCCGGCAAGTGCCGTGGTTGATGGTGACAATGGCATGGGTCATCTCGTGGTTTCGAGGGTCGTCGAGGTCGCAATGAACAAGGCAAGGCAGTGTGGCGTTGCATGGGTCGGTGCGCGTGGAAGCAATCACGCTGGCCCGGCGTCGCTTTACGCGAGGATGCCTATGCAGCAAGACATGATTGGTCTTTACTTTGCCGTTGGTAATGCTAATCACTTGCCGCCATGGGGCGGTGCTGACATGTTGTTATCTACCAATCCAATCGCTGCTGGTATTCCTGCAAGTCATGAACCGCCTGTCGTCCTGGATATGGCGACAACAGTTGCTGCTTACGGAAAAGTGAAATCCAAGGCCAAGGCTGGAGAGATGATGCCTGAGGGCTGGATGATTGATCGAAAAGGAAAGCCGCTCACCGATCCAAGTAGGGCCGATGAGGGCTTTTTGCTCCCGATCGGAGGGCATAAAGGAGCAGGACTCGCGCTTGTTGTTGGTTTGCTCGCAGGCAGTTTGCAGGGTGCGGCCATGGGCAAGGAGGTGATTGATTTCAACAAGGATCATCGAAGCAAAACCAATACTGGGCAGGCTATTTTGGTTATCGACTTGAATGCCTTCGGTGAACCCGGTGTTTTTAAGGCAGGGGTCGATACCTTGATTCGGGACATCCGATCGAGCGAACGACTTGATGGTGTTGAACGAATATGGCTACCAGGCGAACAAAGTCATTGGCGGCGGCAGCAATACTTGCAAGAGGGCATACCGATTTCAGCAGGTGTTGCCAAGGATCTCTTAAGCCTATCAGACGAGCTAGGCATTGAGCCGCTCATTCAAGTGTCTGCTGTTTGATGAGTAAGTTCGGTCTATCGTGGTTTTCGATGATTCCGTCAATGCGAAAAGAGGTCCCACGATGAATAGTCCTGCGATGAATAGCTCCACGATGAATAGCTCCACGATGAATAGCCAAGCTATTGGAACCGTAAGCGTCATGCCTCGCGGATTCAGCGTGAACCGTGCTGACGGTCGGCCGCAATTGCCTGGAAGTCTTCATACCAATCGAAAGCTTGGTCAGTGGCTCTCTTTTGACTGCCCTTCAATTGTCAGGGTATTCACCGGGAAAGCAGAGCTGGGACAGGGAATTTTGACCGCGTTAAGGCTAATCGTCGCAGACGAACTCGACCTTGCGCTTGAGGCGGTGAAGCTTGAGTCCGCGAGTACGGCGCGCGGACCCGATGAGGCGGTGACCTCTGGGAGTTTGTCGATTCAAGACAGCGGATCCGCCTTGCATCATGTTTGTGCTGAAGTGCGCGCGCTTGCGATTGCGGCGGTCTCGCTTGCCTCGGGCGTGCCAAATGAGCGAATTATTGTTGAGAACGGTTTTTTTTTGGATCGATCGAACAAAGAAGTGATCGGTGATTATTGGACCGCTTTAGCCGGGGAAAACCTGGATCGCGAATACATGGGAACGGCCATACCAAAAGCTGTTGACCAGCGCAGATTATTGGGAAGTAGCAGCGTGCCAAGGTTAGACCTGCCGGACAAGGTTTTTGGAAAGCTGCGCTTTATCCATGATCTCAAATTCCCGGACATGATCCATGCGCGTGTTGTCCGTCCGCCAAGACTTACGAGTGAATTGGCCTGTGACCCGGCAGTTATCGCTGCTGAGCTTCCTAGTTCAGTTCAATTCGTGATGGATGGTCGGTTTATGGCAATCGTTGGGCTTTTCGAGCATGAAGTGGAGCGCGCAGCCGCACGGTTTTCCAAAGAAATTCAATGGACTAAAGGCTCATCGCTTCCTGACTTGGGAGATTTGGCTAGCTTCCTTCGCACAGCGCCTTGTGAGGTTAGTGTGCCAGCTCAGCGGTCTGTGGACGGTACGCAAGACAAAGGCCCCGAAGCTTGGCCTGATGGCGGTCAACGGTTCGCAGCCGAATATTTGAAACCTTATCTTGCGCATGCCTCCATTGGCCTGTCTTGTGCCCTGGCTCAATGGGCCGGAGGGCGTTTGGAGGTTTGGACGCATAGCCAGGGTATCCACAATCTCCGCGATGACATCATGCTTGCGCTTAGTCAGGATGACGATGCTCCAAAACGCGATGACATCGTGATTCATCATGTTGAGGCCGCAGGCTGTTATGGGCATAACGGTGCCGATGATGTTGCATTCGACGCAGTTCTCATTGCTAGGGCATGTCCCGGGAAGGTGGTCAAGTTACGTTGGTCCCGAGCAGATGAACTGACGCACAGTCCGTTCGGTGCGGCGCAACTCGCCCGCCTTGACGCACGCGTTGATCAACAGGGTCAAATTACGCATTGGCAGCATTCGGTCTGGGCAAACGGTTACAGCTCTCGGCCGGGGCGTGCGACAACACCGAGTTTGCTCGCAGCGTCAGAGCGTTTAAGGTCAACGCCCCTACCCCTGCCGGTCAACCCACCGCTTGCGATGGGAGGTGGGGCAGATCGAAATGCGGTTCCTGGTTATGCCCTGCCCAATTTTCGACTTGTCAATCATCGATTGACCGTAATGCCATTAAGAACATCTGCAATGCGGGCTCTTGGGGCATTTTTGAACGTTATGGCGATTGAGTCATTCATGGATGAGATAGCTTTATCGCTAGGTCAGGATAGAGTCGATTTTCGTCGGCGACATTTGCAGGATTCGCGCGCCTTGGCAGTGATTGATTTGGTGTTAAGTAGATCTGCATTTTGGAGCGATCAATCGCTTCCCCGTGGCAATGGTTTTGGTCAAGGCTTTGGATGGGCACGTTATAAAAATAGTGGTGCTTGGTGTGCCGCTATCGCGCGGGTTGAAGTAACCGATCATGTACGTGTCACTGACATCGAACTCGCTGTCGATGTTGGTGCTGTAGTCGATCGTGATGGTGTTCTGAACCAAATCGAAGGCGGGGCGATTCAGAGCGTCAGTTGGACAATTAAGGAACAGGTGAAGTTTGATTCGAATGAACTACAGTGTTCTGATTGGAATGACTATCCAATACTTCGTATGAATGAGATTCCTCGCGTGTCGGTGCACCTTATTGACCGCCCGGAGCAGATTTCTTTGGGTGCAGGTGAGGCAGCGCAAGGTCCTGTTGCTGCCGCGGTCGTGAATGCGGTAAGCGAAGCGCTAGGGCTGCGGATTAGGCAATTACCGCTCAGCCCTGATAATCTCTTGCGCGCTGTGCATGCCGCCCCTTCGTTTGCATCGGAGGCGCAGCAGGATGATTGAATTGAAGGTTAATGGCCGAAATTGTGAACTCGACTGTGAAGACTCCACCCCTTTGCTTGTCATGCTGCGAGAGTCCCTCGAACTTTCTGGCCCAAGATTTGGATGCGGTCAGGGCGAGTGCGGTGCATGCATGGTACTTATCGATGGACGCGCGGAGACCTCGTGCAATCGACCGATGGGATCGGTACAGGGTTGTCATATCGAAACCATTGAGGGCTTGGGGACTGCTGATAAGCCACATCCGGTTCAGACCGCTTTTCTTGCGGAAAGGGCGGGACAGTGTGGTTATTGTCTTTCTGGTGTTTTGACGTCTGCCATCGGCTTGCTTCGCGCGAATCCAACACCAAGTCGGGAACAGATTATCGCTGCGCTTGATCCCCACCTTTGCCGTTGCGGGGCCTACCCCCGAATGATCCGCGCCGTGGAGCGCGCTCTTACTTTATTAGAGCAATAACATGAGCTTTTTCTCGTCGATAACAGGATCAGGGTTTACAAGACGCTTCGGGTTTTGGTTTTGCGGCTGCCATGGTTTGCCAATCGTGCCCGATGGTGGCGGACAACTGCCCGCTAAAGTTCCGCCGGTGATTTTGTTGGGACGCAAGGCCAAGGTTGTTGATGTCCATGCCCATTGTTACCTACAAGAGGGGCTTGATCTCATGGGTGAAGAGGCAAGCGCAGTGCTCCCACCGGTCAAGGGTGTTCCCGAGCATTTCCTGCAAATCGATGCCCAACTTGAGAACCGACTCGCTGCAATGGATCGCATGGGTGTTGACATGCAAGTTCTTAGTATCAATCCGTTCTGGTACAAGAAAGATCGAGAGATTGCGAAAAATATATGTCAAATTCATAACGAACGCCTTGCCGAACTTTGTGCCCGTGTGCCTCATCGGCTAGCCGCATTCGCATCCTTACCGATGCAGTTTCCTGATCTTGCCGTTGAAATGCTCGAGCATGCCGTGCGTTCGCTTGGGCTAAAGGGTGCTGCTATCGGGGGGAGCGTGGCGGGGCGCGATTTCGCGTTGCCTGAGTTTCATCCGGTACTGGAAAAGGCACAAGAACTTGACGTGATGTTGTTCATCCATCCACAAAGCACACCCGAACTCGCCGCCAGGTTTAAAGGCAATGGTTGGTTATCGAATGTGATTGGAAATCCGCTAGACACAACCATTGCCTTGCAAAAGCTGATTTTCGAGGGTGTTTTTGACCGATTTCCAAAGCTGAAAGTGCTGGGCGCTCATGGCGGCGGGTTTTTAGGCTCTTATGCGCCCCGAATGGACAGAAGCTGCTTTGTTTCCCCCCAAAATTGTGATCCGTCCATCCAACTCAAAAAGCGCCCCACTGAGTACATACGCGATATTTACTTTGATTCCCTTGTCTTTACTGGCGAAGCACTCAGACATCTCGCAGCTGAAGTCGGCGCAGGGCGCATCATGATTGGTACCGACCATCCCATTCCCTGGGAGGAGAATCCGGTGAGTCATGTGTTGAATACGCCGGAGCTCAGCGATGAGGACCGGGTTGCCATTTTGGGCGAGACCGCAATACGCGCACTCGGCTTGAATGTTTAGAATAATGGATTGTCAAATCATAACGATATAAATGGAGATCAATATGGGTAAATTTCTCAATGGTAAGCGTCGACTTGCGCTCCTTTCTGCAGGTTTGGCATTGAGTGGGGTCACGATCTTGCCGTCTTGGTCCCAGGCACAGTCGGCTTATCCCACCCGTCCGATTCGCATGGTTGTACCCCTGGCAGCAGGTAGTGCCGTGGATGTTGCTGCTCGTCGACTTGCGCAGAAGATGGCCGCCAATATGGGCCAAAACATTGTTGTTGAAAATATCGTCGGTGCAGCCGGGATTATTGGGGCAGGCCAGGTTGCCAAGGCGGCGCCAGATGGGTACACGATTGGCGGGTTCAATGACAGCATTGTCACGATGGTTCCCAATTTAAATAAGAATATGCCTTTTGATACGGTCCGCGATTTTGCCCATATCAGTCAGGTTGCAACAATCGAATTTAGCGTTGCCGTTGCACCGAATTCCCCGTTTAAATCGCTTTCAGATCTCGTTGCTGCAGCTAAAGCATCCCCAGGCAAACTTACCTATGGTTCCGGTGGCATTGGAAGCCCTCAACATATGGCAGGTGCCTTGTTTGCATCACATACTGGGATCGACATTAAGCATATTCCCTATAGGGGCGCGAGCCAAGCAGCCCAAGGCGCCGCCGCCGGGGAAGTTGATCTAAACTTTAATGGTATTGCAACGGTGTCCTCGCTTGCTAAAGCGGGGAAACTTCGACTCATCGGGGTTATGCGCAACACGCGTCATCCCGAGTATCCGAATAGCCCTACCCTAGCCGAATCCGGAGTCAGCGGGTTTGATTACAGCACATGGTTCTTGTTGACTGCACCCCGTGGTACGCCACCTGAGATTGTGAATCGACTACACGCCGAGGTGCTAAAGGCTTTAGCCGATGAGGAGCTTCAACAGCGTTTTGCCGCTCTCGGTCTTCGTCCCGATGGTACGACGCCGGCGCAAGTCAGTGAGCTTGTGCGGACCCAGTTAAACCGCTATAAAAAAGCGGTTGAAGACAACAATATCAAACCAGAGTAAATGCACATCGCTTGGTGGATGAGTATTCGGATACCTAAAGGCTAGTCAACCTAAGTGCCCATGTAGTGTTGCCGGATTAAATCACTATTGCTCAATTCACTTGCAGACGCTTGCATTGCGATTTGTCCATGAACAATGACATAACCTCGGTCGGCTACCCGAATCGCTTGTGTGAAGTTTTGCTCAGCCATGAGGACAGTAAGTCCTATACGTTCTTTGAGCTCTTCGATTTGGCTGACAACTTTTTGCACATAGATGGGCGCTAGGCCTACAGATGGTTCATCGATCAGCAGCAGGCGAGGTTGTGACATCAGTACGCGGCCTAACGCGACCATTTGCTGTTCTCCGCCACTCATGCTGCCTGCTAATTGATGCTCGCGCTCCTTAAGGATCGGAAAGATCTCGAAGACCAGTTCAAGCGTTTCTAAGAGCTTGCTGCGAGCAGCGGCTCGGTATGATCCAAGTAGAAGATTCTTCCGAACACTGAGACGTGGAAATAAATGCCGCCCCTCAGGGACAAGGCAAATTCCCAGGTTAACGATCTCTTCCGTTCTTAATTCATGAAGCTTATAAACTTGGTCATCAATTCGGGCAAGCACTTCGCCCGAGGTGGCAGAAATTAAACCCATAATGGTTTTCATAAGTGTGCTTTTGCCATTACCGTTCGTTCCAAGAAGAACGACAGTTTCTGCCTGGTGTACTTCAAGATTCACGTCATGGAGAACCTGTACCGAGCCATAACCTGCGCATAAATTCTTGATGAAGATTTCACACCCCAAGATAAATCCTCTCAACCAGAGGGTCGCGGAGAATTGCATCAGTTGGGCCATCGGCGATCTTGCGTCCGTTTGCGAGTACGACGAGCCTCTCGGAAAAGGCCTTAACTGTTCGCATAATATGTTCGATCATAATAATCGCGATACCAGTACGATTTAATTCAAACAATAGCTCTAGAATCTCATCAGACTCTGAACTGGCAAGCCCCGCCATTGACTCGTCGGCGATGAGCAATTTTGGTTGGGCGGCAATGGCTCTGGCTAGTTCCAGTTTACGAAGATCGATTTGGGTAAGCGTCGATGCGGTATCGCTGGCTCGCGCTAAAAGGCCCACCTGATCTAGCGCCCGCTCGGCCATGGTATTGATCTCGTCGCGATGCAAGCTTCGATTCACCCGGTGCTCGGCGGCGAACATCAGCGGTACCCGAATATTCTCGAGAACGCTCAGCCTCGAAAATGGCCGAGGAATTTGGAAACTTCGGGCAAGTCCACGGTATACGCGCAAATGCGGTTTCAGCCCATCCAGGGCCTCGCCATTAAATCGAATGCTCCCTGAGTCGTGCGCAATCACGCCAGAGAGACAATTCACCGTGGTGCTCTTGCCTGATCCGTTTGGTCCAATAAGACCGAGTCGTTCGCCAGGGTTAACAACGAAGCTGACCTCGTCAAGCACGACAAAACCTCCGAAGCGCTTGCTAAGCCCGTTGACGTTAAGCAAGGGTTGGGACTCACTCATTGGGAGGGCTTCTCCGGAGCAGATCTCGTGGCGCTTATTGGATGCGCCTTCTTATGCTTGCGCTTTAAAAGTCCGAGCAGTCCGTTAGGTGCGATCGCCACAAAAAGCATCATCAAAAAACCAACGATGAGCAGACTCATTTCTGGGGTGATGATGTTTTTTGAACCAAAGTACTGCTGAATCAAACCCAACAGTGTCGCGCCAATAAGTGGGCCGGTCCAATGAGTCATCCCACCAATGAGTGGCATCGCGATGCTATTGACGGTGTGGGCCAAGTTAAAGGCACCAATCGGATCCACATAGGTAACAAAAAATGGGAAAAGTGCTCCCCCTGCGCCCATTAGTGCTCCACTGATGGTTGTTGCTTGAAGCTTTAATCGAAGTGTTGGGACGCCCGAGCATTCTGCCGAATCTTCATCGTCGCGAATTGCCTGAAGCCCCGCTCCGAGTTTGCTTTGTTCAATGCGTCGAGCAATCGCTAGCGAGAGCATGGTGAGCAAAATCATGGCGCAAAGCACAAAGAGATTTGCGTCTTTGAAGCCGGCGACTACCGTGGGTTTGATGACGAAAGCACCACGCGCGCCGCCAACATAGGACCAGTTTACGACGATTGTCATCGCAACGATCGATAGCGCGAGGGTTGCAATTGAAAAGTAAACACCTCTCAATCGCAGTGTAAGGTACCCGGTTCCGAGGCCTAGAAGCCCGGAAAACAGGGCTCCTGCGAATACAGCCGCTGGAAAGTAGATGAAAGACAAATAGGGAAGAGAAATCTCAATAAATCCGAGATCTAATTGTTTTAGGTTTTGAAGGCCAAACAGCTTAAAGAAGAAGACAGTCGAGTAGGCGCCAACGGCGAAAAAGCCGGCTGTGCCGAAATTGACGTAACCACCGTAGCCGCCGAGAATATTCCAGGCCGTTGACAACACCACGTACTGCAATACATAAAAGGCAACAAGCAGGTAGTAACCTCCGCCGAGGCTTTGCACCAAGAAAAATAAGGCTAATGAACCGAGTGCAAGAAAACTGTGAAAACCAAAATCCGATGTTTTCATTTTCGCGTCATTAAGCCCTCGGGCTTAAAGGCAAGCGTAAGCAGTAAGAGTCCGAAACCCACAGCGGGTGCCCATGAGGGGCCAACAAATGTTGAAGTGATGCTCTCGGCGGTTCCGAGCAATAAGGCTGCGATCAATGTGCCTTGTAGACTGCCCATTCCTCCCAAAACACACACGGCAAAGACACGGCCGATGTACTCTCTGCCGATCGAGGGTTCGATGGGCTGGATGATGATGAGCGCAGCACCTGCAAATGCAGCGCTTGCAAGTGAAAGCCCAAAAGTCAATTGTTTGATCTTGATCGGGTCGATTGCCATAAGTCGCAGTCCGAGCATGTCCTGAGAAATCGCTGATACTGCCAAACCGAAGTAAGTCTTATTTAGAAAGTAGTGCAGTCCAACAATCATGACGATGCCGATTAGAAAGGGAACCAGCAAGCGAACAGGAATACTCACAAAACCGAGGCTTAAAACCACTTCGCCGTAGGATGTATCGACGCTTCGAAGGTCAACTCCAAAAATCAGAATTAGTCCTACTTCTGTAACGAAAAGCAATCCGAAGAAAAAAGCTAATCCGCGCCGCTGGTCCTTCTCTCGGCTTTCAAAAAGGCGGTAGTACAGACCATAGAGTCCTGCGCCATAAAGTGCAAAGACCAAGGCAGCTGGAAACATCAGCAATAGCGGATCAATTCCCCATTGGGCGTTGAAATAATAGGCAATGAAAGAGCCCAGAACAATCATCGCGGGATGCGAGATATTGGCGATATCCAGCATGCCGAATGCGATCGATATACCAAGCGCGACGGCAGCGTAAAAACCGCCAAGGAGAATGCCGGTCACGACTGCATTCGCGAGGAGTTCGCCGACAACTGACCATTCCATGACGCTATGCGCCGACCAGTAATTGCAGACCGGCGGGATGAGCGTTTGATCGCGCCGCATCATCTGCCGGCAGTGCGCTGTTCCATGTTTTAGCATCAAAGCGCATACCTGTAACACCGTTTGATGCGTTCGATAGTAGCCAGCAAATCGGCCTTTCCATTGCATCGGGTTCAACCAGCTTTGGAACCTCACCTCTAGCGCTAGCTTCGCGCATTTCTGTCGCAATACCAGGCGTGTTTGCACCGCCCCCAGGGTTCAGCACATTCACCGTCACCCCGGTATCTTTCAGTTCTTCAGCCCAAACCATCGTCGACATTTCAAGGGCAGCCTTTGATGCGCCGTAGGGGCAGAATCCAGGACGTTTCATGGTGGCGTACATCGTGGTGACGTTGACAATCCGCCCCCAGCCTTGGGCAATCATCCCGGGAGCGACACGGCAGGCCATCATTTCGGCAGCGATACAGTTGGTTTCGTAAATGCCTCGGATGCCCTCATCGCTACTCTCAAAAAAGCGCCTTGGCGTATCGCGCCGATAAAGGTCGGGTGCAAGAAAGGTAAGCGTTAATCCGGCATTGTTAATGAGTGCATCGACTTGTCCGTGCCTCGACTTTGCAAAGTTGACCAATTCGTCACAGTCCTTCGACAATCGGATATCTGCAAGAAAGAAGTCAAGGCGGTCGTCAACGCCACGCTGTTTTGCATGATCCTTGAGGGCTTGAGCATCCTCGGGAAGATGGCCTGCTGCAACGACGTACATCCCATCTTCAGCCAACGCAAGCGCCATTGACCGCCCCAGGCCACGGCTAGCACCAGTCACGATCACGGTTCGCATGCTTGGTACCTTCAATTCGCCATTGGAAATGGCGCAACGATTTGCCCTGATCTAAATTCATCAGGGAAAAGGATGACCTGAGTTCCAGGTTGATCAAACTGATCTAGCTCTTTGCCGCGAACTTTTTGAAACTGCGTCATGAGAATTCTTGGCTTTGCCCATTCGCCGCGCTCGCCAAAACGGATATCGCCGCTAACTGTTCTGAAAGTTGCACTCCGAATATGATTGGCTAAAACGTCGTCATTGAGTGACTTGGTTGCGAGAATCGCTTGCTCGGCAACCTGCATCTGGGCATAGGTGGTGGGCGGGACATAAAAACCTAGCGGGTCGATTTTCTCGGCTGCGGCAACGTCGCGATAGCGCTTAATAAACTCCTTGGTACCTGCAAACTGCATGGTTGGCTCAGGCAAATAGAGCTCATAGTTGACTACACCGTTTAAGACCCCCGACAATTGTTGCTTAAGGGCGGCGACCTGTAGGCCTACCATCGCGCCTCCAAACATGGTGCAGCGAAGTTTTACCTCAGCAACTGCCCGGACCATCCCGGAGGTGTCTGCAACATATGAGCCAACGAACACCAGGTCTGGTTTGGTTGCAGCAATCGCACGCGCGACAGACAAAAACTCTACCTGATTGGGTGGATAAGATTTGTCGTAAACGATCTTGAAGCCTAATCGGTTAGCGTGATCTCTGGCACCCTCAAGCGCATTTTTAGCGAACTCAGCATCTGCGCCGACCAGTGCAACCGTCTTGGGTCGTGGGTTCAGTTTCGCTGCAACCTCAAAGAACCCGCGCGCCAACTCGCTTTTGCCATTGGGACCATAAGCCATGAGTTGAAAGTATTTATCGTAGTTAAAGTTATCGTTAACTGCGAGTGCGAGATTGGCAATGATGAGTCGCTTTCGACTGATGATTAAGGGCATCGCTGGGGCCACAAGATTCGTGCCTGTCCCCACGAGAACATCAACTTTATCGACATCAAGCAGCTTGGTGTAAAGACCAGGAACCAACGTAGGATTGGTTTGGTCGTCATAGATCACCAGTTCGACTTTTCGTCCAAGCAATCCACCTCGCGAGTTAACATCATCTCGCCAGATTTGCATCGATGCATACGCAACCTTTCCAATCGCAGCGTTACCACCTGTTAGAGGAAGCGTACCGCCAAATCGGATCGGATTTGCCTGAGCAAAGGCGTGTTGCCCCAACATCATGACTGGGGCCGCCGAGAGCGTTGAAATCACCGCCCTGCGTTGAGCTTGATGTTCCATTTCCTGTCTCCGTTGTTGTCTTTGTATCCATCGTGAAACTGAATTTTCGCGAAGTCAAGAACCAGGCGACGAACAATTCATGAACGGCGGCGTTTGCGTTAAGTAAATACAAGATTCCGAAATCATCGTTTTCTGATTGCAAACAAAAGGCCCACACAATCTGACGCTTTGCGTTGGCTTTTCATATTTGCTCTATGATCAACGCAGTCAAAACTATAGGTTTCGAGGGGCTGTCATGAGACTTGGATACTTCACAATGCCGGTTCATCCGGCGTCCCGCAATCCAACAGAAACACTTCGTGAGGACAGGGAGATCATCATCCTTGCTGACCAACTCGGTTACCACGATGCTTTTGTTGGCGAACATGTTACTGACCTGATTGAGAACATCACAAGCAGCATGTTGTTTCAGGCCACGCTTATTCATTCCACAAAGCAGATTCGTCTGGGAACAGGTACGACGAATTTGTCACACCTTCATCCGGTGCTCGTTGCCGCTCATGCGTCAATGCTCGACCACTTGTCTGAAGGGCGGTTCATCCTTGGCGTGAGCCCCGGCGCACTTCCATCGGACGCCGAGGTGCTTGGTATCTTTGATGAAGATCGTAATAAGATGTTTGCCGATTCGATTGATGTGATTCTAAAAATCTGGGAGTCAGAGCCCCCTTACGACATTGAATTTCCAGATAACCGCTATAAGGTATCGACTGCCCGCACGTTGGACCATATTTCGCATACTGGAAAAATGTACAAACCCTATCAGCGGCCAAGGCCCGAGATTGTAGGTACGGTGGTTGCCCCTTTTTCCAAGGGTATCGTCGCCATGGGCGAGAAAGATCTGCATCCAATTTCTGCAAACTTTTTGTATGAAAAATGGCTGGCTTCCCACTGGCAGAATTATGCAAAGGGCAAGGCCAATAAGGGGATTGTCGCTGATCGCTCAGATTGGCGAGTAGCCAGGACCATCATGGTTCATGACGACGACAAAGTTGCCATTAATTACGGAAAACAATCAGAACAAAGTCCTTATCGTTTTTATTATAAAAACCTCGGTTACAAATTGCGCAAAGGAAAGCGCGATGCGGTTTTCACCATGGATGGCCAGACACCTGAGCACCAGGTACCTTTGGACCAAATTGTCGATCAACTCGTCATTGCAGGTAGTGTTAACCAGGTTGTTGACCACATCCTTAGACTCTACGAATCACTCGGCGGGTTCGGCGAACTTGTTTATGCTGGGCTTGACTGGACCGACCCTGCACTGGCTCGTCGGTCAATGGTCTTGATGGCCGAACAGGTTATGCCTAAAGTGAGGGATGCCTTGGGTCAGCCTGCTTAGTCACGACCCAAGGCCATTGCTTGTGTTTGGCGCTGTACGCTGGCGCTGTACGCTGGAGCTGTGCTCTGGCGCTCTAGCTCAACATGATCTCGGATCATGTTGAAGGTTTACTGCTAGCCGAAGGCTTCCAATGTTTTTCCGCCGGCACTTACCGCGTGAGCATGAATCAAAATCACCGCCATGATGCAGGTTTCGTCATAGCGGTTGACCCAGTTATGAACTGTTCCTCTTTGGACCATGACATCACCTGCCTTTAGCTGTACCACCTCCCCGCCTGGTTCAAGTTCCATATCGATCCGGCCCTGCATAACAACAATATAGTCGATTGAATCGCTCCGATGGACCCTTTTTGCTACACCTGGGTGGAAATCGAGGATTCTAAAGACGCTGCCATCTTGGATCATGGTGAAGACGCCCGGGCGCTTGCCAGCATCTGCGTGACCGTCATTGTTTGCAGGTGATGTTTCTGTAGTCCAAATATTGCAAACATTCGCATTGGCCCGACCCTGTCGGAAGTGTTTGCAGATTTCATCAATTAAGACGACAGCCTCTCCTTGCTCGTTGTGACCCGTAATGACACGGCGAATACTTGGTGCTTGCGGCGAGGTCTTGGCATGTTCTTGCGCTGACAATACCTTTGTCATGAATGTAACGAGGACTTTAGTGAGTTCAGCCTCTAAAGGTTCCCAGGCCTCGAATGGAACAAGTGCTACATCCTGATCGTCGATCGGCAGTTGGTGTAGTTGCGAGCCAGGAATGAGCAACTGGGCTGCACGCCCTTGTTCTGAGGAGTGGGTCTTATCGTTGCCGGGTATCACGATGCAGGGTACCCTAATTGCCTGCAACTGTTCTTCGCTGATTCCTAGAACGGGAAATCGAGGGCCTTGCTGAAAGATCTCGAGCCAATGCGACATAACTCGAATATATTCAGCCGGGTCCATGGCCATGAGCCTTGCTTCGTTATCGGGATTGGCACGAATTCGTTCCTGAATCTGCTCAAGCTGACAGACTGCCTTCATGCCGCCCTGTTGGGCAGCGCGAATAAATTGGCCGTAGTAATTTTCTGGAAGTCGCCCTGCGGCGAATTCCCCGCCAGTAATCCTCATGAGCAATAACCCGAGTACCATTTGAGGATGGCGTTTATAAAATAATAACGAAAGTCTCGCGCCTGAAGAGGTTCCGCCGATAAAGGCCTTTTTGATATCTAAGTGATGAAGTAACAAAGCGAGGTCGTCCGCCCAAATCTCTTCTTCACCTTCCTCGCCGCCAATATAAATATCGGAGGCACCGGTGTTACGGCGGTCATGCAACAAGACTTGAAAGCCATTCGCAGCAATCTTATTGGCAAATCCGACGAACTCCTGAAATCCCCGACGCCCGCCTGTAATGAGTGTGACCCAGGGGCCCTGTTGGCCAATGACTTCGTAATGAATTCTAACATTTTTAATCGTTGCAATCGGCATAGCCTTGGCTCCTAAATCTTGTTATCGGTTAAGCGGTTAGAACAAAAAAAGAAAATCGCATTCTAAAAAAGGGAAATCGCATCTTAAAAAAAGGAAAATCGCATCCTGAAAAAGAAAAATCCCATCCTATGATGTCGATGAGTTCCTTTGGCTAGTCGGTCCGCAGTTTGTCGGCTGCGCGAAAAAGTTCACGGATTGCGCTCCCATCAAGGCGTCGTCCGATGAATACCAAGCGGGATTTGTGGTTGTCAGA
>Ga0172376_10002583_pt1 | contig 21972 bp, 20 predicted proteins | sample Lak35m_FD_121114 | JGI IMG/M metagenome (GOLD analysis project Ga0172376, IMG submission 121114) | Freshwater microbial communities from Kabuno Bay, South-Kivu, Congo - kab_092012_35m | ecosystem: Environmental > Aquatic > Freshwater > Lake | place: Democratic Republic of the Congo: South-Kivu... | reverse complement strand
GGCCGATTCTGTTGAAAAAGTCGGTTTTTGAGAGAGCTGCTTTTCGGCAGCTCAAAAATTGCTCGATTCCGGCGCTGCTACGTAAAAACTAATACAGCTCAGTTTTCTGGCGAACCAGATTTCAACGTCGCTAACGCTCTTTCATGGGCAAAAATCGCGGTGGGACTTTTTCAACAGAATCGGCCGGTAGCTGCCAGTCGTGACCGGCTGCAATTGCCCGTAAGCCTTCGTGGTGGTGTTGTCCTTCGCTCGCTGGCATCAACTGAATCCCGCGACTACAAAGGCATTGCAGATGGATCTAGGTTTCGTTCCTCTACGCTGCAACAGGTTGTCTCGATAGGTACCGAACCGCACCATGCCGCTTCCGCAGACTCCCTTAGTCAACGTGGAGCCACAATCGCCTATGCCCAGCTTACTGATTTCTAAAAACAGCGAGCCACTGCCCATTCCAGAGACAGACGGCTACGACGTGCTACCACAGTTTCCGAAGCAAAGCACCCTACCGTTTCGGCGCACAATCCGGCGACAAGAGCTAAGACAGATCATCCCTCTGTCCGAAACGACCATCTACGAGATGGAGCGTCGTGGCGAGTTCCCTAGACGCTTTAACCTGACACCGCGTTGCGTCGTATGGGACTTAGCTGAGGTGGAGGCGTGGATCGAGGAGCGCAAGCAGGCGCCTCGTAAAAACATCAGTGGCCCGGATGTCCGCCTACGGAAAACCCGCCCGGTTCGGTCGAGCTCAGATTAGGTATGCGGCCGATGCAGGCCTCAGCCAACTAGAGCTTCCAGCTCCGTAGAAGTCGAGCGAGGTAGACGCCGACTTTCCTTCGCCAGATTGACCTGCAAAGCCACTTGAGCCACCTCCAGAACATCCCAGGCCAGCGAGTAGCTGCCCTTGGTCTGCAACCAGGCCAGCACGTCCGCCAGGTGCCAGATTGACGCACTGCCCTCGTGCACCGGTGCGGGGAAGCTGCCCGGATTGGCCAGCATCAGCTTGCGCATGTTTTGTCGCGATACCCCAACCATTTCGGCCACGTCGGTTAGACCGACCAGATCAGGGGCGACCTCGATCAACCTAGCTGAGGGCACTGCATGGCGCACATCGGCCAGTGCACTGCGCACAGCCGCATCCGCACTCTCCGCCTCTCGAGTGAACTCCAGCGCCAGCCGACCCGGCTGGCCGATGCCGACCAGGGCATCGTCGCAGCCCGCTTCGCCAAGGCGCTCGACCAGAATATCCGGGGTACGGTCATTGTCGGCGAGCTGGTATTTCAGGGTGAATGTGTATTCCATCGTGCTACTCCTCTGCATCGTCGGCAGTATCCTGCTGCTTACGATGCGTGGTGCAGTTGTCCACCACGCGGCGTAAGGCGCGTGCTTGGTTGCTGGGGTTCTTCGGCGTACTCCACACGCTGGTGATGCAGAACTCGCCGCAGCGACATTCCTCGTCGTTATAGGGACAGTAGATCCGCCCCCAGGCGTGACTGCCGCCAACTTCGATGCGCCACCCCTGCCCTTCGGCATGTTTAAGCGCTTCTTCGATCTCTTTCTTCGGATGTGAAGGACGGGCCATGGATAGTCTCCAGTATTCGTATGATTCGACAGGTTGTCAACTGACAACCTGCCCATTCCTTTATACGGCTGCACTCAATACCGGCACGGACAGATTGTCCGGCAACAGCTTCGGCAGGTGAGTCCGACCATCGATCCAGGCATCAACCATGTCTGCCCACTCTTGCAACATGTGGCGCCGCTGCTCCGCGTACTCGGCCTTGTTGTAGACCGAGCGCGAGGAACGCCCGTCCTCATGCGCCAGGCACTTCTCAATCCAGTCACCGTTGAACCCCACTTCGTTGAGTAGCGTAGAGCCAGTCCTGCGCAGGTCGTGCACCGTAAACGGCTCCAGCGGCAACCCCGCCTCCTTGGCCCGCGATGCGATCAGTTGCGTGATTCGGTTCAAGGTCGCGTGCGACATGCAACGGTGGATGTCGTAGCGAGAGGGCAGGACAAACCTCGATCCTGCAGCACACGTATGCAGTGCCACGAAGATATCCAGAGCCTGGCGCGACAGGTGAACCACGTGGGGATTGCGTCCCTTCATACGCTGCTTGGAGATCGTCCACGTGGCGTTCTCAAAATCCACCTCATTCCAAGTAGCTTCGATCAGCTCGCTTTTACGCACCAAGGTCAGCAGTACCAGGCGCAAGGCCAATCGAATGGTGGGGTACGCCGCAATCGACTCCAACTGGTGAAAAGCCAGGCGAATCTCGGTCGGGGTCAGCGCTCGGTCTTTCGGCACGAAGGTGGCGATCGATGCCGCCTTAACACCGTCGGCCGGATTCTCCACTTTCTCACCGTGCAGGATTGCAAACGCAAAGACCTGCTTCACGATGTCGCGAACGTGAACGGCTGTGGCCGGCGCCCCGCGACCCTTCACCCTGGAGCAGAGCGCACGGAGATCGTCTGCGGTGATTTCGGTCAGGAGACGGTTCTCGAAGACCGGCAGGATGTCGCGATCAATGATGCTCTTGCGCATGGATCGCGTGCTGTCGGCCATACGCGCATCAGCCAGCCATCTCTTCAGCATCTCACCAAACGACTTGGCAGCAGTCAGACGCCGCTTGGCTCGCTGCTTTTCCAAGGAAGGAGATATGCCTTGAGCAACCATTCGCTTGGCATCCAGCAGCTTTTCGCGCGCCATGGCCAATGAAATCCCCGCTGGTCCATATCGTCCGATGGTCAGCGTTTCCCGGCGTCCGTTGAGACGGTAATCGTAGCGAAAGGTGACGGTACCGCCGGGCGATACCGTTACGTACATTCCGTCGCGATCGGAAGCCTTGTAGGGCTTGGCTTTGGGCTTGAGATTGCGCAGTGCAGTGTCGGTCAGCATCGAGGTTTTTCCTCCGGTTCATGACGGCTTTTACCGTCAAGGGCCAGGAGACCTGCTGATGCCGGGAAAGCCGTATGGCGCAAGCTTTCCGGAGGAGAGATTTACCGTCAAAGACCGGTTTGGTCTCGATAGTAAACGGGAGGGTCCGAATCCGGGCATCGGTTCTTACCGTTACCAGTACCGCCAAACCATCCCGCTGCCTGGCGATAGCTACCGATAGGTGCCGCGACGTATTTTATTATAAATCAACACGTTACAGCATCTTATCGATAGGTACCGATAATCCCCGAAGGACCTGATATCACTCCCACTCGATCGTGGCCGGCGGCTTGCTCGACACATCGTAGGTGACGCGGGAAATGCCTTCGATTTCGTTGATGATGCGGTTGGACACCTTTTCCAGCAACTCGTAGGGCAGGTGCGCCCAGCGCGCGGTCATGAAGTCGATGGTTTCCACCGCGCGCAGCGCGACGACCCAGGCATAGCGGCGGCCGTCGCCGACCACGCCGACCGACTTCACCGGCTGGAACACTACGAAGGCCTGGCTGACCTTGTGGTACCAGTCGGCGTTGCGCAGTTCGCTGATGAAGATGTCGTCGGCGCGACGCAGCAGGTCGGCGTATTCCTTCTTCACCTCGCCAAGGATACGCACGCCCAGGCCCGGGCCCGGGAAGGGGTGGCGGTAGACCATGTCGTAGGGCAGGCCGAGTTCGAGGCCGATCTTGCGCACTTCGTCCTTGAACAGCTCACGCAGCGGCTCGACCAGCTTGAGGTTCATCTCTTCCGGCAGGCCACCGACGTTGTGGTGCGACTTGATCACATGAGCCTTGCCGCTCTTGGCGCCTGCCGACTCGATGACGTCGGGGTAGATGGTGCCCTGGGCGAGGAACTGGATGTTCGGCAGTTTGCTGGCCTCGGCATCGAACACGTCGATGAAGGTGCGGCCGATGATCTTGCGCTTCTTCTCCGGGTCCGCCTCGCCTTCGAGGTTGCCTAGGAACTGCGCCTCGGCATCGGCACGGATCACCTTGACGCCCATGTTCTCGGCGAACATGGCCATCACCTGGTCACCCTCGTGCAGGCGCAGCAGGCCGTTGTCGACGAATACGCAGGTCAGCTGGTCGCCGATCGCCTTGTGCAGCAGCGCCGCGACCACCGACGAATCCACACCGCCGGACAGGCCGAGCAGCACGTTGGCGTCGCCGACCTGGGTACGCACCTGGGCGATGGCGTCCTCGACGATGTTCGACGGGGTCCACAGTGCTTCGCAGCCGCAGATTTCCAGGATGAAGCGCGACAGGATGCGGCCGCCCTGGCGGGTGTGGGTCACTTCCGGGTGGAACTGCACACCGTAATAGCCGCGGGCATCGTCGCCCATGGCGGCGATCGGGCAGCTTGGGGTGCTGGCCAGGATATGGAAGCCGGCCGGAATCTCGGTGACCTTGTCACCGTGGCTCATCCACACGTCGAGACCGAACACGCCATCGTCGTCCATGTGGTCTTCGATGCCGTCGAACAGCCGGGACTTGCCCACCAGATCGACGCGGGCATAGCCGAACTCGCGCACGTCCGAGCCCTGCACCTTGCCGCCGAGCTGCTCGGACATGGTCTGCATGCCGTAGCAGATGCCGAACAGCGGCACGCCCAGGTCGAACACCGCCTGCGGTGCACGCGGGCTGCCCGCTTCATGAACGGACTCAGGGCCGCCTGCGAGGATGATGCCGCGTGGCGCGAAGGCACGGATGTCGTCCTCGCTCATGTCCCACGGATGCAGCTCGCAGTACACGCCGATCTCGCGCACGCGGCGGGCGATCAGCTGGGTGTACTGGGAACCGAAGTCGAGAATCAGAATGCGGTGAGCGTGGATGTCAGGATGAGACATGGAGCCTTCCTTCGGAAAGAGCTTGAAGCTGAAAGCCGAAAGCTGGAAGCGCAGACCGGATCGTGCAATGTCCGGTCTCCACCTTCCAGCTTCCAGCGCCTGTCAATCGAGGCTTATCAACCGACGCGGTAGTTCGGCGCCTCTTTGGTGATCTGCACGTCGTGCACGTGCGATTCGGCCATGCCGGCACCGGTGATGCGCACGAACTGCGGCCGGGTGCGCATCTCGTCGATGGTGGCGCTGCCGGTGTAGCCCATGGAAGCGCGCAGGCCACCCATCAGCTGATGGATGATCGCCGACAGCGAACCCTTGTACGGCACACGACCTTCGATGCCTTCGGGTACCAGTTTCTCGGCACCGGCGGACGAGTCCTGGAAGTAACGGTCCGAGGAGCCCTGGGCCTGGGACATGGCTCCCAGCGAACCCATCCCACGGTAGGCCTTGTAGGAGCGGCCCTGGAACAGTTCGATCTCGCCCGGCGCTTCCTCGGTACCGGCGAACATCGAACCCATCATCACTGCGTTGGCACCAGCGACGATGGCCTTGGACAGGTCACCGGAGAAGCGGATGCCGCCGTCGGCGATCATCGGCACGCCGGTGCCTTCCAGCGCGGCGGAAACGTTGGCGATGGCGGAGATCTGCGGCACGCCGACGCCGGCGACGATGCGGGTGGTGCAGATCGAGCCCGGACCGATGCCGACCTTGACCGCGTCGGCGCCAGCCTTGACCAGGTCCAGCGCGGCTTCGGCGGTGGCGATGTTGCCGCCGATCACCTGCACCTGCGGGAAGTTCTCCTTCACCCAGCGCACGCGATCGATCACGCCACGGGAATGGCCATGGGCGGTATCCACCACCACCACGTCGACGCCGGCCGCAGCCAGCGCCTCGACGCGGTCACCAGTGTCGGCGCCGGTACCGACCGCCGCGCCGACGCGCAGGCGGCCCTGGCTGTCCTTGGAGGCCAGCGGGTAGGTCTTGGCCTTCTCGATATCACGGAAGGTCACGAGGCCGCGCAGGTGGAAGTTGGCGTCGACCACCAGCATCTTTTCGATGCGGTGCTTGTAGAGTTCGGTCTTGATTTCTTCCAGGCCGGTGCCTTCGAGCACGGTGACCAGCTTTTCCTTGGGCGTCATGATCGCCGCGACGGAATCACCGGCGTTCGGCGTGAAGCGCAGGTCACGACCGGTGACGATGCCCACCAGCTCTTTGCCGGATACCACCGGGAAGCCGGAGAAGCCCAGTTCATGGGCCTTGCGCAGCAGCTCGCTGATCTTGGTTTCCGGGGTGACGGTGACCGGGTCGTGGACGATGGCAGTCTCGTGGCGCTTGACCTTGCGCACCTCGGCGGCCTGCTGCTCGATGCTCATGTTCTTGTGGATGATGCCAATGCCACCTTCCTGCGCCATGGCGATGGCCAGGCGGGCTTCGGTAACAGTGTCCATGGCAGCGGAAACCAGCGGAATGTTCAGCTCGATTTCGCGGGTCAGGCGGGTCTTGAGGCTGACATCCTTCGGCAGAACCTCGGAATATCCCGGGATCAGGAGAACATCATCGAAAGTCAGGGCTTCTTGGCTGATACGCAGCATGGCGGGGGCTCCCAGGCGGGAAAAAGGAAGCGCGGCATTATACCCACGCACCCCCTTGCGCTCAATGCGGATGTGAGCGACGGCACGAACGACGACAGGCACAGCCTCGCCGGAGTGACCGACTGGTCACGGCCGATCGATCACCAGCGCCACGGCAAACCCCAGGCGCTCGGCGAACTCGTCGAGAAACGCCTGAGTGAAACCGGCCTCGCCCCAGCCATTGAAGATGAAGCCCAGGTTGGAGAATGCACACGCCGGGATGAACAGGAAACCGTTGATGTCGTCCTCGTGGCCGCATTCCGGGCAGGTGAAGTTGTCGGTCTGCCGCGGCATCCACTCGTCCAGGCTTTCGAACAGCGCCTCGCCGATTTCACGCCGACACTCGGGGCAACCGGCTTCCTCGGCGAAGCCCTGCGTCGGGGTGTAAATGCAGCGCTTGGTGACCACCTCAAGGCCGTTGATGGCCTCGCCAAAGGGCAAGCGCTCCGGATGCTGCACGACGCTGCGCGCGCCGGAAGCGATGGCGTAGCCCATGCCGCCAACACCGCGCCCACAGGTGGTCGGCAGCGACTCGACGATGCGCCGCTCGGCCAGCCAACGCAGAATCATCCGCGCCTTGGCTTCGTGCGCAGGGAACGTGGAAATGCGCGGCACGATGATGGCTTGACTGTGGCTCATGACGGCTCGGAACCGGAGATGGAGAAAGGCCGCGCAGCTTAGCGCCGCCCGTTGGCTGGTCAAGGCCCGCTGGACGGACGCCAAGCAGATTCGGTTTCCGCTTGGCACCGCGCGCGGCTTATCATCTCCACCATGCTCAAAGATCCCTTCCAGCGCCTCAATCTCGATCGCGAAGTGCTGACCGTCAGTCAGCTCAACGGTCGGGCCCGCCTGTTGCTCGAGGACGTGTTCGCCCAGGTCTGGGTCGAAGGCGAGATTTCCAACCTCGCCCGCCCCGCCTCCGGCCACGTCTATTTCACCCTCAAGGACAGGAACGCCCAGGTGCGTTGCGCCCTTTTCCGCCAGAATGCCGCGCGGGTACGTCAGGCACTGCGCGACGGCCTGGCGGTGCGGGTGCGTGGCAAGGTCTCGCTGTTCGAAGGCCGTGGCGACTATCAGCTGATTCTCGACATGCTGGAGCCGGCCGGCGACGGCGCACTGCGCCTGGCCTTCGAAGCGCTGAAGGAAAAGCTCGCCGCCGAAGGCCTGTTCTCCACCGAGCGCAAGGCCGCCCTGCCCGCCCATCCGCGGCGCATCGGCATCGTCAGCTCACCGACCGGCGCAGTGATCCGCGACATCATCTCGGTGTTTCGCCGCCGCGCACCGCAGGTGGAGCTGACGCTGATCCCCACCGCCGTGCAGGGCCGCGAAGCCACAGGGCAGATCGTCCGTGCGCTGCAGCTGGCGGACGCCCAGGGCTTCGACGCCCTTATCCTCGCCCGCGGCGGCGGCTCGCTGGAAGATCTCTGGTGCTTCAACGAGGAAGCCGTGGCGCGTGCGGTGGATGCCTGCGTCACGCCGATCGTCTGCGCGGTTGGCCATGAGACCGATGTGTCCATCGCCGACTTCGTCGCCGATGTGCGCGCCCCGACGCCGTCCGCGGCGGCAGAGCTGCTGGCGCCTAGCAGTGCCGATCTGCAGCAGCGGCTGAACGGCCTGCAGCAACGTCTGGTACTGCGCATGCGTGATCGCCTGCACCGCGACGCCATGCGCCTGGACGGCCTGACCCGCCGCCTGCGCCATCCCGGCGAGCGTCTGCAGCAGCAGGCCCAGCGTATCGATGACCTGGAGCAGCGCCTGCTGCGTGCCCTGGACCGCCGCCTGTGCAGTGGCCAGGAGCGCCTGGCCCGACTGGAAACACGCCTGGCCGCGCAGCATCCGGGGCGCACGCTGAATCTGCTGCGCCAGCGCCTCGACCATCTGTCCTCGCGCCTGCCGCGGGCGATGCAGGCCAATATTAAAGGCCGCCGCCAGCAGCTGCAGGGCCTGGCCCAGACGCTCAACGTGGTCAGCCCGCTGGCCACGCTCAGCCGCGGCTACAGCATCCTGCTCGACTACCGCGGCCAAGCGATCCGCAGCGCCAGTCAGACGCAACCCGGCCAGCGCCTCAAGGCCAGGCTCGGCGACGGCGAGCTCGACGTACGCGTGGAAGACAATCATCTGCAACCGGTCACCCTGCCGCTGCTCTAAGCAAGCCGAGCCGGCAATCTCCTGACATTCTTGGCCCTTTCTCTTGCCCGAGGTTTACGCGAGGATGGGCCGTTTCCTGCAACGGACCCATCCATGTCTCGCGTCTTCGCCCTGCTGTTCGCCTTCACCCTCGCATTGCCTGCCCAGGCCGAGGGCTTCATCACCCGCCTGCTGAACAAACCGGTGCCCGGCGGCGTCGCCGTGATCGAACTCGGCAACGGCCCCAGCGCACCGCAGGCCCGCTATCAGGGCAAGCCGACCCTGGTGGTGCGCGAGGATGGCGAGCGCTGGATCGCCATCGTCGGCATCCCGCTGTCGGCAAAGGCCGGCCCCCAGCAGCTGGAGGTCGATGGCCGCAGCACCAGCTTCCAGGTTGGCAACCGCGACTATCGCGCGCAGCACATCACCCTGAAGAACCAGCGCCAGGTCAACCCGAACCCCGCAGACCTCAAGCGCATCGAGCGGGAACTGGATGAGCAGAACCGCGCCTACCGGCAGTTCAGCACCCGCCAGCCGAGCAATCTGTTGTTCGACCGCCCGGTGGACGGCCCGCTGTCCTCGCCGTTCGGCCTGCGCCGTTTCTTCAACGGCGAGGAGCGCAACCCGCACTCGGGCCTGGATTTCGCCGCCAAGACCGGCACCCCGATCAAGGCGCCGGCGGCCGGCCAGGTCATACTCACCGGCGACTATTTCTTCAACGGCAAGACCGTGTTCGTCGACCACGGTCAGGGGCTGATCAGCATGTTCTGTCACCTGTCCGAAATCGGCGTGAAGGTCGGCGATCAGCTGGCGCGCGGCCAGGTTCTAGGCAAGGTCGGCTCGACCGGCCGTGCCACCGGCCCGCACCTGCACTGGAACGTCAGCCTGAACGACGCCCGTGTCGATCCGGCGATCTTCATCGGTGCCTACAAACCCTGAACCACGAGGAAGCACAGCGATGCGCATCAAGGCAACGGATTCCACCCTGTTGATCGTCGACATCCAGGAGCGCCTGTTTCCGGTGATCCTGGACGCCGCCGCGATGGCCGAACACACCGCCTGGCTGCAACAGGTGGCCAAGCGGGTCGGCGTACCGGTACTGCTGACCGAGCAGTACAGCAAGGGCCTCGGCCAGACCATCGCCGCGCTGCGCGACGGCGTGGAAGACAGCGCGATCCTCGAGAAGCTGGACTTCTCCGCCGCTGGCGACGGTGAGCTGTTCAAGCACCCCGGTGGTGAACGTCGCCAGTTCGTCGTCTGCGGCTGCGAGACCCACGTCTGCGTGCTGCAGACGGTGCTCGACCTGCGTGCCCGCGGCAACGAGGCGTTCGTCGTCGAAGAAGGCGTCAGCTCACGCCGCGCCAGCGACAAGGCCCTGGCCCTGGAACGCATGCGCCAGGCCGGTGCGCAGATCGTCTCGCGGGAGATGGTCGCCTTCGAGTGGATGGAACGCGCCGGCACCGAGCTGTTCAAGAGCATCAGCCGCGAGTTCATCCGCTGAGCCGGACGCTGCGAACCGACGGGCCGCGACCACCGTGCGTTGCTGAGGTCGCGCCCGACCTTATGTGATGGAGAACCCCATGTCCGACGACCTGGCCGGCTGGCTGGACTGGCTAAGAGCCCACCCCGAACTGCAGACGCTGCTCGCCAGCGCCACGCTGATCTTCGCCGCCTGGCTGTCCAACTGGATCGTCAAGCGCATCCTCGTCCGCGGCCTGTACCACCTGTTGCAGCACACCCGCGAGAACAAGCTGCAGGACTTCGGCGTCATCAAGCGGCTGTCGAACATCGTCCCGGCACTGGTGCTGTCGATCGGCGTCACGACCGTCCCAGGCCTGCCGGAAGGCGCCGTGACCGTGGTGCGCAACGTCTGCGGCGGCTTCATCGTGCTGACCATCGCACTGGCCCTGGGCGCGGTGCTGGACATCATCAACCTGATCTATCAGCGCCGTCCGGATGCGCGCCTGCACCCGATCAAGGGCTACCTGCAGGTGGTGAAGATCGTCGTCTATGCCATCGCGACGATCCTGATCATCGCCACGCTGATCGACCGCTCGCCGCTGATCCTGCTCTCCGGTCTGGGTGCCATGGCCGCGGTGCTGATGCTGATCTTCCAGGACACCCTGCTGTCGCTGGTGGCCAGCGTGCAGATCACGTCCAACGACCTGATCCGCGTCGGCGACTGGGTGGAAATGCCGCAGCTCAACGCCGACGGCGACGTGATCGACATCGCCCTGCACACCGTCAAGGTGCAGAACTGGGACAAGACCATCACCAGTATTCCCACCAAGCGCTTCATTTCCGACTCGTTCAAGAACTGGCGCGGCATGCAGGAATCCGGAGGACGGCGCATCAAGCGCAGCCTCTATCTGGATCAGCAGAGCGTGCATTTTCTCAGCCGCGACGAATGCGAGCGCCTGCATCGCTTCAACCTGCTGGACGAGTACCTGACCGAGAAGACCAAGGAAATCGAGGAGTGGAACGCCAAGCTCGCCGAGCGTGGCAAGGAGCCGGTGAACACGCGCCGCATCACCAATATCGGCAGCTTCCGCGCGTACGTCGAACGCTACCTGCGCAGCCACGGTGGCATCCATCAGAACATGACGCTGATCGTGCGGCAGCTGAGCCCGACCGCGGACGGCCTGCCGCTGGAGGTCTACTGCTTCACCAATACGGTGGCATGGACGCAGTACGAGGCGATCCAGTCGGACATTTTCGATCACCTGCTGGCGATCCTGCCGGAATTCGGCCTGCGCGTGTTCCAGCACCCGAGCGGTGCGGACATGCGCAATTGGGGCGAATCGCTGACGCAACGCGGCACGCCGGCATTGCCCGAGGCACAAACGCCTCCGTTCGACGCAGGTGCCGATCGAACCGGCTAATCGTAGGTTGGCGCTGAGGCACGAAGCAGATGGCGCAGCCTTGAGCACTGCCCATTGCGTCCTCCCTGACGCCAGCGCCGCGGGCCACGCCTTCAAACCCCGCGCCTCAGCGCCAACTTACGTCCGGAGCGAGGGAACGCCCCGCTCCTTTACCGTCGTTAGTTCCTTCAGAAGCTCATGTCGACCCGCGCCCAATAGGTGCGGCCCGGCTCGTTGACACGACTGGTGGGTTCGAGCCCGTAATCGGCAAAACCCGCACTACCGGCGAGATTGAGGTGCTCGCTGTAGGCCTTGTCCAGCAGGTTGTCGACGCCGGCGCTGAGCTTGAAGTTCTTGTTCAGCCGGTAGGCGCCATTGACCGCCAGTACACCAAAGCCAGCGCTCTCGTCGAAGTCCTTGCCGACCACGGTGCCCTGGTTCTCGGCAACACGGTTCTGCGCAGCGACGACTCGCCAGAGGCCGCTGGTGCTCCAGTTGTCGCGCTCGTAGGTCAGGCCAAGACGCCCTTCCAATGGCGGAATCTGCGGCATTGCGCGGTCATCGCTGCGGTTCTTGCCCCAGGCGTAGGCCAGGCTCGCGTCACCCTTCCAGTTGCTGGTGAAACGGTAGCTCGCACCCATCTCGGCACCGGCGATGGTGGCGTCGATATTGCTGACTTCGGCGCGGACCATGCCGGGCATCACGCCTGGCACATAGCTGAACAGGATGTAGTCTTCGACCACCCCGGCATAGGCGGAAACCCAGGCCTCCAGCGGCCCCCTGGCGTACTGCAGGCCGACGTCCAGCTGCGTGGTCTTTTCCGGGCGTACCGAGTCGAACGGCTGTACGGTGCCCACCGGGCCGGGGTTGGAGACGAACAGCTCCCAGTAGTCGGGGAAGCGTTCGGCATGGCCGAGGCCGGCATACCAGGTCGCCGGCACGCTGACCAACTCTTCCTCGTAGCGTACGAACCCGCTGTACAGCGTGTCGCGACGGGTCTCGCCGGCGGTGGGGTTGTCCCAGTTGCGCGAGACGATGGGCATGCTGGAAGGATCGTGGCTACGGAAAAAGGCGCGCTCGTCGGTCGCCTCATGCAGGTCCAGGCGCAGCCCGCTGATCAGCTTCTCGCGCTCGCCGAGCTGCCAGCTCAGCTCACCAAACACGCCGTAGCTGTGCAGCATCGCATCCGGCACCCAGGGCAAGGCGTCGCTGCCGGCGGCGTTGACCATCTGATTGGCGGCGCCAGCCGGGTTCATCACCTTGCGATGCTCACTGCGCTGGGCGTCGACCCCGGCCTTGAGCTCGACGTCGGTCCACTGCCAGGTGCCGACCAGACGGCCTCCCAGGGTACGACGGTCGACGCGCGACAGCGTCGGGTTGGGCATCATCATCGACGACACGAAATCGCGCAGGCTGTAGTTGTCCATGATGTGATCGGCGTAGTTGTAGTAGACCTGTGCCTCCAGGCCATAGAAGCTCTCGCCAATGTTGGTCTTCTCGAAACGCAGGCCAAGGCTCTCGCGCTGGAACTGGCTGCCGTCCATGCCGCGCCCGGCATAACGGGCGAAGCCGTCGCCGCGGCCGGCGGTGAACTCGACGAGCGTGTCTTCGTCGGGCGTCCAGCCCAGGGCGACATCGGTGTTCCACTTGTCGTAGCGCGACGGCACGGTGTCACCGTTGCCATCGGCATAATCATCGGCCTGAGAGCTGTTGGCCATCAGCCGCGCGTAGCCCTGACTGTTGCCGGCGGCGGCGTCCAGGTTGCGGTCGAAGCGGCCGTTGGAGGCGGTCAGCAGGCTGCCGTTGATGCGGTAGTCGGGCTTGCTGAACTGCTCCGGCTCGCGCTCGAACAGCACCGTCGCCGCCGAGGCACCAGGGCCCCAGAGTACGGTCTGCGGGCCCTTGATGACGGTCAGCTTGTCGAAGGTATCGGGGCTGATATAGGAACTCGGCGAATCCATGCGGTTGGGGCAGGCGCCGAGCATTTCACCGCCATTGGAGAGCAGTTTCAGACGCGAGCCGAACATGCCGCGGAAAACCGGATCGCCGTTCACCCCGCCGTTACGCACCGCGGAGAAACCGGGAATGGTCTTCAGGTAGTCGGCGCCATCGCTGGCCGGCATCGGCTGGCGGGGGATCTTCGGGTCGGTGACGACCGTCAATGGCGATTGCTGGGCGACTCCGGTGATGACCATGGGCGCCAGTTCAACGCTGTCGCCCGGCTCGCCGTGGGCGGCATGATCATGCTCGGCGGCCAGGGCGCCGCTGGCGAGCATTCCCAGCAAGGCGGCGTGGGCGAACTGCCACCGCCGCCGCGACGGTTGAATCAAAAAACGCTCGGACAGGCGCGCACGCGCCGTACAGCCATGAGTAATGCTGGACATAGAACTTCCACTTCTGCAGGTGATTGAACCGCCAAGGGCGGTCGATGACGTCAGCTGTGCAGAAGCGGGGGTGCGCGTGGATGACCACTGCTGCGTCGCAGCGCTGGTGGCAGCGGTTGTTCGGGAAGGGGCTGGAGATGGTCGGCTTCGTGGCGCGGCAGCACCAACTGCAGGGCCAGACTGAGCGGCGGGTTGACCGTCAGCAGTTCGCAGTAGCCGCACAGTTCCAGCGCGGTCAGCCAAGCCGGCTCACCCGTGCGCGGCTGACCATGATGCCCCTGGGCGTGATGCCGCTGCCCAAGGTCATGGGCGGACGGTTGGTGTTCGGCGTGGTGATGGTGTTGCACGCCCGCTTGGGCGGCCTGGATGGCGGAGAACAGCGGGCCGGCATGAATCATCAGCATGGCGAACAGGCCAAGCCAGATGCTCATTGTCGATAGCCGTTTGCGTGTCACCGCCATGTCCTTAGTCGCCCGAACCGATCCTGCGGGGTTGACCGGATGATCGCACGTCCGCCGCGCCTCGACCGCTGCGACATGAGGCCGCAAGCCGAGCGAGCAATTGAACACGAAGATTTCCCCTTCAAGAAAAATAAAACGCTCAACAAGCCAAATAATCGAAACAAATCACCAATTTTCTTCGATGTATTGCAATGCGTGCGTACGAAGCAATAGCTTTGCACCATAAACCGGTGTCCGCACCGGGCAGACAACTTGCTTAGCTCGAGCTTCACCTGGGGAAACGCCATGACCATGCTCAAGAATCCATCGAATAAATACCGTGCCTTCCCGGCCATCGACATCCCCGATCGCACCTGGCCGTCGAAGGCCATCACCCAGGCGCCGATCTGGCTGAGCTCCGATCTGCGCGACGGCAACCAGTCGCTGATCGAACCGATGGATGCCGCGAAGAAGATGCGTTTCTTCAAGACACTGGTGCAGGTCGGCCTCAAGGAAATCGAGGTGGGCTTCCCCTCCGCTTCGCAGACCGATTTCGACTTCGTTCGCGAGCTGATCGAGGGCGGCCATATTCCCGACGACGTCACTATCCAGGTGCTGACCCAGGCGCGAGAGGATCTGATCACCCGCACCTTCGAGTCGCTGAAAGGCGCCAAGCAGGCCATCGTCCATTACTACAACGCCACCGCGCCGAGCTTCCGCCGCATCGTCTTCAATCAGGACAAGGCCGGCGTGATCCAGATCGCCGTGAACGCAGGCAGGATCATCAAGCGCCTGGCCGAGCAGAACCCGGAGACCAACTGGCGCTTCGAGTATTCGCCGGAAATCTTCAGTTCCACCGAGCCGGAGTTCGCCGTCGAGGTGTGCAACGCGGTGATCGAGGTCTTCCAGCCAACGCCGGAACAAAAGCTGATCCTCAACCTGCCGGCCACCGTCGAAGCCGCCACGCCGAATGTCTATGCCGACCAGATCGAGTGGTTCTGCCGGCACATTGACCGTCGCGACAGCGTGCTGGTAAGCCTGCACACCCACAACGACCGCGGCACCGGTGTGGCGGCGACCGAGCTGGGCCTGATGGCCGGCGCCGATCGCGTCGAAGGCTGCCTGTTCGGCAACGGCGAGCGTACCGGCAACGTCGACCTGGTCACCGTGGCGCTGAACATGTACACCCAGGGCGTCGACCCGCAGCTGGACTTCTCGGACATCGATGCCGTGCGCAAGGTGGTGGAAGAATGCAACCAGCTGCCGGTGCATCCGCGCCATCCCTATGTCGGCGACCTGGTGCACACCGCCTTCTCCGGCTCGCACCAGGATGCGATCCGCAAGGGCTTCAGCCAGCAGGACCCGAACGGCCTCTGGGAAGTGCCCTATCTGCCGATCGACCCGGCCGACATCGGTCGCAGTTACGAGGCCGTGATTCGCGTCAACAGCCAGTCCGGCAAAGGTGGCATCACCTTCCTCCTCGAACAGGAATACGGCATCAGCCTGCCGCGGCGCATGCAGATCGAGTTCAGCCAGGTGGTGCAGAAGGAGACCGATCGGCTGGGCCTGGAAATGAGCGCCAAGCAGATCTATGCGCTGCTGGAAGCCGAGTATCTGCAGGCAACCGCGCCCTATACGCTCAAGGGGCATCGTCTGCAGGAAGAGAACGGCACCAGCGCGGTGGATGTGGAAGTGGCTGCCGATGGCGAGGTCGTCCATTGGCGCGGCATCGGCAAGGGTCCGCTGGAGGCACTGGTGGCCGCGTTGCCGGTCAAGCTGGAGATCATGGACTACCATGAACACGCCATCGGCGCTGGCAGCAACGCCAAGGCCGCTGCCTATATCGAGGTGCGTCTGGATGGTGAGCGGCCATTGCACGGTATCGGCATCGACGAGAACATCACCACCGCCAGCATTCGCGCCCTGTTCAGCGCCATGAACCGCGCGCTGCGTGAAGCGCAGGAGGCAGCCGCCTGAGGCTGATCGCTCAGTTCTGACGTGACGACGGGCGCCATCCTCGATGGCGCCCGTTTTCTTATGGCAGCTCATCACCGCAGCAACATGCGGCTGAACTGTCCCCACCCGACGCTCTCCCAGTTCAGTCGGCAGCGCGAGCCTCGGCAATCAGCAGAAACACGTAAGCCATCGGCAGGATTGTGCAAACGATGCCGATGCGCTCGCCATTAGGCTTGCGCTGTGCAACCCCGATCATCAAAGGAGCCGTCATGAGCCAGACCCTCGGTTACGCCGCCCTCGACCCGAACAGCCCGCTCGCACCCTATTCGTTTTCGCGCCGCGAGGTGGGCCCGAATGACGTGAAGATCGACATCCTCTACTGCGGTGTCTGCCATTCGGACCTGCATACCGCACGCAACGAGTGGAACAACACGCTCTACCCATCCGTGCCCGGCCACGAGATCGTCGGCCGTGTGACGGCAGTCGGTTCAGCCGTGAGCGCATTCAAGGTCGGCGACGTCGCCGGCGTCGGCTGCCTGGTCGACAGCTGCCGCACGTGCTCGTCCTGTGGCGAAGGGCTGGAGCAGTATTGCGAGAACGGTTTCGTCGGCACCTACAACGGTCCGGCGTTCGGCGGCGGCGAAAACACCCTCGGCGGCTACTCGGACAACATCGTGGTGGACGAGAAGTACGTGCTACGCATCAGCCACACCGACAACCTGGCCGCGGTCGCGCCGCTGCTCTGTGCCGGCATCACCACCTACTCGCCGCTGCGCCAGTGGAAGGTCGGCCCGGGACAGAAGGTCGGCGTGGTTGGCCTTGGCGGACTCGGCCATATGGCGGTGAAGATCGCCAATGCCATGGGCGCGAAGGTCGTGCTGTTCACCACCTCGCCGGACAAGCGGGAAGATGCCCTGCGCCTCGGCGCCGCCGAAGTGGTGGTATCGAAGAACAAGGAGGAGATGGCGGCGCACGTCAACAGTTTCGACTTCATCCTCAACACCGTTGCCGCGCCGCATAATCTCGATGCGTTCGTGAACCTGCTCAAGCGCGACGCCACCATGACGTTGGTCGGAGCACCGGCCGCGCCGCATCCGTCGCCCAGCGTGTTCGGCCTGATCTTCAAGCGCCGCCGCATCGCCGGCTCGTTGATTGGCGGCATCGCCGAGACCCAGGAGATGCTCGACTTCTGCGCCGAGCACGGCATCGTCTCGGACATCGAGATGATCCGCATGCAAGACATCAACGAAGCCTACGAGCGCATGCTCAAGAGCGACGTGAAGTACCGTTTCGTCATAGACATGACCACCCTGAAGGCGGCCTGATCGTTCGGCTGGCGAGCCCGCAGGCGCGCCAGCCCTTCCCTCTTTCATGCGCAGCCGCTAAGGTCGCCCGCCTTCGTCGTGGAGGCGGCATGCGCTATCTGATCTTCGTCACCCTGCTCTGGGCCTTTTCCTTCAACCTGATCGGCGTTTACCTGGCCGGCCAGGTGGACAGCTATTTCGCCGTGCTAACGCGGGTAATTCTCGCCGGGCTGGTGTTCCTGCCATTTACCCGCTGGCGCGGTGTCGCCCCCGGCTTCATCGTCGGCGTGACCCTGGTCGGTGCGCTGCAGTTCGGCGTCACCTACCTGTGCCTGTACCTGAGCTTCAACGTGCTGACGGTGGCTGAGGTGCTGCTGTTCACCGTGCTCACGCCGCTGCACGTGACGCTGATCGATGACGCGCTCAACCGCCGCTTCAACCCCTGGGCACTGGTCGCCGCGGCCGTCGCAGTATTCGGCGCCGGACTTATCCGCTACGACGGCGTTTCCAGCGACTTCCTCGGCGGCTTCCTGCTCATGCAGCTGGCCAACTTCACCTTTGCCGCCGGCCAGGTGGCCTACAAGCATCTGGCGCAGCGTTACCCCTCCGACGTACCGCTGCATCGTCGCTTCGGCTACTTCTTTCTTGGCGCGCTGGTAATCGTGCTACCCGCGTGGCTGCTGTTCGGCGATGCGCAGAAGCTGCCGACCACGACGACACAATGGTCGGTACTGATCTGGATGGGGGTGCTGGCCACCGCCCTGGGCCAGTTCTGCTGGAACAAGGGCGCCACGCTGGTGGATGCCGGCACGCTGGCGGTGATGAACAACATGTCGGTGCCGGTAGGCCTGCTGCTCAACCTGCTGATCTGGGGCACCAGCACCAACCTCGTGCTGCTCGCGGTGGGCGGGACGATCATCCTCGCCTCGCTGCGGATCAATCGCCTGGGCCAGATGAAGGCCAGGTGACATCACACAAGTTATTGTTTTATATGGCTTTTCATAGCTGTAGCGGTAGAATGCCGGCCCTTCGCATGGATGCGGAACTCGTTCAGTCGTCGAGATTTCCATGCGCCGCTTCAGCTTTCTACTGCTCGTCCTGCTGTTTTCCTCCAGCGCCTGCGCCGACGCGCCTCGCACCTTCCGCGAGGCCAAGAAGGTGGCCTGGACCATCTATGCCGATCGCCCGGTGGATTTCTATTGCGGCTGCCAGTTCAAGGGCAACCGCATCGATCTCGCCAGCTGCGGCTACGTTCCCCGCAAACAGCCCAAGCGGGCCGAGCGGGTCGAATGGGAGCACATCGTGCCGGCCTGGGTGATCGGCCATCAGCGGCAATGCTGGCAAAAGGGCGGACGCAAGCACTGCACGGCCAACGACCCGGTGTTCAGTCGGGCGGAGGCGGACCTGCACAACCTGGTCCCGGTGGTCGGCGAGGTGAACGGCGACCGCAGCAACTTCGGCTTCGGCATGCTCAGCGAAAAGCCCAGCCAGTACGGCGCTTGCCCCTTCGTGGTCAACTTCAAGCAGCGTACGGCGATGCCGCCCGAATACAGCCGCGGCGCCATTGCCCGCACCTATCTGTACATGAGCGAGCGCTACAAACTGCGTCTGTCGAAGCAGGACCAGCGCCTGTACGACATCTGGAACCGTCAGTACCCGGTCAGCGAGTGGGAGCGCTGGCGCAATCAGCGCATCGCCTGCGAACAGGGCAACGCCAACGACTTCGTCGGTGCAGTCGATCTGCAGCGCTGCAACCGTGCGCTGTCCCATTCAGCGAAACGCACCGACGGCCAGGGTTAACCGGCGTCGGTTGCACGCCGCCCGGTGCCGCTGCATGCTGCCGGCTGGTTGGGCCATGCTGGCAACTTCGATGCAGGACAGAACGCTTCACCTGACGCTCGGCACTCTCGTGCTACTGGCGCTGATCGCCTCGGCCATCGCGCCATACGACCGCGCCACTTGGCTGCTGGAGGTCGCACCGGTGCTGATCGCCGCGCCGGTGCTGCTACTCAGTCATCGGTCGTTTCCGCTGACCCGCCTGCTCTACGTCGTGATCGCCATTCACGCACTGATCCTGATTCTCGGCGGCACCTATACCTATGCCAGGGTACCGCCGGGGTTCTGGGTGCAGGAATGGTTCGACCTCAGCCGCAACCCCTACGACAAGCTCGGGCATTTCATCCAGGGCGTGACGCCGGCCCTGCTCGCCCGGGAAATCCTGTTGCGCCTGCGCTTCGTCGTGCCGGGGAAGATGCTGGGCTTTCTCGCGGTCTGCGTCGCGCTGGCATTCAGCGCCTTCTATGAGCTGATCGAGTGGTGGGTGGCGCTGCTGGCGGGACAGGGCGCCGTGGACTTCCTCGGCACCCAGGGCGATCCCTGGGATACCCAGTCCGACATGCTCATGGCGCTGCTCGGTGCGCTACTGTCGGTCAGCCTGCTGGCCGGCAGGCAGGACCGGCAGATCGAACATCTGCAGCGTGCCGGCGCGGCGGACTGACGCCATGCTCTATCGGATCGGTGCCGACGCCGTGCTGCTGTTGCACCTGAGCTTCATCCTTTTCGTGCTGTTCGGCGGTCTGCTGCTGGCCTGGAGACGCGGTTTTCTGCTGCTGCATCTTCCGGCCGTAGCCTGGGGTATCTATATCGAACTGAGCGGCGGCGCCTGCCCGCTGACCTATTGGGAAAACCTGCTGCGGCGGCTGGCCGGCAACGAAGGCTACGAAGCGGGCTTCATCGAGCACTACCTGCTGCCGCTGATCTACCCCGACTGGCTGAGTACGCCGGTGCAGTACGTGCTGGCCGCCGTAGTGGTGCTGACCAATCTGCTGATCTATGGCTGGCTGCTGTGGCGGCTACGCCACAGGTGACCCGGACGGGAGCCGGAACAGGCAGGCATATCCTTCACATCGCGTTACAAGCCGGCGGTTCGAGGGCAACGCCCGTGCCACGCGGCCTGGGAGGCAGCGAGCGAGTCTCGCCGAGCATTCCATCAGCCGGCGACGAGAACCTTGCGAGCAGCCGTGGGTCCGGACATTAACGTCCACCCAAGCCCAACGGGCCGAACCAAGGGGATCACCCATGTCGCTCGCCATCGCCCGCCGTCCGGCGTCGCTTGCAGTCCTGGCCTTGCTGCTGACCGCACTGCTTCCCGCTCACGCGCAGCTTGCGCCGGAGCTTGATGTTCCGTACGTGCCGACGCCCGATCGCGTCGTGGCGCGGATGCTGGCGATGGCCGATGTGAAGGCCGGCGATACCGTCATCGACCTCGGCTCCGGTGATGGCCGCATCGCCATCGCCGCGGTCCGCGATCGCGGCGCCGACTCGGCGCTGGGCATCGACCTCGACCCGGAACGCATCCGCGAGGCCAAGGGCAATGCCGAGGCGGCGGGGGTTGCCGACAAGGTCAGCTTCGAGCAGGGCGACCTGTTCAAGAAGGACATTGCCGAGGCTACCGTAGTGACCATGTATCTGCTGCCGCGGATCAACATGCGCTTGCGCCCGGTCATCCTCGATACGCTCAAGCCTGGCACCCGGGTGGTATCGCACGCGTTCGACATGAACGATTGGCCGGCCGATCGCACCGACTACGTCGGCGGCAGCTACGTCTACCTGTGGGTGGTACCGGCCAAGGTCGACGGGCGCTGGGAAGTCGAAACAGCGGACGGCCGCTTCACCCTCGAGCTGCAGCAGCAGTTCCAGCAGGTGCTCGGCGTCGCGCGCTCCGGGGGGCTGCACAACAGCGTGACCGGTAGCCTCGAAGGCGACGTGTTCCACTTCAACGTGGGCGGCATGGACTACGTGGGCAAGGTGGAAGGCGACCGTATCAACCCGCTGCAAGGTGAAGGAGTCGCCTCCGGCTGGAGCGCGCGGCGTAGCTGAACATGAGTAGCCAGATGCGCTCGCGGCACAGCGGCGACCTCTCGGTGATCGATGGCGTAGCCGTGCTGGTCGGCGTGGTGGTGGGCGTCGGCATCTTCGGCTTCCCGCCCCTGGTCGCCCAGCATGCCGACAGCGGGACGCTGTATATCGCCCTCTGGCTGGGCGGAGGCGCGCTGATGCTGGTCGGCGCGCTGTGCTACGCGGAGCTGGGCGCGAGCTTCCCCGACGAGGGCGGCGAGTACCACTACCTGCGGCTGGCCTGGGGTCGCCGTTTCGGCCTGATGTTCGCCTGGGCCCGCGGTACCGTGATCCAGACCGGCGCCATCGCCGCGGTGGCCTTCATCTACGGCGACTACGCGCAACGGCTGATGCCTTTGGGCGACCACGGCGGCACGCTGCACGCCCTGCTCTCGGTGGCATTGCTGACCACGCTCAACGTGTGCGGCACGCGCGAGTCCAAACGCGTCCAGATCGCCCTGAGCAGCCTCACCCTAGTTGCCGTCATCGGCGTGATGCTGGCCGGCCTGCTTTCCAGCGGCCCCAGCTCGCCGGCCGCGATCGAGCCGCGCGACGGAGGCCTAGGCATGCTGGGCATGGGCATGGTCTTCGTGCTGCTGACCT
>Ga0172376_10002582_pt1 | contig 21973 bp, 22 predicted proteins | sample Lak35m_FD_121114 | JGI IMG/M metagenome (GOLD analysis project Ga0172376, IMG submission 121114) | Freshwater microbial communities from Kabuno Bay, South-Kivu, Congo - kab_092012_35m | ecosystem: Environmental > Aquatic > Freshwater > Lake | place: Democratic Republic of the Congo: South-Kivu... | reverse complement strand
CGCAGCATTTCGCCGACTACCGCTTCGACCTCGCCGCGCGTGCCATCTATGTGCTGGTGTGGGACACCTACTGCGACTGGTACGTGGAGCTGGCCAAAGTACAACTTCAGGATTCAGGATTCGGGATTCAGGATTCAGCAGCCCGGCAACGCGCCACAAGACGTACGTTGGTACGGGTACTGGAGACCATCTTGCGCTTGGCACATCCCATCATCCCGTTCATCACCGAAGAGCTGTGGCAGACGGTCGGGCCGTTGGCGAATGCCAAAGGTAGCAGCATCATGCTGCAAGCCTATCCCAAGGCCGACAGCAGCAAACTCAACAACGAGGCCATCGCACAGATCGCGCTGTTGCAAGAACTCATCAACGCCACGCGCAGCCTGCGCAGCGAGATGAACCTATCTCCCGCCGCCCGTGTGCCGCTCATCGCCGCTGGTGATGCGACAGTGCTGAATGCGCTCGCCCCCTACATCAGCAGTCTCGCCAAACTTTCCGAAGTGCAAATCGTCAGCGAACTGCCAGAAGGCGACGCGCCCGTTTCCATCGTCGGTAACTACAAACTGATGCTAAAGGTGGAGATCGATACGGCGGCCGAGCGCGTACGTCTGGATAAAGAGATCGCTCGTTTGACTAACGAAGTTGCCAAGGCCCAAGCCAAGTTAGGCAATGAGAGTTTCGTCGCCCGTGCGCCCGCCGCCGTGGTGGAACAAGAGAAGAAACGCATGGAAGACTTCGCCGCAACACTGGTGCAGTTGCAGGCACAGCGCAAGAAGTTGGGGTAAGTTAGAAACGCTTGTCCACGAAAAGCACGAAATTAAAACCTTTGGGCTTAGATCTTCTTTCGTGCTTTTCGTGGCTTTTGTGGACGATGTTTTTTTAGCGGCGGCGAATGAAGAAGATGAATTCGTCGCCCTTTTGTTCTGACGACAACAACTCATTCCCGGTCTGACGACAGAACACCTGAAAATCCTTGGGTGATTCCTTGTCGGTTGCGATCACTTTCAATACTTGGCCACTGGCCATCGGCGATAGCGCCTTTTTGCCACGCAAGATCGGTAATGGACACGCTAGTTGACGCACGTCCAACACTTCATCGAAGGTTCTCTCACTCATATAACGACCTCGCCACCCGAGTGATACCACGCGGTGATGCCCCCTTGCAGATTGGCCACCCCACGCAAACCTTGGGCTGATGCGAACGCGGCAGCCTGTGCGGAGCGTCCCCCCATTTGGCAATAAAACACCGTGGTCTTTTGCGCATCCAGTTCGTTCAGGCGCATTGGCAACAGATGCAAGGGCAAGCTGATCGCTCCTTTGATGCGACCACGTGCAATCTCGGCCTCAGTACGCACGTCCACTAATTGCACGTCGCCGCTGGCGATAAGGTCTGGCAATTCAGCCACGGTGATGTTCTTGAAATCTGACACTTCTACTTCTCCGGTTGGTTGGTTGATTCTAAAAAATCGTGTCCACGAAATTCACGAAAAATACACCACATTGTTACCGTACCGAATTCAATCTTACGGATGATGAACGAAGGGGGGGGGACGCGCCTTGTTTCATCTCGTGTCTTTCGTTTTATTCGTGGATGAAGCAGTTTTTGATCATTGTTCGTCGCCGTGGTCGCTGAGCAGACGTGAGATGCGGGTGTTCGCCACGCTCAGGCGTCGCACCAACATGCGCAAGAACGCCTCGGCGAATTGAAAGCGGCAGTTGGCTGTCGCCAATGCCAGCACTTCCGGATCAATTTCGATGAGCTTGACCTCGGTCTTGGCGAAGACATCGGTGGTCCGTTTCGCGTCCTTGCCACTCAGGTGCGCCATCTCGCCAAAGCAATCCCCTTTGTGCAACAAGCTCAACAACCTACCCTGCTTCACCACGCGCACCGTACCCTTCGCCACGATGAAGAACTTTTGCCCAGGCTCGCCTTCACCCACAATTTTTTCATCCTGCGGCACTTTGCGCCATTCGCTGATGCGTAACACCTCCCACAATTCCACATCATTAAAGCCATTGAAGAACGGCAAGGCGCGCACGGTATCGAATTTTTCGGTATCGAATATCTGCTCCTGCTGCGGCACTTCGTAGCTGATGAACGCCACCAAGTCTCGCGCAAACTCATCCCACGTCTGATAGCGGTGCGCCACATCTTTGCACATGGCACGTTGCACAATGGCATCCAGCGCGGGCGGTATCTCAGGCCGGAAAGTGCTGGCGGCGGGAGGTTCGATGTTCATGATCTGGTAGATCATGCTGTAGTTGTTGGCCGCCTCGAAAGGCAGCTTGCCGGTGAGCATGCGATACATCGTCACGCCCAACGAGTAGATGTCTGTCTGGTGGGACAAGGTCTGCTCTTTAATTTGCTCAGGCGACATATAGGCCGGCGACCCCACACCGCTCACTTGTGTGGTCTGCTGGTTCTCCAGCATCGCAGCACCAAAGTCCGATATCTTGATATCGCTCTCGCCCTTGATCAGGATGTTGGCGGGCTTGATGTCGCGGTGGATGACACCCTGATACTGGGCATATTCCAGCGCCTTGCAACATTTGTAGATGATTTCGGCGATGCGGCCCAGTGACAACAGATGATCCACTTCGGCGTAACGCTCTAGCGTCTCGCCCTCGACGTACTCCATCACCATGTAGTTTTGTTCGCCCTCCATCACCGCGTCGTGGATTTTGACGATGTGGGGATGTGAGAGTTTGCCCGCCAGCGAGGCTTCGGTGAGCAATAATTTGCGAAAGGCTTTACCGCTACCCGAGTTTTGCATCACGGCGGGATTGAACAACTTGAGCGCCACCTGCTGCCCATTGAAGGAGTCGAGCGCCAGGTACACGGTACTGGTCGCACCATGTCCGAGTTCTCTCACGATCTGATATTTGCCGATGGAATCCATGCAAGTCTTTGCTTTACCTGGCGCACGATAGGGTCTCAAGCGTCGTTCTCGAACAGACGGGAACCTCGTTCAATCAACAAACTGAACGCCCGCTTTAGCGCGGATAACGACGCAGTCAAAATCATTAAAACGCCGACATTCTGCGAGTTTGAAGCATCCCTGTCCAGTTCGCATGCACGCCAAGGAACCTAAATCAGCGGGTGTTATCATAGCCGCCATGCAAAAAATATCCTTAGCGCTACTCCTGCTACTCCCCCTGCATCTCAACGCCGACGGCTTGCCCGATCTGGGCGACGTGTCGCAAACCATGGTGTCGCCGCAGATGGAACGCCAGATCGGCGAACAAAGCATGTTCCGTATCCGCGCCAGCGACAGCTATCTGGACGACCCCGAGATCACCGATTATCTGAACAACCTGGGCGGGCGCTTGGTGGCGAACAGCAGTGAGCCGAGCCAACCTTTCGAGTTCTTTGTCATCAACGACAATGCCGTGAACGCTTTTGCGCTGCCCGGTGGATTCATCGGCGTGAACACCGGCCTCATCTTGCTCGCTCAGACCGAATCCGAACTTGCCTCGGTGTTGAGCCACGAGATATCGCACGTCACCCAACACCACTTGGCGCGCATGGTATCCGGACAGAAGTACGATTCCCTCGCCGCCATGGCGACCATGGCCGTTGCCATCTTGGCTGCGCGTGACAACCCACAAGCGGTTAACGCCGCCATCGTGGGCGCACAAGGCGGCATGATGCAACGCCAGCTCGACTTCACGCGCGAACATGAAAAAGAAGCCGACCGCATCGGCCTCGGCATCCTCGAAAAGAGCGGCTTCGACACACGTGGCATGCCTCGCTTCTTCGAGCGCCTGCAAAAAGCCACACAACTACTCGAAGGCGACACCCCCACCTACCTGCGCACCCACCCGCTCACTACTGAGCGTGTAGCCGATGTGGGCGGTCGCGTACAACAAATCCCGTTCAAGCTAGTCCCCGACAGCCTCGAATTTCAACTCATGCGTGCCCGCGTGCATGCCCTGCAAAAGACCCCGCGCGACGCGGTCGCCTTCTTTAACGGTGCATTGGGCGAACAACGTTTCGGCAACCCCATCGCACAACGTTACGGCCTCGTCATCTCACTGATGCGCAACAACCAAGATGCCCTCGCCGCGCAGGAGTTTGAAACGCTATACAAAAGCGCTCCCCACAACGCCAGCATCGAAACCCTGGCTGGGCAAATCAAACGCCTAGACAAGAATGACAAAGACACCTCTGCTTTCTATCGCAAAGCGTTAAAACAATTCCCGCGCCATCGCGCACTCATCTACGATTACGCCGAGCTGATGCTTGAAGAGAAAGAATATGTGAACGCACTAAAACTACTGGACTACGAAGTGCTGCTCAACGGTAACGACCCCAAGCTGTACGAGCTACAAGCGCGCGCCTACGGTGCACTAGGTCGCCACCAAGAAGAACACCACGTGCTGTCTTACTACCAGATACTGCACGGCAACCTGCGCGGTGCCATCGAACAATTGGAACTCGCCAAACGCGCGGGCAACGACTACTACCAACTCTCCACCATCGAGACCGAGTTGAAACAGTATCGCGAGATCATCGAAGCACAACGTAGCAAGAAGAAATAAAACACACCATGAGCGAAGAACGCCTAGAGAACATAGAAACCAAACTCAGCTTCCAGGAAGACCTCGTGGAAGAACTGAACAAGATTGTGTATCAGCAACAACTCAAAATTGAGCGGCTCGAAACCCTATGCCAATCTCTCGCGCAGCATGTGCAATCGCTTTCGGCAGCAAGGAACGACGGCGGCATGTTGGCGAATGAAAAGCCGCCGCACTACTAATTTCCGTTCACGCTCAAGCCGTCACAGAGTCAATTGAATTCCCAACTAAAAAGAAAAGCCTCGCATCGCTGCGAGGCTTTTGTTTTGGTGGGCCTGCACGGACTTGAACCGTGGACCAAAGGATTATGAGTCCTCTGCTCTAACCAACTGAGCTACAGGCCCGATAAAACAGTCGGCTCAATTCTCGCCGTCGAGGAAGCTCTTGAGCTTCTCTGAGCGAGAAGGGTGGCGCAGTTTGCGCAGGGCTTTGGCTTCGATCTGGCGGATACGCTCGCGGGTGACATCGAATTGTTTGCCGACTTCTTCCAGGGTGTGGTCGGTGTTCATCTCGATGCCGAAGCGCATGCGCAGCACTTTGGCTTCACGCGCGGTGAGCGAATCCAGAATGTCTTTGGTGACGTTGCGCAGGCTGTCGTACACCGCTGCTTCCACGGGAGCTAGCGAGTTGCTGTCTTCGATGAAGTCGCCTAAGTGGGAATCGTCGTCGTCGCCCACGGGGGTCTCCATGGAGATGGGTTCTTTGGCGATCTTGAGGATCTTGCGGATCTTGTCTTCCGGCATCTCCATCTTGACGGCCAAAGTAGCGGCATCGGCATCCACACCGGTCTCTTGCAAGATCTGGCGCGAGATACGATTCATCTTGTTGATGGTCTCGATCATGTGCACCGGGATACGGATGGTCCGCGCTTGGTCGGCGATGGAGCGGGTGATGGCCTGACGGATCCACCATGTCGCGTACGTCGAGAATTTATAGCCGCGACGGTATTCGAATTTATCCACAGCCTTCATCAAGCCGATGTTGCCTTCCTGGATGAGGTCGAGGAACTGCAAGCCACGGTTGGTGTATTTCTTGGCGATGGAGATAACAAGACGCAAGTTGGCCTCGATCATGTCGCGCTTCGCACGGCGTGCTTTTGCTTCGCCGTTGGTCATCTGTTTGTTGATGTCTTTCAGGTCGAGAATGGGAATACCCACGCGCTGCTGCAGCGCAAACATTTTCTGTTGCTGATCGACGATGGCGTGTTGATGGCGAACGAGGTAGTCGCTGTAAGGTTTTTTGGCAGCGATCTCGTGCTTGACCCAATCTAGGTTCTGTTCGTTCTGCGGGAACACTTTGATGAAGTGAGGGCGCGGCATGTGCGATTTGGTGACACACAGGTCTTGGATGGTGCGTTCGCAACTGCGCACTTCTTCTACGAGGCATCGCATGGTGTCGCACAGGGAATCCACTTGTTTGGCGGCAAAACGGAATTGCATCAACTCGGCAGAGATCTGTTCTTGCAGTTTGTCGTATTGCTTGCTGCGGTAGCCATATTTTTCATAGGCTTTGCCCAACTTGGCGAACAGATCGCCAATGAGATCGAAGCGAACTAGCGCGTCTTCCTTCAATTGAGCCAAATTGGCGGCGGCAGCAGCCGCGGAAGCTTCTTCGTCTTCTTCCTCCTCTTCTGCCCCCTCGGCCTCAGATTCTTCTGAATCTTCGTCGTCGTCATCACCAATCTGGGCTTCGTCTTCGCTATCCACGAAACCGTCAATCACTTCGTCGATCTTGATCTGGTCGTTACGGACCTTGTCGGCCAGCATCAAAATTTCGGCGATGGTGGCGGGGCAGGCGGAGATCGCCATGATCATGTGCTTCAGACCATCTTCGATACGCTTGGCGATCTCGATCTCGTCCTGACGGGTGAGCAGGTTGACCACGCCCATCTCGCGCATATACATACGTACCGGGTCAGTGGTGCGACCGAATTCAGATTCGACGGTGGAGATGGCGGCTTCAGCCTCTTCAGCCACGTCATCATCCGCCGCAACGGGGGCGGTTTCATTCAATCCCAGACCATCGGTCTCGGGAGCAACGTCACATACGGTGATGCCCATGCCGTTAATCATGCTGACAACACCTTCCACTTGCTCGACTTCAAGCATCTCAGGCAAGTGGTCGTTGATCTCGGCGTACGTGAGGTAGCCGCGCTCTTTACCTAGCAGTAGCAGTTCTTTTAAGCGCGTGCGGCGCGCTTCGACATCCTGAGCAGGATCAGGGGTGGCAACGGCAGCAGAATCTGCTTTTTCCTTGGCTTTCTCTTTGGCAGACTGCTTGGCAACAGGCTTCACCACTGGCTTTGCCGGTGCAGGCGCGGCCTTTACAGGCGTTGCAGCAACGGTCTTCGGCTTTTTTGTCGTTACAGTCTTCGCTTTGCTTGCCGGCGGAGTGGTTTTTGCTGGAGCGGTCTTTTTGGTTTGTTTCGGAGTCGCCATTTTGTGGATTTCCAAAGTTGATTCGATTGCATCAGGCGGCCCAAAAAAGAAAGGCCGTCGAAAAGGGTCGCGGATTATACCTGATTCTTAAACTCTTTCCGAGGGTTAGCTACTTTTTGCCGAGTTGGAGCAACTGCAAATAACGTGCCTGTTCATCTTTACTGAGGCTTGCAAGGCCGCCAGCGCCACTTCGCATCTTGGCGTTCAAAGTTTCCAACTCGGCATCCAAAACATCACGCCGCAACTTTCGCAGAGTGTCTACAAATTCTGCATCCACATCAAAATTCTCGCCCCACAGCATCACGTCCCCTTGGGCGGCAGCAAAGACCGACTCATGCACGCTGTCTTGGAAGTGCTGGATCATGGCAGCAGTGCTGGCCTCGTCTGCTGATTCGTTCAACCAATCTAGTAACGCATGGATGGCCGCGCCCTCAGCCCCCTCGCCCTGCCAATCTTGCGGCAACTCGCGCGCCAACGCCGGCTTCATCACCAAACAGCGCAGCAGGGCGCGCATGCCAGAAGGGGCAGCACGCTTGGCTTTGACTGGCGCAGTCATCGTGCGAGACGGGGCAGCTACTGGCTTGATGGACCACAGCGCCTCCAACTCCGCCTGCGTCACCCCCGCCAACGCGGCGATTTCTTTGCGTAGCAACAAGGCTGTGGTTGGCGCACTGATGGCGGTGAGCAACGGTTGTGCGTTTTTCAGCAAGAGGCTGCGCCCTTCCTGTGTCTTCAGATCCACTTGTGCGGTGAGTTCGCGCAACAGGTAGCCAGAGAGCGGCAACGCATTCTCGACTTCATGTTCAAAAGCATCGCGCCCGTATTCGCGAATGTAGGTGTCGGGATCGTGTTCTTCGGGTAAGAATAAGAAGCACAAACGCTTTCCGTCTTGCAATTGTGGTAGCGCATTCTCCAACGCGCGCCATGCGGCTTTTTGACCAGGCTTGTCGCCATCAAAACAGAACACGACTTGCTCGCACAGGCGCAGCAGTTTCTGCACGTGGAACGGTGTGGTCGCGGTGCCCAAGGTGGCAACAGCGTAATCAACACCGTTCTGTGCCAAAGCGACTACGTCCATGTAACCCTCGACCACGATGACGCGCTGTTGTGCGCGAATGGCCTTCTGCGCTTGGTACAGGCCGTAGAGTTCGTGGCCTTTTTCGAATAAGGGGGTCTCGGGTGAGTTGAGATATTTCGGTTCGCCTTTTTCCAACACACGCCCGCCAAAGCCGATGACCCGCCCTTTTATGTTAACGATGGGGAACATGACGCGATCACGAAAGCGGTCATAGCGTTTGCCCCCCTCGCCTTCGATCACCAACCCTGTTTCGACGAGGCTTGCATCTTGGTAATTGGCGACGGCGGCGCGCAAATTCTGCCAATCATCAGGTGCATAGCCAATGCCGAAACGCGCGGCGACCTCGCCACTCAAGCCGCGTTTCTTCAGGTATTCGATGGCGCGCGGTGTGACCTTGAGTTGTTCGCGGTAGTAGCGCGTGGCCGACTGCATCAGGTCATATAGATCGGGCGCGACCTTTTGCTGTGGATGATTGGAAGTCTCGCGCGGCACTGTCATGCCAATGCTTTTTGCCAGCTCCTCAATTGCTTCCACATAGCCCAAACCCGCGTGTTCCATGACGAAGCCGATGGCCGTTCCATGCGCGCCGCAACCGCAGCAGTGATAAAACTGCTTGTATTGACTGACGGTGAACGACGGGGATTTTTCAGTGTGGAACGGACAGCAGGCGACGAAGTTGCTGCCGGCTTTTTTGAGTGGGACGTAGCGGTCGATGACATCGACGATGTCGAGACGATTGAGCAGGTCTTGAATGAAACTTTTTGGAATCACTCCGCCCTCCCGCTAAGTGAAGAAAACAGAAATCGATCGTGAAGCTTGAAAACCGTAGCGAGCGGCCGGAGTGCATGGCGCACGGAGCGCAGAAACCGGAATGTGCTTAATGCCTGTCGCTTCGCGCACCCGGATTTCGACAACCCCGTTGCGGCGAAGGCTCATGCGCAAAGCGCGTGATGCCGAAGCCAACACCGCGCAACGCCGCAATCTGGTCGCGCAGTAGGTTTTCTCTATTTTGTCAGTTGCGCCTTGATGAGGCCTGAAACCTTGCCCATATCGGCACGCCCCGCCAGCTTGGTTTTCACCACGCCCATCACTTTGCCCATGTCTTGCGGACCTGCTGCCCCCGTGGAAGTGATCGCCTCGGCGATGGCGGAAACGATCTCGGCTTCGCTCAGTTGCTGCGGCATGTAAGTCTGCAAGATGGAGACTTCGAACTCTTCCACATCCACCAAGTCTTGACGATTGGCTGCCTTGTATTGACTGATGGAGTCACGGCGCTGCTTCAGCATCTTCTCGATGATGGCAATGACCTCTGCATCCGTAAGTTCGATACGTTCATCCACTTCGCGCTGCTTCATGGCGGCCAACAAAAGACGGATCGCACCAAGGCGTGCCGTCTCTTTGGCGCGCATCGCGCTCTTCATATCATCGGAAATCTGTTGTTTCAGACTCATGCTTAACCTCTCAACACAAAAGCAAACGCCGCAATCACACAGGATTGCGGCGTTTGCTCAAGATCACGAAAATCAGTAGAGCTTCGGTGGCAGTGTTTGGCTGCGCAGGCGTTTGTAGTGACGCTTGACGGCAGCAGCCAGCTTGCGCTTGCGCTCTGCAGTTGGCTTCTCGTAGAACTCACGAGCGCGCAACTCGGTCAACAGACCAGTCTTTTCTACGGAACGCTTGAAGCGACGCATTGCTACTTCGAACGGCTCATTCTCTTTTACACGTACGGTTGTCATGAACAAACTACCTTCTACCAAAAATTTGAGGGCGCGATTCTACAAAAGACCGCCTTATTACACAACCTATATTTCAGCCAACCTCAATTGACCGTGATACGGCCAAATTTGCGCTTGCCCACTTGCGCCACCACCACCGCGCCTGCCTTGATCTGCAAGGCTTTATCGCTGATCTTCTCACCATCCAGCTTGACCGCGCCGGAATCGATCATGCGCATGGCTTCTGAGGTGCTGGCGACCAATCCGGCTGATTTCAACAGATTACCGATGCCGATCCGGCCATCCGTACTGGCGAGGGTCACTTCGGGCATGTCATCCGGCAGTACGCCTTTTTGGAAGCGCGCCTCAAATTCCGCCAGCGCATCGACGGCGGCTTGTTGGCTATGGAAGCGAGCAACGATCTCTTGACCGAGCTTAACCTTGATATCGCGCGGGTTACGCCCCCCAGCCACCTCCTGCTTCCATTTGGATATAGTCGTCAGACTTTCAAACGACAGGAGTTCCAGGTAACGCCACATAAGATCGTCGGAGATTGACATCAGTTTGCCGAACATTTCGGTGGGGGTATCGGTAACGCCAATGTAGTTACCCAAAGATTTGGACATCTTGTTCACGCCATCTAGCCCTTCGAGCAGGGGCATGGTGAGCACGCACTGAGGGGCTTGCCCGTGATGTTTTTGTAGCTCACGCCCCATCAGCAAGTTGAACTTCTGGTCGGTGCCGCCCAGCTCGATGTCCGCCTTGAGGGCGACGGAGTCGTAACCCTGCACCAACGGGTACATGAATTCATGGATGGCGATGGGCTGACTACTTTTGTAGCGTTTTGAGAAATCATCGCGCTCCAGCATCTGGGCTACCGTGTGGGTGGCAGCGAGGCGAATGAGGTCAACGGCGCTGAATTTGTCCATCCAAGCGGAGTTGAACACGACCTCGGTCTTGGCGGGATCAAGCACCTTGAATACTTGCTCTTTATAACTCTGCGCATTGGCGAGTACCTGCTCACGTGTCAAAGGGGGGCGAGTAGCATTCTTCCCTGTTGGGTCGCCAATCATGCCGGTGAAGTCGCCGATAAGGAACAAGGCGTGATGCCCCAAGTCCTGCAATTGACGCATCTTGTTCAAGAGGACAGTGTGACCAAGATGAAGATCGGGGGCGGTGGGATCAAAACCCGCCTTGATACGAAGCGGACGGTTCTGCTCTAGCTTCTTGATCAGCTCTGCCTCAATCAGTAGCTCTTCCGAGCCGCGCTTGATGACTTCCAGTATTTCTTGTTGATTCATAATGATTTTTAGATCCAAACCGCTCGTCGGTCAGCCCAAAATGACCGAACGGGTTTTGAGGGGGTATTGCTTTCTGTTAAAGTCCGCTCCCGTTTCAGTGATGCCCCTTGCTGCTCACGGCATCTCACGAAATCAACCGCCTTGGGAGGCGCGAATGTTACAACAAAACTCTTTATTGAACGCACACAAGTTAAAGGTACGCTGGTTCGTCACCTTGTCCACATTGCCGCTGCTGGGGGTGGTCACCGCCTTTGGCATCATGCCGCAGTCTGACGTGCTGACTGGACCTCAAAAGACCATTGTTCAAGAGATCGCACTGCCCACCGCCGTCCAGGTCGCGCCATCCACCACCACTTTTTGGCGCAATGAGCGTGTGCAACGCGGCGATACCGTCGCTGAGTTGTTGCGTCGCCTGAATGTAGAAGACGAAGTAGCGAGTGAGTATCTGCGCAACTACACCCCCGCCTCTTCGTTCCGCCAATTGAGTGTAGGCAAAGAAGTGCAAGCCGAAACGAATGCAGACGGCACTTTGCTCGCCCTGCGTTATCTGGATAACGAGAGCAATCAAGTCATCATTGCCAAGGATGGCGACAGCTTCAAAGTGGATGTAAAACCTGCCTTGGTGGAACAGCGTACCTTCGTACGCACGGGCGAAATCCAAAGCAGCTTGTTTGCCGCAACCGACGAAGCAGGGTTGCCCGATCCGGCGGCAAATCAGTTAGCCGAGATATTTGGTGGAGAAATCGATTTCCACCGCGACCTGCGCAAAGGTGACAAATTCAGCGTGATCTATGAGATGACCTATATCAACGGCGAAGCCTCGCGTACCGGACGCATCCTCGCTGCCGAGTTCATCAACCAAGGCCATACTTACCGCGCCGTGTATTTCCAGACCACCAGTTTCTCGGGCGATTACTACTCACCCGATGGCAAGAGCATGCGCAAAGCCTTCTTGCGCTCCCCGATTGAATTCTCTCGTGTCAGCTCTGGCTTTACCACCTCGCGCTTCCACCCTGTACTGAACAAATGGCGCGCACACAAAGGGGTCGATTACGCAGCCCCGATAGGCACCAAGGTAAAAGTTACTGCCGACGGTGTGGTCGAATTTGTCGGGCAAAAAGGGGGGTATGGCAACGTGGTGGTAATCAATCACCAAGGTCGATACGAAACTGTTTATGGCCACCTGTCTCGCTTCGGCGCAATTCGTAAAGGCCAACGCGTGAGCCAAGGCGAGGTCATCGGCTACGTCGGCAAGACTGGCTTGGCAAGCGGCCCTCACCTGCATTATGAGTTCAAGCAAGCGGGCGTGCATCGCGACCCATTGAAGGTGGCACTACCGGACGGCAAACCCGTGAGCGATGCTCAAAAAATGGTATTCGTCGAATCCACTCGCGATCTGCACACACGTCTCTCGCTGTTGCGCAATACCCGCATCGCAAAACTCGACTAAGTCGCATTGAGCAAGCCATCCGACCTTTACATCGGCATCATGTCCGGCACCAGTCTGGATGGTGTCGATGCCGCACTGGTCGATCTGTCACAGACGACACCACGTCTCATCGCCAGCCAGTATCAGCCTTATCCGCAGCCCTTGAAAGATGCGCTACTCGCGCTACACGAACCGGCGCATGACGAATTACACCAAGCTCAACTCATCGCCAATCGGCTCGCACGCGAATATGCGCATGCGACGCAACGCCTTTTGCAGAAAGCGGGGGTGGTCGCAACACAGGTGCAAGGCATCGGCTGCCACGGTCAGACCATCCGCCATCGCCCCGAACACGGTTATACGATCCAACTGAACAACGCTGCCCTACTGGCCGAACTGAGCGGCATCCATGTGGTGAGCGACTTCCGTTCGCGCGACATCGCGGCAGGCGGCCAAGGTGCACCGTTGGTCCCTGCCTTCCATGACAAAGTGCTACGTGATCCTAATGTTCATCGTGTCATCCTCAACATCGGCGGTATTGCCAATGTGACCGATCTGCCCATCGGCAAACCCACGCTGGGCTTCGATACCGGGCCGGGCAATCTGTTGATGGATGCATGGATCGACAAACATCAAGGTAAGTCTTACGACAAAGAGGGGGCGTGGGCAGCTAGCGGGAAGGTCATCGCCGAGCTGCTGAAAAAATTACTGGCCGAGACATTCTTCAGCGCAAGGCCGCCGAAGAGCACGGGGCGTGATCTATTCAATCTAGATTGGCTCACACAACACTTGAGTGGGAAGGAGAATCCTGCAGATGTTCAGGCGACGTTGCTTGCGCTGACAGGTGACAGCATCACAGATTCGGTACTTCGTTTCTGCAAGGTCGCCAATGAGATCTATGTTTGCGGCGGTGGCGCGCACAACCATCAACTTATGGCTCATCTACAACGCGCATTGCCGCAATGCACGATCAAAAAATCGGATGCTGCCGGTATCGATGCCGATTGGATGGAAGCCATCGCTTTCGCTTGGTTGGCCCAGCAAACCATGACGTTGCGCCCTGGCAACCTACCCGCAGTCACTGGCGCAACTCATCCTTGCGTCTTGGGTGCTATCTATCCCGCCTAAATGCAAACAGGGCGCTTTCGCGCCCTGTTCTTTACTCGACACTCTATTCGATCAAACCGAGAACGACGAGCCGCAACCGCACGTGGTGGTCGCATTCGGGTTCTTGATGACGAATTGAGAGCCTTCCAAGCCTTCGGTGTAGTCGATCTCCGCGCCCACCAGGTATTGAAAACTCATCGGATCGATCAACAATTGCACGCCGTTTTTGGTCATTACGGTGTCATCTTCATTCGCCACTTCATCGAAAGTAAAACCGTATTGGAAGCCAGAACAACCGCCCCCACTGACGAATACGCGCAATTTCAGGTCGGCATTGCCTTCCTCTTCGATCAGTTGCTTCACTTTGTTAGCCGCATTGTCGGTGAACAACAACGGATCTTGCATTTCGGTCACTGCATTCATGATCGCTCTCCTAGTTAGTTTATTTCGACTCGGTACCGCTCAGTTTGAGCGAAACCACTTTTTCCGTTGCTTCGTTGATGTGAACCAACTTGCCTTCCACGACCGCGCCCAACTGAATCTCAAGCGACTTGTATTTGACATCACCGGTCACTTTAGCCTTGCTTTGCAGCTCCAAATATTCAGCCGCATAGATAGGCCCCGTGACGATGCCATTCACCACCAAGTGCGTGACGCGGATCTCGCCATCGACGCGCGCATGTTCACTCAACACCAAGGTGCTGGCTTTGGCGGGATCGGCAATCACGTTGCCGCTGATCTCACCATCGACACGCAGCCCGCCAACGAAACTGACATCCCCTTTGACTTTGGTACCCAGACCGATTAAAGAATCGATACGATTCTGGGGTTTGCTGTGCTTACTGAACATGGGACATCTCCGTTATGAAAGCAAGACCGTCTGTTTGACTTTTGGCTCTTGCACACCCTTCTCGAACACTCTGATCTCTACACTATCAATGTGCAACTCGGGCGGCAGTTTGAACACGCGATCAACGCGCTGGTAGTACTTGAAATTCAAATGATGCGCAGCCACCTCTGTCGCCGCCTTGTGAGGGAATTGTAGCACCACTTTTTGACCATCCTGCTCGCCGTTCACCACGATCTGCAAGTCGCCATCAAACACCCCACCATGGCGCTGCACGCCTTGCACCAACAACATCCGGCAGTGATATTCACCTGGCAGACTTCCCGTCTCCAATTTCAGGTTATGGATAGACAAATCGGCATCGCGCCCACTGGTGAGTGGCAGGTTTTGAAAGAAAGTCAGATCTTCCTTCAAACGCATATTCTCATCATTCAGCGCCTTGAGTTGCTCCTGCACCTCGTCCGCTGAGGCTTGCTGCATCTGAGCCTGCCGCTCGCTCACAGCAAGCATACTGGCTTGGCTCGCATTCTCGGCTTCCAGCGTAGCAACCCGTTCACGCAACAAGGCTATCTCCTGCTCAGCCTTACTGCGATGAAACCCTGCGAGCTCCATGCCTGCATCGTAAGACCACCAAACCAGGAGCCCCACCAAAAAAAAGAGGGGAAGCGTGATCGCCCAACGCACATACCAAGGCACGTGCGGACGCACCGACAAGCGCGGGGCCGAGATGCTGAATTTGCGCTTTAGGCGACGTATCATCATTTAGGGTAGCAAGGGAATCATGCCGATGCCCGCCGCTTCGGGCAGACCGAACATGATGTTCATATTCTGCACGGCCTGACCGGCCGCACCTTTGACCAGATTATCGATCACCGACAACACCACCACGGTATCGCCGCCTTGCGGTCTATGCACTGCAATGCGGCAAGTGTTGGAACCGCGTACGGAACGCGTCTCCGGCATCCCGCCTGCGGGCAATACATCCACGAAGGTCTCTTCAGCATAACGTTGCTCGTACAGCGCTTGCAGATCGACATCTTTCTTCAGGCGCGCGTACAGCGTAGCGTGGATGCCACGGATGAGCGGTGTCAGGTGCGGAACGAAGGTTAAGCCGACCGGATGGCCAAACACCGTTGTCAGCCCCTGTTTGATCTCTGGCAAATGCCGGTGACCCGCAACCCCATAGGCTTTGAAGTTATCCGACGCTTCTGGAAACAAGGAATGCACCTCGGCCTTGCGCCCTGCGCCCGACACGCCCGATTTGGAGTCGGCGATCAATGAACCCTCTTCGATGACACCCGCTTCCAACAAAGGGATGAACCCTAGTTGTACCGCTGTCGGATAACAACCCGGATTGGCCACCAAGCGCGCTTGCTTGATCTGCGCACGGCTCACCTCCGGCAAGCCATACACCGCCTCCGCCACCAGATCCGGGCAAGCGTGTGTCATGCCGTACCACTTTTCCCACTCAGCAATGTCTTTGATACGAAAGTCCGCAGCCAAGTCAATGACCTTCACCCCCGCATCCAACAAGGCGCGTGTCTGCTGCATCGCGATGCCATTGGGTGTAGCGAAGAAGACCACATCACATTGGTCCAAGCCCGCTGCGTCAGGATGTGAGAAGTTCAGATCGACATGGCCGCGCAAACTGGGGAACATCTGGCTAACGGGCATCCCCGCATCGGCGCGCGAAGTGATGGCGCGCAATTCCACCTGCGGATGCGCCGCCAACAAGCGAAGCAATTCCACTCCGGTATATCCAGTACCTCCGACAATGCCGACTTTGACCACACTAGACTCCTTGTAAGTGCCAGAATGATAAATGAAAAAGCCGCCATACGGCGGCTTTCCCAAACTCCCACAAGCTTAACGCTTGGAGAATTGTTTCCTGCGGCGCGCCTTGCGCAAACCGACTTTTTTACGTTCGACTTCACGTGCATCACGTGTCACCAAACCCGCCTTGCTCAAGGCTGGCTTCAGATTCACATCGTAGTCGATCAAGGCACGGGTAATGCCGTGGCGAACTGCGCCCGCTTGGCCAGATTCGCCGCCACCGGATACGTTCACCAGAATGTCGAACTTGCCGACCATTTCGGTCAATTCCAGCGGTTGACGCACGACCATACGGCCAGTCTCACGCGAGAAAAACTCATCAACAGGCTTGTCGTTGACGATGATGTTGCCCTTACCAGCCTTGATGAACACGCGAGCAACAGCGCTCTTGCGACGACCAGTTCCGTAGTTATAAGTCACGCTCATGATTAAGCTTTCAACAGTTCAGTGGGTTTAGGTTGTTGCGCGCTGTGCGGATGAGTTGCGCCGCCATACACCTTGAGCTTGCTCAACATGGCATAGCCCAACGGACCTTTCGGCAACATGCCGCGCACCGCTTTTTGCAACACACGTTGCGGATGACGCTGTTGCAACTTGGTGAAATTGGTTTCATACAGACCGCCCGGATAAGTCGTGTGGCGGTAGTACATCTTGTCTTGTGCCTTGTTACCCGTTACGCGAACCTTGTCAGCGTTGACCACAACGACGAAATCGCCCGTATCAACGTGCGGTGTGTAGATAGCTTTATGCTTGCCGCGCAAACGGTAAGCGATCTGGCTGGCCAAACGGCCCAGCACTTTGTCGGCTGCGTCAACGAGAATCCAGTCGTGTTGGACTTCGTGAGACTTGGCGGAAAATGTTTTCATGGCATTTCCTAAAACTAAAAAATAATTAACGGACTGCGAAGGGCGCGCATTCTATGTCAGGCACCTACCCCTGTCAAACACAAACTCCACCAACCATCCAGACAGCCCGCTCAAACCCCTGAATACAACCATAACCCACTGTCTTTAAGCATTTTTTCTTTATCCCACCCCAGCTCAACAGACAAGATAGATATGATCTTTACCCGCACTTCCTGGCTCAATCTAACCAAGATCAGCAAAGGCAAACGATTTCGCAGAAGATCGTAGAGACGCTCGACCATTTCGTTCCTGGCGCAAAAAACCAAGTCCGCATAGATGAAAGGAAGGTCCTCGACGATGCGTTCCGCCAAGGACGGCTTCGCTTCGACCAAGTCGAAGATTCGTTCAGCACGCACACCATGCCTGTGCAACACGCACTGCGCACTTTCCTCAGCGATCTTTAAGCGGTGCGCTCGCGCCAGCATCGATTTCGACCAGATCGCATAAGGCTGCCCAGGCTTCCACGGAAAATCCCGGCCACGCGTCTTACCACGACGTTCCCAACCGAGATGCGCGCAGAACAGATCCACCACCTCACTCGCATCCTCGCGTGCTGAAGTGAGCTTGCCGCCAATGATGTGATGAACATGATTAGAAGCGGTTCTTAACGCCCAGTCACGACTCGCCGCAGATGGATGCGTGGCATCACTTGGCTTCAGCACGCGCAATCCAGCATAACTTCCGATGACATCTTGGCGCGTCCACTCTACTTTGAGATAGCGATTCGCAGCTGACAACAGATAGTCGATGTCCGCCTCTTCGACCGCCACTTTTTCCAAATCGCCGCGATAGTCCGTATCGGTCGTACCCAAAAGGGTGCGCCCATACCAAGGAAGGATGAAGAACACGCGACCATCTTCTTTTACCGTGAGCAGAACTGCCTGCTCCGAGGCTAAGGCGGGCAACACCAGATGCACGCCTTTACTTAGACGCACCGATTCCATCTTGCTAGCCCAACGTCCCGTGGCATCGACATACTGCCGAGCATGCACACGCTTTGTCGCAGCGCCCATTTGGTCTTGCACAAGCGCGGCACAGACACGCCCCTGATCTTCTTGCCACTCGACCAACTTGGCATAGTTCACGCACACCGCACCATGTGCCATCGCCCCTGCGACTAGCTCCAGCACTAAGCGCGCGTCATCTGTCTGCGCATCGCCGTAAGTAAAGCCACCTTGCAATCCCTGGTCGCCCAGGAATGGGAACTGCACTGCAAATTGGTTTGCGTCAAAGCGCCGATGGTTCATGGCGGCTTCTGGAAAACCAGCCAGTGCGTCATACAACATCAGCCCCGCCTTCATCTTGAGCAGGCCAATGCGGCTATCTTTATAAACTGGCACGCCGAAGCGCAGTGGCCACACGCGATGGGGAGCCGCGCGGAGCAACATCCGTCGCTCTTTCAGCGCCTTGCGCACCAGCTTGAAATCGTAGGTTTCGAGATAGCGGAGACCGCCGTGGATGAGTTTGCTCGATGCGGAAGAAGTGCCGCTGGCCCAATCTCCTTGCTCGACGAGCGCCACTTTCAGCCCGCGCAAGGCGGCATCGTAGGCTGTCCATGCACCGTAGATACCGCCGCCGCAGACCAACAGATCGAATTCGCCTTCCAGTGCTGCGAAATAGCGCTTCATTTGTCCCGCATCTCCAAGGCCTTCTGTGGGTAGTCACTGATGAGGACATCCACCTGCAACCGCAAAGCGCGCCCGATCTGCTCATCCGTATTACAGGTATAGACCGCGAGGAATTTTTCGCGCTCACGCACCACGCCCATCATCGCCTCATCCAAGGTTGAGATATGCACGCACAGGCCATGCAAAAAAGCATGTTCGTCCAACACGCGCGCCGCAAACGCCGCATCGTGTTCTGGCTCCAGGTTGAACACCAAAGGGAATTGCGGCACGACGTAGTGTGCAAAAAGCAAACTATCCAAATCAAACGAGGAAGCAAGCATATGTGCCGCATCCGGCGCACCTGCGAGTGCCAAGGTCTTGCGTACTTTGCTGTGCTGACGCGCATCCGACTCACCGGGATAACGCTTGATCTCCAACAACAAACGGCAACGCGCGCGATAGCGGGCGATAAAATCCGCCAGCAACATCACCCCTTCTTTGTCAGCCCCCGCGAAGTGCGCCGCAAAATTCATCGTCTGCAACTGAACAAGATCGAGATCATCAATACGCCTATCTGTGATGCCCAACTTGGCCAGATCATCGTCATGCCACAACACGGCCGCCTCATCCCGCGAGAGCTGAATGTCCGTCTCGATACCGTCAATGGCGTAGCGCAAGGCTTTATCGAATGCGGTACGTGTGTTCTCCGCCGCCTCTTTGTTGGCTCCTCGATGGGCGAATATCTGGGTACGCATCAACTAATCTCCTTGAGAAATTTTTGCATGGAGGCCTCCATCTCCACGTAGTGAGGATTAAAAGTCAGACGGCGCAACAAGCCCTGTTGCAAGTTTTGCTTGCTCACTTCACCCAAGTTAGCCTCCTGCTCAGGCTTTGAACACGCGACGTAATGCTGATCGTCATCGCCGTGATAGTGCAAACAATTCTTATATTCGCCCTGCGCACCATAGTGTCTATCTTCTGGCGACATAACGACAGCGGTGTGCGCACCGCTCAAGATATTCTGTGCTGGTATCGCGCTATCCACCCACTGCACCTTGCTCTGCGTGATCGGCTTTGTCGAATACCACACCAAGGTACTGGCTGGATGCTGCGCACGCCGCATGAAGCGCAACGTGGCACTTGAATGCACCGTCGCATCGTCCGCACTGGCCGCCATAAAGACAGGGATACGCAGATCGCCGCGAGGCAAGGCCTTGGTCAGTGCATACATCTGCGCGGCAGCGTTCTTGCAAAAGGACTCATACTTGTAGATGTCGTGATCTGGCAGCACACTCACCCATGCCGCACGCGGGATGAGCCAGCTATAAAGTTTGTGTAGCTTTGCCCACTTGGCGCGCCGAGTGATTTCAAACGCTGGAGAAAACAGGAACAACCCACGCACTCGTTCATCGAGTTCGGCGTGATGCAAGCTCAAGGCCGCCCCCGCAGAGAACCCCGCCAAATAGACCTCCGCCACTTCCTCAGAAAGCCTATCCACGCCGTATGCCACCGTCTTCGCCCAGTCTTTCCAACTCACGTCCAACAGATCGCCCGGCTGCGTACCGTGCCCCGGCAACAACACCGCCATCACCCGAAAACCGTTGCACTGAAAGAACCCTTCCAGATGTCGCATGTGGTAAGGGCAATCGGTCAACCCATGCACCAGTAACACACCGCGTCGATAGCGCTTACCCTCGGTCTGCCAGAACTCAGCGGCAGGATGTGATTCAAAAGGGGTGTTCCCATCCACGATGCGCTGTGCATCGCGCTTGCCTTGATGCATCTGCTTCAACCTTACGCGCATCTGTGCCACGTATTCCGAGAACCGCAGACCACCCTCCGGCACTTGGGCAGGCAACCCAGAGGGCCGATGGCGCGCACCCAATTGGATACTTGAAGAAGCATTCATGCCCTGCATTGTACCTGCCGCCATATGGCTGAACAGCGCCTTTCCCGCTTATGATGCGCCACCTTATTCCACGAAACCCACCATGTCCTGGTTCATCACTAACCTCATCAGCGCTTTCCTGCTACCTCCCCTCAATCTGCTCATCATCGCAGGCATCGGCCTATGGCTGTGGCACAAGCGCCCGTTCATTGCGCGCCTCCTCGTCACCTCTTCATTCTTAGGCATTTGGTTGCTCTCGACACCCTACGTCTCGGATGCGTTGATGCATAGCTTGGAGGGGGAACACCACGCCATCGATTCGCAAAAACCGCTTGCCGATGCCATCGTGATCTTGGGTGGCGGAACGTACTTCCACGCCCCCGAATACGGTGGCGACACCATCAACAAAGAAACCCTCGAACGCCTTCGCTTCGCCGCCAAGCTACACCGCGAGACCGGCAAACACATTCTCGTCACAGGCGGCAAGCCGGTAGGCAACAGCATTTCCGAAGGCGCACAGATGCGCCAAGTATTGGAAAAAGAATTCAACGTACCCGTAAAGTGGGTCGAGGGCGAGTCGGACAACACACTGGAGAACGCCCGCATGAGCCACGAGGCGCTCAAACAAGCGGGCATCACGCGCATCTACCTCGTCACCCACGCATGGCACATGCCACGCGCAGTCCAAGCATTCCAAAGTGCAGGCTTGCAAGTCGTCCCCGCCCCCACCGCCTACACCACTCGCTATGAGACGACCTTGCTGACCTTCATCCCGAACGCCGATGCACTACGGGACAGCCGCTGGTTCTTCCACGAGACGATAGGCATGCTGTGGTATCAGTTAAAATCTAAGTATTAAGAACACGTGAGGTGATGAAATGAAAGCACGTATCAAATGGGTAGATGGCATGACCTTCATCGGTGAGAGCGCGAGCGGACACGCCGTCGTGATGGATGCTTCCCCCGAAGTCGGCGGACGCAATCTGGGCCCGCGCCCGATGGAAATGTTGCTGTTGGGCGCTGGAGGATGCAGCAGCATCGACGTGATGATGATCTTGAAGAAATCACGTCAAGCCGTATCGGATTGCTACGTCGAGATGAGCGCAGAGCGCGCCGAGACCGACCCCAAGGTGTTCACCAAGATACACATGCACTTCGTGGTGAAGGGCAAAGACATCAAACCGGAAGCGGTAGAGAAAGCGGTGAAACTCTCCGCAGAGAAATACTGCTCGGCTTCAATCATGTTGGGG
>Ga0172376_10002581_pt1 | contig 21979 bp, 15 predicted proteins | sample Lak35m_FD_121114 | JGI IMG/M metagenome (GOLD analysis project Ga0172376, IMG submission 121114) | Freshwater microbial communities from Kabuno Bay, South-Kivu, Congo - kab_092012_35m | ecosystem: Environmental > Aquatic > Freshwater > Lake | place: Democratic Republic of the Congo: South-Kivu... | reverse complement strand
GAGCTCGTGTGGGAGGAGACGGACGAGCTCTTCGCGATCGGCCTCGGGCGTACGCGCGACGACCGCTACCTCGTGGTCGGCTCGGGCGCGACGGACACGGCCGAGATGCGCTACCTCGACGCCACGACGCCGCGCGGCGAGTTCCAGGCCGTCCTGCCGCGCGAGAAGGGCCACCGCTACGAGGTCGAGCACCGCGAGGGGCTCTTCTACGTGACGAGCGACAAGGGCGCGCCGAACTTCCGCGTGGTGACGCTGCCGGTCGGCCAGCACGACCTCGTGGCCGCGACCGAGCTCGTGCCGCACGACCCCGACGTGCTCGTCAGCGGGATCGACGTGTTCGCCGGGTACGCCGTCGTCAGCGAGCGCTTCCAGGCTCTGAACCGCTTCCGCGTGCTGACCTTCGCGACCGGCGTGTGGCGCGAGATCGCCTTCCCCGAGACGGTCTACGCGGCCTTCGGCGGGGGCACGCGCGAGTTCGCCTCGCCGACCTTCCGCATCGGCTACCAGTCGCCGGCCACGCCGCCGTGCGTCTACGACTACGACCTCACGACGCTCGCGCGCACGCTCAGGAAGCAGCAGGAGGTCAAGGGCTACGACGCCTCGCGCTACCGCACCGAGCGCCTGTGGGCCACCGCCCGCGACGGCGTGAAGGTCCCGATCTCGCTCGTCTACCGCGCCGACCTCGTGCGCGACGGCCGCGCGCCGCTGTGGCTCTACGCTTACGGCTCCTACGGCAACGCGATGCCGGCCACCTTCGATCCGCTGCGCCTCTCGCTGCTCGACCGCGGCGTCAGCTACGCGATCGCGCACATCCGCGGCGGCAACGAGCTCGGTGAGCAGTGGCACAAGGACGGCATGCTGATGAAGAAGAAGAACACCTTCTTCGACTTCATCGACTGCGCCGAGCACCTCGTGGCCGAGCGCTGGACCGCGCCCGAGCGCCTGGTGATCGAGGGCGGCAGCGCCGGCGGCCTGCTGATGGGAGCGGTGCTGAACGAGCGTCCCGACCTCTTCCGCGCCGCGCACGTCGCCGTGCCGTTCGTGGACGTGATGAACACGATGATGGACGCCTCGCTGCCGCTGACGGTCGGCGAGTACCTCGAGTGGGGCAACCCGAACGAGCGCGCGGCCTTCGACTACATGCTGAGCTACAGCCCGTACGACAACCTGGCGGCCAAGGACTATCCCTCGATCCTGGTGACGACGAGCTTCAACGACTCGCAGGTCATGTACTGGGAGCCGGCCAAGTACGTGGCCAAGCTGCGCTCGCTCGAGCACGACCCGGACGAGCCGCTCTTGCTCAAGATCAAGCTCGAGGCCGCCGGCCACGGCGGTGCCTCGGGCCGCTACGACCGCTGGAAGGACCGCTCCTTCCAGATGGCCTGGATGCTGTCGCAGGTCGGCATCACGCGCTGACCCGCGCGCGCATCGGCCTCCCTGTCCGGGGAGTCAGCGCACGTAACCGAGCGCCTGCAGCTGCTCGAGCTGCTCGGTGTCGAGCGCGGGCTCCTCGGCCTCGACGAAGCGCTGCGCGAGCGCGCGGTGCGCTTGCCACAGCTCGGCGAGGCGCGCCGCGTAGCGCGTGACGAGCTCGGGATGGGCGTCGTTGACGGCGCGCGTCGCGAACGGGTCCTCCGCGAGGTCGTACAGCAAGAGGCGCGGTGCCTCGGGGAAGAAGGGGTGCAGGGCGCCCCAGCGGCCGCCCGCCGGGACGGCGTGGCGGCCGTGCGCGGGATCGGCTCCGGCGGGCACGGGGCCGAGCTCGAGCGAAGCTCCCCAGCGGCCGTCGACGAGCTCGAGATTCCCGATCCACTCGCCGCTGCCCTCGTCCACGCGGAACTCGTCGAGCACGACCTCGTGCGCCACGGCTTCGCCGCGTAGGAGGTAGGGCGCGAGCGAGTGCCCCTGGGCGTCGGCCGCGGGCGGCAGGCCGCACAGCTCGAGCAGCGTCGGCAAGACATCGAGCATCGAGACCGGCTCGCGCACGCGCCGCCCGCCCTCGATCTTCCCAGGCCACACGAAGATCAGCGGCACGCGCGTGGCGTAGGCGTCGAACAGCGCGCCCTGCCAGGGCTCGGGCTGCGGCTCGAGGAGGCCGCGCCCGAAGCGCGCGAAGGTGCCGGCCGGATGCCCGTGGTCGGCGGCGATCACGAGCAGCGTGTGCTCCCACTCGCCGCGCGCCTTCAGCTCGCCCACGAAGCGCTCGAGGGCCCGGTCCTGGTGCGCCATCGTCTCGTCGTAGAGCCCGCGCCGCGCCTCGAAGTAGCGCTTGCGGTCGATGCCCGTGCGCGCCAGCGCGGCGTCGTAGAAGCCCGCGATGCTGGTCGTGCCGAACAGATCGCCGGCCTCCTGGAAGAGGCGCCCGTCCCAGCGCTCGAGCTCGGCCCGCTCCTCGGGTGAAACGAAGCGCCCGGCGAAGGGCGCGACGGGCTCGTTCGGCTCGTGCACGTCGGTCGTCTGGAAGTGGACCCAGGTCGGTCCGCCCGGGTACTCGGTGCGGAAGCGCCAGAAGAGCTCGTGCAGCTCGAGCGAGGAGGTCGAGTGGTGCGCCGTCTCGGCATCACGCATGACATCGAGCCCGCGCTCGAGGCCGATCACGCGGCCTGCGTTCGGGTTCGAGGTGAACGAGGCCGTCTGCCAGCCCCCGCGCCGGAAGTGCTCGGCCATGGTCGTGGCCGCGCGTGGCACGGGCGTCGAATGCAGGCCGCGGCGCAGACCGCCGAGCACGCTGTGCTGCAGGCCGGTCATGAACGAGGCCGTCGAGGGCTGCGTCCAGGTCGAATTCGCGTGCGCGCGCTCGAACACGACGCCTTCCTCAGCGAGCTGCTCCAGGTACGGCGTCGTCGGGCGTGCGTAGCCGTTCACGCTCATCAGGTCGGCGCCCGCGCCGTCGATCACGTAGAAGAGGACGTTCGGCGCGCGCGGGGCCTCCGGCGCGGAGGCGGCCGCGGCGGCTCCCGAGAGGATCGGCGCGCCCCACAGCGCGAGCGCACCCGCCTGCGCGCTCGTCGCCGCGAGCTCGAGCTCGAGTTCGCTCCCGCCGAAGCGCGCGAGATCGACCGAAAGCGGCTGCCAGGTCCCGGAATCGGCCACGCTGACGCGCGCGAGTTCCTCGCTGCGGCCGTCGGTGCGCACGTGCACGGCGTACTCGACGGCTTCGCCCGGCAGCGTCGTCAGCGCGAGGTCGAGGCGCGCCGCGGCGGCGGGCACGGCGATGCGCCAGGCGAGCACGGCGGGCGCGTGGGCGTAGAGCGTCGTGCGCGTGAGTGCCTCACGCGTGACCGCACCCACGCCGACGTCGAGCGGGAAGTCCGCGCCGCGCGGCACCAGCGTCACGGCCACGAGGTCGAGCGCGCCCGGGCCCATGCTCGCCACCAGGAGTCCGAGCTCCTCCAGCTGGCCCTCGCCGGGCGCGAGCGGCAGATGGTAGGTCTGCAGCGAGCCATCGCTGAAGAGCGGCGCGCTGTCCTCGTCGCCGCCGAAGAAGAAGAACGGGTTCAGGCGCGCGTGCGCGCCCGGGTTGACCACGCTCGCGAGCCCGCCCAGGCGATCGTGCGTGCGCGCGCGCACCTCGAGCGCGCTCCAGTCCGTGCGCGCGCCGCCCTCGAGCTCGGTGCGCAGGCAGGTGAAGGGCGGCATGCCGCCCGTGGGCGCGAACACGAGCCGCAGCGCGTCGGCGCGGCGCTCGAGCGTGACGCCCGCGGCGGGTTCGGCCTCGAAGGCCTCGGCGTCGGCCGGGAAGCTCCACGTGCGCGCCGCGCGCGCCGGCGCGGGCGCCGCCGTGACCCGCGCGCGGGCGAGCTCGGCGTCGAGGTGCAGCAGCGTGCCGCGCAGGGTCTCGGTGGTGAGCGGCGCGCCGGCGCCAGGGCCCGGCGCCTCCTCGCTGCAGCCCGCGAGCAGGACCGCAGCACAGGCGAGCGTCAGGCGGGCAACGGCCGCGGGAAGGGACCGAGGTGAAGGGGCCAGCATGGCCCCATGATAGGGCTGCGCGAGCGCGGCGCGCACCGAACGCGCCTCACAGGCTTCAATCCCCGGTCGGCGCGAGCCGGAACTCGCGCACGATCGGCATGCGCTCGAGCGTCTCGGCCAGACGCCGCAGGTTCTGCAGGGCCGAGGTGCGCACCACCATGCGGTACTCGAAGAAATCGTCCTTCGCGTCCAGCCGGTAGTGCAGGTTGGCGATCGTGAATCCGTTCGCCAGGACGAGCGTGCGCAGCTCCTCCTCGGGCATCGTCTTCGCGCGCGCGAAGCGCACCGCGAAGTGCGCGTAGACCTGCACGCGCATGCGCGACTCGATCCAGCGGAAGAGCGAGAGCGTGCCGAGTGTCAGGAGCGCAGCGGCCAGGGCCGGCGCGTAGAAGCCGATGCCGACCAGGATGCCGATCGCGGCCGTGATCCAGATCGAGGCGGCGGTGGTCAGGCCGCGCACCGAGAGCCCGTCCTTCATGATGGCGCCGGCGCCGAGGAAGCCGATGCCGGTCATGATGCCCTGGGCCATGCGCGTCGGGTCGAGCGTGACGCGCACCGCGCCATCGCGCGGCCCCCACAGCTCCTCGTAGGCCGTCAGCAGCATCAGGAGGCTGGTCGAGAGGCACACCAGGGCGTGCGTGCGGAACCCGGCCGGGCGTCCGCGGTAGCTGCGCTCGAGGCCGATCAGTGCGCCGATCGTCAGCGCGACCACGAGCCGCGCGAGGATCTCGAGCAGCACGTCGTCGGACATCAGCACGCTTCCGGAGTCGAAGGGCACGGCCCCTCATCGGCAGGATCGGGCCCGAGCTTTGAACCGGCTCCGGACGGCTACACTGGCGCGCGTACGCCCGCGCCCTGTCCCGCTCACCGGAGCCCGAGTCATGCCTCCCTCGTCGCAACGCCTCGCCTGGCCCGTCCTGTCGCTCCTGTGCGCCCTGCTGCTCGTGGCTTGCTCGGCCACGCGCGGCTACGAGGGCCCCGCGCGCTCGGCCAGCGAGACGGCTCTTCTGGTAGGCATGTCGCCCTTCGATCCGCTCAACCTGGGCACGACGACCCAGGTGGTGAGCGTCGACGGCAAGCCGGTCGAGGGCGGCACGAAGCTCGAGCTCCTGCCCGGGAAGTACACGCTCGAGCTCTACGCGAGCCACTCCTTCGGCAAGGGCACGCGCACCATCGAGGTCGAGCTCGAGGCCGGCCTGCGCTACCTGATCGCGATGAGCACCGACCCCGAGCAGCTCGTCGTGATCGTTCCGCAGCGCGAGCGCTGAAGCCAGAGCGCGCGCCTCAGTTCTTCTCGAAGGCGTACAGCACGACCGGGTCGAACTCCAGGACGTAGCGCCCCAGGGACGAACCCGCTCCGCCCGTCGTGAAGACACGTCCGGCGGCGTTGACCGCGGCCATGCCGTCGTCGGACGCGCCCGTGGCAAGCCGTACCCACGAGTCGCTGCCCGGGTCGTAACGCTCGTCGAGGGAGGCCGGCGTGCCTCCGAGAATGAGTAGCTGGTTGCCCAGGACAGCGGAGGTGTGTGCGTAGCGAGGCTCGAGGGGCGGTGTCTTCAGGGTCCACGTGTCCGTCCCCGGGTCGTAGACCACGAGCTCTTTCTTGGCGCCGAAGTTGTCGTAACCGCCGGTGACATGGAGCTTGCCATTGAGTGCCACTGCCCCGCACTGGATCCGGCTGCTCGGCATCGGAGCCTTGCTCGTCCAGGTGTTCGTGCTCGGGTCGTACTCCTCGACCGTGGCGAGCAGCGTGCTGCTCGCGTCCAGTCCGCCGAGCGCATAGACCTTGCCCCCCAGTGCAACGACGGCGCACAGGTTGCGGGTCTGGAGCATGGGAGCCCTGGGCGTCCAGCTGTTCGTCGCCGTGTCGTACTCCTCGACCGTCGCGAGGATGTTCGTGCCATCCGAGCCTCCGACGGCGTAGATCTTCGTACCCACCGCTGCAGCCCCGACCCCCGTGCGTGCCGTCGGCATGGGAGCGAGACTCACCCAGCTGTTGCTGGCGAGGCTGTAGCCCTCGACCGTTCCGAGGATGCCGGCCGTGTCCTGTCCGCCGCACACGTAGATCATGCTGCCGACGGCGGCGGCGCCGTGCAGCCAGCGGTCCGCGAGCATCCGGCCGCGGTCGATCCAGCGCTCTTGTTTCACGACCAGCCCCGTTGCCGTGTAGCCGGCCGGAGCCGTCGGCGTGTCGCCCAGGATCATGTAGCCCGATGGCACGCCGGCCGAGACTGCGGTCACGGACGTGACCGTCGGAGGGGGCGGCAGCGTGAGCGTGTGAGGCCCGCTGGTCGGGGCGGAGCCCGTGGCCGTCGGCGTGGACGCGCGCTCCGTGCGCGGCGCCTCCGTGCGCGGCGGGACAGGGTCCAGGGCAGCAAGCGTGGTGTCACCCAGCTCGACCACGGTGAAGTGCGCGCTGCCTGTGTTGCGCAGCAGGCGCGGGCCGTCCGGACCCTCGAGCGAGAGGTCGAGCGCTCGATCGCCATCGAAGTCGAGGACACGCAGCGACGCCGCGCCTTGCACGCCGCGCGCTTCGAGACCCACCGCGCGCTCCTCGAAGCGCGTTCCTGAAAGGTTCGTGAAGAGGCGCAACTCGCCGCGCAGGCCGAGCGTGGCGAGGTCGCTCCAGCCGTCGCCATCGAGGTCGCCCCAGACGGCCTGGCGCGTCACGGGCGCTTCGCGGCTGAAGGCTCCGGTCAGGTGCTCGAAGGTCCCGTCGCCACGGTTCCGCAGCAGGCGCAGCGCGCCGCTGCCCGGCACGACCAGCAGGTCATCGAGACCATCCCGATCGAAGTCTTGCCAGGCGAGGGAGTCCGCCGGGGAGCCCGGCAGGGGAAGCTGGACGAGCGCGAGGAGTGGGGCGATCAGGTGGAGCATGGCTGCTGAAGGAGGGGTTACCCTCAGCACAGACCCGTCGACGTGCGCAGCGGACACGAAAATCGGCCGCGTGCGAGCGGCCGGTGACCTTTCGCGTCTTCGGCGTGCCCGGGGCCGCGCCGAGGGGGCTGGGGCGGGGGCGCGATGGAGGGCTCGAAGGATCGTCGCGGCGTGGCGTGACCCGGAACTCGAGCGGGCGATCCGGTGTCAGTCTGCGTCTGCGCAGGAGCCCTCGAGCTTCTTCGAGCCGCGCTGCGCGGACCCCCCAAGGAGACTTCCCATGCCGCAAGAACTCGTCCGTCGCACGCTCCTCCAGTTCGCCGCCGGACTGTCGCTCACGGGCGCTGTTCCGCTCGCACGGGCGCGCGCCGACGCGCAGAAGCCCGCGCCCACCGGCAAGAAGGGCGACTTCGACTTCCTGACCGGCGAGTGGACGATGCACCACCGCTGGTTCGACGGCGCGCAGTGGCTCGAGTTCGAGGGCGAGGCCACGGTCCACGGCGTGCTCGGCGGCCTGGGCTCGCTCGAGGAGCTGCGCATCCCCGCGCGCAACTTCTTCGGCCTCGGACTGCGCCTCTTGAACCTCGAGTCGAAGCTGTGGGCCGATCACTGGATCCCGGGAGAGACCGGCGTGCTCGAGCCTTCACCCGCCTGGGGCAGCTTCGTCGACGGCGTCGGCACCTGGGACGGCGACGATCAGGACGGCGACGTGAAGCTGATCCAGCGCGGCTGCTGGGACCGCATCACGAAGAAGTCCTGCCGCTGGTTCTCGGCCACCTCGCGCGACGATGGCGCGACCTGGCAGGAGAACTGGGTGATGGACTGGAAGCGCGTGAAGTGAAGCGCGGCCGCGGAAGCCGTCGCGCCTCAGGCCGACGGCTTCTGCCACTCCATCACCACGAAGTTCGGCACGCGATCGAACTTCGGCTTGGGCGTGGCCGAGGCGTGCACGAGCGGCTCGAGGAAGCGCCGCAGCACGAGGCCGTGGCCGAGCAGCACCTCGAAGTAGCGGCTGAACGGGCGGTGGAAGTTCACGATGTCGATCCCGGCCCACTGGAGACGCACGGGACGCTCGCGCATGTAGTCGTCGATCGCGTAGTGACGCGCGCGCCCGAGCAGGCTCCTCTGCCACTGGCCGGCGCTGTTGATGCTCGACGGGTTCGCCACGAGCACGGTTCCGCCGGGCCGCAGCACGCGTGTCGCCTCACGGATCGCGGCCGGGAGGTCGGGGATGTCGCACAGCGAGAGGTAGAAGACGACGAGGTCGAACTCGCCGTCGCCGAACGGCAGTGCCTCGCCGCGGCCGACGCGGTAGTCGCCGAGCGGATCGCGCTCGCGCGCCGTGGCGACCAGGGTCTCGACCGGATCGAGCCCGATCCCGGTGAGCCCGAGCGCGCCCAGCCGGCGCACGAAGCGCCCCTCGCCGCAGCCCACGTCGAGGAAGCGTCCGCCCACCGCACGGGCGAGCTCGGTCATCACCGGATCGAGCACCGCGACGCGGCTCCAGTCGCCCTCCTTGCCCTGGCGCGCAAGCCAGGCCTGGGCCGAGCGCGTCCAGCCGCCGTCGCTTCCGTGGAGGGCGGGGAGAGTGCTGCCGGAGTCGTCCATGGCGTTACGATGCGCGTGCGATGCAGAGTTATGCCAGCTTCGAGCTCTATCTCGCGGCGCAGTCGCCCCGCAACCGTGCGTTGATCCGCGCCGTGCGCGCCTTCGTGGCGCGCGCGCAGCCCGGGCTGGTCGAGGGCGTCAAGTGGGGCAACGGTTGCTGGCTGCTCGACGGCGGCCCGATCGCCTACGTCTACGCGGACAAGGACCACGTGCAGTTCGGCTTCCTGCGCGGTTCGGCCCTGACCGACCCCGACCGGCGGCTGCTCGGCAACGGCCAGTACGTGCGCCATGTCAAGCTGCGCACGGAAGCCGACCTCGACGAGAAGGCCTCGGCCGCCTGGCTGGGCGAGGCGGTGCGGCTCGGGCCGGTGCGGCCGGGCGGCAAGAGGGTCGTGAAGAAGGCTGCGAAGAAGAGCGCGCAGCGCGCCGCGAAGAAGCCCGGCAAGAAGGCCGCGAAGAAGGCCTGAGCTTCAGCGTTCCTCGGGTGCGCCCTCGGAGTAGCCGAGCTCGCTCAGGCGCTCGAGGGTCTCGTCGAGCAACGTGCGGTCGAAGCTCGAGGGCAGGGGCGCGGCCGAGCGTGACCAGCGGCGCAGCTCGCGCGTGAGCTCGGCGTGCAGGGCCGTGACGGTGGCGTCCGGTGTGCGCAGGAGGTCGTGGCGCTCCTCCGGATCGGCGGCCAGGTCGTAGAGCTCCTCGGTGCCGGTGTAGGGACTCCACAGGAGCTTGTGGCGTCCGCTGCGCACGGCCTTCGGCTTCTTCTTGTTGCCCCACTCGCCGGCTTCCTCGAAGGCGACTCCCGGCTGGGTGGCCTCGCTGAAGACGAGCCCGCGCTCGAGCGGCCGTCCCGCGAGGAGCGGCACCAGGCTGACGCCCTCGCAGCGCTCGGGCCGTGCCAGCCCGAACAGCTCGTGCAGCGTCGGCGCGAGGTCGATCGAGGAGATCGGCAGATCGAGCGCTTGGCCGGCCCCGCGGCCGTCGGGGAAGCGCAGCACGAGCGGCACGTGCACGGTAGTCTGGTACAGCCACAGCCCGTGGTTCCACAGGTCGTGGTGCTCGGTGAAGCTCTCGCCGTGGTCGGCGGTGACGATGACCAGCGTCTCGTCGAGCAGCCCGCGCTGCTCGAGGCCCGCCAGCAGCGCGCCCAGCGCCGAATCGAGATAGGAGACCTCGCCCGCGTACAGCCCGCGCAGCGCCGGATCGACCTCGGCCTCGCCCTCGGCCGTGCGCCCGATCCAGTGGGCGGGAAAGCCCTGCTGGATCGGAGCGGTGGCACCCAGCGCCGTGCCGAAGCGGCGCTCCTGGTGGAAGCGCGCCGAGCGCTCGAAGTCCTCCGGCGTGCTTTCGCGCGGGCCGCCCGGGGGGACGAAGTCCTCCGGCGGCGCGTAGGGCGCGTGCGGATCGAAGTAGTGCACGAAGGCGAACCAGCGTTCGCCCTCGAGCTCGTCCAGGGCCGCCAGCGCGGCCGCGGTCACGCGCTCGGCGCGGCGCTGGGACTGGTCGACCGTGCGCGAGGCGAGCTGGTCGAAGGACTGGTCGTAGCGCTCGAAGCCCTGTCCGAAGCCGAAGCGTTGCTCGAGCGCGAACGAGCCCAGCACGGCCGCGGTGCGGAAGCCGCGTGCGCGGAACTGCTCGGCCAGGGTCACGTTGGCCTCGTCCAGCACGTAACCGTTGCGCGCCACGCCGTGCGTGTGCGGGTAGCTGCCGGTGACGAGCGAGGCGTGCGAGGCCAGCGTGGTCGGCGCGGCCGCAGTCACGTCGGTGAAGCGCATACCCTCGCGCACGAGCCGCGCCAGCGTCGGCGTCTCCGACTCCGTCCCGCCGAAGCCCGCCAGGTGATCGGCGCGCGTCGTGTCCAGCGAGATCAGCAGCACGTTGCGGGCGGGGCCGGGCACCTCGGCCGGCGTGCAGCCCGTGGCGAGGAGCAGCGGCAGGAGCGGAAGGACGAGGCGCATGCGCGGATTGTCGCCGAGCCCGGCCGCGCTGCAACGGCTGTCCGCGCCGGGCTCGCAGCGGAGGCCGTCGCCGCGCGGGCTGCCCGCTCCGGCGTGCCCGGCCTGCCGCGCGCTCCTGGCCGGACGAAACGCCCAGCAATTTCCCGCGCGAGCCCTTACGCTCTCCATCGATGGCCCTCGACGCGCGGAAGTCGGTCAGCGTTCTCGGTGAGCGCATCCTCGCCAGCCTGCCGGGCCTGACGCGCTTCGTGCGCCGTCGCATGGGGCCCGAGCTGCGCGCGCGCGAGTCGGCCTCGGACATCGTGCAGTCGACCTACCGCGAGCTCCTGCGCACGGGTTCGACCTTCGAGCAGCGTGGCGACGAGTCCCTGCAGCGCTGGCTGCGCGGCGCCGCCGAGCACAAGCTGCGCAACCGCGCGCGCCACTGGCGCGCGGCGCGCCGCGCGGGGGCACCGGCCGGAGAGGGTGCGCCGCCCGAGCCCGTCGCGCCCGCGGCCGGCGGTCCCGAGCACGAGGCCGAGCTGGCCGAGGAGGCCGGTCGCCTGGAGGCCGCCTTCCGCGCCCTGACCCCCGAGCAGCGCCGCGTGCTGATCCGCTCGCAGATCGACGGCCTCTCGCACGCCGAGCTCGCGCGCGAGCTCGACAGGACGCCCGAAGCTGCCCGCAAGCTCGTGGCCCGCGCCCTGGCGCGGCTGGCGACGTTGCTCGCGCCCGCGACCGATCAGTGATTCGCGAGCCGACGGGCGGGGCGCAGACCGGTCGCGACGATGTCCTGCGGGGCGCGCGAAGAGCGCGCGGTGGGATCCGCAAGGCCGACACCGTCGACGAAGCTGCCGCCGCGGGCCGCATACTCGGTCACCGGCAGGATCGAGGAGCGCAGGCCGTCGCCGGGGCGCGGCGGCAGGGTCGAGTAGGCGCGCCCGATGAAGCCGTCGAGGCACCACTCGGCGACGTTGCCGAAGAGATCGTGGAAGCCCGCGCCGTCGGGTAGCAGCTCGCCGACCGGCGCGAGTTCGATGTAGCCGTCGTCGAAGGGCGCCACGTCGGCCACGACCAGGGCCTGCTCGGCCGCGCGCGAGGCGAGGCGCGCCAGGTCGAAGAGGTTGGCGCGCCCGGCGAGCTCCGGCTGCGCGGAGTTCCCGAGCGTGGCGGCGTATTCCCACTGGGCCTCGGTCGGCAGCTCGAAGCCGTGCTGCAGCAGGAGCGCCCGGGCGCGCGGCCAGTCCAGCCGGAGCGGCAGACGCCCATCGAGGGGCCGCACGCGCTCGCTCGGATAACCGCCCAGGCGCTCGGCCTGGGCCACCGTCAGCTCGTGGCGTGCCAGCAGGAAGGGCTCGAGCTCGACCCAGTGGGCCGGCCAGTCATGGAGCGGGCTCGGCTGGTCGCTCTCGTGTCCGATGCGGGCGCGGCCGCCGGGCAGCAACACGAACACGATTCCGCTCTCCTCGCCCACGCGCCAGAGCCCCGGTGTCCGGGCGTCGAGCGCGGGCGGCGCGCCGCTCGGGACGTGCAGGAACTCCCACAGGCCGCTGGCGGGATTCTCGCCGAGCGGCAGGAAGCCGAACAGCGGTTCGAGCACGAGGCCGCCGTAGCACGGCGAAGCTGCGATCGCAGCGCAGGCGGCGCGCCAGGCCTGCGCACCCTCGCCTTCAGCCCGCTGCGTGAGCGCCTGCACCTCGGCGTGCTGGGCCCGCACGCGCGCGGTGACGCGCTCGAGCGCGGCGAACTCGTCGAGCAGTCGTCCGAGGGCCTCGTGGCGCCAGGCGTCGAGCGGATCGTCGAAGCGCCAGGTCGTGCGCGTGGCGAGCGCGACGGTCGCCTGCGCGAGGCGCACCTCGAACTCGTCGAGCTGGGGCAGGTCCGGGCGCCACAGGGCCTCGTTCGCGCGCATGCGCGCACGCAGCTCCTCGAGCTGTCGCTGCAGGCGCACGGACAGTTCGTCCGGTGCGCGCGAGAAGAGCTCCTCGATCTCACGCGCGCGCTGGCGCACCTGTTCGGGTGCCGGCGGCGGCGGCGGTGAGCGGCGGTCGGCCTTGTCGATGAAGCTTGCCAGTCCGTCGAGCTCCATGGCCAGCGTGGTCAGGGTCGCGCGTGCCGGGCCCTCGTCGAGGCGGCGGTCCGCGGGCGTGAGTGGCCGTGCGCGTCGGGCGAGGGCCTCGCGCTCGAGCCGGTGCTCGGCGCCGCGTGCCAGCAGGTCCTCGGCGCGCACCAGCCAGGTCGCCATCGGCGCGAGGTCGCGCTGCTCGACCGGCCAGAAGCTCCGTGCTTCGTCCTCGAGACCGCGCACGAGCTCGAGGTCGACGAGGCGCGTGAAGCGCGCCGCCAGCGCGCGCTCGCGCAGCACCAGCGTCAGCGCGCCGCTCAGCATGAGCGCGGCCAGCGCGAGCACGAAGGCGAGGCGCGGCCGTCGACGGGCCAGCGGCGCGCGCGTAGCCAGGGCGGCAACGAGCCGAGCCCCGTCGTGCGTCCGCGCGTTGCGGCCGTCAGGGCCGCGGCCAGTGCCTCACCGTCCTGCGGCCGCCGGAGCGGGTCGAGGTCGAGCGCGGCGAGCATCACACGCTCCTGCGCCCGCGTGATGGCCGGGTTCAGGCGGCGCGGCGCCTCCAGATCGCCGGTCGTGATGCGCCGCCGCACCACGCCTTCCGGACCGCCGAGGAAGGGCGTGCGCAGCGTGGTGAGCTCGTACAGCGTCGCGCCGAGCGAATAGACGTCGGCGCGCGCGTCGAGCGCCTCGGGACCGGCCTCGATCTGCTCGGGCGCCGCGTAGGGCAGCGAGCCGAGCCACTGGCCGGTGCGCGTCAGGCGCTCGCCGCCGGGTGGGCGCGCCAGACCGAAGTCCGCCAGCAGCACGCGCCCGCCCGGGGTCACGAGCAGGTTCGACGGCTTGATATCGCGGTGTAGCACGCCGGCCGCGTGGGCGTGGGCCAGCGCTTCGGCCGCGCGCGCCACGAGCCGGGTGGCGACCTCGGCGTGGTCGCGCCCCGGGAAGGGCGCGCCGTGGGCCGGCTCGGGGTGGGGATGGGAGGCGCTGGCCGCGAGGACGGCCTCGGTGAAGGCCTGGGCCGAGAGCGTCTCGGGCGGCACGCCGCGCAGCCGGTCGAGCACCTCCTCGAGGGACGCGCCCCCGACCCACTCGAGTGCCAGCCACGGCAGGTCGTTCACCTCGCCATGGGCGAGCACGCGCACGATCCCGGGGTGAGCGAGCGACGAGATCGCCTCGATCTCGCGCTGGAAGCGTCGGCGCGCGACCTCGGAGTCGCGGTGGTCCGCGCGCACGAGCTTCAGGGCGGCGGGCGAGCCGTCACGCTCGTCGCGCGCCAGATGGACCTCGCCCATGCCGCCACCGCCCACGCGCGCGAGGCGCAGGTACGGCCCGAAGCGCTCGGGCAGGGAGGTGGGAGCTGCGGAATCGAGCTCCATCCCGAGCTCACCCAGGGCCTCGAGTCGGACGCGCACGAGCTGCGCGCGGGCCGCATCCACGCGCTCCAGCTGCGCGAGTCGCTGCGCGCGCCGGGCGGGCGCGGTGCCTAGGAAGGCCGCGAGCTCCTCCTCGGGCGTCGCTTCCGGCTCGTGATCGTGCACGCTCGTGTCGGCCATGGTCCGGCCCGCAGGTTCGCCCGGCGGGCGACTTTGCGCCAGCCCGCGGCCACGCCGCGCGCGGATTTCCGCCCAAGGAAGTGCCGAATCGAGCTCCACGCCCCGCGACGCACCGGTGACTGCGCGATTTCCTGTCGCCCACCGGCGCCGCTCGACGTTGGGGATCCCGTTCGGAACCCCGAAGTCCTCCCATGGCTGCTATCCTCAGGCGCGTTCGAGGGCAGAAGCACCGCTTGCGTGCGGCGCTCTCGGGAGGAGAAAGGCACGACGGTTCCGTGGACGGAGAGATCACCCGGATTCTGAGGCGAGTCCAGCAGGGAGAAGCCCAGGCGCGTGAGCAGCTCATGGCCGCCGTGATGGAGGAGCTGCGGACCGCGGCGCGCGGGCTGATGCGGCAGCAGGCTCCCGGGCACTCCTTGCAGCCCACGGCTCTCGTCAACGAGGCCTATCTGCGCCTCTTCCCGCACGACGGCGTCGGTTTCGCCGATCGCAAGCACTTCTTCCGCGTGGCCTCCACCGCCATGCGCTGCGTGCTGGTGGATGCGGCCCGCGCCCGGCAACGGCAGAAACGTCAGACGGGCAAGCGGCTGCCGCTCGAGGATCACCTGGCGGCTTACGAGGCGAAAGGCATGGATCTGATCGCGCTGAACGAGGGCCTCGAGCGCCTGGGGCAGCGCGACCCGCGCCTGGTCGCGGTGGTCGAGCTCAAGTACTTCGGCGGTCGTTCGGACAAGGAGGTGGCCGAGATCCTCGAGGTCTCGGAGCGCACGGTCGAACGTGACTGGGGCGTGGCGCGCGCCTTCCTGAAGCGGGAGCTCTCGTGAAGCCCGAGAGCTGGGAGGCGGCCAAGGAACTCCTGCTGCGGCTGCAGCCGCTGTCGTCGGCCGAGCGCGCGGCCCTGCTGGACACGCTCGACGATGCCGAGCTGCGGGCCGAGGTCGAGAGCCTGCTCGCCGCCGCCGAGCGCGCCGAGCCCGGTTTCCTCGAGACGCCCGAGCTCGCCGACTTCGGTCTGCGCCTCGATCCGTCGCTGCCGCGCAAGCTGGGCGAGTTCGAGCTGCTGAAGGAGCTGGGCCGGGGCGGGAACGGAGTGGTCTACCTGGCCCGTCAGTCGGACCTCGACCGCCTGGTGGCGGTCAAGGTTCTGCCGATCGGCTTCACGACCTCGCAGAAGCAGCTCGCGCGCTTCGTGAACGAGGCCATGATCTCGGCCCGCCTCGACCACCCGGGGATCGTCAAGGTCTTCACCATCGGCGAGGAGGCGGGCGCGCACTACTTCGCGATGGAGTACGTGCGCAACGGCAGTCTGGCGGACGAGCTCGAGCGCCAGCGGCAGGGGCGAAACGGCCAGCTGCCGGCGCCGGGCGCGCCCGACCACCTGCAGCAGTGCGCGCGACGGATCGCCGAGCTCGCCGGCGCGCTGCAAAGTGTGCACGACCTGCGCGTGTGGCACCGCGACCTGAAGCCCCACAACATCCTGATCGGCGATCAGAAGGAGCTGCGCCTCGTGGACTTCGGCCTCGCGAAGGAGCTCGGTGCAGAGAGCCTCTCGCGCAGCGACGAGATCCTGGGCACGCCGCACTACATGAGCCCCGAGCAGGCCCGCGCGTCGGCGGCCGTGATCGACCACCGCACGGACGTCTACTCGCTGGGCGTCGTGCTGTACGAGATGCTGACGCTGCAGCGCCCGTTCAGTGGCATCTCGTCCGACGAGATCGTGTGGCAGATCCTGCATCGCGAGCCGGCCGACGTGCGCACGCGCAACCCGCGCGTGCCGCGCGACCTGGCGGTCATCACCGCCACGGCGATGGCCAAGGCGCCCGAGGCGCGCTACGCGAACGCGCGCGCCTTCGCCGACGACCTGGAGCGCTTCCTGCGCTACGAGCCGATCGTCGCGCGTCCACCCGGCGTCCTCGAGCGCGCCCGGCGCTTCGCCCACCGGCACCGTCTCGGGCTCGCGACCGCCGGGCTGCTGGCCGCGGGGGCGCTGGGCGGAAGGACGTGGATGATCGAGGCCCAGGAGCGCTCGCTCGGAAATGAGGCGAGCGAGCAGGCGCGGAGGCTGCTCGAGGCGCCCGAGTGGGCCGCGCTCGAGGACGAGCTCCTGATCGGCGGGCGCGCCGCGCTCGCGACGCTCGAGGAGTACGACCAGGAGCCCGAGCTGCGCGCCCGCCTCGAGGAGCGCTTCGACGCGCTGCACGCGGAGCTCCTGGCCGAGGGGCGCGCGAAGATCGCGCACGGCCGCGAGGCCGTCGCCCCCGAGCGGATCGGCAGCGTGGACGACGCCGAGGTGCTGGAGGGCTTCCTGCGCATCGCGCGCGGCGTCAAGCTCTTCCCGGACTCGCGCGCGCTCGCGGCCGAGCTGCGCACGGACACCTTCCACCCGCGCGTCAGCGTGCGCGCCGTCGACCAGGCAGGAGAGGCTCAGTCCGGAACGGTCGCCTACCGCGTGCTCGATCCGGCCAGCGGCGTGCCCGGCCCGCGCGTGCCGCTCGGCGTGCTGCCGGTCGAGGCTCAGCCGCTGCCGCCCGGCTTCTACCGCTTCACGCTCGAGGTCCCGGGCCGCGCGCACCGCGAGTTCACGCGACTGCTCGTGCGTGGACGCGACCTGCAGCCGATCGTGTGCACGCTGCGCGACGATGGCGAGCGGCTGGCCGGCATGCGCCGAATCGAGAGCGGCACGCTGACCTTGCCCGGCGAGGGCGACCCGTGCCCGCTGAACGGACGCTCGGTCGAGGTCGAGGCCTTCTACCTGGACGAGGCCGAGGTCTCGAACCGCGAGTTCCGCCGCTACCTCGAGGCGACCGGCGCGCCCGAGCCGGGCGACTGGGCGTACCTGCCGGCGGACGGCTCCTTCGACGAGCGTCCCGTCGTCACCGTGGGCTGGTACGAGGCCCAGGCCTACGCCGAGTGGGCCGGCAAGCGCCTCGTCGGGCACGCCGAGTGGGAGCTCGCGGCGCGCGGACCGTCCGGCGCCTTCCTCGCGGCCCTCGCGCCCGACGCGGACGGCTACGGCGGCAACGTCTACGGCGGCGAGGTTCCGGGCGGCTCGTTCGAGGAACTCTTCCGGCGCTCGCTGGAGGGCACGATGGACGTGCGCGATCCGCGCGGGCTCGACGCGAACGGGCTCTACCACCTGCTCGGCAACGTGCGCGAGTGGTGCGACTCGCTCGGCTACGAGGACGTCGACGGGACCTACGAGCCGCGCGCCGAGCGGCGCCTCGCGCTGAGCAGCCCGTGGTTCGCGCGCGCGAGAAAGATGCACCTCGACCAGCATTTCCTCGAAGGGCCCGAGCGCAGCTACGCGCGGGCCGAGCTCGGTTTCCGGTGCGCGCGCAGCGCGCAACCGTGAGTTCCCTGTCCCTTGCCACCTGAAATCGCCATGCCCACCGTCTCCGCCAGGATCGACCTCGAGGTCCGTCTCCAGACCCACGGCCACCCGTCCGGCGGCTACGTCGAGCGCACGCCGCCGGTGTTCGATGCCTTCCCCGGCTTCGACCTCGAAGCCGTGGTGAAACCGCTCGTGCGCGAGATCGACGGCAAGGAGATCCAGGTCCTCGCGCTGCCGGACAATCCTTTGCCCGAGGAGCTCGCGGCCTTCAAGGAGGACCTCGAAGGGCAGATCCGCGAGCTCTTCCGGGCCTCCGCGAAGAACACCGGCCCGCGCGCCGGTGAGCGCTGGGAGCTGCTCGCTCCGGCGCTCTTCACGGGCAGCCAGAAGCCGCGCTGGGTCGGCGGCATCGAGGCGATCGCCTTCGAGCTCGGCACCGAGGGCGTGGATGCCATGGGCCGGCCCACGGAGAAGTTCAGCGTCCATCGCCAGCTGTGGAAGGACGACGGCTGCCACGCCAAGACCTGGCTCTGCTTCCGCATCGTGAAGTAGCCATGTCCTCCGCCCCCCTGCAGAGCTTCGAGCTCGAGAACGACTCCGGAGCCGCGGCCGACGAGCTGCGTCTGCTCTTCAAGCTGCGCCACGGGGCCCTGTCGCTCGTCACACGCCCCGGCGGTCCGCAGCAGATCGAGGCCACGCCGCGCTCGCTCCACCTGCGCTTCCCCGCGCCGATCCGGCCTGGCGAGCGCGTGCGCTTCCGCGTGCGCGCGCCCGGCAGCCGTCTCGAGCTCGCCGGAACGCGGTGGAACCTGCTCGCCGCCGCGGCGCCCGCGCCCGCGTTCCGCACCGACTACGCCACGATCGACGCCTGGCGCAACGAGCAGGCCGAGCGCGACCCGACCACGCGCCAGGCCAGGCTCTTTTTCAACTTCCTCGACCGCGAGACGCTGCCGGATCCGGGCCACTGGACCCGTTGCGGCACCGTGACCGACGCCGCGCGCCAGGAGGCGCTCGGCAAGGACCTGCGCAACTACCTCCTCGGCGGCCTGCGTCACCGCATGCGCAGCAGGCCGCTCGACGGTTTCTACAACGTGGCGCCGCCTCCGCCGCTGACCTGGTTCAAGGTCAAGACGCAGCTCGAGACGGTCCACGCGCTCTTCGTCGAGGGCTTCCGGCGCTGCTTCCCGCGTGCCGGCGCGCCCGCCGGAGCTCCGCTCGTGCAGGCGCTCGACCTCGAGGGCATCAAGGACGCCTTCACCTGGTTCGCCGGAGGCCGCCTGATGATGTTCGATGCGGCCGCGCCGCCGTCCCGCGTGCCCGGCATCGATCCCGCGCGCTTCCCGCACCAGGTCGACGAGTTCATGACGGTCGCGTGCCAGCCCGACTCGGGCCTGTTCCTCTTGTTCGCCGAGCTCGCCCACGCGGCCTTCTCGCGCGGCATCGACGAGGACCTCTGGTGGGCGCTGCTGCCCGCGCAGGTCCACGCGCAGTTCGTGTTCCTCTCGACCTACTCGCCCGGCGGGGGCGCCCTGCTGAGCGACTACGTCCCGAAGGCGCGCCCCGATCCCTCTGCACCCGACGTTCTCGAGCTGCGCCGCCAGCGCCGGGACTTCGAGCGTTCCTTGTCGGTGCTCGCGAGCGAGCACTTGCTCTTCGAGCTCTGGCGCAACAACCTCACGAACGCGCTGAGCCCGAACGCCTGAGCGAGACGCAACCAGGGTCATCCGCGCGATGCAGGGCCTGCGGGAGGCCTCACCGGGCTGCGGGGGCTCGGTTGGGCTCAGGGCCTGCGCGGAGCGTCGGGCAGGGCGCGAAGGCGCTCCCACTCGCGTTCGTCCAGTCGCTCCCAGCGCTGCTCGCCGATCGTGGTCGTGTGCTGGAACCACAGGTGCCACTCGGGGTCCTCGACCAGCGCGCCGAGCTCGACGGGTGCGCCCGCGGAGTCCGTCTGCGTGAAGCGGATCACGAAGGAGTCCTGCCCGTTCGCGGCCAGACTCTCCTGGACTGCCGCGTGGTAGGTGACCGGTGTCGGCAGCAGCGGAAAGCCCTCCAGCGTCGCGTTGCCCGTCGGTACCTCGTGCGGATCGTGCTCGGTGCGGATCAGGAAGCGCGAGTCGCGCTGGACGTAGGCCCAGGTGCGTGCGTCGCGCTCGACCCAGGCGGGCAGGGTCAGGCGCTCGGGCTCGATCAGGAAGGTCTGCTCGACGGCCCGCAGCTCACCCTCCGAGTACAGGGGCCAGTCGTAGGCGAGCCGGTCGCCGTCGATCCGTAGCGCACGCGGCTCGCCGCGCGCGTAGGTCACTCGGCCGGGCTTGACGACTCCCGGGTAGACGACCGAATCGAAGCGGATCGTCCAGCCCTCCGGCCCGCGCTCGATCTCGAGCACCGAATCGTGTCCGCGCCCGACGACCGACTTCGGGTGACGCGCGATCCAGCGGCCGGCGCAGGCCTCGAGCGCCGGATCCACGGCCGGCGGGGGCGCTTCGACGCTTGTGAGACAGGCGCTCGAGAGGAGCGCGGCCGTTCCGAGCGATCCGAGGCGCAGGTGCACGAACGCAGTGTAGCCGCCAGCAGGGGAGGACCGCAGCGCGACGTCTCGAGGTGGCGCGAGCGCGGCTTGCCGGCGACGGGCGTCATTCCGGCGCGCTGGCAGCTCCTCCGGGATGGTCCGGGCCAGTACCATCGCGCTCGCATGAGCCTCGATCCGGGTCCGAAGCCGCGTACGTCTCCCTGGGAACTCTCCGTCGCGCCGTCGCCCGAGCACTGGGACGACTGGCAGGAGCTCGACCCGAAGGCCTGGCCGCAGCGCAAGAAGCGCTCGTACGCGCTGATCCCGACGATCTGCTTCAACTGCGAGTCGGCCTGCGGGCTGGTGGCCTACGTCGACAAGGAGACGAGCGCCATCACGAAGTTCGAGGGCAACCCGGTGCACCCCGGCTCGCGCGGGCGGACGTGCGCGAAGGGGCCGGCGACGCTCAATCAGGTCCACGACACCGAGCGGATCTTGAAACCGCTGAAGCGCAGCGGGAAGCGCGGCTCGGGCGAGTTCGTCGAGGTCAGCTGGGAAGAGGCGCTGACGGACATCGGCGGACGGATCCGCAAGGCCTTGCTCGAGAAGCGCAACGAGGAGGTCATGTACCACGTCGGGCGGCCCGGCGAGGACCACTTCGTGCTGCGCATGCTGCAGGCCTGGGGCGTCGACGGGCACAACAGCCACACGAACGTGTGCAGCGCGAGTGCGCGCTTCGGCTACACGCTGTGGATGGGCGCGGATCGGCCGTCGCCCGATTACTCGGAGACGAAGTTCATCCTGTTGCTCTCGAGCCACCTCGAGACCGGGCATTACTTCAACCCGCACGCGCAGCGCATCATCGAGGCCAAGGAACGCGGCGCGAAGCTCGCGGTGGTCGACACGCGCCTCTCGAACACGGCCAGCCACGCGCACCACTGGATCGCGCCCTGGCCGGGGACCGAGGCGGCCATGCTGCTCGGGGTCGTGCGCGAGCTCTTGCTGCGTGGCGCAGTGAACCAGGAGTTCGTCGCGCGTTGGGTGAACTGGCGCGAGTACCTCGACGCGGTCGACGGCACGAACGAGCGCACGCTCGAGCGCTTCCTCGCGCGCCTCGGCGAGGACTACGCGCGCTACACGCCGCAGTTCGTGGCGGAAGAGTGCAAGGTGCCGCTCGACACCGTGCCGCGCCTCGCGGCCGAGATCGTCGCGGCCGGCACGCAGTTCTCGAGCCACCTGTGGCGCAACACGGCCAGCGGCAACCTCGGCGGCTGGCAGGTGGCGCGCGCGCTGATGCTCCTGCACGTGCTCACCGGCTCGCTCGGCGTGCCGGGCGGCGTCAATCCGAACACCTGGGACAAGTTCGTGCCGAAGCCGAGCACGAACCCGCCGCCGCAGAAGGGCTGGAACGAGCGCCTCTTCCCGCGCGAGTGGCCGCTCAGCCACTACGAGATGAGCTTCCTGATGCCGCACCTCCTGCGCGACAAGGAGCTGCGCGTCGAGGCCTACTTCACGCGCGTCTACAACCCGGTCTGGACGAATCCGGACGGTTGCTCGTGGATCGAGATGCTCGAGGACGAGTCCCGCATCGGCTGTCACGTCGCGCTGACGCCGATCTGGAGCGAGACGGCGCAGTGGGCCGACTACGTGCTGCCGACCGGCCTCGGGCCGGAGCGCCACGACCTGATGAGCCAGGAGACGCACGCCGGCACCTGGATCGGCTTCCGCCAGCCCGTGCTGCGCCGTTTCAAGGAGCAGCAGGGCGAGACCGTTGCTCTCACGAAGGACGCGAACCCCGGCGAGGTCTGGGAAGAGGCCGAGTTCTGGGTCGCCCTGACCTGGAAGATCGACCCTGACGGCTCGCTCGGCATCCGCAAGTGGTACGAGTCGAAGACGAAGCCCGGCACGCCGGTCTCGATGGACGAGTACTTCGGCGACATCTTCGAGAAGTCCGTGCCGGGCCTGCCCGAGGCCGCCGCGCAGCAGAAGCTCGCGCCGCTCGAGTACATGAAAAAGTACGGCGCCTTCGACGTGCCCTACGCCGGGCAGAAGCGCTACGAGCACGAGAAGGCGGGCGGGGTCACGCTCGCGGACGGCAGCGCGCGCGAGGGCTTCAAGACCGAGTCGAAGACGCTC
>Ga0172376_10002576_pt1 | contig 21996 bp, 16 predicted proteins | sample Lak35m_FD_121114 | JGI IMG/M metagenome (GOLD analysis project Ga0172376, IMG submission 121114) | Freshwater microbial communities from Kabuno Bay, South-Kivu, Congo - kab_092012_35m | ecosystem: Environmental > Aquatic > Freshwater > Lake | place: Democratic Republic of the Congo: South-Kivu... | reverse complement strand
CTCATCGTAGAAATACGCATAGGGCATGTTTCCCGGGTAACTGCCGTAGGGGACTTCGCAAACGGCATCGACGCAGAAATATGGAATCAGCGTTTGGCTCGGGTCATTGCGGATCTCGTCGTTGGAGATCAATCGCTCGCAACTGACGATGAGCCGCTTCGCCGCGCGAGCGAGTGGTAAGTCGGCGACTGTCGTACCTCGCAAGCGGCAGTTGCCATAACAATCGGCTTCATGCACATGCAGCACTGCGACATCAGGAAACAACGCAGGCACCGCCACGAGTTTGTCACCGGTAAAGGGGCACTCGATGGTCTTAGCGGCTGAATGTCGGAAGGTGTCGGTTCCGGCCATCGAGCGCAGCGGCAAGAACGGCACGCCCATGGCCGCCGCTTGTAGCCGCACGGCCAGCGCGTAGTTGGTCCATTCGCAGAACGCGATCTCACCGCTTTCAGAACAACGTCGTGCATGTGGCGAGAGTCCTCGCGCTTCGAGCCCCACGATGTAGGCGATATCAACGCGTTGCAGCAGTTGTCCGCGTCCCGTCTGATTACCCGCGCACAGAATCTGATAGTCATGAGTTGCGGTATGCCCGGCGAAGCTGAGGTTCTGCTTCTTCTGCCGCACAATCTCGTGCAACAGAGCTGTCGCAATGCGATCGCACCCGAAACCGCCCGAGGCGAGATAGTCGCCGTCATGCACAAACTGCGCGATCGCGTCTCGTACCGACATCCGCTTGTCGACAAGTCCTTTGGGTTTGGTCCGAAAGAAGTCGCGTGCTGCGTCGACGTGAGGAGCGGCAAAGAGCGGACCCTGCCCTTGAGGTAACTCAGCAGTCATGAAGCGGGCTCGATGGAGGCCAGTCGAACAACCAACGTCGGACAAGCGTCGTTCATGAACAGCGCCGCGACGAGTCGGCATAGCGTAGGCATCGGCACTTATGAAAAAAGGACGGACATGGCTGTCCGTCCTTCAGATCTGCGATTGAGTGGCCTGCGGTGAAAGTTATTCCACGAGCGGCGTGACCGTCACGTTGATGACCAGCGTGCCCCCAGTTGGCAGCAGGCCTTCGGTCGCCGGCAAGTCATAACGACCCGCCAAGCCAATTAAGTTGCCGTTGTCATCAAAGCTGGCAGAGTCGGCTGCATCTGCTGGAACGTCGACCGTGAACGAGAACGGGTTATCGCCGTGCAGACCATCGATCGTGAGTTGGCCCCCGGTAATGTCCGCTCCATCGTCCGTTCCCGTCAGCACGACATTGCCAGAGACGCTGCTGACATAAATCAATTCGTCGCCCAGAGTATCGTCTGTGCTCCAATAATTAACGGCGACCGTAACAGCCTGACCAACCTCCGGCTGAGTCACGCTGTCAACGTCACCAGTCAACACACTCGTCAGACCAATCTCACTGACCGCAGCAGTGGCCTGCGAGTTGCCTAAACGAACGCGCTGTCCCAGCGCCTCGTCGCCTGCCGGAAGCGATTCATCCGGCGCAAAACCTTCGCCGCCATCGTCACTACCATTTTGAGCATCAAGCAACGCTTGCAGATCAGTTGTGTAGGAACTGAGGTCGTGACCGAATGCTGGACGAGTCGCCAAACGTGACGCACTGAAAGTTGCTGCCGCTGTGGTAATGCCTGCAGGATTCGCAGCACCTTGTGAGAGTGCCTCATTCGCCGCACCGAGGCGACCAACATAAGTCTGATGCAACTCGGTGATGCCGTTGACATACGCCGTGACCAGTTGCGTGAGTTGTGCGGTCAACGCTTCATTTTGGGCAATTTCAGCTTGGATGCCGGCGGTGTCGCCAACCGCCGCCAACGCTGCGATGTCTTGACTGTTCTGTTGCAGTCCGGAGGTAATTAGTCCAACCAATTGCGTGAAGTTGCCAATGTGAGCCTGCAAGTCTGTACTCAAGGACTCACCTGCAGCAGCAAACTCTTCAACACACAGACCAACCAAACCTTCATACGTCGTAACCTCGGCAACGCCATTCAAAGTGCGAATCTCAGGTTCGCCGGCAGTGTTCTCGGAAGTCGTCGTGACGACCACTTCTTCGCCGCCACCTCCGCCAAAATCATCAACGGGGCCACCCGTAGTCTGGAAGATGAGATCAGGATCGACTTCACCTTCATCAACCACCTGAGTTTCGTAGATTTCTGGATTCCCCCCCTCGTCTTCAACCGGCACCGATCCCAAGGTGTAGAAGATCTCAGGGTTCTCGACGATTTCGCCGTCGACGACCACTTCTTCACCGTCAACGACTTCGCCTTTGAAAACAACTTCTTCGCTCGCTGAGTCGTCAACACCGGACTCTTCGCCAACGGTCTCATCATCATTGGCCACAACACCCGTCAGAGTGCGGTAATACGGCTTAATCTCGCCATCGTCCGAGCCATCATCAACGACATCGGCTTTCTCTTGTCCAGCGACAACTTCGTCTCCCAAGACTTCGTCTTCGATCACTTCGCCGCCATCGTCAAACGCGGTCAGAGTCACGACTGCGACTTCTTCTTCCACGGGTTCGCCCATAGGTACGGAGAAATACATCCATTCTTCAGGAACTTCTCCGTCCACAGCGGTCACTTCGACGAACTCTTCCGAGCCTTCGACAACATCACCTTCCGTCACTTCAAAGGCCTCGAAGCTCTCGTCGCCCTCACTCGAACCGAACGACGAGAACGCCATGAACATCATCTCTTCGGGCAGTTCGCCGGCAGGGTCTTCAGAAGTCAGGGACTCGTCGCTGACCTCTTTTTCGCCGGTCACTTCACTGTCGCCGACTTCCTCAGAGACGACCTCTTCTGAGCTCGCGTCGTCAACCGGCAAACTCGCGATCGCTGCTGGCACAGTGCGAAGTTGCAAAGTCTCGAAACGACCAAAGACCACTGGAGTTTGACGACGGCGACGCGGCTTAAAGAAGCGAACAGTCAGCCAGGTAAAGTCGAACAACTTTTTCATACAGGGGGCTCGCTTTCTTGCGATCAGAGTCGGGCAGGCTCACAGGCTAGGAGCACTGAAAGCCCGACTCGAAGTGGTTTTCAGTAAGTTTTGAATTTCACCGCTGAGCGGACCGCCAACGCGGTCAGGTCGTAACGGTTATGGGTGTCAGTCTGGGTTCGACAGGCAAGCATCCGATCGGTTTCGACCAGGTTCATGCCGCTGGTGGACAGCTTCCGTAGTAGCTTCTGGATGATTCTCGAAAAGTTGAGAGACCACTGAACGTAGTCGAGTTCCACTGCCGACGAGAACCTCACTTCACGGCGCCAAACGCAATTGCTTGCAGCGACTTGCGCAAGTCTGAACCGTCGCCGCCCGGCATCGCAGCACGCTGGATTAGCAAGATCACAAACACATCTTTGTGGGGGTCAATCCAGCCTTGTGTCCCGAACGCTCCACCATGCCCATAAGTCCCCGCCGAAACCATTTCCGTCGCGCCTTTCGGTTCACGCACAACTGCAAAGCCAAAGCCGAAACCCATCCCATCGACGAAGCCCGTCTTTAGATCGCCGGTCTGCACTGAAGTCATCGTCTTCAGACTCTGTTCCGAGATGATCCGCTTTCCGTCGAGCGTGCCCTTGTTGAGCAACGCAGCGTAGAGCTTCGCTAGGTCGGGCGCCGTTGACAGCAGACCGCCGGCAGGAATCGGATGCTTCGCGCCGCGAGCCGGTCCGACCAGTGGCTTCTCAACTTCCACGAGGACGTCACCGCGGCGTTCGTAAAGTCCGACCGTGCGTGCCGCTTGTTCCTCACTAATAAAGCAACGCGTGTCCTTCATGCCCAGTGGCAAGAAGACGCGCGCGACCAAGAAGTCTTCATAGGACTGGCCCGAGCAGACTTCGATGATGCGCCCCAAGGTGTCGATGCCCGCGTTGCAATAAGCCCACTTCGTCCCCGGCTCGAACTCGAGTGGTTGCTGCGAGCTCACAAGTACTCCTTCCGCCAACGTGAGGTGACGACGGTTGTAGAGGTCTGCTAAGCCCATCGGGAAACCACCCGGCAAACCCGACGTATGTGTCATCAAATCACGAATAGTGATCGGTCGCGACGGCTTCTTAAGCGTGACGGTGCCATCCTTCCTTTCGGCCACGAGCATTTGACCTTTGAATTCCGGCAAATGTTTCTCAACCGGATCTTCCACGCTGAGCTGACCCTCTTCTTGCAGCAGCATGACGCCCAGCGCAGTAATCGGCTTCGTCATCGACGCGATGCGGAACAGCGAATCCTTTTGCAGCGGCACGTTGCCCGCCAGCTTTGACCAGCCGACGGTTTGAATATCAGCGATGCCAGCGCTCGAACCAACGACCGTCACGACTCCGGCGACTTGCTTGTCGTCCACAAACTTCTGCATGGTTGGCCCGATCTGCGCGAGCTTCGCTCGATCAAACTCCGCCGCACACAGCGCACTCAAGCCCAGCGCGACACCTGCTAACCAACCTGCCGTCACTCCGAAAAACCGACGTCGTTGCCACAACATGATGCTGCCTCCTCGGGGAAAGTGCCGACCAAAACTCGATCATCCCGATGTACGGCAACGACGCCCGTCAGAAAAGAGACTCGTCGCGGGCGAAGCCATTCGAGGCCCGCAACGGCATCTCGCGCGGTGCGAATCACGAACGCTCTATTCCTTCGCGATGACGACTCGATGCACGTTATGAGCTATTTTTTGCAGTCGCGCGTCGAAGGAAAGCCCCGCAGTCGCAGCAGCGGGCACGCTGAGTTCGAATTTGATGTTGTCGTCGACGCGAGTCAAAAAGATCGCCGCGCCATCTTCGATCGACGAACGCCCATCGGCGACAATCAGCACCGGTTGCTTCTGATATTTTTTGACGACCGCTCGTAGTCGTTCGCGATCTACTTCCGTATCACCCGACACAAACAGCAAATGGCAGGTTGGTACTTGCTCCAGTCGCTCGATTCTGATGACCGAAACCGGGACTCCTTGAATCTTGGAAGCGGCAAACGGTTTCAGAGTTTCGCTCGTGGGTTGCTCGCCATAGATCGCGAATACAAACGACTTGGGCGTTTCTTTAAACGGCCAACGAACGTAGTTCGCGAGCTTGAAGAGATAGGCCGCTTTGACCGCGTATTCGTCCAATTCAACAGCCTGCGCGCACAGCATCGCCAACATGCTCAACAGCATGAAGACGGCAGCGGTTCGCGCTGGTTTCGATAACACAATGGCTCCGCAAATACGCCCAAAAGGCCACTCGACAAATCACATACGTTAACTATCGAGAACGAGAAATTAGATCACTGCAACTATGAATACAAAGGTCAGAAACTGAACTCTGAGCCGATGACGTATGAAATCCCCGGTTCCGGTAAGAACGTCGGCTGGCCATCAGGTCCAGTGATGGCCAGCGAGCCGTGCTGTCGGTACTTCGAGTCTGTGAAGTTCTCGATGCCAAACGTCAACTTCCAACGCTCGACTGGCCGGACGTGGCCGCGTAATGAAAACACCACGAAGCCATCCGTCGGTCGTTCCGAGACGGAACGCGCCACGCGGTCTTGCTCGGCAACTAAGCGAATGACCAAAGCCAAACTCCACAGATCGTCTTCTGGTTGAAACAGACGGGCAGTGAGCGTGGCATTCAGTGGATAGATACCTGGTAAAGGTTCTGATCCACCCAATCGATTGAAGTTACCATTGCGACTATCGAAAGAGTTATTGTCGTGCGAAAACGACAGCGGGTCTTGATTGATGGCATGCACATAAGCGAGCGCTCCGCGCAGTGTCAGCCAGCGCTCGGGTTGAATTTCGACGAATGCGTCGGCCCCTAAAATGTCGACGCGATCAATGTTCGCATATTGATATTGGACCGACGTCGTATCCGCGTTAATGCCACCCGAATTGAGGTCGTCACGCAACGCAGGGTCAAAGGCCGAAAAGTCGCGGCCCAGAAAGTTGGTAGCAAACAGCGGGGCGACTCCGGGGAATGTCTCCGATGGTACCGCCATGATGTAATCACGGATGTGCGAGTAGAATCCACGCCCTCCAACCTTCACCGCCCCCTCGTCAGCGGTAAATCCAAAATCAATTTGTACATTTTTTTCGGGATCGAGGTTCGACAGACCATCCGTAAAACTGTTACCAAATCGATAAGCCGGTTCGTAGGGCTCATCTTGATACAGCTCCGGCAGTGTCGGAGCACGCATGGCGAAGGCGATTCCGCCGGTGATTTTGAGAGTGTCTGTTAAATCGTGACTCGTCGAGGAATAGAACATACCCAAGAAGTGGTCAGGGCTTCCCAATCCAGGGCGATAGTTCGTGATCGCAGCATTGCCTCCACCGTTCGATGCAGTGATGACATCTGACACCTGATCCACTCGGGACTGTACAAAGTCGACGCGACCACCCAGTGTGGAGGTCGTTTGCTCACTCCACGGTTGAACGACATGCGCCAACAAGCCGACGTCATCCTGCCAACCTTTGGGGATGCCATAAATATTACCGTCAAATGCGAGGTCTCCATCAACCTCAAAATTCAATTCGGTATAGCTCTGTTTAACGCGTCGCCAATCTGCTCCGAGCGTGAGCTGTAAGTCATCCTCTTCACCAACGGTTCCATAGAGTCGCACACCGATCGAACAAGACTCGCCCTGCCCAAAAGTCGACGCCTGCGCCGAGCTAGGATCGGTGGGATCTGTCGTCGAGAGTGTCATGAAGTCGCGATAGAAGCTGCGTTGTTTGCCGCTGCTCAGCGAGTCACCATGAAACTTGGTATCAGTCCACCAGCCTTGCATCACCAACCGCTCGGGAGCATCACGGCCTTCATGCAGCACATAGCGCACATTGAGTTGGTCGTTATGCGAGTGATTAAGGTCATAAGCAATGCCAGGTAATTCCAGCTTGTTGATCTCGGTGCGCAAGTAATTGAAATCAAGCCGGACGGTATCGCTGAAATCATGGCTGAAGGCTGTGAGGATATCCCATTTCTTGTAGCTGGACGGAACTTCGAAATCGTTGCTGCCGCCAGTCGTGTAGTCGTTCCCTGTGCGCAGCCCATAACTGAGATAGGCCCCCGTCGTCTCGTTGCCAACCCAGCCGTTCTTACGGATATAGAAGGCTTCTCCGTTGGTGCCGTAAGTTGTTATCAACGAACCTCCGACCGACTGGCGCGGCGCTTGAAACAACTCGGCATTAATGAACGCGAAACCGGGACCATGCAGCGATGAATACGGTCCATCGATCACCGAAACCCATTCCACAACACCGGGGTCGATCTGACTGAAAAGCGAGTCGATATCAACACGCGACTTCAGTTGATTTACACCATTGGCCGTCGCACCAATCTGCCGTGCGTGATAGCCGCGCACGGAGGCATCCAGGTTCAAAGCAGAGGTACGGCGGGTGTTCACGCTCGACGCTTTGTCGAGTAATTCTCCTGTGGAACTTGAATTAGCAAAGTCCTCACTGGCTTGATCCAACACTGTCGCGGCACCAGACGACGCATGCGCAGGAACCTTCTGCACTTTGACTTGGCCCAGCGCTTCCAAATCAAGGTCTAAGAGTTCATCAACTTTGGGAGACGAGCCTTTTTCGTTCGCGAACTCATTGACTGCCGCGCCAGGCTCGCCATCGAGTCCTCTCACCGACGCATCGAACCAGCGGGATGTTGGCAGGCGATCTTGTCCCACAAGTAGGGAGGCAAAGATCACTGCCGCGCTGCCGATAACGGGAGTCAAGAATTGTCGCGCGGTCATGATCCATCCTGATCCGGTCAAGTGACCTCGTCCTCTGAGACCCCGCCGAAATGCCGATGATGTCGTCGGTGAGCCAGCAGGACACTCGTTTCACTCCATTGAAGACCGAATCTGCTATCGGACGTCACTTCTCGCGTTCACAGTCAGATCAACCGCAATTCATGTTACTTCGGGACCAAGCAAGCAAATGCCTCCCTCAAAATTCGCGCGGCACGCGAAGTCGCGACGTGACGTGGTGCTTGCGATGTCGGCTCAATCCACTTCCGCCACGTTCGCGGTATCGATCTCCGGCGCCGCTCGCTTTGGACGAACCGGTCGCACGATTGAATGCGGGAACACCGTGAGGAGCGAGCTAGCGCGGTGTCTTGCTGCTCGGACGCTTGTTTGCTCGCTGTCCCTGCTTCGAAGGGGCTTGCGGCTTGATTTCCTTGGGTGGCGTCCATTCCGCCGGTTGAGGAGTCGTAACGGTCAATGGATGTAAGTCGCCATAGGCGGCCATCTCTCGCTGCAACAGCGCGGTCATCTCCGCAACTCGGGACGCATGAGCAGGCTGAGCGGCCAAATTGCTGAGTTCGAGTGGATCAACACTCAGATCGAAAAGTTGTGTGCGGTCAACGAGCGGATAGCGAATTAGCTTCCATCGTTCGGTTCGCACGGCACGCATGCATTGACGATAGCCGGTGTAGAGCGCGTCGCGCACAGCGACTTGTTGACCGTCTAACAGCGGTTTGAGTGAGCGGCCTTCCACACCGGTTGGCAGCTTTGCCCCGGCGATGTCTGTGAAAGTTGGAAAGAGATCCATCAAATAGACGAGCGCCGCACTTTTACCCGGCCGAATCCCCGGACCGGCGATCACGAGCGGCACATGCATGCCACCGAACTCATACAAATTCTGCTTACCGAATAAGCCGTGCTCACCCAGCGAAAGGCCATTGTCTGCGCTGAAGACGATGAGCGTGTTGTCCCACTGACCAGTCTGCTGGAGGGCCTCAAAAATTCGTCCGACGTGATGGTCCAAACACGAAAGACAGGCGTAGTAGTCAGCGAGTTGCTGACGTGTGTTCTGGGGCGTACGCGGCCAAGGCGCGAGTTGCTCATCACGAACCGTCATCTCGCCGTTGTCCCAGGGATGCTGCGGCATGAATGCTGGTGAAAGCGGAATGTCATCGGCCCGATAAAGTTGGTGAAACTCAGGCTCGGCAACGCGCGGATCATGTGGGACCGGCGGTGCCAGATACATATAGAATGGACGCGACTCTTTGTGGGCAACTCGAGCTTTCAAGAACTCGATCGAACGATCTGCCATTCGGCGGCTACTTGTGGCTCGTGAGTCTCCGGTTCCGGCGTCAGCGATGCTGGTCTCGAACGCATTGATCCCTGGTGTGAATGCATTCCCGGGCTTACCGAGATGCCATGTTTGGTAATTGGCTGCGGCGAGCACTCGCGGCAGAAACGTCGCGGGATCATCAGCATTGGTTGCGGCACCAGGAGCCTTAGGAATCCGCTGCCACGATCGCCCGGTAAGCAACATCGTGCGACTAGGCGTACACACGGCGCCAATCATCGAGCCTTGCGTGTAACAACAAGTGAATGTCATCCCCCGCTGAACGAGCTGGTCAAGGTGCGGCGTTTTGAGCACTTTATTGCCCAGTGCATGCAGTCCATCGGCTCGATGGTCGTCGGTGTGAATATGCAAGATGTTGGGCGCAGCCGCTTGCACGTACAGCACGGGCTGTCCAAGAAAGATGCAGAAGCACCAACAAAAACAGCGAAGCAACATGGAATTCATCGCGTTGTTCCTAAGGAGGATTGAAGAACGTGCTCGACGGGAAATGAAAACCAGATCATGGCGATCTGCGCCTTGGGAGCGAGCGAAGCTCGAACTGACACATGCCTCGCCGATCAGCACCGGTGTTTTTTCCTTCGGCAAGTTGAACCAATAGCCCGGCGACGCTAACTTCCCCGACCCTTTTGACCCCCACATGGCTTCATTTGCCGTAAGTGCTTGATTTGAAATGCTTTGCAACAACGAGCGTGCAGGCACTTGAAAGTATTCGCAACGAGAGGTTTGTCAGTGACCCCCCTTGTTCAACGCACAACGATCGTAAAGACCGAAGAAGCGCATCCAGATTGGTTCATCGTGGATGCGGACAATCAGATTGTCGGACGGTTGGCGACTCAGATCGCGACCGTTCTGATGGGCAAGCACAAGGCGAATTATACGCCGAACGTACTCAGCGGTGACGCCGTGGTCGTCGTGAATGCTCATCTCGTTCGTTTCTCCGGTAAGGCAGGTCGTAGTCCGATCAGCCCGTACTACACCAAGAAGATGGAGTTTCGCACCTACGAGCGTTTCTCGGGTTATCCGAGCGGTCGCAAGGTCTTCACGGCGGCTCAGATGCTTCAGCGTCGCCCCGAGATGATTCTGAGAGAAGCCGTTCGTCGTATGTTGCCCAAGAATCGTTTGGGTTCTCGGATGTTGAAGAACCTGCGGTTGTTCTGCGGTCCGACTCACGACCATCAGGCTCAACAGCCAAAACCGTTTCCTGAATATCTTCTCCCCAAGTAAGGCAGTTACTGACTGGAATTAGGAATGAGCACAGACGCACCGGCCGTATTGACTCCTGAAGAGCAACTTCAAGGCGCTGGACTGCCCGAATTGACCATTGGTGGTGGAACACCGGCAGAAGTTGCCGCTGCCCCTGCCCCTGTGATTTTGCGAGGTAAGCTAGATAAAGATGGCACTGGCATTGGCACTGGTCGCCGCAAGACCTCGACCGCGAGGGTTCGCGTGCGTGACGGCAGCGGCAAGATCACAATTAATGGCCGTGAGTTCGAAGAGTTCACCCGTGTTGTGCGCGACCGCTTGAAGATTCAAGAAGTCCTCAGGAAAGCGGAAGCAGAAGGGAAAGTCGATGTGACCGCCAACGTTGATGGCGGTGGTATCACGGGACAGACTGGAGCAATCATCCTGGGATTGGCTCGTGCTTTGGAGGCTCGCAACCCAGGTTTGCATCACCTCTTCAAAGAGCATGGATTCTTAACTCGCGATGACCGCATGGTTGAACGCAAGAAGTACGGCCGCCGCAAGGCTCGTCGTAGCTTCCAGTTCTCGAAGCGTTGATTCGACCCGACCTATCGAATTGTCATTTTCAGAAACCCTCGGCTTGTTCATACAGCCGAGGGTTTTCTGTTTGTTGGGTGATCGAAGCAGTTCGTGGTGTTCTGACATTCGCAACGCACAGCAAGGATTGGCTGCATGCCCGTTGTTCATCAAATCGCGTTGAGGGGACCTTGGCGCTATGAATGGCTCGGCGAAGGAGTGCCTGACTCTATCGAGGGAATCAGTCGCTTAAAGCCAGAGGCGACCGGCCAAACGGCTCAAAAATCGTTGTCACGAACGCAGATGCCGACGGATTGGGCCACGCTCTTCGGCGATCAGCGTGGTCGCGTACGCTTCGTGCGTCGTTTTCACGCGCCAACCGGTTTGGAGCCCACAGACCAAGTTGTGCTGTGTTTCAATGGGGTCGGCGGCAGCGCCGTCTTTGAGCTTAATGGGCAATTCTTGGGCGGCGCTTGCCAAAGCCGCGACCCGGTTCGCTTTGACATCACACAGCAGATCGAGCCTGGCAACCTGTTGGAAGTCATCATCGACTACGACTCAGTCGTGCATGGCCCACAAGGTGGATTGTGGGGCGTCGTGTTGGTCGAGATTCACGCGCCGTAAAATCGCTGAGTACTGTTTGGAGACAACAGTGATGTTTGCTTCCAAGGACTTCGACGTACTGATTGTCGGAAGCGGGTTCGCTGGCAGTTTGACCGCGACAATCCTCGCACAGAACGGATTGAGCGTCGGCCTAATCGATCGAGCACGTCATCCGCGATTTGCAATCGGCGAATCATCCACACCGACCGCCAACTTCATACTGCGAATGCTTGCGACGAAGCACGGCCTGCCTGAACTCATTCCGCTCTGCAAGTTTGGCCCCTGGCGTAAGGCGTATCCGCAGTTGACCTGCGGCCTCAAACGCGGCTTCAGCTACTTCTGCCATGTTGCGGGCCAGGAGTTTGAATCACGGCTCGATCACGCGAACGAATTGCTGGTCGCAGCGAGCATGAACGCAGACGTCGCCGACACTCAGTGGCTGCGCGCCGATGTCGATGAGTTTTGCTTTCGACTCGCTCAATCACGCGGCTGCGTCACGCTCGAAGCAGTCACGATCAACGATGTCGAGCGAGATCATGAGGGTGGCTTTCGAGTAAGTTCGGATGATGGCAAGTGGCGGTGTCGTTTCCTGATGGATGCGACGGGACGTGCCACGGAACTGCGATTGGCCGACCGATTCGCTCGCCATGTGACCGACTCCAAGCCCACCAAACTGCGTACACACTCGCGAACGCTGTATGGTCATTTCGCCAATCTGCCGCGCTGGGAAGAGATGTTGCTCGCGAAGTCAGCCGCCGCATTGCAGGACTTCCCTTTTCGCTGCGATGACGCAGCGCTACATCACATTTTGGACGAAGGTTGGATGTGGTGGATTCGATTCGAGAATGACATCACTTCCGTTGGCTTGGTGCTTGATGAGCAACGATTTCCACTCGATCCGTCAATCAGCCCCGCCGACGAATGGCAACGAGTCCTCAGTCGTTATCCGAGCTTGCTGACAGCCCTCAATTCTGCCGAGTTAGTGGCACCGGACCGCGGGCTTGTTCGCACGGACCGCTTGCAACGTCGCTCGACCACCTGTGTCGGAGAGAACTGGGCGATGCTGCCTCATACGGCCGGTTTCATCGATCCACTTTTTAGCACCGGGATAGCCTGCTCGTTGGCGGGAGTCGACCGACTCACCACATCGTTGCTGCAGAGCACAGATTGGTCAGGCGCCGAGCTTCGCGGCACGCTCGCTGACTATGAACGGGCAACGTTTGCAGAGTTGGCCTTGATCGATCAATTGGTGAGTGGAGCCTATGCCGCGATCGCCGAGGGCAGTTTTCGAAAGTTTGTCGCGCACTCGATGACATACTTCGCGGCGGCGACCTGTTGGGAACGCCGATGTCTCGTGCCACAGACTGCTGGTGCTTGGCCGTTGCTGTTTTTGGCCGACCATCAACAATTTGTTCAAACAGTTGTCGAACTTGAGTCGGCTCTTCTCAGCACCAGCGAATTGGCGTTCGCAGAACTTTGTCGTGAGCGACTAGCGGCGTTCAACCAGGTTGGACTATTCGCTCCAGCTCTGCCCAATATGTATGGCCAAACGGCGGCTCCAGAGCCAAAAGATCTCAAATTTACGAATTCAGACTCAAGCAGTGGCGTTCCTGGGCTCGCTTGAAAAGGACTAGGTGCAGCCGTAGATTCCCGCCCCTTTCCGCGAGATTTCAGGGGCTCCTTGTGGAGCGACCCCGCTCAATACAGTCGGATAGAATCGTCAGAATTCGTTTCAGGAGACCGCTCAATGGGGCGCTATACCGGGCCCAAGGGTCGTGTAAATCGTCGAATCGGGATTGCGATTTTCGAGAGCGCCGGTGCTGTGAAGGCATTGGAGCGTCGCGATACCCCTCCGGGACAATACGGCAAGCGTAAGAAGCCGACTGACTACGGTCTGGGTCTCACCGAGAAGCAAAAGATTAAGTACCACTACGGAATGCGCGACGAGCAACTCCGCCACTTCTTCGAGCGTGCTCGTAGTCAAGCTGGAAACTCAGGTGCCAACCTGATGATCCTGTGTGAGCAGCGGCTCGATAACGTCGTCGCTCGTGCTGGATTCACGTTGACTCGTATGCAAGCCCGACAGGGCGTCGTGCATCGTCACTTCCAAGTGAACGGCAAGACGGTCGATCGCCCGTCTTATCAAGTCCGGCCTGGCGATGTGATCACGATCCGCAATCGACCTAATCTGCAAAAGTTCTACGCAGAGATCGCTGGTCGTCATCAAGGTTGTGATTGGATCAGTTTTGATAAGGACAGTTTGACGGCCACCGTCAAAGCCAAGCCTGCATTGGAAGATGTGCTCTTGAAGATTGATATCGGTCGCGTTGTGGCCTTCCTGGGTCGCTAAACAACAACGAAATCGTTCATCGAGTCGAACACAAAACCCCGGCCACTGGCCGGGGTTTCTGCTTTTAACGGACTCTCGCGCTGTGTGTTTCAGGGTCGAGTCAGCACAAGACTTCAGGATTTCACTGCGCGCGAGTCAGTGACCAAATTCACGATGGCCCAAACTCCGACCGGCACCGACAGCCAGATGGGCAGCAGCATCGACCAGTAGAACGGAGCCGCAGCACCACTGCCGGCAATTGCCATGCTGCCTATGGGCACGGCGACAAGCGCAATGACGATGAGTCCTTGTGTCAGCATCCGCAGCCAACCAGACCACACAAAAAACATGCTGATGCCGGCGATGAGCGCGTAACTGAAGTAGATCAGATCGAGTCCGTGACTGGCGGATGCTCCGAACCAAGAGGACTTCTCAGCGGCTTCGGCCGTTGCAAGATGTTCGGGGAACACGAATCCGGTGATGTGACTGAGCGCGGACAGACTGACCGATGCAAACAATGCCACGATCAGCAACATCAGCAGCGCATCAACCAGACCCGTACGACGAGCCATGAGGAATTGCTCTCCGGTCTCTCGATAACGCCGCTGGCAGTGTCGGCCAATGACCAGCAAGCCCAGCGCAAATGGCACCAGGGCGATCATCCAACTTTTGATCGCTGCACTGCTGGAGACGGCGAGTCCCGCCCCTCGCATGGCGACCTCATCTGCATTGATGGCGAAGGCCGTCGCACCGGCGACATAGATACTCCACACGATGGCCCAGACCACAAACAACGAACTCCAACGCAGCTTGCGATTGAGGACCAACCATTTCAGCGGTCGAAACGCTGTGGTACCCACTCGTTGCAGCAGGCCACCACTCCATGCGACCGCTTGTTGAGTGCCCGCCGCGCAATGCGTGACTTGCTGCCATGCATCGCTGTGCTGCCACGGAATCTCTTGAAACGCTGCTCGCACGTTGGCCTTACGAATCGCGTTAAAGCTCAATGCCAGAAACGGCAACTTGACCAACCACAAGAGCGAGGGAATACACGTCAGAGCGAGTCCCACGACAGTCAGTCCCACGTTTTGCATCTGTCGCAACGAGAGCCCGGTCAGAATCGTGACCACTCCCGAAAACGCCGTGAAAATGCCAGCGAGTAAGATCGAGAACCATTCCAGCCAACCGGCCGTCAGCAGTGACAACGGAATCGAGGCGAGTTCACAAACCCCCAGCGCAATCAATGCCGTCGCCGAGATACGCACTTCGTCATGCGCAACGGCTGAAGTGACGGCTGGCGGTGAGGGTGTGGCGAGTGGACTTGCGGGCTGCCGTGCTTCGCTGAGTTCAGAAGGAGCATCGAGATCGGTCATGAACTGGTCCCGCCAAGAAAGAACTGCCGAGTCCAAACACCGAGTTCACGACATGGCAGGCGTCCGAGTGGTAATACGGATCGCAGAAAACAGTCGCGCTGAATGTGAGCCGCCGGCGCTAGCCGCGGGTCTTGGTTTTCTCGCCCGACGCTAGCGCGTTCGGCTCACGTCGGAACGCAGGTATTTCCTGCGATCCGTATAAGCGGTCGCGTGGACGTTGTCAGCGGTGATCGCTCATCCGCACTCTAAGTGGCTGTCCCAAACCCCTAAATAGTGAACGGCTCACCGTAGATCGTATGGGTCCCTCAACCCGCATGATCTGCAAGTTCGGCACATTTTCACACGCGGGCGAGCGAACGGGGCAAGTTGCTCCACCCCTACAACCGATACCGTTGATACAACCGATCGCGTCTTTCGGCATGGAGTTGGTACGTCGCGCGCACTGCAGCCGGAGTTTGAACACTCCGAGCCTGTCAGGTCCGCGAACAGTCGCCGAAATCAACGTCGACGGAGTTCGTCGTGAAGATTCCGAATCAGTGCCGCAAGTCAGGGAACGACTTGCGACTCGACAAAGGTCCGACTTCGGAGTCTGGCAACAACATGGATCAAGCCACTGGCGGCACCGTCGATCATGCGATCAACGCCAGTCACCAAAGGGATTTGGGATAGGGACTATGAAACGCCGAATCGTGAGCTTCGCAGTCGCGGTCTGGGGACTTTTCTGGGCCACCAGCGACCCCACTCAAGCACAAGGCTGGGCCCCCGGTGGCGATGGAGTTGCCAGCGTTCAAGGCCCTTATTCTTCAACGGGGCCGGGAATGGGCTCCTACGGTGGTTCGGGAGTCTCGAACTGGCCAACGACCCCGTCCTATTACGACGCCCCAGCGCGCTATTGGGACGACAACATCACGCGCGATCGAGGCGGGCTCTATGAGAACTCGCCGATGGACAAGTTCATCGAAGACATGATGAAGGGTGCGTTCATCCGGCTCGAATACCTCAATTGGTCGTTTAAAGATCCCGGCGACGAATTGTTGGGGTCCGAAACCAACGCCTCGCTGACGCCCAGTGAGCTTTTCGATGTCACGCTCAATCAACAATTCGCCGGACAAGCGCGAGTCGCGACAACCACTCGCTTGAAGATGCGTAACAACAACGGCATCCGCGGATCGCTAGGCATTCCGCTGATTGGCGGCACCCTGGAGGGCAACATCTTCTCGTTCGAGACGGCTGCCGATCATGACCTGATCACGGGTTTGGGCGCACCAGCTCCTGGCAACGCGATTGGCATTCCGCAATTCATCGCGACCTCGACACTCTCTGGCGGAGTCGTGGGCACGAATCTGTTCCTGTACGACTCGTCATTCCGCCAAACTATGCGTTCGGACTTCTGGGGCACCGAGGCGAACTTCGTGCTCGATTCCTATGACCCCCGCTCAGAATTCCAGATTCGTCCGTCGTTTGGTTTCCGCTTCGCGTCGTCGGATGAAGACCACACTCAAACGGGCGTCTTCGATCAGCAGGGTCAGCTCGCCATCCCAATCGAGTCTGTCATTTCGTCGCGAGCCGACAACGATGTCTACGCTCCGCAGATTGGTACTCGCATCGAGTACATCCATCGCTGGTTCACCCTGGGAGTCGAACCCAAGGTGGGACTTGGTTGGAATAGTTACCATACCGGACTCACTGTCGAACGCTTGCGTGCGCTCAACGATGACACCGTGATCACATCGGCATCGGGCTCGCGGTTGGCGATAACCGGCGACCTGAGTGTCTATGCCCGGTTACACCTGCATCAGAATTTCTCGCTGAATGTGGGCTATCAAATCATGTTCATCGACAACATCGTCCGCCCGCACGACAGCATCTACTACAACGACAACGGCCCATCGCCTGCCTTCCAAGCAGATCTGCGGACGGCACCGACGTTTGGGTTGATGTACTGGCAAGGCATCAATATCGGTGGCGAGTTGCGGTTCTAACAGCCTCTTGAGTTTCGTGGGGCACGTTTTCAACGTGCCCGAATCCATGGGATTTCGAGCACGATCAAATCGTGCTCCACGTGTGGTTCAACAGGCTCTACCAAGCCCGCAGCACGGGTCGTCATATCGACCCCTGCTGCGGGCTCTTGTGTTGATATGGTCCGGCTCGCATTCCGAACTTTGCCAGAGATCTGCGATGGCTCGTCATGAGACTGATCGAGAGGACTTGATCCTCGAAGCAACCGCACTGTGCCCGCGTGTGGAATGGCGCGTGGTTGGCGAACCGGGCATCGTGTTTGCGGGCATAAAGCGGACTGGAGCTTGGTCGATCTACTTCGACCAAGACCCGGTCTATCAATTCGACGAACACGGCCGTTTGCGCCGCGCGTATGTCGACGGCTTCTTGTACCGCAGCGATGGCCACACGCTGGCCAGGTTGCAACGCGAGCGATCATCCTCCGAGACCATTTTGTTGCGATATGACCTGACCCCGACGGAGTTAACCGCGTTTCAAGGTCGCTTGCGGAGTCGGTTGGACGGTTTGCAACAGCGTCTCAAGGCTGGTGAATTCACGGAACTGCGCCGCATCGCCGAGGGTGATTTCCCCGACTTCGTCGCGCTGCTAGCCACGTCGATCGAGCATGCTGGCGAGATCGCTCCCGCGATTGCTCCTGCACGTCGGCGGTGAGCGTCTTGACTGGGGACGGTAGCAGGCACATTCCATGTGCCGTCCGTGGATCAGTTGACCAACCAGCGACGGCACATGGAATGTGCCTGCTACTTTGAGGGCCGAAAGGGCAAGCGCCGCCAGCAACTAGCACATCAGGAAGTGGATGAGGTCACCTTCCCCTGTCGAGCGTGCTGATTTCGTGGAAGCCGTATCGCCCTAGTCGAGCAAGTTCCGTCCTAATTGGCGTCACTCCACGAAAAAGCCCCGGCCAGCACGAAGCTCGCCGGGGCTATAAGCGGTTGATTCGAGGGAGAGTCTGTTGATTAATAATCCTCGATGCCGGTGACAGATTGACCGAAGCGTTGGCCGTTCGATGTCAACAGTCGAGCATAGACATCCGCGTTGAGACCATCCGCAATTTGCTTTGCTGAACCATCCGCAAAACCATAAATCGAGGTGCCGAGGTGATTCGAAGACGGACGCGGAGCAGCACCAGTTGGAGCATTGAAGTTGTTACCAGGCAACGAAGCCCAGACATTTCCTGTCGGAGCAGTGTTAAGACTAGTACCGTAACTTAAGAGTTTTGTTGGATCGGCTCCGAAGTCGGTACCCAGCACAAATCGCAGAGCGAACGCAGAGTTCCATATATGGTTGCCAGTCGCGTGCCACGAAGTTGCTTGCACGTTCTCTGCGTACAAGATGGTGTTGGACTGGCCGTCACCTGAAGCAATGAAATCCAAACTCGTCCCCGACTTTTGGTCAAACGTGCCGTTAGACCACGGCTGATGAAAAACGCCCGTCGATCGCGTAATTCGAATTTCCGCCGCTGAAATGGAACCATTGGCATCCCAATCGTTGGAGGCGTCATGCGGACCGTTATTGAGTCCTGCGAGATTGGGAGAGCTGACGCCAGACGCAGTGGACCACATTCCAGAGGCAACATAGCCAGCATTGGCGACGTAACTCAGACCGCCATTTACCGCGAAATTATTAGTATCAACGGGACATTGAAATGCCTTCAGCGAGATACCAGTAACCTGATCAGATGGAGCGTTATGCTCATCAATTGTTCGCTTGATTCCTGCGTTATCCAGGTCGGCAAGGATCGATACCGTCCATGGTCGTGAAATCGATGTTGGCGATACTCCGGTTGTGAGCGGATAGTTCTGCCAAAGTGTCGGCAAACGGCCGTTGGTGCGGCTTGAAAGGTTCAGCGTCGCCGTGACGATTTGCTTCATGTTGTTTTGGCACTCGACGCGGCGAGCGGCGGCGCGGGCTTGCTGCACAGCGGGCAGAATTAACGCAGCCAACGTCGCGATGATCGAAATCACCACCAACAGTTCGATCAGCGTGAACCCCTTTCGCAGGGACGACTTTGGATTCTGGATTCGCTTCATGGAAAAACTCCTGCCTGACAAGACGTGAATAACGACGCTGACCCGACCATTGATGTGATTGCGATCTCGACCGTTGAAAGCTCGGGCATCCTCAGCAACTTGTTGAATGGCGTGAGGCACGTTTTCGACGTGCCTGGATCGTTGAGTTTCAGGCACGATCAATTCGTGCTCCCCATGGTCCTCAACACGCTGTTCGGACGCTGATAGTCGCTTTCAATCGTCGAGATTTCGGCCATTCTGAAACGAAACACGGCTGTCGCCAACAACACCTTCCCCAACATTCTTCGAGAAATCGTGAAACCTCGCCGGACCTAAGGCTTCTGCCGCTCGTTCGGATCGCAGTTACTCCGACTCGATTCAACCCATTTGGACGCAATCGAGCTAGTGAATGTCGTAGGGCACGTTTTCAACGTGCCCAGATTCATTGAGTTTCGAGCACGCTCAAATCGTGCTCGACGTGCGCTTCTGCAGGCTGTTAGGCAATCGGTGCGGAACTGTTCTCGTGATTGACCTCAATGCCATTGTGCAATTCGAGGAAGCCGATCGGCAACTCATCCAGCACAGCACTCGTCGCCAGTTGTTTGACGTAAAAGCGCGAGGTGCGACCGGAGATCACAATCGAGCCCTCGGCGAGCGACACATCTAGGTCACGAATAGCCCCATTCGTGCGGCGCACAATGCACTTCCTGATCAGATCCACGAATCCGGGATCACTGTCATCGAACGCATGGCTGCTGATTGTCATAGCTCGTCCTCCTTGCATGCAGCCGGATGGACCGAGACATCATTCTCGGCGGCACGCACATCGGCTGCGCTGGGTCCATTTCTGAGAAGTCACAGTGAGTCATGACGTTGCCGACAAAAGTCGTGGAGCACGTTTTCAACGTGCTCGTTGTGCTGCGAATCAGGCCCGTTGGAAACATGCCCCACGAACAAAACTGAGTTTTGTCAGAAACGTCAGTCATCACTTCAGATCAGCAAACATACTTCCCACAAACGGCAGGCTTTCTCGTTGCTGAGCGAAAGCAAATTCAGAAAGCGGGCGGGACGATAGTCGTTGAATTGAGGACATCAAAACGAAAAGTGGACTTCCAACCTCGCTGCAGTTGCTGCGCAGCACGTCAAGGTTCAGAACTCGTGTGGTCGAATCGCTCGCTCTTCAGGACAGGAGGCTTCTATGACGCTGTCGATCTCACGCCGCGAGGCGCTGGCTGCTGCCGCACTGGTTCCGCTGACGGCGTTCGCGGCGGACGAACCCACTCGCACTCCGCAGCGCGGTTGGAGGATTGGCGTTTCGACGTACTCGTTCTGGCATTTCAAAGGCGAGCCAGTGCCGATCGAAAGCTGCCTCGAACAAGCCGCCGACATGGGCTTCGATGGTGTTGAGATCCTGCATGTCCATATGGAGCAAGCTGCAAAGGCGAAGGGCGGTGCCGTCGAACTGGGATACTTGCGACGCATCAAACAACGCGCGTTCGCGCTGGGGCTCGACTTGATGGGCTTCTCGACTCATCAAGGCTTCGTGACGCCCGACGAAGAGAAGCGCCGCGCCAACATCCGGCACACCGAGCATTGTTTAGAGCTGGCTTACGAACTCGGCATCCCCACGATCCGCGTCAACACCGGGCGCTGGGGCACCTCGAAGAACTTCGACGAGCTGATGGCCAACAAAGGCATCGAGCCGCGCTTGCCCGGCTTCACCGACGATCAAGGTTTCGAATGGGTCATCGACAGCTTTCAAAAGCTGCTGCCCAAAGCCGAGCGTTACGGAGTGGTGATGGGGCTCGAAAATCATTGGGGGCTCGGACGCGATGCAACGGGAGTGTTGCGAGTCGTCGAAGCTGTGAAGTCACCGTGGCTGAAGGTGACATTGGACACCGGCAACTTCTTAGAGAACTCCTACGAGCAAATGGCCGCGATCGCCCCGCACGCCGTGCTCGTGCAAGCCAAGACATACCCCGGCGGCGGCGAGTGGTATTCGCTCGACATCGACTATCAGAAAGTCGCTGCGATCCTGAGGAAGGCCAATTATCGCGGCTACATCTCGCTGGAGATGGAAGGCAAAGCCGATCCCGCAACCGCGATCCCACAAAGCCTCTCTGAGCTGCGCCGCGCGTTTTGAATGACACTCGTTCCCAGGAGCGTGTCCGAGTAGTCGTAGCATGGGATTCCATCCCGTGCGGTATTGGCGGTCTCGAACGACTGCGAACCACAAATCGAAAGGCACTAGATGGAATCCCATGCTACGCGGACAGCCTCCGAGACTCCGCCTGGGAACGAGAAAACGCCCTCTTCATCACGAACCACTAAGGATCAATGACAAATGACAAAGTCGCTCTCGCTCGCACTGGCAGTCGGACTCGCCGCCTCGTCGGCACTTGCGCAGGACGCGCAGACGAAGTTTGTCGATCACTCGCTGCTGATCGCGCCCGAGTATCCCTGCACTTGGCCGTCGAGTCCGTTTCCTCGGTTTCAGATCAATCATCAGCGCACGATCGGGCCGGACTCGGTCTACAATGTTGATGTGCTGTTGATCGACGGTAACACCGGCACGCAATTGGATGTGCCGCCGCATTCGGTCGCGCGACCGGATCTCAAGCGCGAGAAGTCCGGGCCGCTCGGCCTCAAGTTCACGGACAAGATTGAAGCATGGCAGTTCGGCGGCGAGGCGTGCGTTGTCGATGTCCGCGACTTGCTGGATCAAGCACCGAAGGGAGTCAGTCCGCTCGTCAAGCCGTTGCATGTTGAGCGGTTCGAGAAGCAGCATCGTCCGCTGCGTTTCGGTGACGTTGCGTTGTTTCGCAGCGATTACTCGGACAAGTACTACCGCCCGCT
>Ga0172376_10002575_pt1 | contig 21997 bp, 15 predicted proteins | sample Lak35m_FD_121114 | JGI IMG/M metagenome (GOLD analysis project Ga0172376, IMG submission 121114) | Freshwater microbial communities from Kabuno Bay, South-Kivu, Congo - kab_092012_35m | ecosystem: Environmental > Aquatic > Freshwater > Lake | place: Democratic Republic of the Congo: South-Kivu... | reverse complement strand
CACGCCACCGCCACATGTCGCGCGGGCCATCGGACTGATAGCCGTTCGTGTCCGCGTACCGAGCTGCATCGATCCAGCGAATCGCCATGCGTTCGGCATATCGCGGTGAAGCTAACAAGCGATCCACCGCGCGTTCATAAGCGGCGTCCGTTCCGAGCGATTGGCATTCGTCCGCAAACTCGCGTTGCTCCACGAGCGTTGGTGGCAACCCCGTCAGGTCAAAACTGACGCGACGTAGCAGCGTACGTGGCTCGGCATCGCGCGACGGACTGAGTTTCGACTGCTCCAATCGTGTGAGCACAAAGGCGTCAATCGCGTTGCGGACTCGGTCGGAACGAGCAACCTGCGGAATCGCCGGACGCTTGGGGGTGACGAAGGCCCAATGCTGCTGCCACTGCGCACCTTGCTCGATCCACTTCGTGATGATGCTAACTTGCTGTGGTGTGAGCGGTGGACCGGACTTGGACGGCGGCATGCGGTCGTCGTCGTTCTGCGAGGTGACTCGCTTGAGCAACTCACTGAGTCCTGGCTTTCCGGCAGCCACGATGCGAATGCCGTCATGCTCGCGCGCCAAACCTTCGGGAGTATCCAGCCGCAACTCAGCCTCGCGCCGGTCTTCATCAGGACCATGACAAGCGAAGCACGCATCCGACAAAATCGGTCGCACATCACGATTGAAGTCAACGATCGGCTCAGCCGCAGCCAACTGCGTCGCCGCTGTCAGCACCGCCCAAAAGCACACCATTCGTATCGCGTCGAGTTGCGAGTTCCTCATGCGAGTCCGCTCCAAGTCCAGTAGGGGAAGGGCTGGCAGTCTAGGCGCGGTGGTCGCAGAAGAAATCGAAGACGCGGGCCACGTCACTGGGCTTCCGTCTTGGCCCGTTCGGATTCAACGGGAATGCGAATCACTAAGCCGGCGAAGCGCGGTGTCTTGAAGTTGGACGGTGGCAAGAACGAGTTCGAGTGGCAGTTGATGCAACTTCCACCAAGCGGAATGCGGCCGGCTCGTTGATAGATGCCGTTCTCAACGAGTTCGAAGCTCTCCTTCCCCGCCGCGATTTCGCGGGCGGCTTGTTTTTCAAACTCGGTCGCGGGTTCGTGATTGATGCTCATCGCTTTGGTGTTGACCGAGATCCAATTGGCTTTGGCATGAGTCGTCCGACCAATTTCGTGGAAAACGTCTTCCATCGCCCGAGCCGGCAAGACCGAGCGATCCGCTCGAAAGTAACGGCGATGCATGACGTCCATCGTCGTCTCATAAATGTTGTGCATCAGCTTGGCTTGTTCACGAGCAGCCTCGACAGAGACTCGCGGAACGATGTCTTCGGACTTGGCGGCCGCCGATTTCGATTCGATTGCAGGCTTCGTGGACGGCACAGAGGCATCTTGGCTTTGAGCGAGATTGAGCCACAGCGCGCCGCTCGTCACGGCGATCGCACACAAACCGGCACACCATCGAGTCATCATCTCGCGTTCCTCACTGAGTTCGAGCACTCGCCGTTCTGACAAGTTTCCGATTCGCCTCGCTGCACCAGCCATGCTGGCATTTGCCGCTGATACACCGCGCGTACCGTGGATGGTGTTCCCACATCGCATGGCAATTTCGTCGCCATCTCGTGACCACATCAGCGGTCAATGCGCGGGATGCCGATCTCGGTGCCGTTGACCGCATTGAGCATGCGCGTCGTGGTCACTCGCCATTCGCCAGCTTCTTTCTGCCAAGATAACTCCCACCGAGTCGGATATTGGCCACCTTCAGAACCGATCGACACGGTTCCGTTAGCGCGGAACAAGGTGATTGCTCGCGTGCCTTGATTGGTGATCTTGGATTGCACGTCAGTCATTCGCACACTGTCCACTCGCACCATGGCGACCGCTGCCGCGATGCGGGCTTTATCGCGATCGTTCCGCTCGGAAAAAAATCGCACGCATTGAGGCTGCGCAGCTTTGGGATTCGCCTGTGATTCGCGGACGAACGTGTCAACCAGTTCGGTCAACTGTGCTTCGACTTGTTCGAGATCCGAGACGATCGCCTGCTCGACAAAAAAGATCACGATCGATGCGACCAGCAGCAGCGCGACCGCATAGAGCAGCTTTGGCTTCTGAGTCGTCCAGGCGATTACGAAGCACAAGGCCGCCAGCAACACGCACGCGATGATCGGCGACCAGGCATCTTCCGTGAACCACATTGGGAACCTCGCTTACTTTCGAACCAGCCGGAAACACGCCGCTTCTTCGCCGTTGCGAACCAACAACAAGTCACGACACACAACGGGATGATTCCAAGTCTTGCCCGTGATCGCCGGGAACTTGAGCACTTCCTCGAACCGCTCTGGAGATGCTTTCACAATCGCGACGGAGCCTTCTTCACTGAGTACGACGATCTCGTCACCGACGCGCAGAATCTGACCATAGCCGTAACGGCCATTGCGCCACTTCACTTTGCCGTCTCGCAGATCGAGGCACACCATCACGCGTTCATCGAGACCATAAGCAAATCCATCCCTCACGATCGGCGCGTTGAACTTCAGGCGGAACTGCTTCACGGTCCAGGCGGTACTGACCTTCCACTGCTCACCGTCCCGAGCCAGTTTCACCAAGGCTCCGCCCCGGTCATAACCGCTACCAATGAGAAGTGACTGATCGTCAATAACGGCTGGTTCGATCGCGTTGACCTTCGGACCGTTGCTCCATTCGAGCTTCCATAACGGCTTGCCATCCACCAGCGAGTGGCCAGCCAGACCGATGCCATCAAAGATCAGTACTTGCTGCGTCTCTAGCAACGTCGCGAACTTGGGCGCCGCGTACGAGGCTTGATCGTTTCCGCCTGACCATAGCTTTTCGCCCGTCAAACGGTGATAGGCCACGACTCCCCAACCGTCCTTGCCACCGGGGTTCACGATGACCGCATCGCCAACAATCAAGGGTGATCCCGCCATGGCCCAATCAATGTTCTTCGCGTTGGCGTCCTTGAGAATTTCGCGGCGCCAAATCGGTTTGCCGGTCAACGCGTCAAGGCAATTCAAAAGACCGGTCGCACCGAGGGAATAGAGTTTGGAGTCATGAATCGTCGGAGTCGCGCGCGGTCCGGGCCCGGCCATCGGTTCGTCGAACTTGACGGCTTCGTGATGGACCCACACTTGTTTGCCGGTCTCGGCTTCGTAGCACACGACGTCTTCGGACTCGCCACGTTGCTCTTGAGTGAATGTCAACGAACCGACAACGGAGAATGATCCCCAGCCGGCTCCCACGGGGTGCCGCCACAATTCTTGGGGTGCTGCGCTCCAGTCAAATTTGGCGGCTGGATCGGTCACCGAACCGTCGCGCTGTGGACCTCGAAAGCCTGGCCAATCGGTGTCTGAGATTTCCAAACGCGGTTCTGCTGCGGGATCGGTCGCGGTCTTCGTGTCGCCAACAGGTTTGCTGGACACGTCTGTTGCAGGCTGCGCTGAGTTACTCGCCAGGAAGGCTGAGAGCTTCTCTTGAGCCGTTGGGGTCCACCGCCAACTGAACTGCGGGATCATGTCGCCTTCGAATCCCTCGAAGCGGACGGTTCCGCGATAGACGAGGAATATCACCAGCTCCACGATCACTCGCCACTTAATGCGGTCCCAACTGCGGCCCCCACCCAGCGACCACCACAGCACGATCGCCAGGGCCAACGCCGAGATAATTGGTAGCGAGAACATCACTTGCTGGGTGCGATCGGGAGCAAACGCATTCCAAACGCCGATCTCCAGCACACTCGCCACGAGAATGATGGTTCCCAGCAACTTCAACCGAAACGGTCCCCAACGCGAACTGTCGGACAAAGCTGCCGATGTCGTAGGAGATGAGCTTTCCTGCTCGGCGTGAGACGACATGACGAATCCTTTCGAGAGAACCTCGTGGTGGGCCAAACTAGAAATAAATAGGTCCGCTCGTAAGTTGATGGAGGCTTCGGTTGATGGTTGCACTTCGGAGTGCTCTCACTTGCGGGAGCACTCCTGAAGTCCCGCGCTACTTGCGCACGACTAACGTGCCGGCGAGCATGTCATGCAAGGCCTGCTTCTTTTCGGTGAAGGCGGCCATGATGAAGCCGATCAAGCAAATCAACGATGACAGAATCTTGGCGAAGTAGCGTCCTGTCGCGCGTCCAAAACTCAAACGCTGCCCATCAATGTCAGTGACGATGAGGCCCAACGCTCGTTTGCCAATCGTTGCTTGTGCTTCTCCGCTCTCTTGAATGGCATGATAGAGCCATTGGATCACCACTTGGACGATCCAGGCGACAAATGCCAACGCTAAGACAGCCGGATTTGGCTCACCTTGGTTGCCGGGGGCAGCCATCGCCACCATCGCGCCTCCTAGTCCCAGTTGGATCACGAAGTTCACCGCACCAAGAATGAGACCGTCGATGAACGAGGCACAAAAACGTTGCCAGAATCCAGCGTATTCAGCGGCGCCTCGGCGCCTTCGCCCTCCCTTGAGCATCTCTCCACAGAACTTGCACTTCACGGCTTCGGCTTTGATGGATTCGCCGCAAGCCGGGCACTCCTTGGTTCCATCCGATGCGCCGGAACCACTGTCGTAGGCATAGGGGTTTTCGTCGCTGCCACCAGCAGCATCCGCATCCGGGATCTGAATGACCTCACTGCAACCAGGACAGCGAGACTTCATGCCGGCCTTGTCCTCTTTGGTCTTCAGGTTCTTACCACAGTTCGGGCAATCAAAGCTGATCATCGCCATGCCTTTGCTTCGGCCCCATTGGCCGCTTTGAAGATGAGAAGCGAGGGGATCACAGAACGTGGACGCTCGGATTGCTCCCTCAACAACGCAGATCGGATTGTGGGCCTCGAAGTCAGTAGTGCAACCTTGTCACTACGACGACTCCGCACAGTAAGGCGGGATTTGCAAGCGATGTCGGATTCACAGTGGCAGGCACATTCCATGTGCCGTGGCTACGCAAGTCACTGGATAGAGGGCACAAGGAATGTGCCTACTGCTCAACGCGTCGTTGTTGCCTCGGTAATACACGCGGAGCAGGGCGGTCGAGTCGCTTCTCTGATACCGGTTCGATGAACTCGCGCAGGAACGGTGGGCGGTCGTTACGACCACCGCGTTGGTAGTCCGACCATAACGCAGTCGCGACCGTGGCGGTGTCGCGCTGCAAGATCTCGATCAGATAGTGGAAGACCAACTCAGCGAGTCGCGTGAGAGCGATACCTGCCGTGCGGTGCGAGGCTTCGTAGAGCCAATCGCTGAACGCCAAGAAGGCCGCGAACGGAGAACCGTCAGACCAAAGTAACGGAGTTGTCTGCAAAAAATTGCCACTATTGGCGACGAGATCCCAGTAGCGAGCGAACCGTTTCATGCGTTGAATTTCGGCATAGCTCATCAAACGCGTCTGCAAGACTTCATAAGGAGCTGAGTGACTATAGATCATCTGCCAGTCCGCATCGTGCCGAATGATCGGCGTGCCGCGCAGCCGTTTGAGGATGCCGACTTGAATCTCTTCGGGCTGCATCGCGATCAGTCGATCGAAGCCGCGACCAAAACTGTCGAGCGACTCGCCGGGCAATCCGACAATCAAGTCCGCATGCACATGCACTCCAGTCTGGGCCTGCAGGAAGCCAAGGTTTCGTTCGACCACTGCATTGTCTTGCTTCCGACTGATGAGGTCTGCCACGTCGTCGTTGAAGGTCTGAATACCGACCTCGAATTGCAACGTACCTGCGGGGAACTTTTTGACGGTCTCTCGAAGTTGATCGGGGAAGCGATCGGGGATCATCTCGAAGTGCAAGAACAGCCCCGGTTCATAGCGTTCCAAGAAGAACTCCAGGATTGCTTGGCTGACTCGTAGGTTCAGGTTGAAAGTACGATCAACGAACTTGAACTGTCGTAGTCCACGTTCAAACAGCGATTGCATTGCTGCGAGGAATGCGTCGAGCTGTGCTTGTCTCACTGGGATCTCAAGTGCCGACAGACAGAATTCGCAGGTGAAAGGACAGCCGCGAGAGGCCTCGACATACACCACACGCTGTTTGAGATCCGTGTCTGAGTAGAGGTGATATGGCAACTGTAGTTGAGTGAACTGTGGTAGTTCAGCAGCGATGAGATAGCTGGGCTTTGATTTCGTCGAGCGGCGTAGTTCCGTCTTAAGCAATGGCAGGTACGCCGAGTCACGAGCCGTGCCGAGCAGTTCGCGACACAGCCGCGCAAAGGTTAAATCGGCCTCGCCGGAAATGGTGTAGTCAGCCAACTCGACGATGAGTTGCTCTGCGGGTTCGTAACTGACCTCGGGGCCACCGAGCACGATCGTGATCTCTGGTCGCAACCGCTTGAGGTCGGCGACGAGTCGCGTTGTTGGCTCGACATTCCAAATATAGACACCCAGTCCGACAATCTTGGGTTCTGCAGCGACAATGGCTTCGAGCACGTCGCTCACACGCTGATTGATTTCAAATTCAAGGAGCGTTGCGCGCGCCTGCAAATCGCCGAGGTTTGCCATCAAATAACGCAGCCCAAACGATGCGTGCGCGTATTTGGCGTTCAGGGTAGCGAGGACGATGTCTGGCATGCGAAGGTCATTGCAATTTGGTGAGAGATACCATTCACAGACTGGAGTCTGTAAACGCTCTCTGCAACTGGGAAGCGACGTCGGTTGCTCGTGTGGCGAATGCGGGTATGTCAGTGTGAGCCGTATGGTTGAAGCGGGCTTGGTGCTCGGCCCGTCAATGATGTCAGTCGCCAAATCGCTTTAATCGTTACGAGTGTTTTAATCGGACTCTGCGGAGACGATGACCGGAGCCGGATGATCTGTATCTGGGCTTGCTTTTCTTGTGATCGTTTCACGGAGTTGTGAAAGTCCCTCGACGCATTGTGAGTCGATTCGCAGACTCCCTGCATCGCATCGTCCCTATTGCATTCGGAGTTGAGCCCCGCATGTTGGAGCTGCTCATTACAGGCCCGGAACCGACGCAGCAGCAGCGTCGCGAGCTGATCGAAGGGGAAACCGTTCGTCTCGGTCGCGCCCCGCGCAGTGGTTGGTCCGTGCCTTGGGACTTGCTCATCTCGCGTGAGCATTGCGAGATCGAATTGCAATCCGGTCTATTGACGGTGAAACGACTCGAATCCGCTCGTAACCCTATCTATCTGGATGAAGTTGATACGCGCGAGTTCGGCATCATCCCCGGCCAAGGCTTCCGCATTGGCCAGACGTTGTTTCAGCTCGTGTCGGTGGATGTTTCGGACGGACTGTCGGGCTCGAAGATCGAAGAGCAGTCGTTCGCTCCCGAAGTGTTGCGACGTTTCAAGTTTCACAATGCCGAGCAACGTCTGGAAGTGCTGACGAAGCTGCCGGAAGCGATCTCGAAAGCCCGGACTGACAAAGACCTTTCGCAAGAAGTCATCAAGATTCTGCTCAAGGCGATGCCGCATGCGACGGCCGCGGCCGTGGTGCAGTATCCGCCGCATCCAGGACCGGATGACAAACCCATCCTCATGAATTGGGATACTCAGCAGGATGAACTTGGACGCTTCGCGCCGAGTCGCCGCCTGATGACGAGCGCGATCAATCGCAACGAAGGCGTGCTTCACGTTTGGCAAGACACTCAAGAGTCGAATCCGGCCTTCACGCTCAGTGGCAACTTGGACTGGGCGTTTTGCTTGCCGTTGAAGGGTGAGTCTTCACGCGGTTGGGCCATCTACGTCAGCGGCAAGTTCGGCGGTCCCGGTGCGAGTTCGATTACCGAGAATGACATCAAGGGTGACCTGCGTTTCACGGAATTGGTCTGCGACTTCATTAGTTCCATCCGACAAGTGAAGTCCTTGCAGCAGCAACAAGCTGGAATGGCGCAGTTCTTTTCGCCAGCGGTGATGGAGGCCGTGCGCAAGGCAAACTCGGACAAGGTTCTCGAACCCCGAGAGTCCGACATCACGGTCTTGTTCTGTGACGTGCGCGGCTTTTCAAAGAAGGCCGAGCAAGCTCAAGAGAATCTCAAACAGTTACTCGATCGAGTCAGTGACGCGCTCGGTGTCATGACGGCCGGCATCATTAAGTACGATGGTGTAATTGCGGACTTTCAGGGAGATGCCGCATTGGGGTTCTGGGGTTGGCCCAATCAACCTGAGGATGGACCACTCGCGGCCTGCAAAGCCGCGTTGCACATTCAACAAGAGTTCTTGCGCGCCATCGACAATCCCAGTTCATCGCTGGCGGGTTTCAAAGTGGGGATTGGAGTTGCTCACGGTCGTGCGATTGCCGGCAAGATTGGCACGCAAGAACAAATCAAAGTCGGCGCATTTGGCCCAGTCGTCAACATGGGCTCGCGACTGGAAGGCCTGACTAAGCAGTTGCGGACTTCGATCTTGGTCGATGAAGCCACTGGTAAATACGTTCGCCAGCACGCGAAACCCGATGAATTGCGCTGCCGCCGGATTGGTCGCTTCATTCCGGCGGGAATGAATACCGACTTAGAGATTTACGAACTTCTGCCTCCCGTTGACGTTGATGCGCGAGTGACTGACCAGCAAGTGGCCACTTACGAGCGCGCGGTTGACAGTTTCATGAAGGGGGATTGGCAGACCTCCATGGAATTGCTCAATCAATTGCCGGTTGACGACCGTGTTAAAGATTTCTTGCTGATCTACATCGCGACCAACAACTACGAACCGCCGGCGGAATGGGCGGGAGTCATTCGGATGGACAAGAAGTAATTGCCGCGTCCTATGAGTTTCGATGTCAGCCTTCTCAGACTCGAATGGTGATTGCCCGTGAAAATCACAATCCTCGAATCCACTGTCGGTCCAGGACGCACCCAACACATTTTGGCGTCTTATCTGATCAACGACAGCGTCGCGATCGACGGCGGATGCGTCGGCTTTGCGTCGCCATTAGAGATGCAGAAGAAGATTGAGCACGTCTTCCTCTCGCATTCGCATATGGATCACATCGCCTCTGTCCCAATCTTCATCGACAATGTCTATGTGCATGGTCCGGGGTGTCCTTCGATCTATGCCAACGCTGTGACGATTCAGACCTTGCAGACGGACATCTTTAACGATCGGATTTGGCCAGACATGATCCGACTCTCGGGCGAGGAGTCACCCTTCTTACGTTTGGAAGAACTACGGACCGAAACTCCGGTTGATGTACCTGGCCTACGCGTGATTCCTGTCGAGATTGATCACGTTGTGCCGACGATGGCCTTCATTATCGATGATGGGGAAACTGCGATCGCGATTGTTTCCGACACCTCGCCGACCCACCGTGTTTGGGAGGTCATCAATCAGCAACCGCGTCTGAAAGCTGTCTTCTTAGAATGTAGTTTCCCGAACAACATGGCCTGGCTCGCGGATAAGGCGAAGCACCTGTGTCCGAAGCTGTTTGGGGATGAACTGAAAAAGCTCCAGCACAACGTTCCGATCATCGCAATTCACATCAAGACGGCTTTCGAGGCCGCGATCGTCTCGGAGCTGCAAGCACTCGGACTTCCTAACCTTGAGATTGGAGTCCCCGGCCGCACTTACGAATGGCGCTAGGCGGGCGGTTGGTGATACGGATTCACTCCGTTGACAGATTCCAAATGCCGAGTGATTTCAGGGGCACAAGTGGATTGGCCTCGTCGAGCAAATCGAGCGGTTCGCCGAGCGTGAATGGCGGGGCTGCCATGTTGAGCACGCGCCACTCGCCGGTCTGAATTTCGGAGTTCGCATAGCCAGGGAATGTTGTCGCAATCAGAAACTTGATGCCGGCTCGGCGGATGTTGTCGAGTGCAAGAAATACATCCCCGGTCCGCAAATGCACCAGGACATCCCGTAAGAGAATGGCTTCGGCTTGTGGGATGTCGCCCTGCACGACATCGCAGGTTTGAAAGCGGACCTGCACACGTCTCGGTTCTTGTACCTGGTATTGCTCAAACCGCTGCCGCGCCGCATCGATGGCCTCGCTCACGATGTCGATCCCGACATAGTTCTGTAAGAGGCACGTGCTTTCCAAGACTGAAAACTGCCAATTGAAATCACCGCAGACATCGACCAGCGACCGAATCCCAAACCGGTCCAGCCACGCGGGCAAGCGCGCCACGAGTGCGCGCGTCTCGTCTGTCGTCGAACCAGTTCCTGAACGCGTCTCAGTTGCGCCCCAGATGTTGCGCGTGAAGATCTCGCGAAATGTCCAGGCTCGCTCGTGAGCGGATGTTGGCTGAAAGAGCTGAAACGCAGGTTTCATGAAGTGGCCCACCACATGGCAAACGGTTCACATCGCGCAAGTGCGAACGTTAGCTAAGCACGCTCTAAGACATAAAACGCGCTTTCGGCGCGCAAGTTGGCGGCCCAAGCACGTTCGTGAGCGTGGCCATTGATGATGGGGATTTCACGCACGATGCGGAACTGGAGCAGTTCTGCGAGATCGCGGAAGTCGTGCATCGACATAAAGTGCAAGTTCGGCGTGTTGTACCACTGATAAGGCAACGATTCGGTGACTGGGGCACGACCATGCAGCACGACTTGCTGCCGGATTTTCCAATAGCCGAAGTTGGGGACGACAACCAACGCTCGTCTTGAGACGCGCAACATCTCTGACAGCACCGTCGTGGGATGTCGAACTTGCTGCAATGTTTGGCTGAGGACAGCGCAATCAAACGCTGCGTCGGGGACGCCGATCAACCCTTTATCAAGGTCGGCGCGGACCACGGGAACGCCGTTGCCAATGGCGGCGATGATTGCATCCAGAGCAAGCTCCATTCCCTGGACTGAGCAGCCATGCTCATCGCGCAGTCGACACAACAAACGTCCGTCGCCACAGCCGAGGTCAACCACGCGACTGCCTGTCTCGATGTGGCGCATCAGCAATTCGTCAATCAAGTCTGCGGACGGATCTGGCAGCGAGAATCGCTTCTTTCCCATTCGAAAAACATCCTGTGGTCTACGAACGATGGACTCGCCCCAGCCGACTGGTAGTCCGGCCTGACCTAAGAGGAGATGCTATCGCAGCGTTCGAGACGTCGCGATCAATCGCGGGTGTCCTCTTGGTCAGACACAACTCTCATATCTGGCGTTGTTGATGGCCCTCGAGCTGCTAATTCAGAGCCTCGATTTTTGCACACGGCCCAACTAGTCTCGGCACCCCGCCTTTGGCCTTTGTCACTCCCTCCGCTGAGTGCGGCGAGGCTGATCCATTTTCCTTCCTCACAGGAGTTTGAAATGAAGCGTCTCTTTACAACGGCCACGTTGGTTGCCGCATTCATCCCTGCCGCGTCGGCTGCTGATTACGGCAAGGTTACTGGGCAAGTCGTGTTGGATGGTGCGCTCCCGACTTTAACAGTCAAGGTGAAGAAGGGTGACGCGGGAGTGAAGGACGCCTCGGTGTGCTCCAAGGATGAAGTTCCCAACGACGACCTCACCGTTAACCCAGACAGCAAGGGTATTTCTGATGTCTTCGTCTATATCAAGAAGGTTGATGCCGCGAAGGTACATCCGGATTTGAAGAAGCCGGCCGCCCCTGAACTTGTCTTTGATCAAAAGGGGTGCCGTTTCGTTCCTCATACCATGGTGGTCCGTCTGGATCAGACAGTTGTGGTGAAGTCAGATGATCCGATTCAGCACAACACACACACCTATTCGATCCGCAATCAAGGTCAGAATTTCATTGTCGGTGCCAATGATCGCGTCGGCGTCAAGATGCCGAAGTTTGCTCAAACAGAATCGCTGCCATTCCAAGTTAAGTGCGATATTCATCCCTGGATGAGCGCTTGGTGGTTGGTCTTGGAGCATCCGTATGGCACGACGACGGACAAGGACGGCAAGTTTACAATCGATAAGTTGCCTGTGGGCGAGCATGACATCGTGATTTGGCAGGAAGCGGCAGGGTACATCGAGAAGAAAATCACCGTGAAAGTCACCGCTAACGGCACGACCGACCTAAAGGTGATCAAGGCCGACGCGAAGAAGTTCAAGCTGTAGTCAATCAGCGCGCCTGACCTCAGTGAGCGTCAGTTGCCCTCGTAATGACAACGAGAAAGCACGAACGGAACCTGGGCATCTCCAGCCGACGTTCGTGCTTTTTTCGTGGAGTGATGACCACACACCGGGGGCGTTTTGGCGCGGACTCCTCATCAGCTTGAGGTCGAGGAGGTCATGCCCATGAAACTTTTTGACCGAGTGGCTGACTGGTCCTTTTACCGAGTCGGTGGGGTCGTTCGTGCTGGCCGCAGGCATTCGCGAAATGCCTTGATGAGGCGGCTTTGAAAGCGATACGGATTCCAGATGACGGCGACTATGCGCGTCGGCTTTGTACCGGCCAGGGACCGATACACTCGGCGGTCGCTGCGATCGAGTTGCTGGGCCATCGCGGGAATCATCGAGATCCCATGGGAGAGTGAAACCAGCTCCTGCACCATTACCAGTTGACTGGTTTGCTCGAAGGCAACTGGCTGAAACTATCGTTGACGGCAGAACGAGCTGATGTTGTCCGACAGGACGTGTGAGAATCGCTCTCTCCACAATGTCCGATGCCATTGCATGGGCATCGCAAGTGGCGCAGCACACATTCGTGGGTGAGCCGCTTTGCTCTTTATCCACATCACAACATTGCGAATGGACTCCGTGCCGTTCAGAACTCGGCACTACCAGCGTCCCAGATAGAGACGCTCGGTACTGTTGCCACTGCGGACTCAGGTTTGAGGATGCTCTGTGATTTGTCCTGCTCGCGAACAACTCGCTGCGTTGATGGACGGCTTGCTCGCTGAGGCCGAGGCTGCGGAACTCGGACGACATGTTGACGAGTGCGCGCACTGCCAGGATGAACTCGATCAACTCTGCTCGAGCGATGTGATTGCCGCACCATCAAATGGCGAAGACACGTTTCGCTCGGTCGATCGAGTTGCTGTGCGACGCTTGGTTGATGAGATGCGTCAGCGTTCGGAACTGGCGACGCAGGTGACGGCGTCGTGTGAGGGATCGGCATCGACAGGCAACGCGTATCTGCTGCCGATGCGCATTCGCCATTACGAATTGCAAGCCTTGATTGGAGAGGGCGCGACCGGGCATTTGTTTCGCGCGATGGATCTCGGCTTGAATCGCACAGTCGCAATCAAGGTACTGAAACCTCAATTCGTTCGTGGTAGTGACACGTGGCTGCGGTTCGTTCGTGAAGCCCGCGCAGCGGCGGGACTGCGCAGTGACCATGTTGTGACCGTCTTCGATGTCGATGAGGGGAGCGCCGAGTGTCCGCCGTTCTTGGCGATGGAGTTCATCGCGGGTGGTTCGTTGGCCCAACGCATCAAAGCGGTGCCTCAGCGATTAGGTGTCGAGTGGGTGCTGCAGGCTGCTCGTGGACTGGCAGTCGCACACGCTGCAGGCATCGTGCATCGCGATGTCAAACCCTCGAATCTGCTGTTAGACGAGGTCTCGGGACGCGTGAAGATCGCTGACTTTGGGCTCGCTCGATGGGAAGATGCGAGCGAGCAACTCACCGCCACTGGCATGCTCGCGGGAACACCGAGCTACATGAGTCCCGAGCAAATCAATGACCCCTCATCCGCCGATGCGCTATCGGACCTCTACAGTTTGGGAGTCGTGCTTTATGAAGTCCTGACTCACGAGTTGCCGTTTCGAGGTTCCACACGCCGCGTCTTAGAGCAGGTGCTGCACGATGAACCCGTCGCACCTCGATTGCTCAACGACGGTGTCTCGCGCGATATCGAAACGGTCTGCTTGAAAGCCATGTCGAAAGAGCGTGGGTTGCGGTACGGCTCACTGACGGCCTTGGCTGACGATTTGCAGCGTTGGCTCGATGGACTGGCGGTTGTTGCGCGACCGATTGGACTACTCCGTCGAACTGCGCGTTGGATTCGTCGCAACCCGTTGACGACCGGAGCGGCATTCATTGTCGGGCTGGTATTGGCTGGAGGCTTCGTTGATTGGGTTGGCTATCGGCGTCATCGGGACTCCGTCTCCAATCCCAGCCATTCGGTTTCGATGGTCGAACCGGCGGTCGCCAGCCTCAAGCAGCCATCATCGGGAGTTGAACGCGAGCGAGTCTTGCGGTTGCTCGTTGAACTCTCTGAGCACCCAGCTGAATCTTCCGACCAATACCGGTCGCACGCGAGAATTTTGAATGCAGGACTTGATGCGTTGACCGACTGGATCGGTCCTGATGATCAACTCCCAGAAACGATGAGTACCGCTGCGGCGTGTTGCCGAGTTGGACAAGCGGCCTTGGAGATTGGTCGTACTCGCGTGGCCTTGAAGTGTCTGCAACGAGCCGAGCCTCTTGCTCGTGCGATCGTCACGCGCGACTTAAGCCGCGATGAGCAGCGCACGTGGCTGATGTGCCTCATTCATCGTGGTGACGCCGAGGACGAGCTATTGCAACGAACGACTGCCGAGAGACTTCGTCGCCAAGCGGTTGAACTGAGTGCGCGATTGCTGGCTCAAGCACTCGATTCCACTGCGACCAAGCAACCACTGGTGACCACATACGATGGTGATGATGTGGGTGTTCAACGATTGCTGGTGGCCGCACGAGACTGGTCGGCTGCTATTGAGAGAGCTCGGAATATCAACTCCACAGACTGGGCCGATGACTGGGTGAAACCTGCCGAGGCTGCGATCACAAAGCTGACGGCAGTGGCTGAACAGCATCCCCGTGACGTGGCTATTCAATCGACCTTGGCCGTGCTCGAATCGCATTACGCATGGAATTGTTCTGAGACAGAACGTGACGCTGCGCGCCGTCTGATGAAGAAGTCGTTGCTGCGATTCGAACAGGTGATGCGCACCGACTCGGTGACTGAGCGGCTGTGGCTGGATGTCGCTAGGGCAATCGAGTTGGCAGCACGACCTCGCCTCTTTTTTGAACACCGCGACGAGAGTGACGCTCAGCGGCTCACATCCCCATCTGACAATCGGACACCAACCGCGCGACCTTCGAGTCTGACTGATGACACTGAGTCACTTCGTTGGCTGACGGAAGTTCGGGCTCGGCTTGAAGCGTCCGTGCGTTTGAATCCGACAAACGTTCTTCTGCGGCGAGAATTGGCCTGCATGCTCGCCAGAGACGGTAGGTACGCCGCCGCAACACCAGGGCGTTCTTCGGAAGCCGCGTTGCTTCACAAGCTGGCCGCTGATGAGTTTGAGGCCTGTGGTATTGAATGCTGGAGTAGCCTCTTCCAGGCGATTGACTGCGAGAATCAGCGTGTATTGATCGAGTTGTCGCGGAGATCTGTCGCGGAGCAGCAGCAGGCGTTGGATCGGGCGATGAGGCTCTTCAACGCCCTCGAACGTGACGTGCAACAACACCCCGATTTGCAGCCACCTGCTGCAGAACGAATCGAGGAATTGCGGTCGCGCTGCGGCAATGTGCAACGACTAGTGAGTCGCGGAATCGATCGCTGACGTTCTTCTAAGTCGATCTCCTGCTTGTTCATTCTCATTTAAATCGTCTGATATTCGTCGGTTTCACGGTCCAGCCGTCGTTTTTTTGAGGACCACGGCCGCTTGGCCCCGCAGTTGCGTTCTTAAAGACGGCGATAAGTGGACGGCGATGGATCGCGGGTCTCAATCGCCATTCCAAACACTGGATGGTAGCGGGCCAATTGCCATGAAATGCCGAGACGGACGGCGGCAGACGAGGGTTGGCCCGCTTTCATCTGCAGGGCCTCTCAATCATGTTGTTCAAGTTCACTCCGCTCCTGCATCGGTCGACGCGTCGACCGATGGCCGCTCGTCACGCCGATCATGCGGCAGAAATATTCGAGTCACGCTCGGTTCTCTCGGCTTCAGCCATGGGCACATTGACCGCAGGCTTTGCCGATTGCTCGGATGCGGAGTCGGAAGGCCAATTGGACGATGAATCTGCGGACCTTAGCGACGCGGATTTCAGTGCTGTTGACGTCGCGATTGCCGACTTAGAGTTGGCGACTGATGGCAGCGAAGCGTGGTGTTTTGCTGAGTCAGACTGCATCGAGCCGGATTTCACGACCAACGACGGCGTGCTCGCGGATGTGCTCGAATACTCAATCACGACCGAGGACGACGTTGAATTGTACTCTGCTGAGATCGTGGCAATTGATGGCGACATCGATGAGATCGCGACCGACGACTTCGTGTTCGAACTCGATGACTATCTGATGCAGCGATTTAGCGGCGGCGAGGACTTTGCCCTCACTGATGACATCGTCGAGTTCTATGTCGTCAATGTCGCGAACCTCTCGGACATGAATAGCGACGCGGTAGTGGACGCGGCGGATTATCTCGCTGCCGCCGCTGAGTTCGGTCTCACGGGCTACGACAGTGCTTATGACTTCCTGATCGTTCGCCATGGCAGTGACTTTGACATCGTCGATATCCCGTATGCACTGGAAAATGAGGGATTGGGAATCGGCAGTGAACTCGCTGATCTCTACGACGCCGGTTCGATAACGGATGGAGTAAGCGACGATTCGCTTGGTGGCGGATCATTCGCCGACTCTGTGTCTGGTCTCAGCGGCATCGATTTCTCATCGGACAACGACGCGACCCTCGCTGATTCACTCACCGGTGTAACAAGCAGCGACGTTTTAGAGACCGTGTTGACCGTTGATGCGGAAACGCGAGGTCTGCTGATTGAGCCTGTTCTTGATTCCTCACGAACATCTTTCAGCGAGCAGTTTGCCGAAGCCTTCAGCGATGCCGATCGCTTGAGCAATCTGTTCAACATGCGGATGTCGTCAATTGAGTCCGCAAACATGTTGCAACTGGCGTCAGCGAGTGACCCGCATCAATCACCGGAGATGGCTGCTTTGATCGCCTCGTTCGTGCGCGAGCAACAGGGGCAATCCACGTCTCGAACCCCATTTGAAATCGGGAGCCCAGTTCGCTCAGAAACTGGGGAAGCCGCCCCTGTTGGCTGGCTGACAAGCACGACCGTGAGCCTGCCTCAGCATGTCGTCTTCAGTTTGGCGGACGCCTACTCGGCTTCTTTGCTAGCGAGTAGCCCTGATCCACTGGCGTTCGGTGATGAGATGGAGACCTCGAAGGTGTCCACGTTGCGTGAGGCTGACGTTGCTTTCAGTCACGGCGCCAGCAAGGTGTTCTTGCGATTAGATGGCAACTCATCAAATGCAGACGGCAGCGATGGCGAGAGTTTGTCGTACTCACAGATGGCTTCAGCGACCGGAGTGCTGTTGATTGCCAGTTCCGGCTGTGTGCAATTGAGTCGCCGCAATGGTTGGTGGTTGATGTGGCGTGCTTTCCGCCGCAGCGTCCTGTCGACGCTGCGATTGGTCTAAAGTGTTAAATTCAACTTCACTCCAGACCGTCGCTTAGCTTCTTGCGAGCAATCGCTGTGCATTATCCGATGCGATGGCCGTCAACCGAGGTATCGGCAATTCAGACTCGTCGAGTTTCAGTCGAGCGGATTGCCAAATGAATAGAGGCGCGTGCGAGCCGAACAGGATGCGGTCGATCGGTACTTGCTGCGCGAACCGCTCGACTCCTGCGACGGATTCCAGCATCGCGATGTCGAAGCTCACATTCCCTGAGTTCACAAGCAGCGCCGCTTTCAGTGGCGGCAACGCACGAAACGTATTGATGAGCTGTAGTCGCAGTCCTGGCGTCGCGCGGATGAGTTTGTCGAGCGACGTTGCATCGACATGTGGAACGCGGAAGACCGGATGCTGTTGGCGTTCGTCTTCAAGGCTCAAACACAATTGCACGAGCAGTTGACGCTCGGTCGCGAGTGTGAGCAGTTTGGCCACTTCAGGTCGATCTAACGTATAGCCGTGATAGTTTGGATGCAGTCGAATACCTGCCATCCGAAAGATCTCATGACAACGTCGCAGATCGTCTTCCCAATCGGGCAGGGCTGGATTCACCGAGCCAAACGGAAGGAGCAACTCTTTGCCGTGATCATTGCATTCCCGAGCCAGTCGCTCGTTTGCCCCACTGATGTCTCGATGAAAGACACCCTCAAATGAGCCGGCCCAAGCTTGCGTCACTCGGTGTTGCTTCAACATCCCGACCAGATCCGCCGTGTCATCGAAAGGCACTCGGCGGAACGGCCAATGGAAAAGCGTGAGATTCGTATCAATGAAGTTGAGCATGCTGGACCGCCCGCGAACGCTCATGAGTGGTTCGAGTCTCATTCAGCGGGATGTTATGCCGCTAGTTGCTGCGGACTCTGACGGCAGAACGCTCAATTCGCACCCGTCTCCAACGGTAGCCGAGAGCGAGTGCGACGTACTTCATGTCATCATCTATAGAGGAGTCACGGTCTCTGAGGAGATTCGATCACGGAGTCCATCCAATGTTGAACCTTCGAGTCGAGCGAAGATCCAGTCAGCGTTGCCGGCTCCCCAGATGTTATCGATCGCTGCGTCATCCAAGACCGAGTTGGTTGGTTGCAAGATGAGTGTCCCGGCGCCGACTCGCGACAGATTCGCCACCCGCGTGGCATAAGTTGTCGCGCTTGACCATTCACGTAGCACGTTCCGCAGCGCGGGAGTCTGATGCGTTGTCGTACCGCCGATCAGAATGTCTTCGCCCGAGCCGCCGTTGATCGAGTCGCGGCCGGTTCCGCCGATCAGAATATCACGACCGCCGGCACCGTTGATCGAATCATCGCCGGCACCGCCTAAGAGAATGTCGTTGCCGCCCGCGCCGATGATCGTGTCGTTTCCGTTACCCCCGTCGATCTCCGCCGGCAACGTGATGCGGCTATCGAGCTGAATCGAATCGTTCCCGGCAAAGCCATTGATGAGGATGCGGCCCGTCGGACTGAAGGCTCCGGCAATGCGGCCGTTGACCTTCACTTGCAGCCGACCGGCAGTCGCCGTCGTCAGCACTTGAATGACGTCACTGCTCCCCGTGCCGAGAACCAGCAGCGCGGTGCGAGTGGCGTCAACCGGATCAGTGATGAGCCCCGTGCTGATGGCTCGCACCGAGTGCTGAGCAGCAACGCTCGTCGCGTCGTCTTTGTCGGTCGCTGTCAGGATGACGTTGTAAGTGCCATTCACGTCGAAGGACCGACTGACCGTCATGCCGCTGAGGCCAACAACGGTTTGATCGACAGTGCCGTCGCCATTCCAGTCGATGTCGAACGTGAATCCCGCTGCGCGATCAGCAGCGCTCGGATCGTTCGCAGTCAGCGTGAATTGAGCTGCTTGCCCGCGCATCACTTCGGTCGGGCCGCTGATGCTGGCACTCGGAGCGACGTTGCTCACCGTGATCGCGACGGTCGTTTCATCGGACAACGCCGGGCTGCCGTTGTCGGTTGCAATAATCGTTACAAGAAAGACGTCGTCGCCTTCAGCTTCGCTCGGCGTCCAACTGACGGCTCCGGTTTGAGCGTTGATCGTCATGCCTTCCGGGGCGTCTTCACCGAGCGAGTACGTCAGCGTCTGACCGGCGTCGGCATCGGTTGCTGAGACGATGAAGTTCAACGTCGAGCCTTCATTCACGGTCTGATCGGCGACGACTTCAAAAACCGGAGCCGAGTTCAAACTCACATTGTTGACCGTCACCGTGATCGACTCGCGGTCGGTCAGCGAACCGTCGCTCACAACAACATCGAACGTGAAGCTGTTGCCGCCTTGAGCGTCGCTCGGCGTCCAACTGAAGGCACCAGACGGTGTAATAATCGCTCCAGTGGGGGCTCCGACGAGGCTGAAAGTCAGCGTTTGAGCCGGAAGATCAGCGTCCGTCGCGCTGGCCGAAAATGTCAGCGTCACCAATTCATCAACCGAGAGATCGCCGATCGCGTTCAACACCGGAGCTTGATTCTCAGGCGGCGGAGTTACCGTGTCCTGCAAACCAAACAGCAAGCCGGTTTCGTCTTCGTCGACATCGACTGTCAGATTGATTGCACCGCTCGTCGGCACCGTGAAGCTGAAGTTCGTCGGAGCGATCGCTCGCACGACGTAGCTGCCGGGAGCAACGTCGCTAAACGTGAAGCTGCCGGTCGCTGTCGTCACGGCGGTCGGCTCGTTCACATCGAGAGCACCGCTGCTGTTGAGATCGAGATAAACCGTCACTCCGCCGAGTCCCGGTTCGTCCGCCGTTGCTGCGGGGGAATTATTACTACCGGTCGAGGTGCCGAGTCCGCTGCCCGCGTTTTGCAACGAGAGACCGTTCGTCGCGACGAAGGCGTCGAGTTCCGCTCGCTGCGTCGGAGTGAGTGCATTCAGCAAGAGGTTCGTGACTAACAGCTCGAAGTCACCCGCGTTGACGGTGTTGTCGCCGTTGAAATCGCCTTGCTCCCACCAACGCGCTGACTGGCCGAAGTTGTCGCGCAGGATGCCGAAGTCATTGAAGTCGACCGAGTGACTCAGCGTCGCATCGCCTGCCGGAAGGAGGTAACGCATCACGGCATCCCACTTCTCCGAACCCGGCGTGCGGATGCTGTTGAGCAACCCGAACGACGTGCCCGTGAAGTTGTAATGCACGAAGAGATCGCCCCCGTTCTCGTTCCAGTTCTGCATGTACTCGGTGTAGATGTCGGCCATGCGCGGGTCGTACTGCGCGTCGTAAAGCATCTGTGCCGACGCGACGTCTCCTTGATTGACGTGCTGACCGCCTTCGTAGGCGTAGTGCTTCAGTCCGTAGAAATCGGCGATGCGTTCGTTCTGTCGCATCATCCACTCGTTGAACTCCAGATTGCCGAGCTGCTGGAAGAGCGAATCCAACGTCGCATGCGATCCAAAACTGCCGAAGTACGGTGCGGTCGAGACTGCGTCGATCACGTCGCTCGGATTCATGCCGTTGTCGACGAAGTACTGTAATCCTCGTTCCAGATGCACGTCCCAAGCGGCTTGACCGGCGAGCACGATCTCCAACTGATCGCGGTCAGCTCCAAACTCCTCGCGGAAGATGCGGCTGATGTCGGCAGTACGCGGAGCGACGCGGTTATAGAAGTCACCATTCACCGCGTGCGACTGCGGGAACTGCCAGTTCCAAAGCTCGTTCGACATCTCGACATAGAGCTTCAAATCAGAGTCGAGCCGATCGTGCCACAACCGGGCGAGCTGCCGGATGTAGTTGTCGTCCGCCGCATGCGGCACGCAGATCCAAACGTCTTTGCCGGACTCGTTCGCGAGGTCGACAACGAACTCCCAAGCAACGCCGCCGGACGGAGCACCCCACTCGGTTTGAATCGTGTGCGACGGCAAGTGCCGCAAGTTCCAATCGGTCGCGGTGCTCGTGTTCGTCTCGGTGAACTGCATCGTGCGGAGCGTGCTGAAGGGTTGCAGCCGATGCAGGAACTCGGAGCGATAAGTCTGAGTAGTGTTGAACTCATAACCCGGAGCCATCAACTGGATGTTGCGAACGGGATCAGTCGCCGTCACTCCGCGCCAGGCGAGAAACACTGTCGGAGCATCGAAGTTTGGAGCCGGAGCTTCGGTGTCTCCGGCGAAGACTTGAATGTCAGCCGTCGTCACGCCGTTCGAAGTCTGCAACGTGCCCGGCACAAGCAACGCACTCCCGCCGACACTGAATGTCGCCGTGCCTTCGAACCTCAGCCGATAGATCCCCGAGCCGTAACCTCGCGTGATGAACAACGTACCGAAGTCTTCCGTCGGTACTCCTTGAGCAGTGCGGTTCGGGAACTCGGGATGTACCCAAGGTTGATCGGGAGTGCCCCAAACTCGGAACGTCCGTGAGACATCGGTGAAGGCGCCGTCGAAGCTCCAGTCGACGTTCCACAAGAGATTGACTCCCTGATCAATCGGAGTCGGAGCCTGCGGTCGATCGGCGGCTGTACCAATTCCTACAAGAGCGATCTCATCGACGAAGAACGTGCGAGCCTCGGGACCATTGGGGAACAAGGTGATGCCGCGAATCGCCGCCGGATTCCCGACCGACGCAAACGGCACGCGGATCTCAGCCCATTCATTCGCGGGGATGCTGATCTCCGGCCCGCCGATGAACGTGTAGCCGACCGATTGAAAACCGAGGCGAGCCGTCTGAGCGGTCCCGCCGCCATGCACTCGCAGACTGAGGTAGTCGTAGCCCTCGAGTGTTCGCGGAAAGACGCCGT
>Ga0172376_10002574_pt1 | contig 21999 bp, 36 predicted proteins | sample Lak35m_FD_121114 | JGI IMG/M metagenome (GOLD analysis project Ga0172376, IMG submission 121114) | Freshwater microbial communities from Kabuno Bay, South-Kivu, Congo - kab_092012_35m | ecosystem: Environmental > Aquatic > Freshwater > Lake | place: Democratic Republic of the Congo: South-Kivu... | reverse complement strand
GCTTGCCCCCCGAGCTCGTCGTCATGCAGGCGCTGATGATGGACGCCGCCCGCTGGCACGCCCAGCTCCAGGTCTCGTTCGACCGCATTCTGGCGAGGGAGCTCGCGGGGATGGCGTCGTCCTGATGGCGGGCTACGTCGACGAACCGTTCGACAAGAACGACCCGTGGCGCCAGGACCGCCTCTACAGGAAGGTGACCCGGGACCTCCGCTCCCAGTACGAGGACCAGGGCAACCTCGCCGTCCAGACGATCGTCCTGCTGACGAGCGTGGAGCAGCTCATGGAGAAGACGAACGCCCTGCTGGAGCAGTTGAACGCGACGATGAGCGACCTGCTGGGCAAGGGCAACCGAACCGCCGAGCCCGATACGGACGGGGGCGGGGCGGAGCAGGCTTGATCGCGACGGGGTGCGCAGGCGCGGACGCGGTGGCGGGCGACCGCAGGCTGCTTGTCGCGTCGCTGTTCATCCTGTCGAGGCGGGCGGAGGTGCCGACCTTTGCATACCAGTTGTGCGCCATGGACGCGGGGTTCGGGAGCGTGAGCGAGGCGAGGGACGCCCTTGACCGCCTGACGACGGCGGGCGTTCTCGTCAAGAGCCCGGCGAGCTTCTCGGCGATGAGGAGGTTGCCGATGTCCGCCCGTGGCGACTCGTACTGCTACCGCATCTCGAGCGAGGGCGTGCGGATACTGCGCACGGCCTACAGGGCGTTTCCTCGCTAGGCGAGGTTAGAAGCCGAGCAGGCGCCTGAGGAAGTTCTTCTTCTTCTTCGGCGTCAAGACCGGTGCCGGTGGCGGCGTGCTCGGAATGGAGACGGGCTTCGGTGCTTCCACCTTGGGCGTCGCCTTCGGAGCCGCGCTAACGGCTGGCTTCTTTGCGCTGGTTGATTTCTTGGTTGTTTTCTTTTTCTGTGCCATGGCGAACACGCTAGTCAACCCGGGGTCGCCGTAGGGGAACCCCTTCCCCGTGGGCACCCGTGGCTTATTTACCATTGGGGCATGGACGTCTTTTACGAGGGTCGGATGATGAAGCTGGCGCTCGTGCTCGGTGCCGCCGTCGAGACCAAGAGCAAGGGCGTCAAGGAGTTCGGCATAGGCGAGGACATGAACCAGGTGCTCTACGGCTGGCGCTCCGACCGGCTGGCCGCGGTGACGAGAATGACCGACGCCATGGCGCGGATGCCGCCCGACGTCAGGTTCCTCGCCGTCTCCGAGGCCGCGGCCATACTCCGGCAGGGCTGGGGCGCCGACGAGATAACGATGGTCGCCGAGGGGTACGTCTCCGACGAGCCGCTCGAGACGAAGGGGAGGGACTTCGCGAACGAGTTCGCCAGGGGCAACGCCCACATCAAGGAGGCGATCACCGTGACCCATGTCGTCGGGGAGGAGGTCTCGTTCGTCACGAAGCCCTACAGCTACGCCGTGCCGAAGGCGCTCGTGTGGGACGAGGAGAACTTCGTCCCAGGCCGCCAGCGCGTGGTCGGGCACGAGGGGATGTATCCCCTGCTCTTCGCCAAAGCTCTCGCACTCCCCGTGGGGTGGGATGCGCCCAGGGACGGTATGGGCGTTCTGTTCTACGACGCCCTGACGATAGCGATGGTGGAGCGCGGGTTCGAGACCAAGAGTTTCGTGGGGGGCTCGGACGGCGACTGATCGCAGGGGCGAGCCCGTGGCGCCCGTGGTGCGCCCCTAGTCCCACTCGGCTCGGTCGCCGACGATCGTGCCGATGTATTCCGACAGCGCCCTCTCGGCGAGCGACAGCGCACCCCGAAGGGCGAGCCACGACAGCAAGCCGACGCCGAAGTAGGTGAGCCACGACAGCGAGCCGACCACGGACATCACGGCGCCGACGACGACCCACAGCGAGTGGGCGACGAACATCACGCCCGTGGCACCCGTGAGGGTCAGCGACCTCGCTCGTGCCCTCATCGGCAGTCCTGCCTCGGCTCGGGCGACGGCGCACCGACCAAGACCAAGCGACAGCCCTCACGCTCGGGCATAGCCACCAACTCGCCCACCGACAGCGAGCCGAAGGCACGGTATGCCTCGTCGGTCGCAAGCCGTATGTCGCCGTCGCACCTCGCCTCGGCGATCGCCCAGAGCGTGTCGCCCTCCTCGGCGACGACGGGCGTGGCGTCGCACACGAACGACGGGCTCGCACCGAGCAGGTCGTGCGCCCCCCACGCCACGACGGCGAGTGCGCCCACGACGAGCGCACGGCGCAACGACACGCCGAACGGCACGACCGTCGTGCGATACCTCCCTGACGCTGATGACTGCCTCATATCTGTCTCCCCTTCTCGGGGCGTTCGCCCCACACCCTCACGATAGGGCGTTCGCCGTCGGAAGTCAAGCACCCTCGCCCGTGCCACCCGTGGCTCGGTCGGGCTAGGGGCGTTCGTGTCTCAGGCTCGTCGCAGGCGACCACAGGGGGGCGACCACAGGGGGGCGACCACAAGGGGGGGGGCGTAAAAGCGTCGGGCGACGGGCACGGGGGGCGCACCACGCACCGACCAGACGACGCACGGCGAGCGCACACCCCAGGCAGGGCGAGCGAGCCGACACGACGGGCGAGGGTGGGCGACACGGGCGACCCCGTGCCACCCGTGAGCCCTCGGCACGGCACGGCAGGCGCAGGCGCACCGTTCGGGGGGGGGTGCGAGGGTGCTTGACTTGTCTCACAAATGTCGCTAGTGTTGCGTTCGTGGGGAGAACCCCACCAGAGAAGGGAGAAGGGGGTGAAGATGAACACGAACCGACCGATAACCGTGATGAAGGGAACGCCTCGCACGGTGATAACCAACGGCGACACCGTTGAGATATGGATAAGCAGTCCGACGGGGGACAGTAGCGACACTCACATAGTCGTTATCCCCTGCCAGACCGAGGCGCAGGCGAAGTTGATAGCAACGACTTGGCTGAGCGTCTGGGAACTTGACGGGCGACACCTGATGACCGTCTAGCACGGCACGACGAGCCTCGCTACCGAGCGCACCTAGCGCAGAGTGGCGAGGCTCAGTCGTATCCGACGACGAACACGACGGGCGCACCCGTGTCGCCCGTGAGGGTCGCAGGGCGACGAGAGGCACGGCACGACGGCAGACGGCGACGCACGACCAACAAGACGGGCGCACACGCACGACACGGCAGGGCGACGCAGAGAGGCGCACACGCAGGGAGAGCGAGCGCACCGACACGGCGACGCACGACACGACGGGCGCACGGCGCACCGACGGGCGAGACACACGAGCGCACCGACGGGCGAGACACACGAGCGCACCGACGGCGCACCGACACGGCGAGCGCACCGACGGCGCACCGACACGGCGAGCGCACCGACACGGCGAGCGCACCAACACGGCGGGCGAACGGACACGGCGAGCGAACGGACACACGCACGACGCACCGACGCAACGACGGACACACGGCGACCCCGTGCCACCCGTGAGGCTCACGCACGGCGCACGACGGGCGACACCGACCGACGCACGACGACGCACACGCACACGGCGAACCGACACACGGCACACACACGAACGGCACGAACGGCACGAACGGCGACGCACCGACGAACGGCGACGCACCGACGAACGGCGACGCACCGACGAACGGCGAGCGCAGGGCGTGGCGACACGACGGCGAGCGCACTCACGGCGACGCACGACGCACGGCAGGCGCACCGACACGGCGACGCACGACGACACACGCAGGCGCACGGCGATACGACACGCACCGACACGGCGACGCACACGCACGACGGGCGACGCACACGCACGACGGGCGACCCCGTGCCACCCGTGAGGCTCACGCACGGCGCACGACGACCGACGAGCGCACGGCGCACGACGAGCGCACGGCACGACGCACGGCGAGCGCAGGGCGCACGACGAGCGCACGGCACGACGCACGACGGCGCACTACGCACGACGGCGCACGACGAACGCACTCACGGCGACACGCTCACGCACCGACACGCTCACGGCGACACGCTCACGGCAACGGATACGGCAACGCACCGACACGCACGACGGGCGAACGGCACGACGGGCGAACGGCACGACGGGCGACACGCACGACGGCGCACCGTGAACCCCACGCACGACGGGCGACACGCACGACGACGAGACACGCACGGCGCACGAACCGACACGGCGAGAGGCACGGCGACACGGCAACGGCGACGCACGGCACGACGCACGGCGAGCCGATACACGCACGACACACGCACGGCAACGGCGCACCGACGCAGGGCGCACCGACGAGCGCACGGCGACGCACTGACGAGCGCACGGCGACGCACCGACACCGACACGCACCGACACCGACACGCACCGACACACGCACGGCGCACCCACGCATACGCACCACGCACGGCGCACCCACGCACCGACGCATACGCACGGCGCACGGCGACGCAGGGCGATACGCACCGACGCACCCACACGCTCACCGACACGCACGGCACACGCACGGCGCACCGACACGCCTACGCACGGCAGGCGCACCCATAGGCGACCCGTGATGCTCACACGCCGACGCTCACGCCGACGCTCACCGACACACGGCGACGGCGAACGACACACGGCGACACGCAGGGCGACGCTCACCGACGCACGGCGAACGACGCACGGCGAACGACGCACGGCGAACGGCGACGGCGAACGACGACGGCGAACGACGCACGGCGACACGCTCACCGACACGCACCGACGCACGGCGAGACACGGCAACGCACGGCGACACACTCACAGGGCGACACACGGCGACACGCTCACCGATACGCACGGCACACGCACACGGCGACGAGCGCACACGGCGACGAGCGCACCCATAGGCGACGCTCACGCACAGGGCGAGCGCACACGGCGAGACACAGGGCGAGCGCACACGGCGAGACACAGGGCGAGCGCACACGGCGAGACACAGGGCGAGACACGCACACGGCGAGACACAGGGCGAGACACGCACACGGCGAGACACGGGGCGAGACACGCACACGGCGAGACACGCACACGGCAACGCACGGCGAGACACGGCGACACGCAGGGCGACACGCACACGGCAACGCAGGGCGACACGCACACGGCGACGCTCACGGCGACGCTCACGGCAACGCACGGCGACGCACGGCGAGACACGCACGGCGCACGGCGACGCTCACCGACGCACGGCGTATCGTGGCGCACACGCACCACTAGCGCACTCGCTCAACGGCGAGCGATATCGTCAGCCCACTCAACGCAGGCGACGACGACGACGCACCACACGCCGACGGCGAGAGACGCACGGCGCACGGCGAGACACGGCGACACACGCACACGGCGCACGGCGAGAGACGCAACGCCTACGCAACGGCGAACGGCGAGAGACGCACGGCGAGAGACGCACACGGCGAGAGACGCACGGCGAGAGACGCACACGGCGAGAGACGCACACGGCGACACACGCACACGGCGAGAGACGCAACGCCTACGCAACGGCGAACGGCGAGCGCAACGCACGACGCACCTTGCTCACCACTTGCGCCACGAGCGACCCCAGCGTGGCGAGGTGCTACGCAGGTAGCGAGCGACACGCAACGCACCGACACGCTCACACAGTTCGGGCAGAACGAGGTGAACCGTCAAGTCAATAACACGAACGAAACGGCACGGCGAACCGAAACGGAAACGGGAAACGGGCAGACGCTCAGCGAGGCGAGCGAGGCGAAGGGTCTCACGAAGGTTGAGGCTCTCGGTGGGTGGGACAACTTTAAAACAAAACACACTAGCGACATAACTAGGACACGCCAAGTATCGTTTCGGGCGCACCACAGAGGGGCGAACGAGTGTTCGGCAAGCACAGCGCACGGCAGGCGCAGGCACAGGCGCACCACACGGCAGGCGCACGGCAGGCGCAGGCGCACGGCAGGCATAGGCGCAGGCGCACGGCAGGCATAGGCGCACCACACGGCGACACGGTAGGCGCACCGACACGGCGCACCGACACGACAGGGCGCACGACAGGGCGACAGCACGACACGGCACGACAGGGCGCACGACACGACACACGACACGACAGGCGACAGCACCACACGACACGACAGCACGACAGGGCGACACACGACAGCACCACACGACAGGGCGCACGACACGACACACGGCACGACAGGCGACAGCACGACACGACAGGCGACAGCACGACAGGGCGACACGACACACGACAGGCGACAGGCAGGGCGACACACAGACACGACAGCACGACACGCAGGCACGACAGCACCACACGACACGACAGCACGACACACACGCAGGGCAGGGCAGGCAGGCAGGCAGGGCGACACACAGGCAGGGCAGGCAGGCAGGGCGACACACAGGCAGGGCAGGCAGGGCAGGGCGACACGCACAGCACACGCCACACACGCCACACGCAGGCAGGGGGCAGGGGGCAGGCACGCACGGCACAGCACACACGGCACACAGACACAGACAGACACACGCAACGCAGACACGCAACGCACACACACAGCACACACGCAGGCACACACACAGCACACACGCAGGCACACGCAACGCAGACGGCACACACGCAACGCAGACACGCAACGCACACACGCAACGCAGACACACAGGCACACGCAACGCACACGACACGCTCACGGCGACACGCACGACACGCACGACACGCAGGCGACACGCAGGCGACACGACACGACACGCAGGCGACACACACGACACACACACACGACACACACACGACACGCAGGCGACACGACACGCAGGCGACACACGACACGCACGACACGCAGGCGACACAGGGGGGTGCGCCAAACTTTTCGCCCGACCCCTCTCGGGGTGCGCAGGCCCGTGGCGGTGCGCGCGGCCCGGGTCGGTTCTGATTTATCCGACGGCCGGCTAGGATCTGTCGGGAGCCGGGGTGGCGGAATCGGCAGACGCACCAGCCTTAGGAGCTGGCGCCCGCGAGGGCGTGAGGGTTCGAGTCCCTCCCTTGGCACTCCCGGCCTTTGGGCTGTAGGATCGTCGGCGATGGACGGACTGCGGGATTCGGGGGCTGGGTCGCAGCTCGTCTTCCGCGCGGTTCCCGGTTCGCCCGCGGTGGCGGAGCTGTTCGTCGGGCTCTCGCTGGACCCGGAGTCGGGCGAGTCGATCGTCCTGACGGCGACGGGGACCGGGTTGAGGACCGAGTTCTACGGAGCCGACGGGCAGGTGTTCGCCGAGACGTTCAGCTCGTACGACCGGCTGGTGCTCGACGCCCTCGGTAATACCTAGGGGTCGTCGCCCTCGGTTCGGATCTATCCGAGGACGCCCGCGAAAAAAAAAAAAAACGCTTTGGGGGTTCCGGCGGGGACCCGGCTTACTCAGCCTTTCCGGGGTCGCCCGGATCTACCCGAGTGGCGGTGGAGGCGTCCGTCGCACGCTCCACCAAGGAATGTGGAAAGGCGCCGCGCCGTCCGTGAAATTTGGTCGTGCTCCCTGACCGTCATCACCCGCCAGCCCGCCCTGCGGAGCCTGCGCTCGTTCCTGCCGTCCCTGCGGCGGTTGGCCTCTATCTTGCGCAGCCACCACGCCCTGTTCCGCTTTGGGGCCCTGAAGCACCTCGGGCACCCGTGCCAGAAGCACCCGTGGACGAATATGACGGCCCGCTCCTCGGGCAGCACGAAGTCGGGCGTGCCCGGCATCCCCCTCAGGTTCGACCTGTAGCGGATCCCCGAGGCCCTCAGGAGCGACGCGACGGCCCGCTCGGGCCGGGTGCCCCTCGTCCTCACGAGGCGCATCCTGGCGCTCGTCGCGGGGTCGGTCGGGGGGCTAGTCAGACGGCGCCTCGACCCAGGCGTCCGCCGTCTCGTTGGGGATGAACAGCCTGAGCTGGTCGCCGATCCTCCTCAGCGTCCACGACCACCGGCAGCACGGCTTCTCGTTGTCGCCCGGCTCGGGCGTGTGCAGCCTGAGGCCGAACTTCGCGGTGGCGTTGGGCAGGGCCGAGTAGATGAGCATGGTGCAGTCGTGGCACAGCGCGACGTAGCCGTCCACGTAGTCCTCGCCCGAGGCGAACTGGCCGCACAGGTCGTTGAACTCGTCGTAGCCGCCCGAGAAGTCGAGGCAGATCCCGTTGACCACCTGCTTGTACGACGACTCGTCCCTGCGGGCGTCCTCGTTGAAGAGCCTGATGGGCTTGCCGCACTCGTCGCAGCGCTGGCCGAAGACGTTGACGGGCGGGAGGAGCCCGCTGTCCGCCATGCCCGCCGGGGTGCCCGTTTCGTCATTTGCCACGCCCCAAACCTAGGGCCGTTCCCCGGGACGCGCAAGACCTAAGGGGTTGGCATTCCCGGGGATTCCGGGTAGGGTGTATTCAAATAGTTATCACGAAAGGAATGAATAGTGACTAGGAAAAAAGAAAAGACCGAATATGAAAAGATTCTCGCCTCTGGCGTGAGCAAGCGCGGGCGCAGGCCGCTCCCGCCGGACGAGAAGGCCGAGCGGCTCGCCGAGCAGAGGATGAAGAACCGCATGAGGGCCGAGGCGCGCAGACGCTCGCTGATAGTCCTCGCGCACAGGCACGCGGCGGAGTTCTCGAAGCTGTACAAGAGCGAGTACAAGGCCCTCGAGGCCGCCCGGTAGCCGTCAGGCGTCGGTGAGGATCACGCCGTCCTTCGTCTTGCGCGGGGGAGGCATCGTCTCCCTCATGAGCACCCTCTTCACCCAGCGGTCAGTCCCGTCGTAGCGGGCCTTGAAGGAGTTGCGGCCGTGGACCGTCGTCCTGTTGTTGATCACGAGTATGTCCCCCGCGTCGAGGACGATCTTGCGCGTGCGCTTCTTGATGGCGCTCCCCAGCTTGCCGAACGCCTTCGCGGCGTGGTCGGTGAGGGGCCTCATCAGGTCGGCGTCGTAGGTCAGCACCCAGTCCCCCGAGCCGACCAGCGGGCGCACGATGTACTCCCTGTCGGGCTCGCCCTTGGTCCTGAAGCTCTTGTCGACCGTCGTCATGAAGTCGGGCTTCCTGAGCTCCCACATGGAGCTCTCGTCCAGCTCGTAAAGGATGTCGTCGAGCGTGGCGAAGGTGGTCGCCGCCCTCTTGTCGCCCCTCACGCAGGCGAGCAGGATCCAGTCGGGCTTGTACGGGTGGAACGCGGCCTCGGTGTGCATCTGGAGGACCACGGACGACGACGACGAGATCTGGGACTTCGCCTCCTTGCGGTCGGGGAAGATGTTCTGCACCATGGCGCCGTTGCGCTCCCTGTCGTAGCCGACGGGCGTGCCGTACTTCTTGGCGTAGGAGAGCAGGAAATCGTCGAGCTCGGGCAGGAAGTCGCCCTCCTTGTACCGCTTACCCCTCTCGTTGGGCGTCCTGACGCCGGCGATCAGATCGAGGGGCACGGCGTTGCGGATGTGCACCACCTGGGGCGGAAACTTCCGTATCAACTGGTTGTATGTCAAGCCATTCCTCCGTGCTCGCCGACAACACTAACAACAGGCGCGGCGGCGCCCGGGAACCCGCGCCCCGCCCCGCGACGTCGGCGCGCTAGTTTCTTGCCATGGCATGGTCTGACGTCGACTACAGGAGGGCCTTCGCGGACGGGCATTCCCGCAACGAGTACGTGGCGAGCGTGATCCGCGGCAGGGGCCTCTGGGCCTACTGCCCCCCGCTCCGCTTCGCGCAGACGAAGAGCGAGATCTCCGATTTCACGCACGGGGAGAAGGACGTCGTGACGAGGGCGGGGACAGTAGAGGTCAAGGGCCAGGGCAAGCACTTCACGGACGACCCCTTGTCGTTCCCGTACGCGACGATGATCGTGGACACGGTGGGCAGCTGGGAGGGCAAGACCGAGAAGCCGATCGCCTACGTGCTGGTGTGCATGGCGAACAGCAAGTGCCTGGTCATACCCGGCTCGACGAGGTCGCAGTGGGAGCCCCGCCGCCTGTTCGACCACAAGAAGGAGATCTACGACGATTTCTACGTGGCGCCGAGGTCGTGCCTCAGGAGCATGGACGACTTCCTGGCTTTTCTCGAGCGCAAGGAGAGGGAATGGGACGCCCTAGCGGGTCAGCACAAGGGCCGGTAGCTCAGTGGTTAGAGCAGGGCACTCATAATGCCTCGGTCGGGGGTTCGATCCCCTCTCGGCCCACGCAGAACATCGAGACTCCGTGAACTGGTCGACGTGAGATAATCGTCCTATGCCAGAGAGTAAGGCGCTGACCCGGGAGTTTCTCAGCGAGAGGGACAGCAAGATAATGAAGCTGAGGCAGGCGGGCCTCGCGCTGTCCGAGATCGGCAAGCGGTTCAACATGACGCCTCGCGGGGTGGCGACCCGAATTCGCAAGGTGCTGGAGGACATGAACTCGGAGGCGCTGATGGCCTACCCCGAGCTGCTCCGCATGGAGCTGGAGCGCCTTGACGCCCTCCAGTCGGCCATATGGCCCATGACCCAGCATCGCAAGGTGACCGCTGACGACGGCCAGGAGATCCAGCTCGAGCCCGACGTCAAGGCGATACAGCAGGTGCTCGGCATCATGGACCGCAGGGCGCGGCTCCTCGGCATGGAGAAAACCAACATCGCGATTCAGATGGAGACGAACTCGACGGTCAACGTGCGGGCGACCCTCGCCGGTGCGGAGCCCGTCGCCGAGTTTAGGGTCGGGACGGCCGAGGCCGAGGCGAAGCAGCTTCTCGAGCTGATGGGTAGGAGCGGGGCGTTGCCGCTGTCGACGGTGAACGAGATTCTCGGGCAGTCCGATGTGATTGAGGCGGAGGTCGTCGGGAAGGATGAGGCCGAGAGCCTAGAATTCAACCCATGACATCGGACGCCCACGACAACCTCGGCGCGGCGATGGATGCCGTCATGAGGAGCGAGCCGCTCACGCGGAGAACCAACACGAACAGCAAGCCGGGGGCCCCGGCCACGAAGCAGTTCCTGATGAGGATGACTCAGGACGAGCACGAATCGTGGAGGGTGTTTGCGGAGTCGCTCGGTGTCTCCATGGCCGAGATGGTGAGGGACGCCGTGCGCGACGCCATTTCGAAGCAGAAAGAAAATCATCAGTCCTGCGACAGGACAGATTGCTCAATCGTCACCTACTCGTGGGGCGTCACCACCTGCCAGACCTGCCAGAAGACCTGGAGATAGACGCGCCGCTAGCCGACGCTTTTTTGCGAGAAGTACTCCTCGATGTTGATGTTCGCCCGGCTGGCCGCTCTTTCCAGGACCTGCCTCCACCGCTCGTCCAAGCGGTCCGCGTAGTCGGACAGCTCCAAGACCATCTTCTTCGCGAGCCCCTTCTCGCAGAATTGGGCGAACGTGTCGGCGAACTTGTCGCTGTCCGTGGCGCAGTGGATGTCGTTCAACAGGAACGGGTGGTGGAACCTGGCGAAGGCGGCGTCCTTCATCGGCATGATCGTGCAGTAGGGGGAAGTCGAGGCCGAGGCGAACGCCGTCTGCTCGTCGTTCTTCTCCTCGCGTTTTTGCTTCTTTTTGCTCGGACCGGCCATCACAAGATACTACAACGCCCGGGCTAGAAGGTGGTGATAGCCCCGTTTGTGGCCTCCGAAAGCCAGCTCCTGGCCTTAATTTCGCACGAAGAACCCTTGGTTTCGTGGACCATCTCGGTTCCGTCGGGCAGCGTCAGGGTGAGTCTCCTGACCTGGTCCTTGTACCTGACTCCGTTCTGACGGATGTCGCCCTTCTCAATTCTGCAGACGTAGCCGCTGGCCTCAATCTTGGTCGCGAACGAGGAGAGCTCAATCTCGAGATTCACTCGGTGGTGTTTCCCATGTTCACCAAGGTAGCGCGCCGAGGGCCGCCCCGTAAAAATTCTTGGGTCTCACGAAAAGGCGACTATGTCTGACGCCGTGGTGCCGGTCAGTTTGACTTTTTTTATGCGTATCGGGAGCCAGGTGCTTGCCGCAACGCCCGTCAGGGTGACTTCGGCGCCACCCTGCATGACGATGACGAGGTTCCCGCCCGTGCCTACGTAGATTGCGCGGGAGACGTTGGTCAGCTCGTTGGTGTTGTGGGGGGTGACTGCTTCGGCGCGGGTGAGCGACGAGACCCTGGAAAGATGTTGAAAGCTATCTACTGCTGGCATTGGTTTTTGCTATTCCTAATTCTGGCAATTGGATGCCAGCCACATTATCCCACAAACTGCATTAGCCCCGCGGGGATCCTCGCCGGTCGGCGACGCGCATGTAAAATTTGACCATGTCGGATATTTTCAAAGACCCGAACCTCAGTTGGGGGCCGACTTATCGCCGCCGTGAAGACGAGGGCGGGCCGCACCTTCGCGCCGACAGGGAGCCGTGCATCGTCTGCGGGCATCCGACGGGCGACTGCGGGGGTGTTTCGGATGCCCTGCCGTCGATCGCATTTGCGGATGAGAGAAACGCGCTCGATTCACTGAAGCCATCGGTGAAAATTCTTGTTGAGCAGGATGTGTTCGAGGAGAGGCAGATAACTCCGTTTACTAAAATCACCGTGCGACTCGCCAAGAAGGGTTCGTATGTGACTTTTGAGAAGGCAAAAAAACTGGGCATTATCCGAGATTGACGGCAGCACCTACGTCGCTCGATGTAATATCTTCTATTCCACTAACGGGGGTTTCAATGTCATTGTCAAAAGAGTTCTTGTCTGCATACGCTTCGAAAAAGGCGCCGTGGGGTTTCGGTGGTTTGGGCGAGATCGTCTATCTCCGCACCTACAGCAGGAGGCTCGCCGACGACTCGCGGAACGAGACATGGGTTGAGACCTGCGCTCGCACCGTCAACGGCGCGCTCGAGATAGGCGCGCAGCTAAGCGACGCCGAGGCCGAGAAACTATTCGATCACATGTTCAACCTCCGCTGTCTGCCAGCAGGCCGGGCCCTGTGGCAGCTCGGGACGCCCCTTGTAAAGGAGTTCAGTGGCACATCGCTGAACAACTGCTACTTCACGAACATCGAAACCGTCGAGGACTTTGAGCTGCTGTTCGACTACCTCATGCTCGGCGGCGGGGTTGGATTTTCCGTCGAGCGGTCCAAGATTCACGACCTCCCGAAGGTGAAACCTGGGGTGACGATCACCCACGAGCGCACGAACGACGCAGACATAATTGTCCCCGACAGCAGGAGCGGTTGGCGCCGCCTGCTCCACAGTTCGCTGAAATCGTTTTTCGAAACGGGCAAATCCTTCACCTACTCAACGATTCTCATTCGCCAGTTCGGCGCGCCGCTGAAGACCTTCGGCGGCACCGCGTCGGGTCCGCAGGCCCTGATAGAGGGCGTGGAGGACATATGCAAGGTGATGCAGAATCGGGAGGGCAAGAAGCTGAGGTCAATCGACGTTCTCGACATCTGCAACATAATTGGCCGGATCGTGGTGTCCGGTTCCTCGCGGCGTTCGGCCCAAATCGCCATCGGGGACCCCGACGACGTGCTGTTCCTCAGGGCGAAGAACTGGTCGTCGGGATCCATCCCAGCGTGGAGGGCGAACTCGAACAACAGCATTTATGCCGACTCCTTTGACGAGATCCTCCCCGAGCTGTGGAAGGGTTACGACGGCTCGGGGGAGCCGTACGGTCTCGTGAACAGGAAACTTGCGAGGACTTTCGGTCGCCTCGGCGAAAAGAAATCGGACCCCACGATCGAGGGTTTCAACCCCTGCGCCGAGATCGGTCTTGCCGACGGCGAATCCTGCAACCTCGCCACGATATTCCTACCGAACATCGAGTCTCTCGGCCAGTTCAAGGAGATCTCGGAACTGCTCTACAGGGTCCAGAAGCAGGTGACGAGAATGTCCTACCCCTACCAGAAGACGGCGGACGTGGTGAAGAAAAACGCCCGGCTCGGTCAGAACGTCACGGGGATCCTGCAGGCCACGGACGAGCAAATCTCCTGGCTCTCGCCCGCCTACGAGCACCTCAGGGACTACGACGAGAAGTTTTCCAAGGGCAACGGCCTGCCCGTCTCGGTCAGGCTGACCACGGTGCAACCCTCGGGCACCCTATCGCTGCTTCCCGGCGTGACGCCCGGCATCCACCCCGCCTACGCCCGTTACTACATCCGAAGGGTGAGATTCGGCGCCGCCGACCCACTCGTCGACCTCTGTCGCAAGCGCGGATACAGGGTGCAATGGGACATCGGAATCGACGGCAGAGAGGACCACCATCGCTATGTCGTGGATTTCCCCTGCAAGTCGCCCGAGAACGCCGTTTTGGCGTCGGAAATGACTGCGATCCAGCAGCTTGAATGGGTAAAGAGAATGCAGAAGATATGGGCCGACAACGCCGTCTCGGTCACCGTTTACTACAAAAAGGAAGAGCTGGACGGGATAAAGGACTGGCTGGCCAAGAACTACGACCAGGGCGTCAAGTCCGTGTCGTTCCTGCTCCACAGCGACCACAACTTCCCGTTGCCGCCCTACGAGGAGATCGACGCGGAGCAGTACGAGAAGCTGTGCGACAAACTGGATTTCTCCGTGGTCATGCAGAATGCGGGTACCGGCGATCTCGCCCTTGAAGATTGCTCAACCGGGGCCTGTCCGGTCAAATAAATCTCCTAAAAATTTCAATTTGGCTTAAAATAGCCTTCATATGACCGCTATGATCGTCTTTAAGCATCGTCAGCACCGCATCCTTGGCTATACTTGATCATATGACTTATCAAAGGATGAGCATCTAGAAGCGACTGAGTCTGGCTCTTTGGAAGCCACGTCGTCGCCGTCCCATTCCCTAACCGAGGAGAAATTGGTTGAATCGTCTAACAAAGGTTTTTGCCTCCATAACCGTCATCCTGATGAGCGTCTTCGTGGGCATAGCAACCATGTCTTCGGCGGCACCTCTTTCGTTCCCGGGCGAGTTGCATGGGCTCGCGAGGGCGATGCCCGAATTCTCCGAGAGGCCCGAAAAAGACCGGTTTGAGGCCATGCGACCGGGACCGGGACCTCGAGACGAGAATACTGACCGCATCAAATTCGAGGACATTACTTTCTCGCACGGCGACGTCTCTTGGCTACCCAGCCTGGCGGAGAGGGCGGGCTGGCCCGCGGGGACCCACGAACGACTGGCCGAGATAGTCCTGAGGGAATCCGGTGGATGCCCGAACCGCAAGGGCGGCGACGTCGTCGACAAGAGCTGCGTCATCACGGGCGTGTCCGAATGGAACCACAGGTCCGACACGGGCCTGCTCCAGATCAACGGCGTCAATTACAACACCAAGAGGAATAAATGGGCACGGGTCTGCCTTGATCTCGGGATATGCGAACAAGAGCCATTGTTGAATCCCTTGACAAACCTCAAGGCGGGATATCTGCTCTACCAGTACTCGGGCTGGGGACCATGGGACCCGTGCACCTGGGGCCCTGAATTCGCCCACCGCTGCAAAAAGAAGGACTAGGGGTTCTCGCAAAGCCTTGCGATGTCGGTAGCCGACAGGAACACCGTGGCACCCGATACGAGCATGTTCTCGTCTTGCTCCACGAAGACGCTCACGTCGTCGGGATGTATGCCCAGCATGTCGGCGATTCTTGACTTAATCCTCTCGATGTTGCGTTCCGACGACGAAAACAACACTTCTATGGGGTCGGGGGTCAGCTCCATCTCGGTGATCGTCTCGTACCCGACCCCCATCCTGACGAGGTTCCGGGTCTGCTGTCCGAAATCCTCGGCCATCACGCACTTGGCGCAGGCGACCACGGCGGTTCTCGCCGGCCTTTTTCTCTCCTCTATGTGGCCGCATTCGAGGGCATGGAGGTAGACGACGGAACCCCACTTGCCAGTGCGGGTGATCTCGAGGACCTTTCGCTGGGGGGCCTTTTTCTTGTTGACTTTCATCCGAGAACTTCCCCCTGCCCGGGTCCCCGATTTAGTGGGTCTTTGCTGGGGAAAAAATCGCCTTGACCGTGGCGAGGCCGAACAGGAACGCCGCCGATCCAACATAGGAGCCGAACCATGAAACGTTTATCTCGGCGCCAGTCTCGGCCCGGATGACCCAGGCGATGACCTGAAGGCAGATCGCAAGGGAGCCAGAAGAGACGCCTAGACCCGACACGAACTTGATCACGCCGAGACCTCCTGGTTTTTGACGATTTGATGCACCCGTTGCCTTGATATATTCCATTCCATCGCAATCGATTGTAGGCTTCGCCCGCCCCTCCTCGCAACCGCAATCTCGGCATCGCGGGCGGGATTCCCCCTTGGGCCTGGCTTTCTGGCGTCCCAGGTCCACCACGGGATTCTCTCCAAATCTGACCTTCGGGCCGGCGAGAGCCTGCCCGTCCTTCCCCTCAACCGTATGTAACCGACCCAGTTCCCAAGTTTTAGCGGCGACCCGTCGACCTGCGTCCCAAAGTCGGCGGGCACGGCCGTGTGCCCGTTGAGTTGAGCATATTCTTTGAGAGCTAATAAGTATTTCTTCCATTTGATTTCCGACTTGTTCATAATTCGAAGATTAGTTGACGTCTAGCCCTCGGATTGCAACTCCGCTTTCTGGCTGTTCGCCCACGCCGCAAAAAACTCGTCCGTCGTGGGGATAATCCACACTTGGCATGTCGCGTAGTCCTTGGCGTCGCCGACAAGCGTCCACGCGATCTCCATTGTTCCGTCTATTGGGGCCACCCCCACGTTGCAGTCAAAGCCGTATTCCATCACGAAACGCTCGACCGCGCATTCGTCGTTCATCCGGCAGGCGGGGGATTCCTCGACCCGGTGGGGGCAGTGGAAATCCACTATCTGCAAGGTGGACTTGTCGATCACGACGCGGAAGGAATGGCCGTCCTCGTGCCATTTCATCACTTGTTCAACCATTGAATCTCCAGATAAATTTGAAAAAGGAGGGTCTTTTTTGAGCGGTGCGAGCCACTCCAAGTCTAGTTTGGGGAAGAAAACCGCAGGGTAGGCAGGATTGTTGTAAAATTGACTCAGTTCCGTCTCTGCCACGGTTTGCCTCGTGGCTCGGGCACGTCGCCCGCCGAGGTTTTATCTGACCCAAATGCCCCTTCGGCGACCACCCTGCAGTTCGGTCCCCTCGTCGTCTATGTACCTGTAGCCGTTTGGTCGCGGGTCGGGCTCGTCGTCCCACCAGGGGATCACGGACGTGTTGCCGTGGGCAAAGTCGGGGTTTCCCCGTAGGTGTATCTCGATCAACTTACCCCCGATGAACTCGCAGTTCAGTATTGCGTACCTCAGGGGTAGGTACCCGATGAATTGCGGCAATGGGAGGGAGTGCTCGGCGACCTCCCATTTCGAGAAACGCCTAAAATCTACGGGGTGACGGGTGCCGACGACGGACAGGACCGGTTCGTACCGCCTGTAGTCAACGCTCAGGTGCTCGCCCTCGAAGATCTCGCACCAAAACTCGCCGGGGTGGAGTTCTGTCGTGCAATGCTCAAGGCGCACGATCCTCGCCCCTTCCCCCATGCCCTCGATGTTCAACGTCGGCCTGACCATGTAGTTCCCCGCCTCGGGGACCGGCACACCGCGGGGCCCGCAAACGTGGCCCGCCATTCTTGCGACTATGAGCTTGTCAAATACCCAGAGATCCTCGCGCTCGCAACCGAGCCAGGCCGCAACCTCGGGCGAATGGTCCACAGATCACAGCTCAATGAATATGCACTCGCCGGGGCAGTCCTCGGCGGCTGAGACCACGTCGTCAAGCCTGTCGTCGGCGAAGGAAGCCGTGCCGGCGGCGCCTTCTGGGTTGCCGCGCGCTTTCGAAAATATCTTCCCATTCTCCTGCACGTACGCCAAACCATCCTCCAGCATGACGAACACATCGGGGGCGATTTCCGCGCAGAGGCCATCTCCAGTACATAGGTCCTGGTCAATCCAGACTTTCATTTTCCCAAAATCGTCGACTGGCCACCTCGGGATCGTAGACGAACCCCTCCCTGTCCTCGGGGTCGTAGATGTTGGGCTCCTCGTCCATCGTCGGCGATATTACTCCTCGTCAAGGTCATCGTTCAGCAGTTCCAGATCAGCGCTTTCATCCTTGTTTCGCCCGGTCGAGATCATGATCCCGGCGAGCGTCCCCGTGATGAAGGTGGCGACGCTGGACAGCACGCCAAAGAACATCTTGTCGTTCTCTGCTTGAGCGCCAATTGGTTGAGTAACAAACACGAGCGCCCAAAGGACACCAACCGTAGTAATCAGAAGGACAAAGCCAAGAATACAGCCAATAACGAACTTCAGTCGTGCGTCAAGTTCGTCAGCCGTGAGACGCGGGCGGTTATTTGATTTACTTATCATCTGTTGTCTCCGTCGGGTCAAAGCCCAGTAGTGTTTTTGTGCAGTTTCCGTCCACCTCGCAGATTGGTGGCTCGCATTCCTTGGTTCCCCAGTTTGCGGGGTCTTGGCACGAGTAGCGGTAAGAACCGTCGTAACCACAAGCCGAAGCCGCAATCAGCATGATTGGAAGCAGTTTGATTAATCGTGTTCGCTCGTGCATGCGCTGGCACCCATTAATTCGCTGCAAGGACAATCGTCCACGCACCGAGTTTCACAACCGCAATGTGCACACTGGCACTCAGACTTTTCGTGGTTACCTCGCATCGCCAGCCTTTGCTTTCGCTGGATTGCTATCACCTACGCGCCCACAAGAGCAGTCTGTTTTTTTCTTTAGTGTGCGATGTTGGTACGTCATAACAAAATTCCACGCAAACATAACAACCATGAGAATCCACATAATCTCCATCTCGGTAAGAGGAAACCCTGCTGTTGTTGGAAGGTGGTCGTGATTCACTTTTTCACTCGTTCGTTCTGAGGGCTAATCCGCTTGATTCGCCTTAGCCTTCGCTGGCGATTTTTTGTCTACCTTATTGAAAACTTCGTTTATCTCCGCGTTGCTCAACTTGCCGTCCTCAAGGAAGGCGCGAGACAAACCCTCTACGACTACTGCAACCCCTGCAATTCCAGCCATGAAGACGGCCTTGAGCACGGGCACGCCCGCAATTGTGCCTGCGCCGATAACACCAAGACCAGATGCGGCGAAAGTAGCAAGAATTCTAAGAAGGACATTGATGAATAAATCTTTATTTTTCATTTTTCACTCTTCTTTGGGAAAAATTGTTTAGATGGTCGTTCAGGTGACCGTCAATTTTCTTTTCGACAACATTTATATCGGCGTCAATATCCGCGATGTCTGCTTTCAGGTCCCGGAGTTGTTCGTGTACGACGCCGTGGTCGCGGACGTTTTCCCGGCGACTTTTCTCGACCAGGAACATCAGCAACCCGAATGCCCCGGTGACAACGGCTGCCCATGTAGCGTCCATCGCAAAACTACTTCTTCCTGGATTTCTTCCGAGGTTTCGCCGACGAGTTCGGTTGCCCCACGATGATTGACTTGATGAACTCCGCGTTGCGGACCTCCTTGACCGTGGGCTCGCCCTGTGAGTATTTGCTCATAGCCCTATGCCCAAATCATCAAGAACGCGCTTGCCCGCCTTCGGGCCTTCGCCGAAGTTCTTGGACTTCTTGTAGGCGATGACCGCCGCCACCGTCTTCGGGCCGAACTGGCCGTCCGGTGTGCCCTTATAGAAACCACGCTCAGCGAGTTCTTCTTGGAGTTTTGTTACTCGTGGACCGCTGTCGCCTGGGTCCAGGTCTCCACCGTCGTCCTTGTGTGCGCTAGTCGGTGGAGCGACGGCAAGATTGATAGCCGGAGCGCCAGGTGATGTGACTGGGGCGCCCGATGGCCTCTGCACATTGTTCTTCGCCATCCATTCAGCGACTGCTGCAGGTGGGTTATCACCCTCGGTGTACCGCAGGTGCCATGGTTCCTCTGGAACAACTTCCCAGCTAAAACCGAACTTGCGAACGTTGCCAATCAGCCACTTGAGGCGCTTTGGTTCACCAGCTGTGTGGACATCAATGGCCAATCCCGTGTTGTGCTGAGAGGTCCCTGGCGCAGCGAGGCTCGCCAGTTTCGGGTCCTTTTTGTACCACTTCTTTCCTTCAAACGTGCGCGTCTGGTTGCCGTTGGGAACATCCGTGTATCTTTGTTTGAAGGCTGTCAGCTGCGACTCGTATGTTCTGTATGTGTCGCCAGCTGAAACTGGCTTAAGTTCAATGCCATCAGCCTTCGCTGCTTCGACCATTGCGGCCCATGCTGCTGCCGTAAGCCAGTGAAGCTTGCCGCCGCCCGCTGCGGGCCGGAGCAGGGATTCTGGGAGTTTGCCTGGTTGCACGCCCTTGAGGTCGGCAGGCTGCTTGACGGGGACTATGATGTTCCATTCAACTTTCGACATGGTGCCTCCAAAGCACGCCCTTGTGGGGCACCAAAATTGTACATCAATAATAGTGCGCAAAAAAAATGCGCTTTTACTAAATGGCTACTCGGGTTCTTTCATGTGGACGTACATCGCCATGGAAAAAGCCACAAAAGAGGCGATACCTGCGACTTTTTGCAGGGTGCCCGAGAGGGTCAGGTAGAGAATGATCGCACCGGAGATAGTCCAACCTGCGTTGAATATCCCCAGCAAGAATTTTTTGAAAAAAGCATTCCAGTCCAACTTCTTAACTCCGTGCTCATACTTAAATATGCGAATATTCCTGACCCATTCTACTCCGTCACCCGCCAGTTCTCCGGCTGGCTCCTCCTCTTCGTCCTCCCTGCGCGCCGCGTCGTTCGCGCCGGTCGGACCGGTCGGGCCGGTCGGGCCCCCGCCGCTCGGGGCGGGCGAAGCCCCGGAAGCGGCACTGAGAGCCACCGTGCCGGTGACGACGCTCACAGCAATAACGGTTCGGCGGTCGCCAACATCAATTTCGGAACCCAAAGCGACATAGTTGTCAAACACGCCAGCAAATACATTTATTTCTTCTTCGAATGCTTCCTTGACCTCTAAAGGCGCATCTTGGACGGCAATGACTATCTCTAGCCCATCCTCTGGCGACACCTCTGACGCAACCACGGCATCAAACACTTCCGTTGCTTGTTCGCCGTCAATGCTCTCCAGCACCTTCTCGCTTGTGGCGAGTTCTGTTGCCTGTCCCGAATCAACCCCACCCTCCTGCCCAATGATCAATGTGACGACCTCGGAAACCTGCTCCTTTGATATGACCTCCGACCCAAGGACGTCCACCACCGCCTCGAACTTCTCCGCGTCAAGTTCCGTCTCCAAAACGGCGGTGAACGTTTCAATCAAGACCTCGTCGGTCACCACCTCGTCAAAGATGGCATCAATGACCGTTCCAAATTCTTCCGCGTCCAGCTCGCCCTTGAGGACTTCCTCGGCCAATGCGATGGTCTCCGAATCGGAAAGGTCATCGTCGAACACCGCGTCGAACACGGCCACGAGTTCTTCGCCTGAAAGTTCGCCGTCGAGCAGTTCCGTCACCACGGCCCCCATCTCGTCCACGGATGCACTTTCGTTGAACACGGCTTCCATTACCGCCTCGAGTTTTTCGTCGTCAAGGTCCTTCGACAGAAGCGAGACCAGGACTTCCGTGACTTGTTCGGCGTCGGAGATGTCCTCGAACGCCTTGTCAAGCACCGTCTCAAGTTGCTCGTCGGTCAGGTCGGCGTCGACGAAGGTCTCCAGCACCTCGGTCAACTCGGATGCCTCGGTCAACTCGTCGAACACGGAATCAATCACCCCGGCCAGGTCCTCATCGGTGACTTCCGTGAAGTCAATTTCCTCAATGATTTCGGCGAACTCTTCCGCGGATGCGTTCTCCGGCAACTCGTCGAAAACGTCGGCAACCTCGGTAGGCTGAGGGAATGTGGTTGGTGGACCTACTTCTTCTTCCTCTTCGGGTTCTGTGGTCTCTTCTTCAACTGGGGGTAGGGTTGTTTCTACTGGTACCGGCTCTTCTGGGGCTGTCGTGGACGGCTCTTCGGTTTCAGGTGATGTTTCTTCAGGAGGCGTCGTTTCGGTGGATTCTTCTGGAATTGTTGTTGTTGTCGCCGTGGGCGGTGCTGGTACTGTCGTCTCTACGACGGGAGGCACGTAAGGGGGGTTCGTTTGGGGTGGACTCGTGGCTTGAGTAGTGTCAGGGGCGACCGTGGTAGTGGTAGTAGTAGTGGTAGTGGTAGTGGTAGTGGT
>Ga0172376_10002573_pt1 | contig 21999 bp, 15 predicted proteins | sample Lak35m_FD_121114 | JGI IMG/M metagenome (GOLD analysis project Ga0172376, IMG submission 121114) | Freshwater microbial communities from Kabuno Bay, South-Kivu, Congo - kab_092012_35m | ecosystem: Environmental > Aquatic > Freshwater > Lake | place: Democratic Republic of the Congo: South-Kivu... | reverse complement strand
TATAGCTAAAAAATAACTGATAAATATCCAGTATGTTGGATAATCATTTATTCGAGCGTAAATAAGACTATGTTGTTTAAGGTCTGTTTTTATAATCATGACGATTATAAATGCCGTGATAAATCCAGCCTGAATGGAATAAAGTATTTCTCTGTAAAAATCTTTATTTGTAGCTTGGATTTGTTGAATTTTCATTTTTTCAACATGCTTTTTATATACGATATAGAGCAATAAAAAAGGGATGCCCGCAATGATAAAGTATCTCAATGCATTAAAGCTGCCTAAAAAAATAACTGCCTTTGCGGTTTGTGTTAATACATCCATTATACATTAATCTTCATCTTCGTTATCCTCGCTGAGTAAATCAAGAAATTCATCCTGCGATAAAGAGCCTGTTGCGAATTGTCTGACTAATTGTTTCAGATGTGTCATGGCTGCTTCAATAGAGGCAGCACTCATATCCCATTGATTAATCAGATTTAAATAAAAATGCACAATGGCCTCAATGGCTTCATCTTGTGTAACTTTTCGCCAGTCTTTTAAATCCAGCCCCAGCAGCAGATTTAATAATCTTTCGACTACATAGCTAATGGCAATTGCTTCCCTTTTTTCGCCGAAGGCTATTTTTTCAAGTAATTCTGAACGTTCTTGTGCCATAGGTAACAGCGCCTGAAATAGTAAGGAAACCAGTAAATAAGGGATTCTTCTGCCGCCACTTCTTGCATCGACCGCCTGTAAAATGGCATCCAGAACCTGGTGAATATATTCATCTTCCACCCATTCCGGTTGTTCAACCACACCCTCAAAAATAATTTGAACTAAATCCAGAATTTGATCCTCACTTAGTTTAATGGTATATCTGCCATTTTTCCGCTCCATACTGACAGCTGTGGCAAATTGTTGCAATGCTTCTATTAGCAGATGCCGGAATTGTGTACCATTTACTTCCAGTAAAATAGTTAATCGACCAGCACTTTCCTCAAATAAATTACGAAGTATTTCAAGTCCGATTTCAGGGTGGTCTATGGATAACAAATGAATGGCACCCGCTGATTCCTGCGCAATTTCCCTTAAACCAGGTGCTTCCTGTATCAATTCTGGCTGAGTCGCTATGGCTAATAATACCGCCTCAACCAGTTCATCTGTCTGGTCTTCAATAATGCCATTCGACAAATCTAAACCTACCGCATCGGATAAAATTAATTCTAAAATAGCTAATCCTGTGGTATTGGGATTTTCGGAAACTAAATCTTCAATGGCGTAAGCAATTACGTCCATCAGTTGTTTGGTTTTATGTAAACCTGCCCTTTCCCCCGGTGGAAATAACCAGGCAATAACCAGATTAAAGGTATGTTCCAGTACCGTTTTTTCAGTAGGAGACTCACCGTATTGAATGCGAGCCATCAGATGCGGACTACGTTCAATTGCTTCAAGTTCTGATTCTATAACCTGAGTAAGTAAATCATATCCCAATCGTTGGTCTGCAGGTATTCTGGATAGTGTTCGGAATGGAATAGCCAGAACTTCTCTGATCATTGGCTTTTCTCCAAAGAAGGTGGTTATCCAGTTAGGGTTCTTGATTACGGCATCCAGTAATAATTCTACAAATGAAAGTAATTGACCCGGTGTAAGTTGTAAATGTTTTGAGGCAGCTGTTTCGTTAGCTGATAATGCAGCGAGTATTTCTCTTAAACCTGCTATTAACAGATATTCTTCTTTCCCATTTTCCAGAGAAACCTTAAGATTTAGTTGCAGTGATGATTTCTCCAATATCATCCTGGTTAACTCAGGGAGCAGATTATAGGATTGAATATTAACATCTTTTAGCGCGTTGGATACACCTGAAAAAAGGTCGTCCCAGGTATTCTCTGCTGCGATGAGATGAGGATGCTGAGAAAACAAAGTCAGGGCTGCTTCAACCATTTGATCGGCCCATTGTCTGTCAAAACCATATCTGAAACCAAAACCAGTATCCGGTGAAACAATAATCCTGATTAAGGTTAATCCAAGCTCGTTTGGATAAGTTTGTAAAATTTCTTCTAACGCAAAAGTAATCAGAGATTTGAAAAGAGCCATATTTTTACCCTCATTCCTTTCATTTTTTCGATTGAAAGCGGCTTCTATGACTAAATGGATAGCAAGATCTAAGTTACTTGAGCGCTCATTTTGATTATTTGTTTTTTCCCACAAGGCAGGATTTTCTGATGCGCATTGTAAATATTTTTCAAAAAGGAATAAAGTAAACTGTTGATTTCTGGTAACAGATGCGGGAAATTTTTTTTTAATCTGCTCGAAGCCAGTAAGTAATTGATTTAAAGGAACTTGATTTTCAACTTCTCCGGAAATTAAAAAAGGGTATTTAATGACTGAATCTACAATAATAGCTGTTTTTTCAAAAAATAAAGCCTTGCTCCCGGTTTTACCTGCTTCCATCTGCTTTAAATAAAAAGCCCAAACGGTATGCATCGCCTTTCCAATAAAAGGTTCATTCCCGCATAAATAGGCAACTTGCTGACTTCCCTTTTCCAGGCAAAGGAACAGAAACTTACTGGCAACCAGGTTTGATATAGTGGAAGGCAAGTCTTTGTTATACCAATGAAGTAAAGGGCTCAAACTTTGCCGGGATGCAGCAGATATACCATCTTCCTCAAATGCAATTTGACAAAAAATTTCAAATATTTTTAGTTTTTTTTCTTCTTCCAGCGTAAAATACTGGTATATATAATAAACATTTTCGAGCGTTAACAGAATATTTGTTTCTTCAAGTTGCTGAAAATAAGGAACTTTACCAATAATCTTTATAGCATCATTAAAAAAAGGAAGAGCGTTGGATACAGAAGACAGGTCCTTTTCCAGTAAAAAAGAAAACAATAACTGTATGAATCTGGAATAAGATGCTGTTCCCGATAATTGACCGGAAATATTTTCATGGGTGTTAAGTCCATGGATTAAAAAGTTGGATAATGAATCTTTTCCTTTACTGAAATTTTGCTGGTTAAGGAAACAAATCAGAAATTCGTTCAGAAAAAGGTTTCCATTGGATTGATTTATTAAAGAAGGATGTCTCGGAACAGACCATATTTCTGCCATCAGGTGCAGGACAATAATTTTTTCATCCTTAGACAAGGTTTGAATCTCATTCATCCAATGTATAATAGGGGAACGGGAATCATCGCATTTTGTTTGAATCATCCTTTTTTCGATAAACACAGAAAGGTTTGTCTCAAACAGGGTTGTGGAATCTATGTTTACTGATTTAAATAAGGAAGTTAAATCCTTTAATTCTCGTTCGGGCAGGGTTCTCCCCCAGGCCACCATTTGGTTAATGTATGAAATCAACGTTTTATTTTTATTTGTGCATGTTTCTCAATAATCCATAAACCCAGACATCACCCCGGTCACCTGATTGTTTATAAATTTCTCCTCTCAGCTCGCCTTCCCTTAGAAAGCCAAATTTTCTGGCCAGGGTTGGAAGGGTATAATTTTCTGTCGAACCTTTAATTGTTATTTTATCCAATAATAGCTGATTGAAAAAATAAGGAATCATTACTTGAAGCGTATCTGACATCAGTCCTTCCCCCATTCTGTTTTTATCAATAAAAAAGCGCAATTCACCAATTTTTTCAGGCATTCGTCTGGAAATATCTATGTAGCCAACCAGGTTTAATTTTTCCTTGTCCCATATACCAAAACCAAAAGATTGTTGCAGCAACCATTGAATTATTGTTTTTCTTACAAAGAATTCTGCCCCTTCTTTTGTGGATAAGTCATGGATAAGTACCGGGAAATATTCACTGATTAAGCTGCTGTTTTCTGCCATCATATCATAAAAAATCAGGCCATCACCTTCTCTTAACCTTCTGACAAGTACTTTTTCACCTAAAATAGCGGTATCAATATGGTATAAAGCAGTATCAATAAAATTATCTGGCTGCATTTTTTAGCTTTTTATAAAGAACACAAAATAAGAACTTTCCCGTTTCTAAATTCAATGTAATAATAACCTGATAAGTTGGGAAATGGTTAATGCTGTCCGTTTAAAATTATTTTTCCAACTGGAAATAAAACGACATTTGTTTTCAAGAATACGGATAATAATCATGCATGATGTACCCTTCTTGAAATTATTGTTTTGGATGATTGCGGGAATCTGGATTTCCACTTTTTTCCCAATGAATTACAAGGGGTATTTATACCTATTATCATTGATTTTTTTGTTCATATATGTAATAAGGTCAAAAAATGATAAAACATCTGCCTGGATCTTTAATGTTAGTTTTGCTTTAATAACATTTTCACTGCTCTTTTTAAGAATGGATTATCTGGATCCTCTCCATAAAGGAAACTTTATTGGAAATCAACCAGCTGAGATAAAAATGCAGGGAAAAGTCCTGAGCAGTAAGAAAAGGTTAAATGGTGGCTGGAGATATGTACTGGATGTTTCCCACACTTTTAATCGGCATAATCAGGCAGATAAAGCCAGTGGTTTATTGTTATTATATGTTTCACAATCCAGCATGAAACCATTTTTGCCGGGAGCTATCATTCAGGGCCGGTTGAATCGTCTTTTACCTATTCCAGGTGCTGAAAACCCTGGAGCTTTTGACCAGCGGGAATTTTGGGCCGTAAAGCGGATTTATTTCAAAGCGTATGCTGTTGCTGATGAATGGAAAGAATTAAAAAAGCCTTCAGGATCATTATTTTACAGAGAAAAAACCCAGGAATATATTTCTGATATCTTTAAAAAAACATTAAAAGATTCTCTTTCACTTGGATTGATGGAAGCGTTATTGATTGGAAAAAAAACAAGTCTTTCTCCGGAAATTATGACAGACTTCAGACGAACTGGAGCTGTTCATATACTGGCTGTTTCAGGCCTTCATGTAGGTATATTAGCAGGAATTATTCAGTTTTGTCTTGGGTTATTTCCTTTATATTATAAAACGGGTAAGATTATTTCCGCTGTTTTTTTTATTTCATTCCTGTTGTTATTCGCCTGGCTTACCCATTTTGAACCAGCCATAGTCAGAGCCGTTGGGGGTACAATCATTATGATATTAGCGAAAAGTTTTCAAAAAACAGCGAATGCCTGGAATAACTTATTTGCGATGGCTTGTTTTTTACTTTTCTGGGATCCCAATCATTTATTTCATATTGGATTTCAGCTATCTTTTATTGCTGTTGCAGGCATCCTTGCATTTTACAAATCCTGGGTCAACAGATTACAATTCAAGTCCCGAATTATCACTTATTTTTGGGAAATGTCAGTGATGGGTTTTGCTGCCCAATGGGTAACTTTACCCTTGTTATTGTATCATTTCAAACAATTTTCCTGGCTTTTTCTAATTACAGGTTGGGTGGCTATTCCGTTATCTACCTTTATATTAGGTGTTGGTTTATTATATCTTTCTATTTCCTGTTTGCCAGTTGTAAACTATTTTATTGGCTGGATTCTTGATTTTTCCATCTATATTTTCAGAGGGGTAATGTCTTTTCTTAGTCATTTTTCATGGGCGGTCACAGAAGGTATTTATCTGAATTTTTTAGCAGTTTTTCTTTTGATTATATTGGTTTTATCCCTTGCCTTTGGTATTGAGTACAGGAAAAGGAATGTATGGGTGATTTCTTTTTGTTTACTGGTTAGTCTTTTTCATTTTTCCGCTGTTTACAGCAATGCTACAATGAATGCCGCCCATATATTATCGGAAAGGAGAAATGCTACCTTAGCCATCAGAAAAGGGCATTCGTTTTATGTATTTTCAATATACCCACTAGATCAACACCGACAAGATTTGCTGTATTTAGGACGGTGGGCCCGGGATATCCATTATCTGAAAATACCAGAAAAAACAGGTTCATTTAGATTTCAAAATCAGGAATTAATTATCCTTAAAAGCGATGTTAACGAAAATTTTCTGCCTTTTGGAACTCATTGGTGGATTGTCGATGCAATAAATATGGATTGGGAATTTTGCTTCTCCACCTGTCCACCCAATGTACTGATTTTAAATGCCAATCTGCCAGTTTCTTATAAAATTAAACAAGCAGCATTAGCTGAAAGATATGGTATCAAGGTTTTTGATATCTATAAATCAGGTGCCTATACCTTAAATGAGTGAACGATGAAAAAGACAGGTAGCGTTTATTTTAGTTTTTCAATGCAAGCCAGAAATGGATTTCTGACTTTGTTTTTGTTTATGTGGATAATCATACATATACATCAATGGCTTATTTATTTAAACCTGAAAAAGGAAGAGGTTCCCATATATCAGGTATATAATCAGCCAGAAATTAAAAAAGTAAGGATGACAATACCGCCTGATTTTAAGGTGGATATAAATAGCGTTGATATATCATCCCTGCGAATCCTAACCGTGCCGGATTTTCTTGCCGAAAGATGGTTGAAGTATCTGAAAAAAGGGGGGCGATTTAGAAAAGTAGATGACGTAAAAAAGCTTTACGGTATGACTTTACCCTTATATGCCAGCATTTCAGGCCATTTATTCATAAAGGAAAAGCATAAATGGCCTGAAAAACCTTATGTGGTAAGGGAAAAATATGGTATAAAGTGTAACCTCCTGGATATTAATGAAGCGGATTCAACAGCATGGGAATCCTTGTATGGGATTGGACCTTATCTGGCTCAAAAAATTACCCTGTTTAGAAAATCCTTAGGTGGGTTTACTTCTGTTGAGCAGGTAAAGGAAACTTATGGACTTAGGGACTCCGTCTTTCAGTCTATCCGTCCCTGTCTGATTTTGAAGAAAGAAATCAAACCCTGCTTATCTATCAATCATTCTACCCAGGAAATGCTTGGCAAACATCCTTATATTCGATACAAATTAGCGAAAACGATTTGTTTATACAGGGAAAACAATGGACACTTTGTAAGCCTGGAGCAGCTTAAAAACTTACCATCCATCAATGATTCCATTTATTTGAAAATAAAACCATATCTGACTATCGAAACGGTAGGGGAATAAAAAACAGGTTAAATATTAACCGTTGTTTTTACTTTCGCCGGACTCCAGCCATACCTTCTTGCGCCCTCTTTAACACCCTTTTCAGCACAAATGGATGCCAGGTAAAATTCCCCTTCAACTTGTCTGATACTTTGAGTCAGACTTTCCCGGTGCAGAGACTCATATTCCTGGTATGAAATGGCTTTCCTTTTATCCAATTGCTGAAATAATTGAAACCGTTCGGTTATTTCACGCCATGCGGGTTGTATAGTTGCCGTAAATACTTTTGATTTGGAACCACTGCCGTATGCAAAGAAGCCAATTCTGGCATCTGTCAAAGCGGTATCACTTTCCAGATCTGTGGCTAAGGTACTCATCAAAGAAAGGAATATGGAAGCGGTGTAAAGATTACCCATTAAGGAAGAAGCACGTTCCCCTTTTTCAATTTTTTCAGCTACAAACCGTTTATAGCGTTCTGTTTTGGTAATAGCAGTTAAGAACTTTGAAAATGCCTCCTGATAGGAAGCTTCATCGTCAAATTGATGGCTTAGGGGTTCTGTCTGCCCCATTTCCTGAATTAAAATATCAACATCACCCCGTTTTTTAGCTTCAGCGTAAAATATTTCAGAGAACATTCTTCTTGCCTGATAGGCATAAGGCAGGTGAAAAATTAACCTGCGCCAGTTATCAGTGGCAGCTTCGCCGGATGGCAAATTATTTTGAGCAATATAATGTAACAAAGCCTCTTTTATTCTTTCCTGATAACAGGTATTAGAGTATGGTCCGTCAAAAACAGGGGTTACTTTATGAATATGCACATTGGTTTCATTACTATCCCAGAAACCGGATTGATCCAGTTTCTGGAATATGGCATTTTCCAGATTTTTGTAATTTAAATTTTCCCCAATTCCCTTTTCTTCGATTTCAGATAACAGCTGGTTTTTTTGAACCGTCCTGACAGGTTTAAAGAAATCATGAACCGGACGTGTAGCAACTCCCCATTGTTCATCAAAGGCAAGCAACCTTGGATTTTCCTTAATTAATAAAGCAACTGCGCCGGCACCCTGAGTATATTCACCTGTTGAAGCGAGTTCGTATTTGGCTAAATCAGAACCAACCACAATGGCTATCCTGTCTTCCCCGGATCTCACCCAATCCAGTGAGTTTTGAAGTGCATCCACGGCACCTATACATGCAAAAGTAAGATCAACCACATCACAATTCAAAAAGCAATCGTTGCCATATTTGGGGGAAAAATAATGATTTAACATGTCCAGTGCATAGGAGGCCGTCGGTTTGGAACCATCCAGTGCACTTTCTGTTCCTAAATAAATACGACCAATGTGACCAGGATGAATATCATTTTGTTCAATCAATTTCCTTATTGCATTGGCAGCCATTGTTGCTGCATCCTCATGAACATCAGCCAGACTCATGGCAGTTAATCCCAGGCCTTTGTTTAACTTGGCATATTCTATATTTCTGGCAATTGATAAATCTTCAATTTGCAAAAAAATATGGGGCAGATGTGCTGCCATATCGTCAATGCCTACAGATGAAAAGTTACGTGTGTACATGTGGAGTTGGATTTTTGGGGAAAGAAGTACTTTGACGGTTTGAAAGAAGTAACAAAATGTTTTTTTACATGTTGGTAAATGGATTTCAAAAAAAAAGGGCAAAGTACATTTTGTAAATTATAAAATAAATGCTTAATCCTATCATTATAAATAACTTATAATGATAGGATTTACAATTTGTAAAAATTATTTTTCGGCTGTTTTTGTCTTTATAGTAGGATATTTAATGCCCAGCTGTTCCAGATATGAAGCATATTTGGTTTCATCATAGTAGTATTTTTTTAATGTTTCCCTGAATTCATTCTGTATTTCTGTATTCAGATGAATAGCTGGCTTATCCTTATCACTGACCATAGGAATGTATTTCTGTTTCATTCCCTGTTCATTTTTAAAATACTCCCAGGCTTTATCAATCGTTTTTGTATCCATAAATAGATCCAATAAAGTCATTGCCTGAACTTTTGCCCCGGCTACCACACCTTTATGAGCAATTGGCGTTGCCATGGAAACGGCATTTGCCCAGTGATGTCCTGGTAATCCGGGAATATTTGAGGGATAAACCAGGGTTACAGTAGGTAATTTCCAGGAAATATCGCCGATATCATCAGAACCACCGCTAACAAAGGATTGAGAAGGCGCTTCGAGTGTATCTAATTTGGTAGGTAATCCTTTTACGTCGTCTGGTGCCTTTACTTCTTGCTGGATGCCAGTTGCGAGCGCATTATCTTCAGCAGACCAGGATGGGAGGCCTACTTTTAATATATTCTGATACATTGTTTCAGCTATCACTTTATTAAAGTGTCTGGGCCATGCTGAACCAAGTATTTTTTTCGTAACACTGGTGTTACTCATTAGTGCAGCTCCTTCTGCTATTTTGTTCGCTCTGTCATACAATTCCATTATTTTTGGATAGGTTACATGTCTGAGATAAAACCAGATGGAAGCTTTTGAGGGAACCACATTTGGTTGATCCCCCCCATTTTGGATGACATGATGACTTCTTTGTAAAGGATCGAGATGTTCCCTGTTATACTGCCATCCGATGCTCATTAGTTCCACCGCATCGAGAGCACTTCTGCCTCTCCATGGGGCGCCGGCTGCATGGGCTGCCTCTCCTTCAAATTCGTATAAAACAGAAATAAGCCCTGTTCCACGGGCTTGTCCATGACTAACACTCAGGTTATTTCCAACATGGGTAAACAAACATAAATCGACATTATCGAAGTATCCGTCTCGGGTGTAGTAGGCTTTAGTACCAACCAATTCTTCGGCAACACCTGGCCAGAGCACGAGTGTTCCCTGAATTTTTTCCCGTTCCATTATTTTTTTTGTCTCTATAGCAGCTAAAATATTTAATGGCATACCAGAATTATGTCCTTCTCCATGGCCGGGAGCTCCTTCTACGATTGGATCATGGTAAGCAACGCCAGGTTTTTGTGATGCTTTTGGAATACAATCCAGATCTGATCCCAGGGAAATGACAGGCTTACCGCTTCCCCAGGTCGCCCACCAGGCGGTAGGTACACCTGAAATGCCGTGTTTAATGGTAAAACCATTCTCTTCCAGAATCTTCGTCAGGTATTTCGATGTTTCCTGTTCCTGAAATCCAAGCTCCGAGAAGCTAAAAACTTTATCAACCATCACCTGGGCCATTTTAGCCTGTTTTTCAACATTTGCCTGAACTTCCGCTTTTAAAGCGGCTTTTCTTTTTTCAAATGCTTTTTCAGCCGCCGTCTGACTGTTTAAGAAGAATGGTATAATCAGTAATAAAGGGATGAATGAGGTGTGTTTATTTTTCATTGTAAATTATTTTTCAGTTTATTTCCTTAACCTTTTTCTTTCAACAGGGGAATCTGTCTTTTCTGAGCCTCCGCATTTAACGATTCTATACCTGTTTTAATAAGTGGTTTTAATTGATTCAGATAACCGTCTAATTCTTTGGCAAGTAAATCATAGACTGCTTCAGCCTGATCTGTTGGCGGAAAATCACCCAATTGCTGGTCGGCAAGTAAAAAAGCAAGTCTGTTATTTACTTTTATCCCATAATTAATAGCATCCTGCCTGGCAATATTTTTTGTTTGATGAATCTGGTTCTCAATTTTAGTTATTTCCCGTTCCAGGTCCTCCGCCTGTATAATCAAATCCTTATAAAGACTTTGATTGCCTAATTTTTCCCTGATATAATTCAGTTCTTTTTTAATAGTCCTAATATCCAGTATAGCCTGATTGGCTTCACTGACTTTATCCCGTACTTTCAACAAAAAGGTCAATTGTAGTTGATAATCTTCGGGGGTATTTTTCAATCTTAAATCTGGTAATATGACAAAATCAATGTCAGAACTTTTTTCATCAACGGTTAGGATTGCTTTATAATTTCCAGGTGTAGCTTTTGGTCCTTTGTTAGGAGAGGAATAAAAAACCATTCCTGGAAATTCGGTGAAACCTGGATATCTGAGGTCCCAGATAAAACGATTTCCGCCTGGTTTGACGGTAAGTTTTTGTTTTGGATTTTTATTATCCTTGCTCCACTTTTGAATGGATTTCCCATTTTCATCAACAATTTCCAGGGAGATTGATGTTGAATTGAAAGCTATATTACTCAAATAAAAATGAAAAATAGTCCCATTGGGGTGGTTTTCCCCTTCTTTTAAACTGGAGGGTGCATTATTTTCCTGAGCTAACCTGTAGGTTGGTTTTGCTTTAAACAAATGGAAATCCTTTGCTTTTATCTCACTGTTTATTTCCTGGATAGGGCTTAAATCGTCGATCATCCAGAAACTTCTTCCATGGGTAGCAGCGATCAATGCATTATCTCTGATATGCAGGTCATGGATGGAAACAACCGGAAGATTTAATTTAAAGGGTTGCCAGAAGTTTCCATCATCAAAGGAGATATACATTCCCCATTCGGTGCCTGCATATAAAAGTCCTTTTCTGACAGGATCAACCCTGATGGCTCTGGTATAGTGTGCATTTGAAATTCCTTTTGTTATCGTTGTCCAGGTTTTTCCATAGTCTGTTGTTTTATACAGATAGGGCGTATAATCACCAAATTTATAATGAGTAGCTGCCACATAGGCACTGCCTGGCTGATGGGGATTCACATCAATACAGTTAAACATGTTCCATTTTGGTGACCCGGGTGGTGTTACATTCTGCCATGTTTTTCCGCCGTCTCTGGTTACATGTAATAATCCGTCGTCACTTCCTGTCCAGATGACCCCTTCTTCCAGGGGAGATTCTGTAATAACAAAAATATTGGCATAATATTCAACGCCGGTATTATCCTGGGTGATAGGTCCGCCTGATGATTTCAAAGTTTCCGGATCATTTCTGGTTAAATCCGGACTGATAACTTCCCAGCTTTGACCTTCGTTTGTAGTTACATGTAAATAATTTGAGCCGGCATATAATTTTTTTGGATTATGAGGACTGAAAATGAGGGGAAAATTCCAGTTAAAGCGGAATTTCATCACTTCAACACCAGATCCTGCCGGATTGAAAGGCCATACATTTGTGCTTCTTTCCTGTCCTGTTTTATGATCAAAACGGCTCATATAACCTTTATAGGTTCCAGCATAGACGATATCCGGATTAGTAGGGTCGGGGGCTAAATGAGCACTCTCCCCACCGGCTGAAATATCCCAATCTCTCTCTGTTAAAGCAGGACCAGCAGAACGGTGTGATATGCGTATGGTTGAATTATCCTGCTGGGCTCCCAGAATCTTGTACGGGAATGACTGGTCTGTGGTTACCCTGTAAAACTGGGCGGTTGGTTGATTATGATAGGTAGTCCAGTTATTGCCTCCGTCGGTTGAAATTTGGGCACCACCATCGTTGGCTACTATCATTCTTTGATTATTTGACGGATCTATCCACAAATCATGATGGTCACTATGGGGTGTTTCCAGTTCTTTAAAGGTCTTGCCTCCATCAGTTGACTTAAGAAAAGGTACATTAAGGGCATAGATAAGCTCCGGGTTTTCAGAATCGGCGGTGATTCTGGAATAATACCAGGCCCTTTGTCTTAATTCGCGGTCTTCACTGGTTTTAATCCAGGTTTTACCTCCGTTATCTGATCTGAATAAACCGCCTTCTTCAGCTTCTATGCATGCCCATATTCGTTCAGGATTTGCCGGAGAAACAGCCAGACCGGCAATTCCCCATAATCCACCGGGCAGACCCGGGTTTTTGGAAATATTTAACCAGGTATCTCCACCATCTGTACTTTTATATAGATGAGAACCCTCTCCGCCTGAATCCATTCTATAACCGTTACGCTTCATTTCCCAGGTACTGGCATATATAATTCTTGGATTTCCAGGGTCAAAGATGAGGTCGCCACAACCAGCCCGGTCATTTTCATACCAGATTTTTTCCCAGGTACTGCCTCCGTCCTTACTTCTGTAAATCCCTCTTTCAACAGATGATTTCCAGAGATTACCTAAAACCCCTACATAAACGAGATCTGGATTTTTAGGATGAATCCTGATTCGACTGATATGCTGTGATTGAGGCAAACCGATGTTTTTCCAGGTTTTTCCTGCGTCAGTAGAACGCCACATACCATTTCCCGGTGAAACATTTCCTCTCAGGGTTTGCTCGCCTTCTCCAACATAAATGACATTTGGATCACTTTCCGAAACGGCAACAGCACCAATGGAACCACCAAAATATCCATCGGAAATACATTCCCAGGTTCCGCCTCCATCAATAGTTCGCCATACCCCACCACCCACTGTGCCCATGTAATATAGGTTGGGTTTTCCGGGAACACCGGTTGCCGTACAAGATCTTCCACCCCTGAAAGGCCCTAATTGCCTCCATTTTACAGCATCAAAATAGGATTCTGAAATACCTGACATTACAGTCAATTCACTGGGTGCCGGTTTACCTTTTTGTGCACTTGCAATATGGAAAGTTAAAATCGAAATAGATAGGAGAAATATTCTTACGCTCATTTTAGCTTCATTTTTTGCTCAAAGAATAAAAATACTTTTTATTTTATCTATTTTCATAAGGTCTTTTATTATTTAAATCATTTATTTAAAAAATTTAAGGCAAAACTAAATTCCAGCTTAGGCTGAATTCATTAACATTCATTTTTCAGCATTATTCCAATGAGTAGAAAATTTTACCTTAGCCTTTTACCTTTATTGTTTTGCATCCATAATGCATTCAATCAGACTGAAGCGGAAAAAATACTTCAGTTGTCCGCTTTTATAGAAAGAGGAATGAGTTCATGGGAAATACCTGGTCTGGCTGTTTCTGTAGTCAAAAATGGAAAAATTATTTTTCAAAAAGGTTTTGGTATAAAAGATATCCAACGACAGGAAGCAGTAGATGAACATACCATTTTTGGTATTTGTTCTACTACAAAAGCCATGACCGCGTTCACTTTAGCCATACTGGTTGATGAGAAAAAACTGAATTGGGATGATCCGGTCGTCAAATATCTGCCTGCATTCAAATTAAAAACAGAAGACTGGACCCGTCAAATTCGCGTAAGAGATTTACTAACTCATAATGCCGGCTTACCAAATCTTGATTTTTTATGGTATGCCAATACGCTGGAGGTGAAAGATATGTTACGCCGGTTACCCTATGTTGACCAGGCTTATCCGGTGCGTGGCGGATATACTTATCAGAATGTAATGTATGCCATAGCTGGTCACCTGGTTGAAAAAGTGAGTGGTATGCCCTGGACAACCTTTGTTCAGCAGCGAATTTTTAAACCCCTCGGGATGCATGAAACGTTTCCAACTTACGATTCATCTCGTGATTATCCCAATAGAATGGTTCCGCATTTTAGGGTTTCTGATAAAGTAACACCTATTCCAAATATGATAATCGATCAGGTCGCACCTGCAGGGTCTGTTTGGTCAAATGTTAACGATATGTCCAAATGGATGCTTTTTCTACTCGAAAAAGGAAGAATAAATGGGAAATCGCTGATAGATGATGCTATTTTCAATGAACTATTTCAGCCTCAGACGGTCATACCCAGGCAGGATTTTTATCCTACTATCAACCTGACCTTGCCAACCTGGACTACTTATGGATTAGGTTGGTTTCAACAGGATTATAAAGGTAAATCCTTGCATTTTCATACAGGAAGTATAGACGGTGACATTGCAATGGTAGGTCTTTTACCCGCAGATAGTCTGGGCGTGTTTATTTTGGGAAATTTAGATCATGCCGAGTTAAGGCATGCCATATTATTCGAAGTTATAGATCTTTTTGCATCTGGTTTTTCGGCAGACAGAGACTGGAATACAGAAATAGCATTGCGGTATCAACAAATGACTGATCAAAGCAGGAAAGAGAGGGTTCCTGAAATGGGGATTCATGAAAAAATTAATCCAGCGCGCATTTCAGGGCAATACAACCATCCTTTGTATGGACAAATCAATATAGAAATAACAAGGGATCATTTTTTAAATCTTCATCTTACTCCACTTCTGACCTTAACTTTAACGCCTGTAACAGAGACAGAATACATGGGTAAATACCATAATTACTTCTGGTTTGAAGACGAAAAGGTTATTTTTGAATTTCATCCGAAAAACAACCAGGTTCTGGCCTTACAAATAGGTCAGCGAAGGTGGATTAAAGAAAAATGAGCTTAAAAATTAAATTTTATGCCTGCTCTGATCCATTTTCCTGGCATAGGTACGGTTCCAATTTCCCTGTATTCAATATCAAAAAAATTCGTTACCTGTAAAAAAGTATTCAGCGATTTACCCCAATTTCTATTAGCTTGAACATCAGTTAAAAAGGTAGGTTTTTCATTATTTATCCTTTGGAAATAGCGAAATGCTGCAGAAGTCTGAATTTTTCCAGGTAAAAGGAAAGTGAAAAGGGCACTGGCCTGATATTTTAGATTTTCAAAAACATATCTGGATTGATAGCCAGGTAATAGCGCGATATCAGCTTGTAACCAGGCAAAATTGAATTGGGTAGTTTGAAGAAAAGAACCTTTAACATCATATTTCAATGTAACTTCAGCACCCCTGGTCATAACATTCAGATAATTCTCAGGCTTCCATTTTTCGACACTGGAAATTCTTACCCATTCAATAATTCTCGACGCATCCCGCTGAAAAACAGAAGCTGTAAAGTTCCATTTTTCTTCTAAATATCGTCCTCCAGCTTCAAAGGTCCAGGCTGATTCAGGCAGTAAGGAGGCATTTCCCGAGTTGGAAGGACCCACGTAAAACAAATCTGTATAGGTGGGTACCCTGAAAGAACGGGCTACATTGGCAAAAACAGAAAGATGTAGATTTTTTGTATAGCTAATATCTATTCCCGGATAAAATTTTAATCCATAATCATTCATATAATGATTGAAAACACCCGGGTTAAACTGAAATTTCCCTAGGGAAATTCTTTCTTCCAGATAAATACCAATGTGATCCCGGAAATGATTTCCCAGATTATTGCTTTCAATTTGCTCGCGCCTGACTTCAAATCCGACGGCGCCTATACCCCAGGCATTTTTGACCTGCAAGTTGCCTTCTAATCCACTAACCTGCGTTGTATGTTCGTTTTTATAAAAGGAAGGATTTTGACGTAGGTACAAATACATATCATGATGATTCCTGTGATACGCATTTAGGTTTAATCTTCCCCAGTCTTTCTCTGTTTTATAGGAAACAGAAGCCATTAAGGTCTGGGTTTCCTCATACTGATCCTTTGCATTTTCATTGGCATAAAAGCCATTTGCGCCAAATGCCTTTTTATTGTAACCGGCTAAAATATTTATGCTGCCATGGGCCATTCTTGATTGAGCCTGATATAACAGATTTTGCTGTTTGAAATCGGTATTATACCGATAGCCATTTCCTTCGCTAAAACCACCTGAAATGGTTTGTTTCCAGGTTGAAATTGGTAAACTTAGGGAAACATCTGCTCTTTTTAAACCGAATTCACCTAAAGAAATAGTTCCGGAAAGATGCCTTTTCTCTGATACTTTTGTAATAATATTTACCGCTCCGGCAAATGCATTCGGTCCGTAAATTCTTGTTCCAGGTCCTTTTAATATTTCAATTCTTTCAATTTGTTCAGGTTGAAGCACCAGATTCAGTAAATGATGACCTGTTTGTGGATCGCTTAGTTTTATGCCATTTATCAACACCAGACTTTGATCGAATGACCCCCCGCGGATGGACAAGTCAGCCTGAACACCTTGAGGACCGCGCTGTCTGATGTCCAGTCCAGGCAAATAAGATAAAATTTCGGCTATTTGGCTGGCAGGCAGATGACCGATGTCTTCCCTGGAAAGAAGTTGAATGGTTCTTGCAGACATAGAAAACGGGGTAGCCAGCCGGTCCGCCATGATTTCCACCTGTCCCAGGGAAACTAATGTATCAGATTGACCTTTAATATTTGTAGAAATAAACGATATTGCCAGCAGAATTTTTATTAACTTCATTTGATTGATTTGTTTATTAAAATTAGGCAAACAACGCTAATGATTTTTAAAAAAGGAAATTATGAATGTAAGCTTTAGGTCAAATTTTCCATCGCTCCAGGGAAAATTGAAAAATGGGTCACCTTATATCTTTATGGACGGACCCGCAGGTACCCAAGTTCCAGCGCAGGTTATAAATGCCATATCTTCTTATTATATGCACCAAAATGCAAATTCGCATGGTCAATTTATTACTTCCCGGTTAACAGATGATGTGGTGAGCGGCACCAGAACCGCAATGGCTGCCTTTCTTGGAGCAAATCATGCAGATGAAATTTCTTTAGGACCGAATATGACAAGTCTTGCCTTTTCATTGTCCAGGGCGTTTTCCAGATTATTCCGGCCTGGGGACGAGGTAGTTATTACCCAGCTGGATCATGAGGGTAACAGAGGACCCTGGCTTGCTCTAAGGGAGTTTGGCATTGTTGTCAGGGAGGTCAGATTGTTACAGGAAGGAAGACTGGATTATGAGGATTTTGAATCTAAAATAAATGAGCGCACCAGGTTAGTTGCCATGGGTTTTTCCTCCAATATACTGGGTACAGTTAATGACATTAAAAGGATCCGACAGTTAAGTCACCAGGCAGGGGCTTGGCTTTTAATTGATGCCGTTCATGGAGCTCCCCATTTCAGCCTTGACGTAAAGGCACTGGATTGTGATTTCCTGTTATGTTCTGCCTATAAATTTTATGGTCCTCATGTCGGCATTTTATATACCAGAGAGGGTTTGCTCGATCGGTTACATCCTGACAGGTTACGTACAGCAGGTCAGGCCGCTCCCGAATCTATTGAAACAGGTACCCCCAATTTTGCAGCCTTCGCCGGTGTTACAGCGGCTATTGATTTTTTGGCTGCTAATGGTACAGGAAATAGTTTCAGGGAAAAGCTGATCCGGACGATGGAAAATATTCATCAACATGAGCAGGAAATGTTTATTCAACTTTTTCGCGGGCTTGAAGCAATCAACGGTATAAAGATTTGGGGATTACCACCAGATATTTCAGAAAGAGCTCCCACCTTATCCTTTAGTGTGGAAAATCAGCATCCGGGTTTATTTTGCGAATATCTTGGGGATAAGGGTGTGTTTGCATGGAATGGACATTTTTACGCACTCAGAGCGGTTGAAATACTGGGATTAAGTGCCCGGGATGGTGTTATAAGAATGGGAATTTCGGCTTATACCACATCGGAAGAGGTAGAAAATGTGCTTGAAATAGTTAAAAAAGGGCTTCTTTAACAAAATATTTTAAAAAAAGGAAACTTTTAGCTGTGTTTTTTCGTATATAGATATTAGTAAATTAATAAACCCATGAGACAGCTTAAGATTACTAATAAAATTACGAACAGGGAAAGTCTTTCTCTTGAAAAATACCTTCAGGATATTTCGCGAATACCCATGCTTGCCGGTGATGATGAAATCAAACTGGCGCAACGTATCAGAGAAGGGGATGAGGAGGCTTTAAATCAATTGATTCGTTCCAATCTCAGATTTGTTGTTTCTGTTTCAAAACAATATCAAAATCAGGGGCTTTCTTTAAGTGACCTGATAAATGAGGGAAATGTTGGTCTCATGAAGGCGGCGAAACGTTTTGATGAAACTAAAGGATTTAAATTTATTTCGTATGCTGTGTGGTGGATCAGACAATCTATTCTTCAGGCTATTGTTGACCATTCCAGAATAGTCAGACTTCCTTTAAATAAAGTAGGTACCTATAATAAAATTAACGAAGCGGTTTTGAACTTTATACAAAAGTATGAAAGGGAACCCAGTACCGATGAATTAGCTGCTATACTGGATATTTCCCCAAAAGATGTGCTCAATATGCAGCGGAGTAATGCCAGACATATTTCAATGGATGCACCTATTGGTCAGGAAGATAGTGATTTAACTATGCTGGAGACCTTACCAAACGCTTCTGAAAATGAACCAGATAATAACCTGATGGCACAATCTATGAAAGAAGATTTGAAAGAGGGTCTGAGTATTTTGTCTGAAAAAGAAGTAGAAGTCCTTTCCTCCTATTATGGTCTGGATGGTCAAAAACCATTGACGCTGGAAGAGATTGGTGAGTACCTCCAGTTAACGAGAGAGCGGGTTCGGCAAATTAAAGAAAGAGCAATCAGAAGATTAAGAAAATCGTATAACAGAAATGCGCTGAAATCGTACCTTTAATGTCGAATTATCTTTCGCCTGCACTCAGAACAGGATGCATGCTTTATCATTACCTTTTCGTATCTTTGCCCCCAAATTATTTATGATATGGGTTTATTGGCACTTTCCGCGCTAATTCTGATGGGTTCAGGTTTCATTCTCATGCGAAATAATCTGGGAACTGTTTTAAAACCCGGCATAAAGAAAATTGAAGGCCTTTTTTTAGAACTGGAACAGGCCATCCCATACAATCAAAATGACCTGGCGCCCCTCGGAGAAATAAATATAGAATTGCTTTCTGCAAATGATTTGAAAGGTGTTGCCAAATCAAAGATTTCCGGCATTGAAACAGGTGTTATGGCTACCTTATTTAATGAGCCTGGTATCGCTTATGCCTTGAAAAAATTCGGAGCAAAGGATTTCAGAGCGATGGTGGTAGCAAAAGATAAACATCATATTTACCGGTTTTTATTTAAATCAAATGAAATTGAGATAGTAATTGATAATCAGGCCCTGGGCATTTTTCTTAAAGAGGAAAAAGAGTTGAAAGGCATCAGGACGGGTGCCACTTTAGCCCAATTGAAAGATCATCCTTCACAGGGCTTAAGCCTTTTTATTCAGGGTAAAGAAATGGTATTATTTCCCAAAGATATTTTTAAAAATTCTAAATCATTGAATAACAGGGCCTTTGTGGTGTTAAATCAGGCTATTACCCTGGAAGAACAAGCCACTATTTTAGCTTTCAGCATGATGTTGTTCTGGCTGGAAAAATGGAAACTATAATCGTGGATTTAACATGGATTTAATAAGAAAAATAACCCTGATTATATATAGATTCAGAGAAAGAGGGCTGGAAATCTTTCTTATGGAGGGGGAGGATGTCAATGAATTAACCCTGCCAAAAGAACAAAAAATAACTTCACTTCCAGAGAAATTTACTGCTCAGGCCACTTTAATATCAAATGATGAGAACACGGAAACCTGGGCCCTTGAAATGGAGGAGGAAGATATTCCCTCACTGAAAGGGTTGCTTTTTGAAGATGCGAAAAATCTTTCCGGAAAAATAATTTCGTATGAAACAGGGACTTATATCAGAGTAAAGGATGCTTTAAAAAAAGTGATGCCTCAACAATATAAATGGATCAAAGAATTAAAGGATGTGCTGTTAGATAGAAATTCTGTCAGAGATATGTAACAACCCTCTCCACTTTATGATATCAGATTCTTTTATTTGCCAGTAATAAACAAATATCCAACTGTTCCGATTTACTAAGGTTGCTGTTATTCAAGACAATAGCATCACTCGCGCGCATAAGTGGGCTATCCGTCCTGGTAGCATCAATATAATCCCTTTCGTACAGATTTTTTCTGATTTCCGATAAGGAAACCTGAGTATTCTTTGCTGAAAGATCTAAATATCTGCGTTGAACTCTTACTTCCATATCAGCGGTAAGGAAAATTTTCAAATTAGCCGATGGAAAGACCACTGTTCCAATATCTCTGCCATCCATGATAAGATTATTATCCAGGGACATTTTTCTTTGCTGGGCTACCATAGCTTTTCTAACCACCGAGATGGTGGCTACTTTGCTAACATTGGCTGCAACACTCATATCTCTTATTTCCTCGCTGATGTCCGTACCGTTTAAAAAGGTTGCATTTCCAGATGGAGCGGACTTCAAGGTAATATCAATATCCACTAATGCCTCTAAAATAGCTTTATGGTCATGAAATGGCACTTTATGCTTTAAAAAATAATAGGTAACAGCCCTATACATGGCGCCGGAATCAACAAATAAAAAATTCAATGATTCCGCCATAGCTTTTGCGAGTGTCGATTTACCGCAGGAAGAATAACCATCGATGGCGATACTGATGCCCATAATAAAAGGTTTTTGCTATAAAAAAAAGAGGCTTTTTCAAACAGGAAAAGCCTCTTTTATAAGATCGGATTATTTCAAATCAATATTCATCTTCATTAAAGAGAAAATCATCTTTTCTTGGATAATCAGGCCAGATGTCTTCTATACCTTCGTATATTTCACCTTCATCTTCCATTTGCTGCAAATTTTCGATCACCTCAATTGGTGCACCAGAACGAATAGCGTAATCAATTAATTCATCGCGTGTTGCAGGCCATGGGGCTTCCTCCAGGTGATAAGCGAGTTCTAATGTCCAGTACATAATTTTTTGGTTTAATTCGATTTACTGAAAATAAAATGACTACCTTTTAAGAAAGGAAAAACGTGGATTCCAATCATTTAATAAACATGGCATCGCCATAGCTGAATAATCTATATCCTTCTTTAAGTGCTTCTTCGTAAGCGTGCATGACCAGCTCATGTCCGCCAAAAGCAGCGACCATAATGAGTAAACTTGATTTTGGAAGATGAAAGTTTGAAATAAGACTATCTGCGATATTGAAATCAAATGGGGGGAAAATAAATTTATTCGTCCATCCAGATTCTACGATTTTGAGTTGCCCGTCTGCAGATACGGCCGATTCTACTGCTCTCAAAGAGGTTGTACCAATGGCACAAACTTTATTTTTAACTGTTTTTTCTTTATCCTTTGCTGAATTTACCAGTTGAACCGTTTCGGGTGGAACCCTGTAAAACTCCGCATCCATTTTATGCTTTGATAAATCTTCAACGTCAATAGTTCTGAAAGTCCCTAATCCAAGATGAAGCGTGATGGGCGCAAATTCAACCCCCTTTATTTCCATCCTTTTCATCAGTTCTCTGCTGAAATGCATACCTGCTGTCGGGGCCGCCACAGCGCCGATGTCTTTGGCAAAAATGGTCTGGTACCATTCTCTGTCACCAGCTTCACAAG
>Ga0172376_10002571_pt1 | contig 22004 bp, 17 predicted proteins | sample Lak35m_FD_121114 | JGI IMG/M metagenome (GOLD analysis project Ga0172376, IMG submission 121114) | Freshwater microbial communities from Kabuno Bay, South-Kivu, Congo - kab_092012_35m | ecosystem: Environmental > Aquatic > Freshwater > Lake | place: Democratic Republic of the Congo: South-Kivu... | reverse complement strand
GTCTGGACGGCAGCGGCAAACCGCGCGAAGTGCATATCGAGGAATCGCTGCGGTGTACTGATTTCGGGAGTGGCCCGGTCAATCCTGTGGTACCGGTGCAGTTGTGTGATCAGGAGCACAGTTTTGAGGAGTTGGTACGCTGTGAGTATTTTGTGCTGCGGCGTCATGAGAGTCTGCACGATTTTTCGCTGGTTTCTGACAATCGATTTCGAATTTTGATGACGCTTTCGGGAAGCGGGCTGGTGTGTACGTCGACGGGCACTGAACAGCTCAGGCTGGGCGGGACGATTCTGTTGCCGGCCTGCTGTCAGGCAATTCGGATTCAGCCGGATCAGCGTTTGCAGTTACTTGAGGTCACTTGTCCGTAATCCGCCGGGCTGCATGGCGGATTACGCTTGAGTCTGACGGGGCCGCAGATCAGGATACGTGCTGCAGAGCCCATGAAACTCACTGGAAAAGAATGGTTATGTCGCCGGAATCGATTCTGAAGCTCTATCGCACGATGCAGATCATCCGTCAAACGGAAGAAGAACTGGCTCGCTGTCATCAGCGGGGGCTTGTGCATGGGGCCTGTCATACTTACGTGGGTCAGGAGGCGATTGCGGCTGCGGTCTGTGCTCATCTGGGGCCTGCGGACAGTGTCTTCAGTACTCATCGCGGCCATGGCCATGCTTTGGCGAAGGGGTTGGCGCCGCACGAGCTGATGGCCGAGTTGTTTGGGCGGGTATCGGGTTGTTCGCGGGGTCGCGGAGGCTCGATGCATCTGTTCGCCCCGGAAATTGGCATGATGGGGACCAGCGGCATTGTCGGGCCCTGCATATTGCAGGCCTGCGGCGGTGGCTACAGTTCGAAGATTCTGGGCAACGGCACAGTAGCGGTAGCGTTTTTCGGCGACGGCGCGGTGAATAACGGTGCTTTCCATGAGGGCCTGAATATGGCCAGCATCTGGAAGCTGCCGGTTCTGTTTGTCTGTGAGAACAATCAGTTCGCCACCGAGGTACCGTTTTCCTATTCCAGCGGCATTCCGCAGGTGGGTCGTCGAGCTGCCAGTTACGGTATGGAGGGCGCAGAACTGGACGGCAACGACGCTCTGGCAATTTCGCAGGCGGCCGAGCAGGCGGTGCAGCGAGCTCGCGCCGGACAGGGACCGACGCTGCTGGAATGTCGCACCTATCGTACTCGGGCGCACTCTGAGGGTATGGGGGACTTCACCTACAGAACTCGTGAAGAAGTGGACCAGTGGAAGACTCGCTGTCCCCTGCTGAAGCTGCGGGCTGAGCATCCTCAGCTGGCCGCTCAATTCTCAGCGATTGATGCAGAGGTGGCTCAGCTGGTGGCTGAATCGAGAACTCGTGCTGAAGCCGATTTACCGCCGCGTGCGGAAGACGCTGCGACTCACGTTTATGCGACGGGGTTGCCGGCGGCCGGGCGGTCTGCGGCTGAACCGGATCCGGGGACTCGAGTGGCCACATGGAGTCAGGCGGTGCTGGAGGCATTAAGTGCCGAGATGGCTCGCAATCCGGCCATCTTTGTCATGGGTGAAGGCATCGGTAAACGTGGCGGAAACTTTGTCACCACAAAAGGGCTCTACGATCTGCACGGTCCGGATCGGCTTTGTGATACGCCGATTTGTGAGCGAGGCTTTGTGGGTCTGGCCTGCGGGGCGGGCATGACCGGTACGCGACCGGTGATCGACTTCATGTTTGCTGACTTCATTCTGGATTCAGTGGGCGAGATCATCAATCAGATTGCCAAGATGCAGTACATGTCCTGTGGTCGTCTGAAAATGCCGGTGCTGTTGCGTGGCTGTATTGGTGTTGGTCATTCTGCGGCGACTCACCATTCCGGCAGTTATTATTCGATGTACGGTGCTGTGCCTGGTCTGCGAGTAGCGGTGCCTTCGAATGCCTATGACGCAAAGGGTCTGTTGCTGCGGGCGTTGCGGTGTGATGACCCGGTGATGTTTCTTGAGCATCGTGAGCTGCTCAGTCTGAAGTGTGCGGTACCGTCGGAGCATTATGAAATTGAGTTTGGCCGCGGGCGAATCGTGCGTGCGGGTACAGATCTGACCGTTGTGGCCCTGGCTCGTATGGTGCACCTTGTACAGCAGCAGGCAGAAGTTCTTCAGCAGCAGGGGATTTCTGTAGAAATCATCGATCCGCGTACGGTTTCACCGCTGGATACCGAGTTGATTTTAGCCTCGGTGGAGAAAACCGGGCGGCTGCTGATTGTCGAGGAAACTCCTGCTGCATTCGGTCTTGGGGCCGAAGTGGCTGCTCGCGTGGCGGACGCAGGATTTGACAGTCTGGATGCCCCGATTCGTCGAGTCAGTGGTGTGTTTGCACCCACTCCTTACAGCCCATCTTTGGAGGCTGCTGTGGTACCGGATGCGGACCAGATAGTGGCAGCGATTCGGCAGCTGGTGCGGGAATAATCAGTGGCCCTGTTTTTGCGGATTTGGTCGACGGTTTGAAAGCGGAAGTTGCAGGTGTCAGTTATGGCAGTGCAGATCACGATTCCACGGCTTGGCTGGTCGATGGAGGAAGGCACCTTTGCCGGCTGGCGCAAAGCCGATGGCGACGTGGTGCGTCGCGGCGACGTGCTGTTTGAACTGGAGGGTGAAAAGGCGCTGCAGGAGATTGAGGCGGTCGATGAGGGCACGCTGCGAATTCCCGCTGATGCTCCTGCCGTCGGCGCAGTGCTTAAAGTGGGGGCTGTCATTGGCTGGCTGACGGCTGATGGTGAGAGCTGGCCACCTGCCGTCTCTGGCGCCGCGTCCGGCGTTGACCAGCAGAAGTCCGAATCGCCCGCACTGGAAAAAAATGCGGCTGAAGATGCTCACGGTGAAGGTTCCTCCGGCAGTCCGGCAGTCCGACGTCTGGCGCGGCAGCTCAAAGTGGATCTGCAGCTTGTGCAGGGTACGGGGCGTGGCGGGCAGGTGACGGACGAGGATTTGCGGCTGGCTGCCGCGGCTGAGACACATTTGACTGTTGCGGGCGACACCGGTGCGATCCGTTCAACACCTCGCGCACGCCGGGCGGCCAGCAGGCATGGAGTTGATTTGTCGGGCATACGCGGGACTGGCAGTGGCGGTCGAATTCGTGAAAAGGATGTGCTGGCAGTGGCAGCGGCTGCCACAGGCACGCGGTCAGTGGCTGTCGGCAGCAGTGGTCAGGTGCTGAAAGGGCGTCGCGCTGTAATCGCCCGTCGCATGCGGGAGAGTCGGGACAATACGGTTCCGGTAACAATTACCAGAACTCTGAACGCAGATAATCTGGTTGGGCTGCGCGACCAGTTCCGTTCTGCGGGCTCGGACATTGTTCCGGCATTTCACGATCTGATTGCCAGGCTGACAGCCGAGTGTCTGTTGAAGCATCCCCTGCTTGGCGCGCGGTGGGTGGGTGCCGACGTGGTGTTGCCGGATCTGCAGCAGATCTGTCTGGGTCTGGCGGTGGACACGGCTGACGGACTGGTGGTGCCGGCGCTTGCGAACGTGCGAGGAAAAACAGTGCTGCAGCTGGCGAGGGATTCTCGGGATGCCATTCAGCGGGCTCGCGAGGGACGTCTTTCGGCGGCCGATCAAACTGCCGCTGTGTTCACAATTTCCAGTCTGGGTGGTCTTGGCATCGATCACTTTACGCCTGTTATTAATTACCCTGAGACGGCAATTCTGGGCGTGGGGGTGATTCGTCGAGTTCCCGTCGTGGCGGCTGATGATCGAATCATTGCGGGCCAGCAGCTGACATTAAGCCTGACGTTTGATCATCAGGTCATAGACGGAGCTCCGGCAGCTCGGTTTTTGCAGGATCTGGTGCAGTTGCTGGAGAATCCGGCTGCTGCTTTGCTGTCTGCCAACAGCTAAAAAAACGGGCCACGGGCAGCACAGGTCTGCCCGTGGCCTGCACTGACTATTTGTCCGATTTGAAGCGATACAGGCTGCCGAATGGAGTGGTGAAGTAGACTTCACCCTTTTCATCGGTCCCGAACGACATAACGGGCAGGTTTTCACCGGTAATTGAATAGTTGGCTTTGACCTTTTCGGCGGCCATGTCGTAATCCAGTGCCCACAGCCGGCCGGAGACATAGTCGGCGTACACGTAGCGTCCGATCAGTTCGGGCACCGCGGTGCCGCGATAAACGGTACCGCCTGTGATTGACTTCCCGATATCGTGGGCATATTCGAAGATGGGGTCTGTGAGGTCCGGTCGAGAACCGTCATTGCCGTCCGGTCGAAACCAGTGCTTGCCTTCCCGGACATTCCAGCCGTAGTTGCCGCCCTTTTTGATGATGTTGATTTCTTCCCACAGATTTTGGCCGACGTCCGCCGCCCACAGCAGGCCGGTGCCTGAATCGAAGGACATTCGCCAGATATTGCGAACTCCGTAAGCGTAGATTTCCGCCCGTGCCGGCAGCATCTTTCCTCGCGGCCCCGCCGGAACTTCACGACCGACGAATGGATTGTCTTTGGGAATGGCGTAATTCAGGCCGGGATCTTTGTTGTCGACATCAATCCGCAGGATGGAACCCAGCAGGGTGGTGAGATTTTGACCGTTGCCCATAGGATCGTTGCCGCTGCCGCCGTCACCGAGTGCGATGTACAGGAATCCGTCGGGGCCGAAGGCAATAGTGCCACCGTTGTGATTCCAGAACGGTTGCGGAATTCGCAGGATTTCTTCTTCACTGGCCGGATCGGCGACCGCTGGGTTGTTTTTTGAGACACGGAATCGTGAGACTTTGCAGAGGTGATCCTGTTCGCTGGAGTTGTAATAGACGAAGAGTTGCCCGTTCTGCTGGAATTTGGGGTGGAAAGCAAATCCAAGCAGGCCTTCTTCGTTCTGGTTGTCGGCATAGACACAGCGTTCTTCGATGTCGAGGAATACTGTGGATTCTTCGCATTCCTGATCATTTGGGAAGACGCGGATGACACCTTCCTGTTCGGCGACAAAAACGCGGTTGGATCCATCGCCGGCATGTGTCACCACAATCGGGCGACGGAAATCAAGATTTGGGAAGGCGCGCTCTGCTGAAACTGCAAGCGGCGTATCAGCGATGGCCGGTTTTGTGGATTGTGCACAGGCCAGCGAGCCTGTGAGCAGGGATACAAGAACCGGGCCGAGCAGCCCGGACACAAATTTCAGCATGATCTGGCTCCGTGAGGAAGTCGGATGAGTGAGATATCAGAAGGGAAGTTGATTGTCCGGGTCGCCGGCATGTTCGTCATTGTCGCGGTTTTTGCGTCGGCTTTGAGTAACCGACTGTGAATCCTTTGCCATGGTGGCGCGGCCGTCAAACGGGGCTGTCTCAGGAGTACCACTGGCACCGATCCGGGTGACGATTTCAATTCGCTGCGCAGCCTGGTCAAGTCGCCGATGGCACACTCTGAGCAGCGCCATACCGCGTTCAAATCGCAGCAGTGACTGGTCCAGCGGTTCCTGGCCGGATTCAAGTGAGGCGACAATCTGTGCCAGTTCGGCCATCGCGGTTTCCAGAGCAGGTTCGCTGCCGGCTTCTGCGGGATCGCCAAATTCTTCATCGGTCGTTTTTTTGCGTGCCATGGATGTCTTCAGACGGTTACTGAATGAGCGTTTCACCAGCGGAATCATCGCTGTCTGTTTCAGGTCTGGCAAGGCTGCTGGCTGCGGATTCGGATGGTTGCGGTAAAACGTTCCTGCCGGAAACGTTCAGTTGCGCATCAACCCACTCGCCAGCAAAAAAACGACCCAGCAGCCAGCGAAATGCCGGCAGTGCCTGGGCAATCGCCTGTTCGGTCTCGGCGGGCGTTGCGAGTGTGGTGAAGCCGTCGAGTGTGAGTGAACACTGCCATTTTTCACTGCGTTCGAAATCACGTGCTCGTTCGATCAGACGCTGTGCCCAGATCATGCCGTAGAGATCCTGGAACAGCAGCCAGAGCTGCGTGGTTTTTCCGTGCAGTGAAGCGGCTTGCTGAAGTTGTGCCTGATGCTGTCGCAGGCAGTTGCCGGATTGGGTCGTGGCCAGCAACTGCAGCAGTGCCGCGGAAGGAAACAGCCAGGTCGAGTGCGGCAGCCAGGGAATAGCAGGACTGACAGCAGCAGTTGCAGCAGCCAGCTGCAGCAGGCAGGCAACAGTCATTCCGCGTCCCAGTCCCGGAGCGGCACTCATAAGTGCCACGAGGCAAAAGCCGCTCAAGGCCGGCAGGCTGAGCTGGAGTGGGACGCGGCCATTTGAATTGACAATCTGCACCGCTCCCGGCCAGGCCAGCACAAATATCAGCGGCAGCACAACAAACCACTGCCACGCAGCGACTCCCGGTCGACGCGCTCCCAGCATACACACGGCGGGTGTCAGCATCAGGATGGCTGACAGATATTGCAGCCCCGATGTCCACGCGGGATTCATCGCCGACACTGCTCCCGAAAATAATACGGCGGCCAGCAGGCCGAGTGCGGAAATCCGAGTCCAGTACCAGGCGTAGCCCGAGGTCATTCCCGTATGGAGCGGACGCTGTCTCTGCACCTGCCAGCAATTCACGGCAGCCAGTCCGGTCATTAGCCATGCGTATGCCGAGATCATCAGGAATCCGAGCGAATTTTGAAGAAGTACGGTGACACTGCGAGCTGCACCTGTGTCGGGAAGGGGAGTGGGTGTGTGACTTCAGCCGCGCAGCATGGTGCGTCTGCAGCGGTTTTTCCATGCCTGCGGTGGGGGAATGCCGATTTCCGCGGAATTGGACAGTCGTTTCCGACCTGCTCGCTGCAGCTTCGTTGGATAATATCGGCATTCAATGACAGACAGCCCGACTGCTCGGAGTGCAGGAATTCATGACTCGTTCAGCTTCAATCACTCGCAATACCGCAGAAACTCAGATTCAGCTGTCCCTGAATATCGACGGCAGCGGACAGCCGGATATTTCCACCGGGGTGGGATTCTTCGATCACATGCTGACATTGCTGGCTCGTCATGCGCTGATGGATCTGACTGTGCGGGCGGTGGGCGATCTGCATGTGGATCATCATCATACGGTCGAGGACGTGGGCATTTGTCTGGGGCGTTGTCTGCTGCAGGCACTGGGTGACAAGCGAGGTATTCAGCGGTACGGACATTTCACCTTGCCAATGGAAGAAACTCTGGCCACGACGGCAGTAGACCTGAGCGGTCGGACGGCATTTGTCTGGAAGGTGGAATTTCCGACTGAGAAGATCGGAGAATTCGATACTCAGCTTGTTCAGGAATTCTGGACGGCTGTGGCTTCCAACGGGCTGATGAATTTGCACTGCATGGTGCATCATGGCAGCAACAGCCACCACATTTCAGAGGCAATTTTCAAGTGTCTGGCGCGGTCACTGCGGATGGCCTGTTCGATTGATCCGCGTCAGACTGGTATCCCCAGCTCCAAGGGGACCCTGACCGGCTGAACTGGTTCTGCTCCCGTCCTCGAGGAATACCTCGATCAGTGACCACGCCGCAGCAGCCATAGTTTGTCATGTCCAGCCGCTGCGCGTTAGACTTTACGGACTTGTTGTGCGGGTGCGTCCCGAGTCTGATTTGTCTGCGAGGAACGGAATGATGAGTCTGCTGAAGAGATTTCAGTTGCTGGTCTGTGGCGTGCTGCTGGTCAGTCAGGCTGTGCTGGCCGATGAGGGCATGTGGCTGTTCAATGATCTGCCGGTGGGCTTGTTGAAACAGCGTTATGGGTTTGAGCCGACGAAGGAGTGGGCCGATCACCTGATGAAGTCCAGCGTCCGTTTTAATGTGGGCGGTTCGGGCTCCTTCGTCTCCGGTTCCGGTCTGGTGCTGACCAACCACCACGTGGGTTCAGACACACTGGCGAAGCTGTCGACGCCGGAGCGGAACATCATGGAGGCTGGTTACCTTGCAAAGACTCAGGCCGAGGAACTGAAGGCTCCGGATCTGGAACTGAATCAATTGCAGCAGATTCGTGATGTGACGGCGGAAGTTAAGGGGGCGGTCACAGCCGAGATGACTCCGGCGCAGGCCGTGGCGGCTCGTCGAGCAGTCATCGCCAGAATTGAAAAGTCGGCCCTGGATGAAACGGGACTCAAGAGCACTGTCACCACACTTTACGGCGGCGGGCGTTATCATCTTTACATGTACAAGAAGTATACGGACGTGCGACTGGTGTGGGCTCCGGAAACGGCCATCGCCTTCTTCGGTGGCGATGCGGACAATTTCGAATATCCCCGCTTCTGTCTGGATGCCACCATTTTTCGGGTGTATGAGAATGACAAGCCTGCGAAGATCGAGCATTTCCTGAAGTGGTCAGCTGCTGGTCCTGCTGAGAATGACGTGGCATTTGTTTCCGGGCATCCCGGTCGCACCAGTCGTATCCTGACAGTGGATGCTCTGAAATATCAGCGTGACATCGCCCAGCCGGCAGGTCTGACCAATCTGCGTCGTGCCGAGATTGTGCTGCAGCAGTACGGGCTGCGTGGCCGCGAGAATGCTCGGCGGGCCCGCGAAGATCTGTTCGGCGTGCAGAATTCGCGCAAGGCTCGTCTGGGAATGCTGGCTGGTCTGCAGGATCCTCAGGTGATGGCAGGCAAGGTGGCGGCTGAGCAGCAGCTTTTGGCGGCGGTGAATGCTGACGAGAAGCTGAAGCCGCTGGCTGCAGCATGGACTGTCATTTCAGACATTACAAAGAAGCGCACTGAGATGCTGAAGAAGGGCGTCTCTGTAAATTCTTCCCTGTACGGGATTGCTTTGCAGCTTGTGCAGATGGCTGAGGAAGACCGTCTGCCGTCTGAGCAGCGTCTGCCTGAGTTTTCGGAAGCCGGTCGTGAATCACTGCTGCAGCAGCTGTATTCCGAGGCTCCTGTTTATGCCGATCTGGATCAGGTCTTGCTGGCCGATTCGATTTCAAAGACGCTGGAACAGCGTGGCTTTGACGATCCGCTGTGTCAGCAGATTCTGGCCGGCAAAGGTCCTGCAGAACGAGCGGCTGAACTGGTGCGCGGTACAAAGCTGGCTGATCCGGCGTTTCGCAGGCAGCTGGCTGCCGGGGGTCTGGAGGCGATTGAGAAGAGTGATGATCCGATGATCCAGCTCGCTCGCGTCATTAATCCGGAAGCCCGACGCATCCGTAAAATCACAGAAGAACTGGATGAGCAGGACCGTCAGGCTTATGCCAGTGTTGCAGAAGCTCGCTTTGCCGTGCTGGGTACTTCGGTATATCCGGATGCGACATTCACTCTGAGACTGGCCTTTGGTCCGGTGGCTGGATACGAGCAGGACGGTCAGCAGATCCCGGCATGGACGACGATGGGAGGTGCGTATCAGCATGAAGCGGCGCATGCGGGTCAGACAGACTATGTGCTGCCGAAGTCGTGGAAGGCGGCTGAAGCGAAACTGAACAAGTCTGTTCCGTTCAACTTTGTGTCGACGGCCGACATCATTGGCGGCAATTCCGGCAGTCCGGTTGTGAACCGTGCCGGCGAACTGACGGGCCTGATTTTTGATGGCAACATTCAGTCGCTGTCCGGGAATTACGTCTACACGGACCGTCAGTCGCGGTCTGTTTCGGTGAATTCCGGAGCGATTCGTGAGGCGTTGCGGGTGGTTTACGGTGCGACTGCTTTGGACGCGGAGCTGGGCCGCTGAGGAATACCAGCCTGCAGAGGCTTATTTTGACGCGGCGGGGCAAACTCGCCTGTACCGCAAGGCGGTGCAGGCGAATTGCCGGGCTGTTGTGTTTTGGCAGGATGGGCGTGGGCTGGCAAGCCCGAGCGGCAATTTGTGGCTTGCGTCTGGCAGGCTCGAGTTCTGCCCGGCTCTGCAAATGCAGCTGTCAAAGTCGATGCTGCCAGCCGCCGGCTGGCAGGTCTACCAGCTGGCCGTGCGGCAGCTTCAGTTTTACGCCTGAGCCTGTGTGCACCGAGCCGACTGGATAAAAGTGCAGGCCCTGAGGAGCCGACTGGAGCAGAGCAACCGCGGTGGCCGGGACTGCCAGCAGCAGTTCAAAGTCTTCGCCATCGTTCAAAGCAGCCTGCAGCCGCTGTTCGTCCGGCAACTGCGGCGGAACGTCGGGATGAATGGGGATCTGCACAGCTTCCAGGATTGCGGCAGTGTGGCTGGCCAGCATCATTCGTGGCAGGTCAGTGGCCAGTCCGTCAGAAATGTCCATGAGTGCTGACAGAGGGACATTGTCGGCCAGCCATTGAGCGGCATCCAGTCTGGGGCTGAATGTGAGGTGCCGCTGGTGCTGCAGGCTGCCCCCCAGCGGGCCTGTGACGAACAGCGCATCCCCAGGGGCAGCTCCGCTGCGCAGCGGAATCTGTTTGCCCAGCGGGCTTCCGGTCAGTGTGACATTGATCGCGAAGGGACCGTCCCAGCTGTTGGTGTCACCACCGGCAATAACGCATTGATACTGGTCCGCCAGTTCCTGCAGTCCCTGATAGAGCTGGTCTGAGAATGCTGGATCGCCGCCGCTGCCCCGTGGCAGCGCCAGGCTGATGAAGGCTGCAGTCGGTCCTGCCAGCATGGCTGCGAGGTCGCTGAGATTCACTGCGAGAGCCTTGCGTCCGGCCAGTGCCGGGGAGATTTCAGACAGGCGGAAATGAGTGCCGTCCAGCAGCATATCTGTGACCACCACAACCTTCCGTGAACTGTCAGCTTCAACGACAGCGCCATCGTCGCCGATACCAACCAGCACTGGCGGGCGTGCCGGGAATCGGCGTTCAAGAGCCAGCAGGAAGTCGTTTTCAGTCATGGGGATTTTTGAATTCCGTAAATCCGGGAGCGGTGTTGGGTGCGGGTGAGGCGGAAATCCATGAAATCGGGTATTTTGGACGGCAAGAGTTTTTTTTAGTACTGTACCCTGTAGATGGGCAGCCTGGCAGGTCATGAGAACATTGATTTCGGAACAGCAGATTTCTGAGCGGGTGCGGCAGCTGGGTCAGCAGATTTCTGCTGACTACGCAGGTCGCCCGCTGACGGTGGTGGCTGTGCTGACCGGCAGCCTGGTGCTGCTGGCAGACCTGATTCGCTGCATTTCGACACCTTTGAAGGTCACCCTCGTTTCAGCTTCCAGCTACGGGGGAACTCGTACCACCGCCGGAAAACTGACAATTCATGATTCGTTGCTGGCGGATCCTGCCGGCCGTGATGTGCTGGTGCTGGATGACATCTTTGACACGGGGAAAACCATGGCGGGACTGCTGCAGCACCTGCAGGCTCGCAGCCCGGCCAGTCTGAAAACAGCCGTGCTGCTGTGGAAGCCGGCTCGCACCGAAGTCAGCTTTCAGCCCGACTATTACGGATTTCAGATTCCTGATGAATTCGTGGTGGGTTATGGGCTGGACTACAATGATCATTTCCGACATTTGCCGTACATCGGCATTCCGGATCTGGCCGATCTGCAGTCAGCCGTCTGAATGATCGAGGGACACTGGTTCCCGGCTGGAATGCCTCGGTCTTGGTTTTGTCGGTCGTGTCGGTGCCGGTTGCCGGCTAAGCAGTGAGTTACAGTCGCACTGGAACATTGCGGTCAGCCAGATAGCGTTTGGTTTCCGGGATCGAGTGTGTGCCGTAATGGAAGATGCTGGCAGCCAGAGCAGCGCTGGCACCGCCGGCGGTCACGGCCTGGTACAGATGTTCGGGGCATCCGGCACCGCCGCTGGCAACCACGGGGATTGAGACGGCGTCGGCTACAGCGCGAGTAATCTGGAGGTCGTAGCCGTCTTTGGTGCCGTCTGCGTCCATGCAGGTCAGCACGATTTCACCGGCGCCCAGACGTTCTACTTCCTGTGCCCAGGCGACAGCCTGCAGTCCTGTGGGCAGTCGGCCGCCGTTAATGTGCACGTCCCAAATTTCCTTTCCGTCCACCAGGACTCGTTTGGGATCGATATTCACGACGATGCACTGGCTGCCGAATCGCAGTGCCGCTTCGCGGACAAATTCCGGCTGGCGGACGGCCATGGAATTGATTGAGACTTTGTCGCAGCCGGCATTCAGCAGTCTGCGAATATCGTCCAGCGTACGAATTCCGCCGCCCACGGTGAGTGGCATGAAGACGACTTCGGACGTGCGAGCGACCACATCGAGGATAATGTCACGCTGTTCATGACTGGCGGTGATGTCGAGGAACACCAGTTCGTCAGCGCCCTGCTCTTCATATCGACGAGCAATCTGAACTGGATCTCCGGCATCCTGCAGATTGAGAAAATTCACGCCCTTGACGACGCGTCCGGCGTGAACATCAAGGCAGGGAATGATACGCTTTGCCAGCATCGGGGATGCGACCTGTGTCGTGCTTTGGAAATCGGAAAGATGGAAGCCGAAACTTCCGTATCTCACAGCCTGTCGTCGGGTGTTTCAATGCAGCCGGCAGTTTCTTTTGACTGATTATTGTAATGACCAGCCAGATGCTCAGTTTTCGCAGCGTATCCGTGGATCTTGGGGCCCGCAGCTACCGGATCGCAATCGGCAGCGGGCTGCTGCAGCAGGCTTTGCAGTACGTCTCAGCCTGGCCGGCGCTGCAGGAAACCGGCCGACTGCGAATGCTGATCGCAGCGGACTCGGCCGTTTCGGAAACTCATGCGACCGTCCTGGCCCAGTCCTTTCGCTCCGGCGGCATCGAAGTGCAGCAGCTGCAGATTCCCGCGGGTGAATCTTCCAAGTCCTGGCCGCAGCTGCAGCGGATTTACGACGCCCTTGTGGAAATGGCTGCCGATCGACGCACCGTCGTTGTCGCCGTGGGCGGTGGTGTTACAGGAGATCTGGCCGGATTTGCTGCCGCCACGTATGCTCGCGGACTTCGATTTCTGCAGGTCCCCACCACACTGCTGTCCATGGTGGACAGTTCCGTGGGCGGAAAAACCGGGATCAATCATCCGCGTGGCAAAAATCTGATTGGTGCCTTTCACCAGCCAGTCGGAGTGCTGATCGATCAGTCAGTGCTGCAGACACTTCCCGATCGTGAATATCGTGCCGGGCTGGCAGAAGTGGTGAAGTACGGAGTCATCCTTGATGGGGCTTTTTTCGACTACCTTGAATCCTGCACTGCGGGACTGAATGACCGCGATCCGCAGGTGCTCAGCACTGTGATTTCCCGCAGCTGTGAACTGAAGGCCGATGTTGTGCGACAGGACGAATACGAAACGACCGGCCTGCGTGCGGTACTGAATTACGGTCACACTTTCGGGCATGCGTTTGAAGCACTGGCGGGCTATGGTTCCCTGCTGCACGGCGAAGCAGTGTCGATCGGAATGATCTGTGCCAGTCGTCTGGCGGAAAAAATGGGGCGAATTCCCGCCGCTGTCACCGCCCGACAGCTCTGCCTGCTGGAAGCCCTGAAGCTGCCGACAGCCGTTCCTGCTGAGCTGCAGGCAAGGCCGGCAGACATCCAGCGGTGCATGCTGCTGGACAAGAAGACTGAGGGTCGCGAACTGCGATTCGTACTGCCCTCCCGTATGGGGCACGTGGAAACGGTCCGTGGGGTTTCCGCTGAGCTGGCACTCAGTGTGCTGTAGTGCGGCCGCGCAGTGAATCGGCGGCGACTGCAGCGACTGTGATGGTACCCGTAATCAGGTAACGCAGACCTTCGCCGGCACCCGCATGCGCAAGGCCGGTCTGCAGGACCGCAATGATCAGGACTCCCAGAAAGGTACTCAGCACGGAACCTCGTCCTCCCGACAGACTGGTGCCTCCAATGACTGCTGCGGCAATTGCCAGCAGTTCGAACCCGCGAGCTCCCGACGGGTCACCTGTGCTGAGTCGGGATGTCTCGATGATTCCGGCAGCTGAAGCGCACAGTCCGCTGAGCAGGAAGACCAGCAGCCGTACTGGTCGGCAGTCAACACCGCTAAGTCTGAGTGCCGTCTCGTTGTCCCCCAGTGCCCGGCACCAGCGTCCAAACACAGTTCGTGTCAGTATGAAATGCGACAGCAGGACCAGAGCGGCCGCGGCCAGAAATGCGGGGGACACGCCGATCGCATTCAGCGGGGCACTCAGCCATTCCACACGTGCTCCGATGTACTGAGGCCGCGATCCGGTGGCCAGCAAAGCGAGACCGCGAGTCACCTGCATGACTCCCAGCGTCACAATGAACGAGGGCAGGCGGGCCAGGGTGCTGATACTGCCGCTGATCAGTCCGCTCATCAGTCCCACCGTCAGGCAGGCTGCCGCAGCGGTCGGCAATCCCCACTGATGCCGGGCCATCAGCAGTCCCAGGCACGCAGACGTCAGAGCCAGCACGGAACCAACAGAAAGGTCAATTGCACCGGTGATCAATACAAACGTCATTCCGATACTGACCACCGTGATGGCCGGAATCTGATTCAGTACGGCTCTGAGCGTGGCGGCAGTAAAAAAACGATCGAGGCTGAACGAGAACAGCGCGGTCAGCAGCAGCAGCACCAGCAGCAATGCCGCCTGTCCTGCCAGCATTGAGCGAAAGCGTTCACGCATCGATCTGTCCGTTCATGTGGCTGCAAGCTGGCTGTCAGCCCAGGTCTTCAATGCCTGTTGAGCTTCCCGCAGAGCGGAGTCTCCGGCAGCGCGTGCCGATGGCAGGTCAGAAACCAGATCCGACTGACAGAAGAAGTAGAATTTGATCTTTGGTTCCGTGCCCGACGGACGTCCGGCAATCTGGATGCGGACGCGGGCTGCCGGATCCGAGTGATAGATCAGCAGGTCACCGCGAGGGTTGGCAATGGTCGAAATCTGGCGACCACCGGGCACTTCAGTGCGAGTTCCCGCCTGATAATCGTCGGCCTGCACGATACGAATGGAACCGAAGGCTGCCGGCGGCTGCTGTCGCAGCGTTTGCATCAGCCCGTCAATCTTCGCCTTGCCGGCTGGTCCTTCGCAGTAAATGGATGTCTGGCCTTCGCAGAAGTAACCGCACTGGGTGTGCAGCGTCTCAAGCTGATCCAGCAGTGTGCGACCTTCTGAGTGCAGTTCGCCGGCGAGCTCAAGGATGTAAAGTGCACACACGGATGCGTCCTTGTCGCGACAGTAGTCTCCGGCAAGGAAACCGATCGATTCCTCGGTGCCAAACACAAAATGTCGAGTCCCCTGCTCTTCCATCGTCTGGGCGATGTACTTGAAGCCCACGAGCAGCTCGTGAAAACAGCGGGCTCCGTGATGTGCGGCCACTGCACGAGTCAGCGGAGTGGTGACCAGCGTTTCGATCACGTAGTCCTCGGGCGAAAATCTTCCGGAAGCCTTGCGACTGCGAAACAGATAGTCGGTAATCAGAGCGCCCACCTGATTTCCGCTGAGTGAAACAAACCGGTTGTTGCGGTCACGGACCATCACGCCCAGTCGGTCAGCGTCCGGGTCTGATGCGAGGATCAGCTGAGCCGGATGACCGGTCTGACTGACCCACGCCGTGACCGGGTCGAATACTTCCAGGTTCTCTGGATTAGGCAGATGTCGCGGTACGTTTGGGAAGCTGCCGTCAGCAGCCCGGTGTGGCTCAAAAATGTCAACAGCGGTAAAGCCGGCCGCCTGAATCACGGCGTAAACAGAGGTTTCTCCGACACCGTGCAGGGGAGTAAAAATTGCGGGAATTGCACGGCTGGAAGATTCTGACAGCTGCACAACCGCCGCTGTATACGCCTGGTCCAGCTCGGCACCAACCAGCCTGATGGAACCGTTTTGCAGGCACTGCTGATAATCGGCCGCTGGAATATCGCCGGCCTGCTCGACCTGCCGGATGATCCCCTTGTCGTGTGGTGGAATGACCTGCCCGCCGTTGCTCCAGTAGGCTTTGAAGCCGTTGTCGGCCGGCGGGTTGTGAGAAGCTGAAATCATGACGCCGATGCTGCAGCCGAGTCTGCGTACGGCAAATGACAGTACCGGCGTGGCACGATGACCATCGAACAGCCAGACCTGCAGACCATGCGCTGCGAAAGTGCAGGCAGCAATTTGGGCGAAGCGGGCCGAGTTATGGCGGGTGTCGTGAGCAATGACGACCGAGCCGCCACTGGCCACACCGGTGGATCGCAGGTAGACGGCCATGCCGTGTGCCGATTCGGCAATTGTCCGCTCATTGATCGTGGCCGGCCCCATCTCACCCATTGGGCCGCGTCGTCCGCCGGTGCCGAAGGGAATTGATGTCCAGAACATTGCATCCAGCTCGGACCACTGTTTCGCGGCAATCAGCTGCAGGATCCGCGGGCGCCATGCAGCCAGTGATTCACGCGACAGCCAGGTCTTCAGGCTGGCCGGGGAATCAGCTGTCAGCAGGCCGGCGGCGGCGGCCTGATCGATGGAATTCAGAATGTCTTGAGCAGGATCAATCGTCATAGACTGGGCCGTGTAGTGTGAACTTCAGGGGACAGACAGCAGGGCGTTACGAAACCACTTCTGGTATTCTCGTGACGCAGGCTCGGCTTTTGCCCGAACATCGCGAATATTTTCACTTCTGCACAGCAGATTTCGGCTTTGTTGCTGGAATTTACCGGATTTTGCGTCCGGCTGTGCACGGGGAACAGAGTCTGTCGAATCGTGGTATACAGGAAAGCTCTGAATGGCTCAGAAATCATCCTTGTCGGAAGCCCGTCTGGTTCTTGAACGCTGGTTCGGTTTTTCCGATTTTCGGGGTTGTCAGGGTGCCGTGATTGAGCAGGTGCTGGCCGGGCGGAACGCGCTGGTGATCATGCCTACAGGGGCTGGGAAGTCGCTGTGTTTTCAGGTGCCGGCACTGGTGCTGGCACAGGCTGATTCTGAGCAGCATAAACGTCCGCTGACAATTGTGGTTTCTCCGCTGATTGCTCTGATGAAGGACCAGGTGGACTCACTGGTTCGTCGTGGCATTGCAGCCACGTTCATCAATTCTTCGCTGAGTCGGTCCGAGCGTCAGCAGCGGATGCAGGCTCTGCAGGCCGGTGACTACAGTCTGCTGTATGTGACTCCGGAACGATTTCGCAAGCCCGACTTTCTGCAGGTGCTGGAAAATCGGCGGATCGTTTTGCTGGCGGTGGATGAAGCGCATTGCATCAGCGAGTGGGGCCATGATTTTCGTCCGGATTATTCGCGGCTGGGTGAAATTCGCCAGCTGCTGCAGAATCCGGTCACCATTGCCCTGACCGCGACAGCGACTCCAGAAGTGCAGCACGACATTGTTCGGCAGCTCCGGCTGCCGCCCGACTCCGTCCGTACCTACCATGAGGGTATTGAGCGTCCGGGGCTGGAGCTTCAGGTGCAGGAGGTGTGGGGTGCGGATGAGAAGCAGGAAGCAATGCAGCAGGTGATTGAGAAGTGGCTGTCAAAGTCTGCCGGCTGCGGAATTGTCTACTTCACGCTGATCAGAACACTTGAGGAATTCAGCGAGCGGCTGCAGGCTGAAGGGATCGAGCATGTCTGCTATCACGGCGATCTCGACCGCAGTCTCAGACGCAGCATTCAGGACGACTTCATGCAGGGTCGAGTGCGACTGGCACTGGCAACAAATGCATTCGGCATGGGAGTGGATCGAGACAACATTCGTTTTGTGGTGCATGCGGACGTGCCGGGATCACTTGAATCATATTATCAGGAGATTGGACGAGCCGGGCGGGACGGGCTGCCAGCCGACTGTGTGCTGCTCTACGATCAGCGTGACCTGAATACTCAGATGGAATTCATTCGCTGGTCCAATCCGGACGCAGAATTCTGTGAACGTGCCTGGCTGCTGCTGCAGCACAGTACTGAGCAGGTGCGAGCTTTCGGCATCGACTGGCTGCGTGAACGTCTGTGTGACCGCAACCGGCATGATCGGCGAATTGAAACCGTATTGTCACTGCTGCAGCGTTATGGTGTGATTGAGGACGAGCATGATCTGACGGAGCTGCAGTTGCAGGGTGACCTGCCTGCTGAGCTGAGCGATGCGGAGGCTCGCGGCGGCAAACTGATCAGTGACCAGAAGCGGCTGTACGCACTGGTGCAGTACATTCGCAGCGAGGATCGGCGTCAGTTTTTGCGTGAGTATTTTGGAGTGGAAGAGCGTTGAAAGCAGCCTCTGGTTGTATTTGTTGTTAAGTCGCTGGCAGCTTCTGTGCGCTGGGAAATGGTGACGGGCTGAGCGTGTGGGGCAGTTCAACGCTGCCCCCACGCTGCCCTGAAGTGCTCAGCCAAGTGACATTGTGACGGTTTTCAGTTCGGTATAGTTGGCCAGTCCGGCTTCACCCAGTTCGCGACCCAGGCCACTCATCTTGAAACCGCCGAACGGAGCTGCTGCATCAAACACGTCGTAGCAGTTGATCCACACTGTTCCTGCGCGCAGTTTGTGTGCCAGAGCGTGGGCTTTGGCTCCGTCACGGCTCCAGACTGCAGCAGCCAGTCCGTAGCTGGTGTCATTTGCTCGCAGGGTAACTTCGTCGAGATTCCTGAACTTCAGGATGCTCATCACCGGCCCGAAGATTTCTTCGCGGGCGATATCCATCTGGTCGGTCACATCGGTGAATACGGTTGGTTCGATGAAGTAGCCTTTGTTTCCGACACGATTGCCGCCGGCCACGCAGGCTGCTCCCTGGCTTCGGCCGCGCCCGATGTAGCTCATGATTTTGTCGAACTGAGCCTGGTCAACCTGCGGTCCCTGTCTGGTGCTTTTATCGAAGGGATTGCCGACTCGCCGCTGCGCCGCTCGTGCCACGATTTTTGCCACGAATTCATCATGCACCGATTCTTCGACGAAAAGTCGGCTGCCGGCACAGCAACACTGGCCCTGGTTGAAGAACAGGCCGAATTCAGCACCTGCGACGGCCGCGTCCAGATCGGCATCTGCGAACACGATATTGGGGCTTTTGCCGCCCAGTTCGAACGTGATCCGTTTCAGCGTTTCGGCCGCTTCACGCATGATGATTCTGGCGGTATTGCCTTCACCGGTGAAGGCAATCTTGTCAACCATGGGGTGCCGCACCAGAGCTGCACCGGCGGTGGGGCCGTAGCCGGGGACCACGTTGATGACACCCGGAGGAAATCCGGCTTCCAGTGCCAGTTCGGCCATCCGCAGGCAGGTCAGCGGAGTCTGCTCGGCAGGCTTCATGACGATCGTGTTGCCGGCGGCAAGAGCCGGGCCCCATTTCCAGGCGACCATGAGCATTGGAAAGTTCCACGGAATGATCTGTCCGCAGACTCCGACAGGTTCACGTCGTGTGTAGCAGAAATAATTGCCGCGAACTGGAATGGTGCTGCCCTGAATTTTGTCGGCCCAGCCGCCGTAATACCGCAGGCAGTCGATCACCAGCGGCAGGTCGGCCGCGCGGGAATCTCCGATGGGCTTGCCGTTGTCCAGTGTTTCGAGGGCTGCCAGTTCGTCGAAGTTGGCTTCAATCAGATCCGCCAGTTTTGTCAGCAGGCGGCCACGATCGCGAGCATCCATGCGGGACCACGGGCCGGAGTCAAAGGCCGTGCGAGCAGCCTGTACGGCCAGATCGATATCTGCGGCGTCACCTTCGGCCACTTCGCAGATGGTGTCTTCAGTGGCGGGATTGATGGTCGAGAATGTTTTGCCGCTGACGGCCGGCTGAAACGTGTCTCCGATGAGAATTCCGGTCTGGCGGATTGCGGGCGGGGCAAAATCGGCGGTGGCTGAAATCATGCGGAGACTCCGGAAAAAAGGAACTGAGGTCCAGGGTGCAGTCTGCCATTACAGACCGGTCAGGTGTCGTGATTATGAGCAACCTTGCGTGGAAATGCGAATGCCAGAGCGGCCGCAGCGCAGCAAAAAGCCCCGCACTGCCGGGCAGCGCGGGGCCAGTTTTTGTACCGGGCTGGCCAGTCAGACGATCATTCGTCCTTTGATTCCAGCAGGTGAATCTCGAATACCAGCACTTCATTCGGGCCGATGGCTCCGCCGGCACCACGTTCGCCGTAGGCCAGTTCGCTGGGGATGAACAGGCGGTAGTGTGAGCCGGTCTTCATCAGCTGCAGTGCTTCGGTCCAGCCTTTGATGACCTGAGTGACGCCGAAGGAAACTGGTTCATCGGCCTCGGTCGGAGCTTCGCCTTTGTAGGATTCGTCGAACACGTTTCCGTTCAGCAGTTTGCCGCGGTAGTGAGTCTTCACGGTACTTTTGGCGGTCGGGACGGCTCCGTCGCCTTCCTTAATGACCATGTACTGCAGGCCTGATTTGGTCGTCTTGACACCTTTTTTGGCCTTGTTTTCGTCAAGGAACTTCTGATTTGCGGTCAGTTTGGTGGCTGACTTGGCCTTCGCCATTTCTTCGATGGCAGCCTGGACTTCTTCAGGGGCAATTGCTGATTTTTCGCCCTTCAGAGCAGCAGCGATGCCCGCGGCAATGGTCTGAGCATCGAGGTCGAGACCTTCGCGGCGGATGCTGGAGCCGATGTTGAAGCCGATTCCGTAGCTGGCTTTGTCTTTGGTGGTTTCCAGCTTGATGGCCGGCTTTTCGGCAGGTTCATCGGCTGCCATGGTGATTGCTGAGAGCAAAACAAGCGGGGCAGCGACGAAGCGGGCATACCGCATCGAGACACGAAACATGAGCAGTCCTTTGGCTTTGGCCGAAGCGGCGGGATTGAAGTGCCGCGAAGACGGCGAAAAAATTTGACGGCCGGCGGACATTCGCCGACCACAGCACAGGATGAGACGTACTTCAGGGCCGGCAATCTGGCAGGCAGAAATCAGCGCATTCTGAGCGGAAGGAAACGGGAGTATGACGAGAGTCAGGTTCTAAGTCCAATCTCCCTGCTGCAGAATGCCCCGGACAAACGCAAGAAATAAAAATCAGGAACCGCCCTTGATTCGCTTCACCCGACGCCCGAGGGTCTCTAGACTGCCGCCTTCCTGAGAGGTGTTCCCGGTCTGCTCCACGCTGGTCGGCTCCGGCTGCACGTGCCTTGCCGGCCCGTGTGTGTCGCCGGTCTGTATGTCTTGTGGTTCTGTTGTCATTTGCTGATACAGCTGCGGTGTTGTGGCTGTGGTCGCACTGCGGCAGGCTCTGCGGAATGCGCCTTCAGATCTTCCCCACAATCCTGACGCTGCTTGAAGGCGATGCCATGGCCGCATTTTTCCCCGAAGTCGACCGCGTAGTATTCGAAGGCACCCAGTCAAAGAACCCGCTGGCGTTCAGACATTACAGCGCTGAAGAGATTGTGGAAGGCCGGTCCATGAAGGACTGGCTGCGGTTTGCTGTCTGCTACTGGCATACGTTTCGGGGTGACGGTACTGATCCGTTTGGGGCACCGACGCTGAAGCGTCCATGGGACGACGGCACAAATTCCCTGGACAGTGCATTGCGGCGTGTGGACGTGGCTTTTGAGTTCATGACCAAGCTGGGCGTGCCTTATTACTGTTTCCACGACCGCGATGTGGCTCCGGAAGGTGCTTCGCTGCGTGAAAGCAATCGCAATCTTGACGCCGTGGTGCAGAAGCTGGCTGAGGCTCAGAAGGCCACCGGCATTCGCCTGCTGTGGGGTACTGCCAACCTGTTTTCCAATCCGCGTTTCATGCATGGTGCTGCCACCAGCCCCAATGCCGACGTGTTTGCCTTCGCGGCAGCTCAGGTGAAGAAGGCGATCGAGGTGACTCATCTGCTGGGCGGCGAGAACTACGTGTTCTGGGGTGGTCGCGAAGGCTATATGTGCTCTTACAACACCAACATGAAACGGGAACTGGATCATCTGGCCCGTTTCATGCACATGGCCCATGACCATGCAAAGTCGATCGGTTTTAAGGGACAGTTCCTGTTTGAACCAAAGCCCAAAGAGCCGACCAAGCACCAGTACGACTTCGATGCTGCTGCCTGTCTTAATTTCCTGCGTCAGTATGACCTGATGGATGTGGTCAAGCTGAACATCGAAACCAATCATGCGACGCTTGCCGGTCACAGCATGATGCACGAACTCGAGTACGCATCGATTCAGGGCGTGCTGGGCAGTATCGACGCCAATACGGGTGACCTGCTGCTGGGCTGGGACACAGACCAGTTCCCCACCGACATCTACCTCACGACTCAGATCATGCTGGTGATCATGAAGCAGGGCGGCCTGCAGCCGGGCGGTACCAATTTCGATGCGAAAGTGCGACGTGAAAGCATCGACCCTGTAGACCTGTTTTACGCT
>Ga0172376_10002568_pt1 | contig 22022 bp, 18 predicted proteins | sample Lak35m_FD_121114 | JGI IMG/M metagenome (GOLD analysis project Ga0172376, IMG submission 121114) | Freshwater microbial communities from Kabuno Bay, South-Kivu, Congo - kab_092012_35m | ecosystem: Environmental > Aquatic > Freshwater > Lake | place: Democratic Republic of the Congo: South-Kivu... | reverse complement strand
CACGCAAACACATGTGACAGTTCCAGATGTCCTAGCGGAGCCAGCTTTTGTAGCAAATCGAACTCTTGATCTAGTTAGACAAAAAGGTATAGTAGTTGCTGACGTATTTCTTACTTCGGATTCAACGCTTGAAAAACTTTCTCCGACCAGTACGTTAGATGGTGATTGGGAGAAACTCCAAGAAATATTTTCAGCTGTAGTTCGTTTTACTAAAATTGTTGGTGCAAGCGGAATAACTCTTCTGCCAGGAGTAGTGGAGCCTGGGGTAAGTCACGATGAAGCGTTAAATTTGTCAGCTGAAAGACTTTCGGTTCTTGCATCGCTCGCGTTAAAAGAGGGGCTAGCAACATCCGTTGAGCCACACGTCGGATCGTTGATTGAAGATCCAACCACGACCTTGAAATTGCTTGAGTTATGTCCTGCACTAATGATCACTCTTGATCCATCTCATTTTGGATTTCTTGGTTTTTCGGTTGAATCTATGTTGCCACTGATTTCACGCACTCGGCATGTACAGATCCGACCAGCTGGTCCCGGAGTAATGCAGACTCGAGTCTGTGATAACCAACTGAATCTTGGGTTGCTTATTTCAGGACTTGTCAAAAATGGCTACTCGGGTTGGATTGCGAGCGAATTTGTGTGGATGGAGAAGTGGGGATGTGATCGTGTTGATAATACGACTGAGAGTTATTTTCTAAGGGAGTATTTGCAGAAGGTGTTATTGAATAGTTAGTAGTGCACATAAATTAATTACTATCGGAGAAATTATTGTGAAAGTGAAAACCAACTTAAAAGTAGGCGTTGCAAGATTGGATATCACTCCGCCAATACCAATGGACTGCGTGGGATTCATCCGTCGATTTGAACCAGTTAAAGGAATGTTGGCACCGCTCACTGCCACGGCGTTGGTAATTGAAGATGAAACTAGTGGTGACCGCGTTGTGATAATTGGTTTCGATTTAGTGGGGATAGGAATTGAACAAGGAAAACTTATTAGAGAGTTGGTCGGCAAAACCGTCGGATGTTCGGCGGACTCGGTTCTGCTTAACTACTCGCACACTCACGCGGGGCCTCATCCGTTTGATGACATGACACTTCACAAACTCGGAGGTGATCTTCGTAATATCTCAGAAGAAAACATAAATTATATTAAAACGTTGCCAGATCGATTTAATAGTGTTGCTTTCCTTGCGACTCAAAATATGGAGGCCGTGAGAGTCGGAGCAGGAAGTGGGAGCGCTGACGGTATCTCAGTCAATCGGCGAGAGCGCACAAAAGATGGACGCGTGATTTTGGGTTGGAACCGTGAAGGTGTTCTTGACACCGAGGTTCAAGTTGTTCGGTTTGATCGTACGGATGGGACAGCAAAAGTTGTGATCGTTGGTTTTGCATGTCATCCTGTTGTTCTGGGTGGGGAAAATAGATATATCGGACCTGATTATCCAGGAGTGGTACGAGAAGTAGTTGAAAAAGCGACAAAGGCTACATGCATTTTTTTGCAAGGAGCTGCCGGCAATGTCCTTCCGCTAGAAGGCTTTTATTCTGAAGAGGGACCTGAGCAGAAGTTTGGTGAAAGACTCGGTTTCGAAGCACTTGCTGCGTTCAGCAGAATCAAAAGTTCTGATTCGACGATTGAACAAATTGACTACGGGTCCGCAACGCCGATCAACCTATTTAGACATGTGGCTAAAGATGAGCAGCCTCGCCAAAAAGTTGGTGGCATGGGAAGATATGTGACATTTCCTTTGAAGCCGCTACCCACAACGAAGCAAGTTGAAGACAAACTTAAACAGTATTCGATTAATTACGAAGATGCAGCTAGAGATCTCAAAAAGATCGATAGGGATAAAGATTTTCTAAAGTGGCGCGAAATGCGCGGTCGTCTCAATCCGCTCGAATATTACAAGATTTGGGCCGAGAAAGCAGTAATTAAAGCACGGGCAGGTAATGCAGAAACAACAGTGGATGGGTATCTGCAAGTAATCCGCGTTGGAGATATTGCTTTTAGTGCAGTTCCAGGCGAGCCTTTCAACGAAATTGGTCTTGCAGTAAAAGAGCGTTCAGCGGCAGGTTATACATTTTTTTGTGGATATTCAAATGAATACATCGCATATTTCCCAACTGCCGCAGAGTATCCGTTCGGCGGTTACGAACCAGGTCACTCGTATCACAATGGAAACCGCTTGGAAACTGTTGGCCCAGAATGCGAAGAAATTATCATCTCTAATTTAACTGATCTCTCAAAAGAACTTTTTAAATGAACAAGATTCGTGTTGGGGTAATTGGTGCAGGGGTTTGGGCCACGACCTCTCATCTGCCGACTCTGATGCAACGTGAAAATGAAATTGAAATGATTGGGGTTTGTAGAAAAGGCGAAACTGAATTGCGCAAAGTTGCAAGTAAATTTAACTTCAGAGTCGCCAGTGAAGACTACAAAGATATTTTGGACGAGGGAATTGATCTATGTGTTGTTGCAAGCCCAGTTGGTTTCCATTATGAGCATGCGAAGGCGGCACTTGAGTCAGGGGCTCATGTCTTAATTGAGAAGCCGGTCACTATTCGACCTGATCACGCCTGGGAGTTGGTGAAGATCGCAAAAAAACTTAATCGACACGTCGTAGTTGCGTTCGGATGGAATCATCTTGCTACATATAAAAAAGCTTTAGAACTTTGGGGAAATTCGGGAGTTGGAAACATTGAACATGTGATGCTTCATATGTCTTCTGGCATCAGAGAACTATTGACAGGAGCTTCACTAAGTTCGACTGGCGACCCTAACGATGTGGCGGATACTCGAACTTGGACTGATCCAAAGATTTCTGGTGGTGGTTATGGTCAAGCGCAACTTTCTCATGCATTGGCATGGTTACTTGGAGTAACTTCGCTTCGTACAGAGAGTGCTTTTTGTTTTGCCGGGGGTCCGACCGGGGCAACAGTTGAATTACACAATGCAATTTCCCTTCGTTTTGTGGGTGGGGCCAGTGGATCTGTAAGTGGGGCGTCCGCTCATGGATCTCAGGGAATCCGTCATCAAAAGGAATATCGGGTGTTTGGTTCTGAGGGTCAATTGCACGCTGATCTTGAAAGGGACCGACTGATGTTTTGGAGGAATGGGAAAGCGAGACAAGAGCCTATTCTGCCTCTAGATGCAGGTTCATATCATTGCGAGGGACCACCACTGGCATTGCTTGATTTGATTCTTGGTCGGTCAGAAGAAAATCTTTCCCCTATTGAACTTGGCGCCCGAACAGTTGAGACTTTGGCAGCGGTGTATCAAAGTATCTCATCGGGTCTACCGGAGAGAGTCGCGATCTGATCATGGAACGCATGTGCTTTAAGTTTTCTATCCGAGCAGGAACTGAAGAAATTTATGACAAGTCTCATACCGACATTTGGCCAGAACTCGCAGAAGCGATTCTTGATTCCGGCTATAGAAATTATTCACTTTTTCGCAGGGGAACAGAAGTTATTTGTTCATGCGAATGTGTGCCAAGTATCGCAGAGGCACAAAAAAAAATGAGAGAGAATTATTCGTCTCTAGTTGATCGTTGGAACGTTGAGATGGACAAGTTGATAATTGAAATGCATGACGAAACTGGAAGTCTGTTTACGTATGACTTGATCTGGCACTTAGATGTTGATGAAAGCCGATCACAATGAGGCAAGTATCAATTGAGGATTTTTCTTCCGAAGACTATAGGCACAACCCATTTCCGATTTGGCGGCAAATGCGTGACGAGCAACCGCTGTTCTATGACTCAGTTCACAAACGATGGATCTTGACTCGTTATGAAGATGTGATGTCAGTACTCCGAGACCATACAAAGTATTCAACTCGAACATATGTTGAAAGATTTCGACCCATTTTTGGGCGGACACTGGCGGAACTCGATGGAGCTCGTCACATACGAGAGAGAACGATCGTCGCTCCTGCGTTCGTTGGCAAAAGTTTAATTGGGTACGAGCAGTTCATTACTAGGTCTATTGACCGAATATCTGAAAAAATCTCGATGCACAAGAATATCGATTTAGTTAAAATGGTCACGAACATTCTGCCGTCCACGGTCATAACTGCGTTACTTGGGATCCCCGAAAATGATGATGATTTAGTGTTTGAAATTGGCAACACAATTCTTGCTGCAATAGGAAACTCCCCAGAAATGGTAAATCGTGGCGCATCCGCTCATCGCAGATTTGCTGATTATTTAGCTCCAATTGTTGCGAGTCGTAGGGCGTCACCAACTTCTGATTTGATCTCACGAATAGTCCATGCAGAGTCTGATGGCCAGTCGCTGACAGATGAAGAGATTTTTTCGTTTATTAGTTTTTTGCTCGTAGCTGGTGGACCAACAACTGATACTGGGATAGCAAATTACTGGTGGAACTTGCTCTCTGATCCATCACAGCTTGAAGCATGTCGAGACAATCCTGAACGAATAACGAGATCTTTCTCAGAGTCATTAAGACGAGATGGGCCAATTATCAATGAGGATCGGATGACTAATGTTGAAGTTGAGTTGCATGGAGTGACAATTCCTAAAGACTCTGTTGTCGTTATATGTCTTGGTTCTGCAAACACCGATGAGTCGGTTTTTGCAGAACCCGAGACATTCAACCCCGATAGAAACGACCTGTATATGGGAGTTGAGAGAAAGAGCGGAATTCATGAAAATGGAGTTTCGGGTCACATGGCATTTGGACTAGGAAGCCATTTCTGTATGGGCTATCAGTTGGCAAGAAAAGAAGCCGAAATGGTGACTGCACAGTATTTGCTTAATGTCCCGAAAATAAAACTGACTGAAGATGTTCACCCAGAAGCGAGATTCTTCGACAGATTTGTTGGAAGGCTGCCAGTCGTAATTGGTAAGAGATAACTGAAGGTGTATTAAAGAAATGACGTCAATTGCTATTTACGGTGCTGGTTTATTAGGCACGAATGTGGCGAAACTTTTATCGGCTAGGCCATCGCTAAGTGTTTATGGACCATACGGTCGAACTGAAAGAGAGAAGGCACTTCGCTCAGGCGCTGACGTTGTGATAATCGCAACAACGACTCGGCTTCGTGACGTAGCAGATGACGTTCGAGAAGCAATTAATTATGGCTCTAATGTGTTGATTTCTGCCGAAGAAGCAGCCTTTCCATTTATCGTTGATGATTCCATTGCAAGGTCCCTTGATTTGCTTGCGCGCCAAAAAGGTGTTTCAGTCGCTGGGACAGGAGTAAACCCAGGTCTAATTTTTGATGCATTAGTTTTGACGATATTAGGCTCATCGCCTAGAGGATGCAGAGTACATGTGCGTCGTGTTGTAGACATTTCTGGTTTTGGTGAGACTGTATTACGTCGAATCGGAGTAGGTAAGTCAGAGTCTGGTTTTGCATTAGCTGTGGAGTCAGAGGAGATTCTCGGGCATGCTGGCTTTCCCCAATCGATCCATGTCGTAGCTAATGCTTTGGGATTAAAGGTTGAACGAATTGAGAAGATACTGTTGCCGGTACTCGCAACTCGAGATATTGAATTACCTGGCAAATTGACTATCAAAAGCGGCGAGAGCGCTGGGGTGAGTCAAACTTATACGGGGATAGTAGACGGCAAACCTTGGTTCATCGCTCATTTCTTTGGGCATGTGGCGCTTAACATGATCAAAAAAGATTCTGGAGACGATATTGACCTGATGCTAAATCAGAGGCCGATACAGTCAATCAAACTTCGGCCCGGCATTGGAGCGCAGGTGGGCTCGCAGAATATGGTTGCTAATTCAATCGATCGAATTATTAGTGCCCGGCCAGGATGGGTGACTGTTGCTGAATTATCGCCGGCATTTCCGGCGCCATTCGCTTAGTCGTTTAGAAATTTCTTTTTATCTAAGAATCTTCTCAAGACATTGAAAGTTAATTTTGAAACATTATTGTCATAATTATTATGCCCAAGGCTTCCAGCCCAAGCGATTGAACCTACGGAAAAAACAGCACCACCATTATTGGTTTCAAAAAACACCATGTCAGCACGAATTGGATCTTCAGCTAGTCCGGCTTGAGGCAGTGTATCCAGAATGGACGAAACCATCAGGTCATAAAGTGGGCTGTGGTTTGCCGAAGAAGCAACAACAACACTGTGCTCCGGTGAGCCTTTAGAGAAGTCATGTCTATCAATTTCGTATCCCGCGGCTCCCCCTTGGAGTATTCCGAAGTCGCCGATTTTTTCATCCACGCCTATTCCATCAAATATCCATGAAACCCTTGGGCTAACGCTCACGGGTTTTCTTGAGTAAAAAGTACATTTATCAAACCCTTGGGTTAAAAATCCAACTCCGATTAATCCATTTTCTGGTCGTCCAAGATTCCGCCATAATCCTCCGGGAAAGCCTGAAGTACTGAAAGTTCCTTCGGTGTGATCAACACGCCATAGATTGTCTTGCCCAGGTCTGCGAACTTCCACAATGTCCGGATGTAAAGGCGAGATCTCGGCGGCTGTGTAAAATCCATTTCCACCAAGATACATAAGCCTTCCGCCATTATCGATAAAACTCTGAATCGCGTCAAACTGAGCATGGGTCGTGTATTCAGGATGTGATCCAGTTATTAGAACCGAGTAGTTTTCGATGCACTTAATTCCTTCCCGATGAAGGTCATCGTCGGTAATAATGTCAACTCCAATTTCCATCGCATCAAACCAACCAACAATCATGAGATCAAGACAAAACTTATACATACGACCATTAGGTCTGAAGTTCGTAACTGGACGATTCATACCTGAATATAAAACGGGACTACCGTCGTTGTGAACGTCGTATGTTGATTTGCCGAGTTCTGGCGCTTCTAATAGAAGTAAGTCCGTGCTATCCAGAACGGTAAGTCGCCCATGTGCGAGTTCGTTGAATTGTGCGGTAACTCTTAGATTCATGTTCGCATAGGCGCTGTAAGTAGTGGTTGGTATTAAGTACGCCACCCTAGAATTTTGTAAACCAGCCAAAGGTCGAACAAAAAATGGCACATAGAATTCTGGAGTTGATTCGTCAACTGGGCTTAGTCTTAGCGCGTAGCAACCCGTTTCAAAATCGTTTGGAATATCTAGCGAATGCGAAATGTCCCATTTAGCATCTGCGATATCATCGTCATGAAAGTGAATTGCTGCATATTTGTCGGGTTCTAATATTGACGATAGCGAAGAGCCACTCCAAGTAGAACCGCAAATTCCCCGTGAAGGCATATTGTGCAGGATTCCATCTGCGTGATGAGGACCGACGTCAACTATCCGGTCGGTAGACATTCCGATTGAAAAATCCCATTCGAAAATCGTTGCTGGACTTGTGCCTAGTGGGGGAATATTTGTGATTTGTATTTTTTCAAGCTTCCCGTTGAACACAGATGATGGATCATGGTCATCAGAGTCGAGACTTCTGCAGGCGAGTTTGATACTTGAATCGCTCCAGTTATCTTTTGCTCGTGCTGGCCAGGTGCAATGACCTTTTCTCAGCTCATGCGCTAGATGTGATGGTTTGGACTTCGGATTTGACTCAAGAGTGACTAATCCTTGCGCACTATTTATAGAAATCTTTATTTCGCTCCAAGTTCGTTTAGGTAATACTTCAAGCTCAACGGAAGCCAAAACTTTGTTTGATTGCGTAACATAAGTGGCAAAGCCAGCTTTGAGTGAGTTACAAACTTCAATTTTAAGACCATATTTTGCTGTTAGCTCAAGTATTGTCTGACGAGCCTGATTTATTAAGGTTGGAAAAACTAGTAAAGTAATTGTGAAGTCATCAGGCAATGGCAATGGGCCAGGAATAGTTGCGAACGAGCCAGGAAGTATTTTTTGATGCTTTCCTGTGTGTGTCCCATTGATTTCGTTCTCTATATCTATGAACTTGAAAGCTGGTCCAATCGGGCCGATATCTGGAGATATTAGTCTGATTAGTCTTACGTTGTATTGGCGTGAATCTTTGCTACTTATAAAAAAATCTAGAGTTTCGCCAGCGCATACACTTCTGGATTTCGCATAGCCAATCACGCTCGGAGAAAGAAACGGGTTCATATCTCCAATTCTGATCCAAATAGCTCAAACCATCGAATTTTAAAGACGTACCATTCGGCAGTTTCAAGATTGTTAAATATCGTTTGGCCAGCAAATAGTGGCCGGATGGGTGAGTCGACAGAAAAGCGTCCTAGTACCCATTCTTCCTGAGATTTTGACATGAATAAAAAATGCTTTCCAGCGATTGGCTGAGATCGCATCAATTTAAGCAATTCATGGAGTCCGGGACTATGGTCGCCGAACGGCGAAAGTCTGAACTCTTGGGCAATTTCAACTGGCGGTTTCTCCATAGCCTTTAAACTAAGCCTTTTATCTAAGTCTCGTCGCAGAATTGAATATGTCGGGTTTTTATGGTCACGACACTTAGATTTGCAATCGTTTCCAAGATATGCCATCATTATGTAAGAAGCAAATTACAAAAGTAACTTGCCAGATAATAGGAGGTAAATTCGTGAGCGATTCAACTTCTAAGAAAATGGAAGGAATGGCGACGAGTAATGGGCTGGGAAGGCGTGCTTTTATAGGTCTTTCTGGTGCATCAATTGGCGCGTTGGTTTTTGCTGCATGCGGTAGCGATGATGAGAATTCGACCGAGAGCACAGAAGCAACCGAGACTACTCAGGCCGCGGGACCTGCCGTTTCAACCCGAGATACTTTGAAAATTGGAATGAATGCAGTGGTCGAAGGTTTAACTCCTTTCGCGATTCAAGGTTACGTTTGGTCGCAAAACTTAGGTTTCATGTTCTATGACCCGTTAGTTCGTAAGGATCCGTCCGGAAAATTGATCCCTTGGATTGTTACAGAATGGGATACAACCGATCCACTCAAGACAGTGCTTAAGATCCGAGACGACGTTAAATTCCATGATGGAACTCCATTAACTGCGAAAGATGTGGCTTACTCAATAGCCGCACGTAGTGATGAGAAGCTCATTGCGTCAACTTCAGGTCGACCACTAATGACTCCATCGCAATGGGTGTCAGCAGTAGCTATTGACGACTACACCGTAGAAGTAAACACTACAGAACGAGTTGAATTTTTGATTGCGCCGCAACCAGTATTAGTGACGCCAAATGAGTCGTTTGGCAAAGTGAACTTCGCTAATGAAGTACTTGGCACAGGACCTTACAAACTTGCTAAGTTCACCAGTGGAACTGGCGTAGATGGAGTAGCGAATGCCGACTACTGGGCAGGAGTTCCACCTATTACGAACCTAAGTTGGTCGTTCTTTAAGGATCCAGCAACTGCCGCAACGAGTCTTCGTAGCGGTCAAATTGATGCCGTTTACGACGTTGCACCAAAAAACCTTTCCGCTGTGTCGGATGTTGGAGGTACATCAGTAGGTTCTTCTGGTACATATGCCTACTGGTGGATTATCCAAATGGGTAAAGCACCTCTAGACAAGCCAGAAGTTCGCAGAGCGCTTCGATATTGTTTCGATAATGAAGCAATTAACCAAGCGGCTTTTGGCGGACTTGGTGAGCCACACTCTTGGAACCCATTCAAGTTGTTTTCCGTTAACTCAGGAGCTGAAGCGGATGGTATTACTTATGATCCAGCAAAAGCTAAGCAATTGCTTGCTGATGCAGGGGCGTCAGACATTACGGTACCTATTCTTTGCATTGAGGGTTACCAGGACGGCATCGCTGCTGCACAGGTAATGCTTGAAGGATTCAAAGCTGCTGGTATCAAAAGCAGCATTGAAGTCGCAGAAGCTTCTGATTGGTTAGCACGTACATACGGAGATGGTTCTTGGGAAGGCATTACCTTCAACGCGGGCAACCTACCGTTTCCAAGCAAAAACTTCTTCGACTACTTGGTGAACCCATCAACAATACTGAGTAAGTATAAGAAAGGTGACGTGGTGCCGGCTGTAGCCGAGCTCTACCGTAAGATCAACGCAACGCCATTTGACTCTCCTGACATTGATGGACTTCTTGCTCAAGCTGAGAAGATGTTTGTTGATGATGCGATTGCGCTTATGGGATTCGGTGCACCAGTTGGATTGGTATTGCCAGAGAATTTAACTGGAGTCATCACAAATGGTTTTGGTGATGTCTTTTGGGATAAGGCAATCTTTAACTAATCTAAATAACTTAACTAGTAGTTGTTAAGTTTTGGTATTAGTTTGATCATGATGGGGACGAACAAACGGATTAAAAGTCGATTGTTACGTCCCCATCAGGTCACTATCACTAAGTCAATAGTTAGTCGCTTTGCGCAACTCATTGCGGTAATGGTTGCGGTTTCGTTGCTGACATTTTTGATTTTAAGTTCGACGCCGGGAAGTGTCATTGATGCTCGGATAGGTCCGTTGCCAAATTTTTCACCGGAAGAACGAGCTCAAATCGTTGAGTCAATGACCAAACAACTTGGACTTGACGAACCGTTGTGGCGTCAGTATCTCCTATGGATGCGACAAGTTATGCAGGGAAATTTTGGATTTACATATCAAGGTTTGAATGTGACAGATCTGATCGTTGCGAGATTACTGCCAACGATCGAATTAGGAGTTGTCGCCATTTTCTTTGGCGTTATGGGAAGTCTGATGGTTTCGCTCCTTGCGTTTCGCACACGATTTCGAGCAATACGAGGGTCGATTCAAGGTTCGATGACGCTTTTACTTGTCATGCCAGCATTCTGGCTCGGTCTAGTCATGGTGATAATAATCGCGAGCAAACTTAACTGGTTGCCAGCAGCAGGTTATGCAGAATTCAGTGAAGGCAAGTGGGAGCACATTCGATTTTTGATTCTCCCTGTTTTGACACTTGCCCTGCCACAAATGGCATTATTTTTTCGCTACCTATATGCAGGGTTGCGTGATGTAGAAAATTCGGCATTTGTGATGGCATCGCGTGCACGAGGAATTAGTGAACGCGACATTGTATTTCGACATATCTTTCCCAACGCGGTTTTGCCTACAGTCACAGTGATTGGCCTAGTGGCTGGATCAATAATCAGTGGACTAGTAATTGTTGAAACTGTATTCAGTTGGCCAGGACTAGGCGCTATGTTAGTTAAAAGTGTTGAAGTTAAAGATTACAACACTGTTGCGGCAACGGTGTTGTTGACTGCGTTTGCGTACGTTTCTGTTGCTTTCATTGTGGATATTATTTATCAAGTTGTAGACCCACGAATTCGAAGACAAACATGACGACGAAATACCAAAAAGTATTCGCGAGGTTCAAAAAATTCGTACTAACTCAGCCAAAACCTCTGCTCTATGGAGTCATACTTCTTGCCCCATTCATAGTTCTTTCTGCAATTCCATCAGTTATCGCACCCTATGACCCGCTTGCAATATTGGATGCTCCATTCTTAGGTCCATCAAAAAAATACATTTTGGGAACCGATGAAATTGGTCGCGACCTTTTTAGTCGAGTGGTTTACGCATCTAGAGCCGACATTTTGACAAGCCTTTCAGCAGCATCAATTGCGTTCATGTTTGGGACTTTGATTGGACTATTTTCTGGTTACATCGGAGGACGCACAGACACAATTGTGATGCGAACAGTTGATGTCTTTCTATCATTTCCCACAATAATTCTCGCGTTGTTTTTGATTGTAATTTTTGGTCGGGCACAGTGGGTTCAAATACTTGCAATTGCAATGGTGATGACACCGTCAATGGCACGATTCAGTCGGGGAAGTGGTCTAGTGCTTCGCTCGCGCGGTTATGTCGAAGCAAGTCGTGTTTCTGGTGCATCAACATCTCATATAGTTCGGACTCATATATTGCCGAACTCAATGCCGACTTTATTGGTCGCGGCAAGTGTTCTATCCGCGAGTGCGATATTGATTGCGTCATCATTGAGTTACTTGGGATTGGGGGCGCAACCGCCTGATCCAAGTTGGGGCAATATTTTGCGTTCGGCATTCAGCTTCGTATACCAAGCGCCTTTATATGGGATCGGTGCTGGTATTTCAGTGACGATAGTGGCGGGGGCTTACATCTTGATTGGTGAAGGATTTCGACGAAAGTTTGCGGATAGACAAGCTGTAATTGGAAACACCAAACAATTTGGTGGAGTTTGATTTCAGTGGGGGGAAAATTATCAGTTTCAAGACTAAATGTTGACTATTGGTTGTCGGGATCCTCTTTACGGGCAGTAAATAGTGCTTCATTTGAAATTCCACCAGGTCACCGAATCGCGGTGGTCGGCGAGTCAGGTTCAGGAAAAAGCACGCTTGGGTTAGCGATGATGGGTCTTTTGCCTCGTAATGCCAAGCTCAGCATTGACAAGATAGTGCTTGATGACGAATTTCTAAATATTGCCGATTCTGATGGTTTGAAAAACATAAGAGGTAGGAAAATAGCAATGGTCTTTCAGGATGCAAAGGCATCACTTGATCCAATTCAAACGATTGGAAGTCAAATTACCGAAGTTCTTAAAGTGCATAAAATTGTTCCTGCTGACAGATATGAAGAAGAAGTAATTCGCTTGCTAGTGGAAGTAGAGATACCACGTCCCAAACTTGTGGCCCGTCAGTACGCGCACGAACTATCAGGTGGAATGCGACAACGCGCGATGATCGCGACAGCCTTAGCCGGCACACCGTCGCTATTGATAGCGGATGAACCAACTAGTGCTCTTGACGTAACTACGCAAGCAACTGTGATCGACTTGCTAAGACGATTAAGTGACAATGGTGGAATGTCAACTATGTTGGTGACTCACGATCTCGCTTTAGTCGCGTCGTTCGCGCAAAGTGTGTTGGTTATGTACGCCGGGAATATTGTTGAGTTTGGTTCAGTTGAGGACATTTATGAACAACCATCTCACCCGTATACGAAGGCTTTGCTGGCAGCTATTCCAAATATTTGGGCTGACCGAAAGAGTGAGCTTGGAACGATTGAAGGTACCTTACCCGATCTAACTGTTGAGTCTTTTGGTTGTATTTTTGAGCCGAGGTGCGAAATCGGAAATGGTAGAAAACAGTGTCAAAAAGAATCACCTAGTCTAAAAGTCGTTAGTGGCAATACTCATGTTGCGTGCCACTTCTCGAGTGAGACAAGATCTTCTCAAAAAGTGACAATCTCATCAAAACAAGATTTAAGGCTTCAAATTGTTGAATCGAAAGTTTCGGAGTTCAGCCTGGATTCAAGTAAGAAACCGAAAGTCATTGTTGAAGCTTCAGAGATTTGTAAAACTTTTAAAGGGGGATCTTTCTTCTCTGCTAATCGATCGCTTGTTACCGCAGTTCAGAATGTTGATTTACTTATTCGGCAAGGAGAATCTGTTGGATTGGTTGGCGAATCTGGTTCCGGCAAGACGTCGTTAGCTCGAATAATCGTTGGACTTGAAGATAAGGATTCTGGTGTAATTCTTGTGAACAATAAAAATCGACATGATTCGAAACAAAAATCGTTGAACGGCGAAATTCAATTCGTGTTCCAAGATCCTAGTGACAGTTTGAATCCAGTTTTAAATGTAGAACAAATTGTTAGTGAACCGTTGGTATTACGAAATGGAGGTCGCGCAAAAGATTTTCGAGCTGATGTTGCAAAACTTTTGGATGAAGTTGGATTGAGGGCATCCATGGCTTTTCGTCGTCCATCGGAGCTTTCGGGTGGACAGCGGCAGAGAATTGCAATTGCGAGAGCAATTTCAACTGATCCGAAGTTGATCATCGCAGACGAAGCTGTTGCATCTCTTGACATGTCTGCACGTGGTCAGATTTTAAATCTTTTGGCAAATTTGCAGCGTGCGAAGGGTTTCTCTTACCTATATATCTCCCATGATCTATCTACAGTTCGACATGTGTGTGATCGGGTAGTGGTTATGTATCGAGGTCGAATAGTTGAAACTGCTACCGCAGATAACCTATTTTTGCACCCGGAGCATCCTTACACTCAGGCTTTAATCTCGGCAGTACCGGTACCAGATCCCACGATCGAGAAAACACGTGTAAGAATTTTAAAAATTGCAAGTGAGAGTCTTGTAGCGAGAGATACAAACTCGTGCGCGTATCTTGGCAGTTGCGATCTTGCTAAAGAGAGATGCGCCGTTGAAGTGCCCCTTTTGACCACCCGCGATGACCATAGTACGGCATGTCACTTTGCTGGAGACTCAGCAAAGAGATTTACAAAACAAACTGTTTAGAAATATTTTTCTTCCAAAATATTTAGAACATTAATTGTCCGCCAGCTACTACTAGCGTTGCACCAGTGATATAAGAAGACGCTGGCGAAGCAAGGAAGACAATTGCGTTAGCTACTTCCTCGGGATCGGCGAGTCTCCCGAGTGGTACGGCGGCAAGATATCGATCTATAGCTCCATCGTCTAAACCGTTGCGAAGCATTTGAGTATCGACAAAACCTGGGGCTACAGAGTTGAATCGAATATTTGATTGACCGTATTGGCGAGCAAAACCTCGGGTGAGAGTAACAAGAGCACCTTTTGATGCAGCGTAAACAATTGCTCCATCTAGGCCTCCCGTCCACCAACTTTGTGATGAGGTTGTGACAACAGATCCCGGACGGTTTTCTCCTTTTAGTCGCTCTGCGAACTCTCGTCCGAGGAAAAAACTTGACTTTGAGTTTAGTTCTAGGTGAAAATCCCAATCTGCTTCAGTTACTTCAGTAACTTTAAGACGGCGAAGCACGGCAGCTACAAGTGCCAACCCATCAAGTGGACCATTTTCTGATTCGGCTTCATCGAGAATTGACGGATAACTTTTTATGTTTCGTAAGTCGGCGACGATTGCATGTCCAGCACCTTCAAGTAGTTCTAGGGTTTCGCTTAATGCATGTTCGTCTATGTCAAGACATGTTACTTTTGCACCAGTCTTCGCAAATGCCATTGCAGTCGCGCGACCAATACCTCCACCGGCGCCAGTTACTAGAACGGATTTATTGGCAGCCATTTGACCTCTATCATTTATTGACTTGATATTTTTTGATAAATCCTTCGTCGAAAACCCAACCTAAACCTGGATTTTCAGTTAGTTGTATTTTCCCATTTTTTACTTCAGGTCGATTTAAAATTAGGTTATGCCACACTGGGTCACGATCGGGGTGAAAAGTTTCTAAAAACGTGCCATTCGAAATTGATGCCAATAGATGCGTCGCAACTTGGGGTTCTTCATGGTGTGCCATCATTGCTTCATAAGTTTTAGAAATCGATGCAACGCGTCGCCACTCAGTTGGACCCCCGGACCATGACGAATCAAAGTTGCAAACATCAATGGCGCCTGTTGATATGAGATCTCGACAACCTGCAGCAGAGTTCTCAGTTTGTCCCGCACACACTCTTAACCCAGAAATCAACCTAACGTCTCGCATCGATGCCGAGTCATTATCCCAATGGCAAGGTTCTTCAAACCAAAAGATATTCTGCTCAGAAGCAAGTTTGGCAAAATTTATTGCTTCTCTTGGGCTCCAAGCCTGGTTTGCGTCAACTAACAAGACGAAGTCATCTCCAGCAATTTTTCTTAGAAGGGTCACTCGTTTTGCGTCTTCTTGTGGCGACAGCCCACCAACTTTGAACTTTATACCAATCGCACCTCGTGCTTTAATTTGTGTAATTTCATCTTCTATTGATATCCCTGTTTCGTAGTAGCCACCAATTTCGATCATTGGAAGAGAGTTTGTAAAGCCACCCCACAATCTCCATAATGGCTCGTTGTGTAATTTTCCAATTGCATCCCAAATTGCAGTGTCAATCGCAGCAGTCGCAATGAGCCCAATGCGCCGATCTCGGAGTATGTCAAATGTAGTAGGACGTGTTAACTCCCAGCACCGTTCAACGCTTCGAATATCCTGCCCAATTAACAGCGGCGTGATTTCGTTGTCAATGACCCTCGAAATTTCAACAAAATTGATATCTTCGTCGGCCACATATGCTTCGCCAACAATTCCGTCACTTGTAAAAATGCGTACAATAACCGGAGCGCGGTGGGTCATTTGGTAGTGACTGCCTTTGTAGACACGACCAAGTGGAACACGAAGCGGGATCGTCTCAATCCGCTCTACCGTCAGCATTTTCCCCCGTTCGTGTTACTGACGACTGTACAACTACTGGAAACGATTTTTCAACTTGCGCTAGATTTTCCTGAAATCCGCAGCTGAACATCGAAAATAAATTTTCAGATGCACAGAATTCCCTGTGATTCCGCTTAAAACAAGAATTTTAGGATTTGACAGGGCTCAAAAAGGTCTTTACTATTTTGGAAAGCATTCCAACAAAGGGGGACTTGTGAGAAACAATGATGGGGAAAAAGAAACAGAAACTAGCAAGTTGATAGATATCTTGGCTAAGGGTATTTCAAGAAGACAATTTCTCGCCGTTAGTGGCGCGGCTGGATTAAGTGCTGTTGCGGTGGCGTGTGGGTCTAGTGAATCTTCGGATACTACGGTCGCGGCGCCAAGTACAGACGCTCCGGTTACTGAAGAAGAAATCGGTGGAGAAATTACACTTTGGGCTTGGGGGGCAGGTCTTGAAGGCGATAAAACAAAAGAACGAATTGCCTACTTCAATAGCAAGTATCCAAATGTAAAAGTAAATTGGGAACCACTTGCAAAGAATGGATATGAGGAATATCCAGCGTTACTTGCTCGATTCGCTAGTGGAAATGCACCTGATGTGATGCGCGTGCTCAATTTCCAACCGACGCAGCTTGTTGCAGAGGGTGATGCATTATTGGCACTTGATGACTTCATCGCGGCTGACCCAGATATTGATATGGCTGACTTTCTGGCACCAACAGTCTTAGGTGGTCAAGTAAACGGGAAGCAATACGGAATGCCAGACAATACCGAGCCTTATGTAATTTATTACAACAAAGATGCCTTTGCTGCTGCTGGGCTCGAGGATCCACAGGTTTTGTTTGGGCAAGGCAAATGGGATCAGGCTTCGTTCGAAAGCTCGATTAATGCACTGATGTCAAAAGGCGGGATGAAATTTGGACTTGCGTTTGAGGCTTGGAACTATGACACCTTCTGCTTTATGGGAGGTGGAACCGTTCTTGATTCAGATCAGAAGCCAACAATAGACCAGGGTGCAAGTCCGCAAATGCTTGATTTCTTCGCAAAACTTGTGAAAGACGGTAAGTCTCCTAGTCCAGTTGTCGGGGGTGGCGCTCAACTAGAAGCATTCCGTAACGGAGAAGTCGGAATGTACTTGATGGGTCCTTGGTGGTACGGAGCATTGGCTGGAACGACGAAGTTTAAATACGATGTCACTGGGTTGCCATCGTTCAACGGCGTTCGCGCAGGCAAACTTGAGCTTGGTTCACTAGCGATATCCTCAGCATCAAAAAATCCAAAAGCCGCTTGGGCTTATGTAAAAACAGTTACCGATACCGAAGGCCTTAAAATCTGGAGTGCTGTTGCAACACCAACTCGGCGATCGGCACTTCAAGCTGCAGGTTTCAACGATGAACAGTGGAAGAAAGATGCTGTAGCAATGGTTGAAGCTGGAACATTTACTCCATTCACGACAAAGGGTTCTGCAGTCGACGCAGCTGTTAGTGCAGCGTTGGATAGCTTGTGGGCCGGCAAATCAACTGCCGCAGCGGCAACAGCAGATGCAGTGAAGCGATTAAATGAAGCACTAGGAAGTTAATATTAACTGTGCCAGCTCTTCGGGCAGGCAAACCTAAATTAACGTGGTTTCGTCACCGGCAAAATCGGTGGCGAAAACGCGATACTCTCACAGCCTATTTGTTTCTTGCTCCATGGCTAATTGGGTTGTTGTTGTTTTATATCGGGCCCGTAATTGCTGCGATTTACTATTCACTAACTGATTATTCGATCATTTCAAGTCCAAAATTCGTTGGTTTGAAGAATTATCGAAGTCTGATCGAGGATTCGCAAGTGGTTAGTTCAATGAAAGCAACTCTTACCTATACAGTGTTTTCACTTATCACTTATGTTGTAATTTCTTTATTTTTGGCGTTGCTAGCGAATAAACCTGGTCGGGGCGTTGGCGCATTTCGAATACTAGTTTTCCTGCCAAGCATCATTCCACTATTTGCTGCTGGTGTTTTATGGGGTTGGTTATTCAATACAGATTTCGGTTTGGTCAATTATGTTCTTAACTTAATTGGTTTGCCTTCACAGGGTTTTTTCCAATCTCCAAGCCAGGCGTTGCCAATGGTAATTGTCATTTCACTATGGGGGCTTGGGAGTTCGTTTTTGGTCTATTTGTCAGGTCTGCAATCAATTCCGACTGATTTATATGAAGCGATCAGAATTGATGGAGCCGGTATGTTGAGACGCTTTTGGCATGTGACATTACCAATGTTGAGTCCCGTCATTCTATTTAATTTGGTCATCGGAGTCGTGTTGTCTTTTCAAGTATTTGACATTTCATGGGTGCTGACAAGGGGCGGCCCTGCAGACAGCACTCTTTTTTGGGTTCTCTTGATTTATCGACGAGCTTTTGAAGAGTTCAGAATGGGATACGCATCAGCATTGGCAGTTGTGTTTTTCGTCTCCGTCGTTACTTTTACTGGTTTGATTTTCAGAACTTCACGTTGGTGGGTTCACTATGAAGGTAGGAGATCGTGACATCTCTAGTACTAGATGATTTGAGACATTCTGAGGAGTCGTTTGTTGCACAAAAATCATCAGTAGATCGTCTTCGGTTTATAGGCATGACGATAATTGGCATGATTATGCTGCTTCCGATTTACTACATGATCTATTTGGCATTTTCTAAACCAGGCACTGAATACGCATGGCCGCCGACATTTATCCCAAGACCGATTGCTTGGGAGAACATTCGTGACGTTCCCAATTCTGGAGACGTTCCGCTTTGGGGTTATTTGCGCAACAGCATTATCTATACGAGTTTGGCCACCCTTGGATGTCTTATAACTCAGTCGCTGGCTGGCTTTGCATTTGCTCGACTCAGATTCCCAGGCAGAAATTTATTATTCGGAGTTACTGTCGCGATGTTGTTGATGCCATTCGTGGTCACCATGATTCCGCGTTTTCTCTTGTTCAACAAAATTGGATTGAGTGACAGTATCTGGCCGCTAATAATTCCATTTTGGTTTGGTGGTTCGCCTTATGGGATTTTTTTAATGAGACAATTTTTTCTCTCTATTCCGCCCGAGATTGATGAAGCCGCAAAAATAGACGGAGCAAATTCTTGGAGAATTCTCTGGACAATTCTACTTCCACAGTCTGTTCCGGTTCTGGTGGCTCTTGGAACTCTTCACGTTGCGTATTTTTGGAATGATCTTCTTGGTCCATTGATTTACTGCCAATCACAAAAATGGAAGACTTTGCCTCAAGGAATAATATTTAATTACCAGTCAAACTGGAATCCTCAATACGCATTGTTTATGATGTCAGCGCTACTGATGTTGATACCAACTGCGACCCTCTTTTTGGTGCTCCAGCGAAGATTCAAACAGGGTTTTCTATTTTCAGGATTAGGTGGGAGATGAGTTTGTTGGCGATCGACTTTATTTTGAGTTTGGCTATTGAGATGGGGATGTAATGGCTAGCGTTCGGCTTGAGTCGGTTAGAAAAGAATATGAAAACGGAACTATCGCAGTTGATGACTTCAATTTGTCGATCAACGATGGCGAACTAATGATTCTTGTTGGACCTTCTGGTTGTGGAAAGTCAACGGTTCTTCGGATGATTGCAGGATTGGAAGATATCAGTGCTGGAACATTGTTGATTGACGGTAAGCGAATGAATGATGTATCGCCAGTTACTCGTAACATTGCGATGGTTTTTCAAAATTACGCCCTATATCCGCATATGACGGTTAGAAAAAATATTGAGTTAAGTCTGAAACTACGGCGAATACCAAAAACTGACAGAAAGTTGCGAGTTGAAGAAACTGCGGCGTTGCTGGGATTAGAAGATGTATTGGAGAGTCGCCCGGCGCAACTATCAGGTGGTCAACGGCAACGAGTGGCAATGAGTCGAGCAATCGTCCGCGACCCGAGTGTATTTCTTCTAGACGAACCACTTTCTAACCTTGATGCCAAGTTACGTGCCCAAGTTAGACGTGACATCAGTGATTTACAAAAGCGGCTTTGCGCAACGATGGTATTTGTTACACACGATCAAATTGAAGCGATGACAATGGCGGATCGAATAGTCGTTATGAGAGATGGGCAAGTACAACAAGTTGGAACGCCAAACGATTTGTATAAAAATCCCAAAAATGTTTTTGTTGCTGATTTCATCGGATCTCCGTCCATGAATATTTTGAATGGCTGTTTAGTAGCAGGAAGCGATGCATTGCAATTCGCTTTTGTGACAGGGCAAATTTGGGAAATACGTAATGTAAAGATTAAAAAAGGTTCCGAAGCTTTTGATAAAATCGGGGGTCCAATTTTTCTTGGAATCAGGCCTGAACACCTGGCTATCGAGGGTGCAGAATCAAAAATTGCCGGTTTGTCGGCGGTAGTGAAGTCAGTCGAACCACTCGGTGGTGAAGCGATTGTTCTTGTTGAGCTGATTGGGGTGAAAGATCGTGCATCTTCAAACCCTGGCGAATCAGAAATCAGTGTTGATACTCATGGATCTAGTTTTTCCGATCAAAAACAGACTCAAATAGTTGTTAAAGTCCAAGGCCGATTTCAATTTACCGTTGGCGACGAAGTCATTGTTTATTTAAATGACGACCCCATGGTTTACTTATTTGACACTGAAACCCAAATGACTGTCACTGGAATCGTCGAAGCGCTATGACTCCATTGAAGAGTTCAAATTTATCGCGTCTTGCACTTGGTTGTTATGCGCTTGGTGGCGGGTATGGAAGAGTTGACTTAGGCGAAGCGCGCGCGACAGTAGATGCTGCGGTTATGGCGGGATGGAACTTTCTTGACACAGCCGAAGCCTATTTGGAATCCGAAGAACGCTTGGGCGAGATTTTAAAGGGACGCCGAGAAAACGTTTTTCTAGCTACCAAGGTTTTCCCATGTGAGCCTTACACAGCAGCAAATATTGAACGAGCCTTAGATAACAGTCTGAAAAAACTTAAGACTGATTACATCGATTTGTATCAACTACATGGTCCGCAGAATTGGGTGATTGATTTTGAAAACCCAGCGTCCATTGAAGAGATTACAAAAGGTATCCAAAATCTACTCGCAAGTGGAAAAGTTCTAAATTTTGGTGTGTGCAACATGTCGATCGAATTAATGCAGCAGATTCACGACAAAGTTAAACTTTTTTCTACACAAAACTTGTTTTCAGTATTTGACCAAGGCGATGATCATGACGATCTTCATCTTCCAGTTGGAAATCAAATAATTCCATGGGCGATCAATAACGGCTTGAAATTTTTTGCTTTCAGTCCACTCGCGAGAGGTCTGTTAGCCGATGGTCAGGATCCTTCTCGAATTTTTTCGAAAGATGATGAGAGACATTTTTTGCCAAGATTTCAACCTGCAGTTTTTCCGGAATGGGCAAGGATTGCCATCAAATTAGAAAACTGGGCCAGGGATCATGGTATGACTTTGGTTCAACTCGCAGTTGCGTGGACACTGAGCCGAAATGGTGTTACATCGACTCTTATTGGTGCTAAAACACCACATCAGGTCGAGGCCTTTGCGGAGGCTGAAGCATTTGTGCTAGATGATGACAGCATCTTAGAAATCAAAAAAATTGTGGAGACGCTTTCACCTGAAGCATCCAAAGCAAAATCAATTGTTTGGGATCACTTTCCACCCGAAGCAGTAAATGCTATGCGGGGCCGTCGATATGCATATAAAAGTGAGTGATGATGAAATTTATTAAGACAAACAAAAGGAGAATAAGATGCTGAGCGCTGACGAAAGACCCTTGATGGTTTGCAGGATTGAGAATCCTCCGCATATGGCACAAGGGGTTGATGAATGGATGCCAAAACATTTCGATGACAGTCTCGATGCGGATGCTGTGACGAGTGTCGCGGCGTTTTCTGTTTTGCATAACTTTGATCCGGTTAATGGTTTGCCGTGGCTATTTAATGGTCATGGCAATCGCTTCATTGTCTATGTTGCTGATTCTGTTGAGGGTCTTGCTGAGTGGGT
>Ga0172376_10002567_pt1 | contig 22030 bp, 46 predicted proteins | sample Lak35m_FD_121114 | JGI IMG/M metagenome (GOLD analysis project Ga0172376, IMG submission 121114) | Freshwater microbial communities from Kabuno Bay, South-Kivu, Congo - kab_092012_35m | ecosystem: Environmental > Aquatic > Freshwater > Lake | place: Democratic Republic of the Congo: South-Kivu... | reverse complement strand
TCCCCATACCGGCCCGATTTCCTAAATCGCGGTACCGTAATAGGATTATGCAGGTTCGAATCCTGCTGGGGACGCGAAAGAAAAGGTGAACATGGCACAGGAAATCAAGCTACCCAGTAACGTCCAGAAGTTTATGGAAGAAGTCGTGTGGAAGGTGAATCCAGACTTCACGATTCGCAACAAGGCGGAGCCTGATGGGCTGTACTCGATCGTGAGCAAGGTGGTGGGTCTCTTCAACAAGGAGATAGACACCCGTTTTATCACAGTGATTAACGGCCAGTGTTGGTTCCCTGCAGATTATTTCAACGCTGAGGGCACTGAGTTTCTCGAGGACGGTCACTCCGTGATCGAGATCCTAGCACATGAGACGGTGCACGAGCACGATCGCAAGCGTCTGGGCACTGTGCCCTTCACACTAGCGTACCTATTCCCCCAGATCCTCGCAGTGCTCTCGCTCCTCTCGATCTTCGCGATCTGGAACCTCCATTGGCTCCTGTGCCTGTTCTTTCTGCTGTTCCTCGCGCCCCTTCCTGCGCTCGGACGCGCGTGGATCGAGGTCCGCGGCTACAAGACGAATGTATCCCTCGGTCGCCTAAAGGGCTGGGATCCTGCCCTCACGTCCTACAGCATCATCAAGTCGAACTTCACTTCAGCGAACTACTACTTCATGATGCCCTTTTTCGACTGGACCTCGAAGCGCCTGCTCGACTTCTCGCATGAGGAAGAGGCGATCTACAAGACTATCCTCGATTGGTACAAGAAGAATGTGATGGCGCCTGTATGAGCGCAGGAAAGAAGTACGAGGAGATCGGAAAGGAGATTGGATGCCTCGTCCAGGAGAAGAACGAGGCCTACGGTGACTCCTTCGGCCAGGCATGCAGGATCCTCGAGGTGCTGTATCCCAATGGCATTCAGCCCCCACAGTACAGGGATGCGTTAGCTATTACAAGAGTGATCGACAAGCTGTTTCGCCTGTCAAACAAGAAGGATGCTTTTGGAGAGTCGCCGTGGAAAGATATCTGCGGATACGCCATTTTGGGTGTCGCAAATGATGCAAAGGATCAGACAGAATGACAACTGGAAACCAGTGCTGGACAGCAGTCGTGTCTCACCACGACAGATTTGCTGTTATGAACCACTTTGGCAGTTTCTCATCTGAGACTGCGAGGCGAGAGATTGAATCCAACTTAGGCGAGGGTTCTCAAGTCATCGCTCTTGTGCCGGGTCACAACGCAAGAAATTTCTTCGTATTTAACGAGAGCGAGGGGACAAGCGAGAGGGACTGGACCCAATTTATCGATCCGTTTGAGTACACGAGGAAGGTTCCGTGACCGTCGGTTTCACGTGTGGCTCCTTCGACCTGCTGCATCCTGGGCATGCGCTCATGCTCGAGGAGGCCAAAAGTCACTGTGACAAGCTCGTTGTGGGCGTGCAGGTTGATCCCACAATCGATAGGCCGCAGAAAAACAAGCCCATCATGTCTCTCGATGAGCGACTCATCATGGTGCGATCAATGCGATGGGTGGACGCTGTTCACACCTACGAGACTGAAGCGGGTCTTCTCACACTTCTCGACATTGTGAAGCCAGATGTCAGAATTGTCGGTGCTGACTGGAAGGGCAAGCAGTTCACTGGATGGCAGCTGCCTATTCGCGTGATCTTCAACACTCGAGGGCACGCGTACTCTTCCTCAGCTTTGCGCGACAGGGTCTTTGAGGCAGAGATGCGCCGACGCGCCGATGCTGCACTGCTGCCTTACATTGACAATGTGATAAAGGCACTGTAAAATCACACCTGTGACACCACAACATTGTCAGAATCACTGGTGTGCTAGCAACATATTTACCAGTATTCTCGCAGAGAGTGTCACATGCATCATTCTGATAACACTTTTCAGTCCCACACCTGGGAGCCCCAGCTCGGTGACGCGGTGGTCAACACGAACCCTGGATGTAAGCACAAGGGATCGCGTGGAATTGTCGTAGATCTCATCTCGCTTCCGTCTGACACGGGCACTGCGGTGAAGTACTACTGCACGAACAGTGGGCCCACTTGGAAGAAGGGCCAGACCCTCACAAAGACAATGGACCAGATGTCTCCGTCTGGCATGGGACTTTCCCAGGGAACATCTTACCACCTGCGTCAGGGTGTGGGAATAGACAGGCCCATCTACAGGCCAGGAACTCCTGAGTTCTTCGATCTTGTCTATGAGGTTCGGCGATTGCACAGCGGGGGTGCCTACAGCCCAAGGTCTGAGTGGGAGAGGGAGCTCCTTCAGACCGATCTGGGTGAGTACGCACTATACGAGGGCAAACGCGTTCCTCTCGACTTTCCTTTCTTAGTTGAGACGGGAGACTGGGAGTCTCCCTGTGAGATCTGCGAGTCTGTCATCCCAGAAGCGAAGTACAAGGGCAAGAGCGTTGAGCTGGGAAAGCCGAAGCACGGGGGCGGCGGCAAGGCCTATGTCTACGTCCGAGATCCCAAGACAGGCAACGTGAAGAAGGTTTCTTTCGGATCATCGATGCCCGATGCGATGGGCGACTCTGACGCTGCTAAAAAGCGCCGCAAGTCCTTTGGCAACAGGCACAACTGTGCAGACAAGAAGGACCGGACGCAGGCGGGATACTGGGCCTGCCGCGCCACAAAGTTCTTTGGCCGAAACATTCCCGGCTGGTGGTGATCTATGAGGATAACAGAGGCAGCGCTGCAGCGTCTTATTAGGGAGGAACTGGGAAAGGTGTGGCTGGATGCCGCATACTACGGCCCTCCTGAGTCCACTGTGCCCGATCACGACACTGAGGACTTTGGGTGTGATGAGGCAGATGAGGTGAACTATGATGATGCCGTTTAGTGAGACCCAGCTCCCCAGCGGCGCCCGCCTGAGGACTTTTTCATCGGGACTCACGCACGAGGAGCTTGTGTGGCACAGAGACAGGGACCACAGGCTCGTGCGTGTTGTCGAGGGGCAGGGCTGGTCCCTGCAAGTGGACAATAGCCTCCCAGTTGTGCTTGAGGTGGGATCAGTTGAGCCTATTCCCGCTGAGGTGTGGCACAGGCTTCACGCAGACGCCGACGCGTCCGACCTTGTTGTCGAGATCGTGTCTGTCGACGAGGACACGATGGCGTCAGCCGTCATAAGCCTCCTTGCGGAGGACGTTGATGAGGGTCGACGCCGACGACGACGCCCAGGAAACCCAAACTACTACAAGGGCACGAGAAAGAGCAATAAGCAAATGTCCTATGAGATAGGGATCTGCTCTGAGCCCAATCCTCCAGCCCGATGCTACGATGAGTGGACTGCAGACAAGACCTATAATAAGTCTCGCAAGGCAAGGACAAATGAGGAACTGGAAGTTGAGCTCGACAAGCTCCTAGCTGAGGTCCTGGACGAGGCGAAGAAGAAAAAGAAGGGTGGCCTGGGCAGCAAGACCCGTGAGACTCTTAAGAAGAAGGCAGACAACGCAAACATGCCCCTTGGGGCTCTCACATCTGTCTATCGAAAGGGTCTCGCCGCCTGGCTCACTGGACACCGCCAGGGAATTCCACAGCACGCCTGGGCGATGGCGAGAGTGAACAGCTTCATACGAGGCGGCAAGACCCGCAGCGTCGACAAGTCTGAGTGGCGCAGAGTTCAAAAGCACAGAAAGTGATAGGTTGACACTGTGAGACTCACACATTCTCAGCTCCGTCGCCTGATTAGAGAGGAACTAGAGACCTCCTGGGATGGCGACGAGGACCCACGTCCGACACCCACAGAGCCCAACTTTGTGAACGGCCCCGACACGTACTCGGGATACATTCTCGTGTCTGACAGCACGACAGGACGCAGGCTTGCTGCTGCACCCATCTACGTGACTGATGGGCCTGACCGGCCTTATCTCGTGCGCACCACAGACACACACTGGTATGTGCCGCACGAGGAAGTTCGAGTGATGTACCCTGAGATCGAGGAGGTCTTTAACGCAATTGACTCAAAGTTTGACTGGAGGACCCTGGGGCCAGGAGACTCAGATCAAATGGGCGGCCTCACGTGGTCCTGGAAGGGCACTGCCTCCGCTAGCAAGTCCTACGTCGCGGAGAAGGAGGCACCCAAGCGTCGATTTGAGGCGGAGCTCGTTAGGCTTGTCAAGCAGAGAATGCCTGCAAGTAAAGATGATTACAGCAGCATGATAGAGACCGCCCTAGATGCCGCTGGTGTGACTGATCCCTCGCTTCGATCCCTTATCAGCATGCCTTTTAAGATGATTCCGCCTGAATTTCTGCTCAAAATGTGACACTTTCACGGGGCAGACTCATATTTAGTGATGTTCATTAGCGCTCGGAGCGTTTAATATGAAGATCACTAGAGAAATGTTAAAGAGCATCATCGAGGAGTCGCTCAATGAGTGCGGAATGGACGACGTCCAGTACGAGAGTGACTGGGATGACGAGCCAGAGCACTCTGACGACGTGATGGACCATGAGGAGGAGTGGGAGGGCACAGAGGAGAGCGGTCCCTTCGACGCCCCCGACGAGGAGCATCCCGGCTACATGCTGTTGGGCAACCTGAAGAAGCTCGCAGCAAAGGCGGAGGACCTCGCGGGACTCGCAACTCCCTGGGACGACGCGGAGCCCTGGATAGAGAGCAAGATCAATTCTGCCGCTGAGCACATCGACGCGATCCACGACTACATCATGTACAGTGTCCTCAAGCGAGACTTTAATCCCGCACACCACGAGCAGGACATGATGCGCGAGTGCGGAGATCCCATGCCCGTTGACATGAGTGAGCCTGCAGACGCGATGGTCGCCCACCTCGAGCCCCCCGAGGGCGTGGGAAGAAATTTTGGCGCGGGCGGCGACTCCCAGATGGCGAAGGGTCAGCTCTTCAACATCGCAAGAAAGGCCCAGTCGCTACACGACAGGCTCACCGACGAGGACACGCTCCCAGAGTGGCTTCAGGCGAAGGTGACTATGGCCTACCAGACAATTTCCACAATAAGCGACTACATGGACTACAAGATGACCAGGTACGACAGCGGTGAGCCGGTCTACGAGGCTCGCGGCGGACTCCGCAGGATTGTGAGAGAGACAGTTCGAGGCGCTGGGCGCAGGACCTGAGAGGAACAAGATATGAAGCTTACAAAGGGACAGCTAAACAGGATCATCAAGGAAGAGCTGGGCGCTGCGCTCGGCGGGGGAGCAATTCAGGTTGTGCCCCTGTTCGACGAGGTTGAGGTGAGCGAGCACACATCAGTTGAGGACGGGATGAGCAGCCTGCTCTCTTGCCTCCGGTGCGCGGGAATCTGGTTTCACGCCGCCCACCAGCTCACGAAGGGCACGGGCTTTGCGGGAGACCACGTCAACATCTACGGCGAGATCTATGAGGCCCTCATCGAGGACTACGACGGCGCCGCAGAGAAGGCGATCGGCATCACAGAGGACGAGGGCGTCGCGTGCCCACAGACTGTGACCGCCGCTGCGCTCGAGAAGCTTTTGACCTACCCCTCGCCCGCCGGCGCGAGCCCAGCGATGATCGCAGGAACAGCGCTCCAGATCGTTCGGGACCTCAACGACCACGTTGAGACGCTGTTCGGTGACCTCGAGGCAGCGGGCGACCTTCCGCTGGGACTCAATGACTTCCTCGCCTCAGCGGCGAACGACTACACCAGATACATCTACCTGCTACAGCAGAGAGTGAAGGAGAGCTGATCATGGGCGGAATGAGAGAGTACAACGAGAAGAGAATGCTTAAGCTCGCAGGCCTCCTCAGGGAGGCTGCCGGCGACGACCTATCTCCTGAGCCTCCCATGCAGATGGGGCCGGTCCCAGGCGGCTCGGGCGCCCTCCCGAGCGGAGATCCGCAGGGTCCCGAGTGGGAGGCTTTCAAGGCAGCCGTGGACGACTTCAACCGGCGAATGACAGCGGAGCTCGACCTCCTTCGGGACATTGCGATCGTGCCCGATCCCCGCGCCTACTGGGACTCGGGTGTGAGGACGTTCGACGAGTTCAAGGAGGAGCTCGCGTCCGAGGCCGCCCATGAGGCTGCCAAGGAGCTCATATACAATGTCGCTGATGAGCCTGGATCCGAAGAGGCTGTCATGGCGTCAGACATCGGTCCTGCGCCGGAGGACATCTACGACACAGACCCATACGGCCGCGGAGGAAATGCTCCCATGTGGCAGCGTGAGTCTAGGAAGGCCCGCCCAACAGTGAAGGAGCGGGTCTTCACAGTCGACCTTGCTGCACTGCTGAATGAGGGTCCGCCTCCGGTTCCTCTGAAAGCGCGTCTTAAGTCACTTAAGTCAATTGAGCAAATTAAGGCAATTCAAGATGAAGGAGAATTAAAAAGTCTTAAAGCTCAATACGAAAAAATGGCCAAAGAAACGACTTCCAGCATCACGTCAGAAGAAGCCAAGGTATGGACGAATGTGATGGCTGCTCTTGAAATGCAGCTTGAAAAAGTGCAAAATCCAGATGGAACGCCTTTCTAAAATAATTGTGTATCAAGAAAGAAATAGAAAGTTCTAAATGCCTAGACTCACACAGACACAGCTTCGAAGGCTCATCTCAGAAGAGATCGGACGTCTTGTAGGCGATGAATACAATCCTCGTGCTACTATTGAGGACCCTGATGACTTTGAGGGCCCTGATGACACCACACTCTTAGCATCTCAAGATCCGATTGATCAGCTTGATGAGCTGTTGGGATTTAATCCGGCCTCGATGGTGTCGCTTGAGGATGAACTTAAGAATGAAATAAGTAAACTGGTTCTTGATCATAAACGACACTTGTTGGTCAATGATGATGCACGAAGAGCTTCTGTTTCTGCTATAAAGACTGCTCAAGGCTACCAGAGAGATCTTGAAACCGCTCTATCAAATGGGTATTCTGAATCAGACCTAGTTGCTTTACTTGTTACAAAAGTTGGAGAAATTATACCTACTATTAGAGTATCTTTGAGGCCATAAATGCTCATGCGTGAGTCAAAGCTTAGGGAGATCGTTCGGAGGACGCTGCGTCGTGCCCTCAACGAGGACTTCTCTGACATCACGTACGTGAAGGTGCGCCTCCGTGTTCAGATCAATCGGCCCAACGATCCCTCGATGGCGGACATTCTCACAGACCTGAGGGGCGCTAAGAACGTGATCACTGTGCGCCAGTCTGAGCCCATGATCGACGCTCCTGAGAACAAGAACATGGTGAGCCTCAACATCGGGTACGATCCCTCAAGCGGCATGAGGGTTGAGGACCTCAGAAATGTGCTCATGGGGCTGCAGACTGTTGACATGGTGAAGATCCTCACAGTCGACGGCATCCCATACAGTCCCAAGGCCTCCGCATCTGCGTCTCCCGCTGCTGAGGCGGCGGACGATGCGGAGGCATCCGAGCCCACTCCTGCACCCACTCCCGAGCCACCCGAGGAAGAGGAGGACACAGACCCTCTGTCAGTCCTCAAGGGCCTGTGATGGAGCACGCACTTTACACATAATTTAATTGACACTAATCAGAACAAGAAGTTTGATCCAGATGAGACACCTGAAAAGGGAGACTGGATCAAAGAAATAAAGCCGCGCCTTGACAGTCTGTTTGGCTACCGTCTCATGAAAGCGCGTCGGGGTCGTAAACGCTGATACGACGAAAAAATCCTTGTACATGGGGGGCTCCTTGACTAATATTGATTCAACCAGGACAGGAAAACAAACCTGGAAATCAAAGGAGATACAGAATGAACAACTTCACCCGTACCAAGAACATCTCGCGCTACAGCTACACCGTTCGTCGTGACAACGTCTCGAAGCAGGCAGGTTGCAACTCGGTCACGATCAACACGCGCCGGGATGAGAGTGGCTACAGTGTGCCGTCGGTGTCGCTCACCCTCACCGTGAAGGAGGCGCGCGCGCTCCAGAGCTTCCTCGCAGAGACCATCGAGGACTGAATCAGGTAAGTTCTAACATTCTCTTGTGTTAGAGGTTTCGGCCCGGTCTTTGACCGGGCCGAAATGCTTTTATAACACTGACACTGCTCAACATATTTACTCATGTCGCGGCTGCAGGTCGCGGCTGCAGGCTGCGTGGAGACGTGAGTGTTAAACATGAGCACAAAGGACGCCAAGCTCCTCAGGGAGGCCATCAAGCGGATCATTCGTGAGGCGGAGGAGATGGAGGGAGCTTGCCCAGCTGCCACTCAGAACTTAGAGCTCAACACTAGAAATCGAAATGCTGCAATCAAGGCCGAGCACATTGAGTACGGTCCTCTTAATCTCGCGGACGAGGAGTACTGGGAGCACCTCGCCGATCACTGGGGCACCACTCCTGATGTTGCGAAGCAGTCAAGGTGCGGCTCCTGCGCGGCATTCGACATCTCACCAAAGATGCAGGAGTGCATGCCCGGTGAGATTATGCCCCAAGATGAGATCTCTGCAGCGATATCGGAGGGAAAGCCGTGGCAGAGCCTCGGATACTGCTGGATGCACCACTTCAAGTGCCACAGCGCTCGAAGCTGCTACACGTGGGCGGCTGGCGGACCGATCACCTCTGACAGCATGTCGGACTCTTGGCGTCAAAAGGCAGATGAATCAATGTCTGAGGGGAGAAAGAGGTCGCTTAGGGTCGTCAGATGACCAAGACCTCGAGCCCAGACTTCTCCCAGAAGATCGACAAGATCTGGAAGACCCTCGTCGCCCTCGCCGGAATCATAGGCATGCTCTCAGGCGCGCTGAGCTGGGCATTCACTTTTGCCATGACAGATCGCGACCGTGATGCACGGGAGATCAGGGGTTCGGTTGAGAGCCTTGAGTCAGAGATCACAGCTCTCAGGGATCGTGTCCTTGAGGCAGACCGCATGGCGCGTTCCGCGGAGCTGAGGGCGGCAGAGGACATGAACGACATCAGGATTGTGCTGTCTGTCATACAGGCACGTCTGGACTACACCGGTCGAGTCATGGAAGCAGAGCGCTCTCGGCCGAGTTCAATCTCTGGCGGCACAAGGACCCTCGGGAGTTCAAGAATGCCCGATCTAGTGCCCCTCAATGAGGCACTTGGCAGAATTTCCAGTAGACACCCAGTTGAGATGTCGACTGAAACCTCACCAGGAGAGACACCATGACAGCAGCAATTAGACACTTAGACCTCTGCGGAGAGCAGAAGAACCCACCGGCACCGAAGACAGGCGCAGACGGCAAGCGTGTGAACATCGCGCTGGTGAAGGCGGGCAAGGTCGTCGTGAGGGATCCAAAGACAGTGACGGGCATCGGAATTCATCAGACAGCCTGCGTGTTCGGACCTACCAACGACCTGAACAAGCGCCACCGCCGCGCGCTGGGTGTGCCCTGCCACGCAGTCGCCTTCAGGGACGGTGTCTTCGCGACCGCATTTCCTCTTGAGTGGTACATGTACCATGGGAATGAGCTCAACGCGTTCACCCTGGGCCTCGAGATCGAGGGGCAGTACCCAGGCAGGGCCGATGATCCCACAACTCCCATCAGGGAGGACATCAAGAGCACGTGGGGAGGCACTCCCACACCCTTTGACGATCTCGCGATTGAGACCTCACGGGCTGCACTCAAGTACCTCGTCGAGGAGGGCAGAAAGCGGGGCATGCCAATCCAGCACATCTGGGCCCATAGGCAGACCAACGGGCAGAAGCCCAGCGATCCTGGGTACCAGATCTGGAAGCACGTCGTCCTCGAGTACGGCTGCACTCAGCTGGGCCTGAAGACCGAGTGCGATAAGACGTGGCGAGATGGTAAGCCCATTCCCAGCGCCTGGGATCCGGCCGCCAAAGCGAAGTACTGAGCTGTACAGTGGGAGATCTCTGAGTACACTTGTGCGTGCTTGATGTAGACCATCCTGGATTTCACGATCCAGAGTATCGGCAGCGCAGGGACAAGATAGCGGCAGAAGCTCAAACCTGGCGCGAATCCAGCCCTATTCCCACTGTCGAGTACACATCTGACGAGCACAAAGTGTGGCAGGATGTGAATAGAATTCTAGCTCCCCTCCACGCTGAGTTTGCGTGTGATGTGTTTCTTCAGACGAGGCCGATAGCCCAGCTGAGCACCACAAGGATTCCACAGTTGTCAGACGTGAGCAGAAGAATTGAGCGCCAGACAGGTTTTAGACTTGTTCCGGTCGAGGGTCTCGTCTCACCGCGAGTGTTCCTGTCCGCCCTCGCCGAGGGCCGCATGCTGTGCACGCAGTACATCAGGCACCACTCTGTGCCGCTGTACACTCCGGAGCCAGACATTGTGCACGAGCTCATTGGCCACGTTGTGATGTTCTTTGATAGTGACTACTGTGCTCTGAACCGAGAGATCGGAGAAGCAGCGCGGGTGCTCCCAGATGAGTCTCTGTGCTGTCTTGAGAGGTTGTATTGGTATTCGGTTGAGTTCGGGCTCGTGTGCGAACAGGGACAAACCAGGGCCTTCGGTGCAGGGCTTCTCAGCTCCGCAGGTGAGCTGTCTGGGATCGATAAAATTCCGTGTGAGCCCTTTTCCCCCGACGCTGTGGTGCGGGCTCAATACGACACGATGCACATGCATCGTCGCCTGTTCAAGGCAGACTCAGTCCATCACATGTACAGCGAGATTAGGAGGTGCATTAGTGACCTCCGGAGGAGAGACAATGTCTGAATCTGGGAAGCTTGGAGACTTTAGCGTTGGTGACACCGTGTGGTTTGTGCTCAAGGACGGCCTGTCCAGGATGGGTAGGGTTGTGGGCTTCTTCGAGAAGGAGGGGTTCGACACCGCAATTGATGTGTACGACTCAACTGATCAGAAGCACAGGTTCATGACAGGCGAGCAGCTGTCAAAGAAGCCGATTGAGGACGTGAAGAAGAAGACGAGGCGGAAGGTCAGGGAGAAGAAGACGAGGAGAAGCACAAAGGTCTTCTGAGCCGTGCAACACACCGTCGAGTGTGGTAAGATTGTGGTGTGTGGCGCAACTTCGCCCCCACAAAGAGAGGTAACAACATGAGCACAGAGCACACAATTCTTCGGATGATCGGGTGTCACACTCGCGTGAACGAGGGAAACTTTAGCGAGGATGAACGCCTTCTCGCCCACGCCCTGTTCGACCGGGGTGACCTGATCAAGACCCGAGACGAGCACGGGAACACCTGGCTTCTCCTGAGCAGGGTGGGCCAGGAGCGCCTGTGGCACCTCAACGGCGGATCGCTCGATAAGCATGAGATGAACTGATGTTTTCTGTCAGTCGTGCACAAAATAAGCTGCTCAAGAGCGGCTTTCTTCCCCAGACCCAATCGGAAGACTATGAGTGCTGGATTAGCATCTCCGGGCGCGGCACGATCTCTTTCTACAAGAGCGGTGACACCACTGACACCTTCAAGGTGCACGGCAGCCGGCCTGACAGGCCCGAGGTGGACGACTTCAACTCATTCTACACACAAAACCTTGCTCAAGCAATTCGCATGAGCAGGATCTGAGGGCACTGTGACAAGCAACAACGACATTCGGCTCGGCTACGCGTGCATCAACATGGAACTGCAGGAGTCCAAGGACAAGGTGCAGTGCTCCCGTGGCATGATCCGCCGCACCTTCGACAAGCAGGGCCTCCCCGGCGCCTCGAAGCTCGCCCTGCAGAACGTGACCGACCTCGCCCGGGTGATCAAGTGGAACAACAGCATGGGGATCAAGGCGTTCCGCATCACCTCATGCCTGTTCCCCTGGGGCTCCGAGTACGCGCTCGAGCAGCTCCCGGACTTCGAGCGGATCGCCAAGGCCCTCGCACACGCCGGCAAGTTGGCACGCGACGGTGGCCAACGGCTCTCGTTCCACCCCGGCCCCTTCAACATCCTCACCTCCCCCAAGCAGAAGGTGGTGGACAACTCCTACGTAGACCTCGAGATGCACGGCAAGATCTTCGACCTGATGGGCATGCCGCGCGATCACTGGAGCAAGATCAACATCCACATCGGCGCCTCCTACGGCTCACCCGAGGCCAGCATGGAGCGCTGGTGCCGCAACTTCGAGGGCCTGTCCGAGTCCGTCCGCTCCCGGCTCACCGTGGAGAACGACGACAAGCGCAGCCTCTACTCCTCCAAGATGCTGTACGAGGGCGTCTTCAAGCGCGTCGGTGTGCCCATCGTCTGGGACTCCCACCACGACGAGCTCGGTCCCCAGGACAGCACGCCCCAGGAGGCGTTCGAGATGGCCAAGGCTTCCTGGCCCAAGGGCATCCGGCCCGTGTGCCACCACTCGAACTCCAAGCGGCTGTACGAGGACAGCACTGTCGCAGAGAACGCGCACAGCGACTACTACTTCAAGCCCTTCCCTGAGTTTGCCAGCGGCGTCGACGTGATGCTCGAGGCAAAAGCGAAGGAGAGGGCGCTATTTAAGTACATCAAGGACTTTGGCGCGAAGGGAGTTTTGGCGGCATGACTAAAGAGCACGTGGTCTGCGGTGAGTGCGGCGCATCTCTGTCTGGTGAGGCCCAGACTTTTGAGGAGCAGCTAAAGTGCCTTGTGTCTTACGCACAGTCGAGTGTGACATCGGGCGCTTTTGCACTGTACCGTCCAGACTTTGTGACGATTGGGTACTTTGATATCACAGGAAGTCTAAGGGTGCTGGCGGACGCTCCCAACACGGGAGACTCGCACAGTCTGTTTCATAATCTCTACGAGCAAGTGATCATCAGTAGTGAGCGCTGTCTGTAAACAGCTTGACCTAGACGTCAATAATATATCAAGAACGGAGAAAGACATGAGCAGTCCTTTGAGCGTGCGCATTGTGCAGCTGCACGAAAACGCTGTGATTCCCCGATACCAGACGCCTGGATCTGTCGGCATGGATCTTCATGCCGCTGAAGATGTTGAAATCTGGATGGGAAAGTCGGCAATGGTACGCACCGGAATCGCGATCGCGATCCCAGAAGGATACGAAGCGCAGGTCCGCTCTCGATCTGGACTGGCTGCAAAGAGCAGCGTGGCAGTACTGAATGCGCCCGGCACCATCGACTCAGACTACCGCGGTGAGGTCAAGGTGATCCTGTTCAACCACGGCGAGGGACTGTTCAGAATCAAGCGAGGTGACAGAATCGCTCAGCTTGTTTTTGCACCTGTCGCAAGGGCGGCATTTGACACTGTCAGCGCGCTGGATCAGACTGAGCGCGGCGCCGGCGGATTTGGATCAACGGGAAGCTGACAAAAGGAGAAATCATGAGAAATGTGAACGCCGATGATGTAAAGACGCTCGCAGCGTCGAGCAACCTGACTATTGTGGACTGCTGGGCGCCCTGGTGCGGTCCCTGCCGCATGCTGACCCCCCGGCTCGAGGGGCTCTCAAAGGACGAGGAGTTCGCTAGCGTGAACTTCGTGGCCCTCAATGTGGATGACAACGCCGACTTCGCCCGGGAGCGCGGGATTCGCAGCATTCCCACCCTCCTCTTCTACAAGGGCGGCGAGGTGGTCCACACGATGACCGGCGTCTCCAACGAGAGGGTCCTCGCGGCGAAGATCACGGAGCACATGTGACCCCGTACTCCCGTCGGATCGAGCTCTACAGCGATGGGATCGGCGCCGTCGAGTACGTCCAACACATGGGCACCGACCTCACCGTGGTAAACTCCGCCCGGGTGAGCTTCGGCAAACACAAGGATGTACTGGACGAGCGGGACGAGAAGCTCATCAAATATCTCATTACTCATAAACACACATCTACACTTGAGCACAATGTCGTGACCTTTAGATTCATAGTACCCTTGTATGTTCGAAGTCAACATCATCGACATCGCACGTGGAGCTACAATGAAACTTCGAAAAGATATTCGAGTGAGAACATCAGGTTCTACGAGCCTGCCGCCTTCCGCACCCAGCACACGAGCAACCGGCAGGCAAGCAATCCCAACGAGCGCATCAATCCCCACATCGTGCACGGGCACTCGAAGCTCGATGCGAGCTCGGCCTATTTGGAGCACAACCTCTCGGCAGTCCAGCTCTACAACGCGCTCACTGAAGCCGGTGTGTGCCGGGAACAGGCAAGGGGCGTGCTGCCCAACTGCCTCTACACCGAGTACTACGGGAGCACAAATTTGCAAAACCTCCTGAAGTTCATTGATCTCCGCACCCATGAGGGGGCGCAGTGGGAGATCCAGCAGGTTGCGAAGGCATGCCTGGAGATCGCCACGGACCTGTGGCCCATCACGGTGGGCGCTTACCGAGAGATTCACAGCGGACACTGAAGCAAGAAAATGTAAAAATTAGATGAGACTCTCTTTCTTCGCAAATCGTTTCCTTCGTGATCGGGACGAGGAAATTCTCAATGCCCTTACACACGTGTTTGGGCTGGGTCTCGCTGTGTCAATGACGTCTGCCCTGTGCTGGAGGGCAGCCTCGCTCTCTGACACACACATGTTCTCAGGCCTCGCTTATGGCATCGCACACATTTTGGTCTATTTGTTTTCTGTTGCCTACCACTACACAGAGAGCCCACCCCTAAAGTCGAGATTTCGATTTCTTGATCAGTCTGCAATCTATGCAGCAATTGCAGGAACTTACACACCTGTGCTTGCGATTGGTGTGCCCAGTCCCTGGAATGTTGTTCTTTTGGCTCTTGTCTGGGCTGCGTGCATCTGGGGAATTGCGTACAAGGCTAGAAATAGAAATCAGCCTGAGCGTGGTTCGCTCACGTCTTATGTAGCATTTTCAGTCGCCGGTGCGCTGCTGTTTCTAACTTTCAGCACGGGTCCTATCGCTAACTCTAGAGATCTTTTTATTGTCTCTGGTGCCCTTGATGTTTTTGGACTTGTGTTCTACATGTGGCACTACAAGAGATTCTTTCACACAGCATGGCATGTTCTTGTTATGGCAGGAAATGTGATTCACTTCTGCGCTGTGTGGAACTACTTTATGATTTGATGAGGTGAATGACGTGTCTAATATTGAGAGAAAGATCAAGCGCCGGCAGGAGCTTCAAATTAGAAAGGCTTCTAGCAAGTCAATGAGAGCAATGGAAAAAGCGCTCAACAGCATGCCCCGCTCCTGCAGCAACTGTTACAAGGGATTTGATCCAAAATCACCAGGCGCACTAGACACATGGAACGTGACAGTCGGCCCTAGCGGCATGACTCTGATGTGTCCTATCTGCGTTGCATCTTCAAGTGTACAGTCACAAACACAAAGCTAAAATTACAATGTCGTCGTTGAAGGGTAACACCTGCCGCACGACCAAGAGGAACTAGATGAAGTGCTTTAAGTACAGCAACAGGCCAAAGGCCTACATCACCGTCGTTGCACTTGATGACGCATACGGTGAGGAGACGGGCAAGGTGGTGTCCGTGGGCTGCACGCTAAAAGCCGATATGCAGAACCCAACCTGGAAGGTTCACGTTCCAATTGATCTTGCCGAGTCTGTGGGCCAGGAGCTAATTCGGCTCGCCAGGCTGGATAGAGAGAAAGGTCTAGGAAAGAAGGACACCGTTAAGATTCCTGCGCCTAGACCTGCGCTGGCATTTAAACCACCAGAAGCTCCTAATAAAATTCAATCCGAAGACGTGAAGTCAATGTCTGAAAATGCATTTGAACAGGGTAGAGTCATTAAGCGCCAGAGAAAGAAGAACTAAATGCAGCGAAAAAAGTTTGAAGTCGAGACTGATCCCAATGAAGTCAAGGAGCATGAGGGCTTTAAGCTGGGCGACACAGTCTACTGCCTTAGATTTCCCGATAACGCGCCCAGTAGAGGTGTGATCACAAAAATTCACCTAGGCGAGTCTGTCGGCGCGTATCACACATTTATCTGCGATGCAACAGGCCAGTTTAGAAAGGCACTGTTCACGACAACGACTTCTGAGCCTGACAGCAAGCTTCGGTCAGGAGTTGAGAAAATCATCTCAAAAGTTAGAAGACAGGATGCAGCTCATGCTGCTAAACTAAAAGAAAAAGAGAAGTGATGTCAATCCAGGTTGGGTCTCTAGTGCGTCCACGCTATGGTCCCACAATCGAAAACACCAATCGGATGATTGGACTTGTCCTTTCTATTGATGAAGGCTTCTATAATCTTTCAGCCGACAGAGAACAGCACATGGATCGCCTGCACATCATTTGGCAGAATGGATCCACCACAACAGAGCCTGAGTCATATCTGGACACCATTGAAGAAGGAGGCTAAACATGCTCTACGAGTATAAATGCAATCACTGTGACAGAGAGTTTGAGGAAGAGCAGAAGATGACAGACCCACCACTTGAGAAATGCGAGAAGTGTGGCGGCAATGTCACACGGCTTATCTCAGGCGCGCCCGCCTTTATTCTTAAGGGGTCTGGATGGTATAAGGACGGATACAAGTGACGCCGTCAGTCCACCCGCTCTGGCGTGATATTTCATTCACACACGTCAGGTGGGGGACATGTCGCCTCGAGGATCCCATTGACTTTGCTCGACGACGTGTTGAGCAAAATGTAATTGGAGACCTGAGAGAGTGCGGATACCAGCGACAGACAGGTAGAACATTCAGGGTGCTTCTCAAGGCGCTCGAGGCGGCCTACAGCGGCATGAGAACGCTGATCATAGCAGAAGATTCTCTCGCCGCGCGGACCCTTGAGCTAAAGCTGTCAGAATGGATGCAACAGGTCCGTATTCCTACGGCAGGACATGTTTACGCAGGCGGCGGTGTTGAGATTCTTGGACGACGAAAAGGTGAAGAGAGTATTATCAGCATTCACTCTTTGACCGCAGTTGCTAAAAATCCAGCAGTCATTTCTGGAAGATTATACGATCTCTGCTTGTACGATAACGCAGTGACTGACACTGAGTACATGAGCCCAACTGAGGACTTTGTCCGCGCGACACAGCGCGCGAGCCGTGCGTGTAAAGGCTCGCGCCTTAGTATGTTCAATCGAGAGACTATGAGTGGCGATTCATGGAAAGGCGGCGACCTTTTCAAGTTATCTGGCGCTAATGCTGTAGGTACCCTTCTTTCCATTAAGTGCGTTGAGGGCATACCTATTGGCCTTACAGTGCTTTACAATAAAAACCTGGTTAGTTTACCGTGGGACGCAATTGACGTCCTCGAGAAGGCATCTAGCTGACCTGGTTAATACCGGGAGAGATTGATGAGGTCGTTTTCCAAGAAATTGGTTGTTCTTATTCTGTCGATTATTACTGTCATTTTTTGCTGTTTCTCGCATGCGCTAAGTGAGCCACCTTCACCGCCCATCGGGTGGATCGCACCAAGCGTAGATAATGATTATGTGCCCAGTTTTTTTCAGAATATGCCGCTGAGTGCACCAAATCAGGAGACGATCACGCCGCCGCCTCGAAGAATTCAACTTGCACTTGCAAGAATTTGTGTGAGTGAGTCAGGCTTTCAGGTTCGCACGAACGATTGCACTCTCATCTACCACGCACTTAGAACAAGAAGCCGCACAGGTGAGATCACAATTGGCATAATGAGAGCTTACTCAGGTAGATCTTTTGACACTGAACGCACTGACAATCACCGGTGGATTCCTCACCTGAACCACAACTTCAGTGAGCCTCGAGGCTGGCGAGAGACGGTTACAATTCCATGGAGCGCGCGAAGACCCGGATTTCAAGCTGTGTATGAGCACGTTGGCACTCTTCTTCGAACGCGTCCCGACAATCCTTGCAGCATGAGAATTGATCACTGGGGCGCAAGAGGATTTAGAAGAAATTTACACTTGAGCAATGGCTGGAGGCTCATTAGCTGCGGTGAGACTCTCAATGACTTCTGGTCACTTCCAGAAATTGAAGATGCACCTGTGATCGAAGAGACAGACACTGATCTTCGTGTTGCTGACAGCTCAATGTGAGTGTAAAGCTGCGCGAGTCCATGTTATCATTTAGAAAAGGATTTCCCATGAACGAAGCACTCGCACGCGACCTGTACTTGAAATACCCGAAGATTCTCACCAATAACGGCGTCGAAGTCTACCTGGATGTGGGAGACGGGTGGTATGACATTCTCGACTCTCTCTGCGGCCAGATCCAGCACCACATCGATTGGAAGAATGGCGAGGGCAAGTACGCGAAGTATGGCCGCAAGGAGGGCGAGTCGGTGCCGCAGCTGGTGGCCGAACAGATCAAGGAGAAGTTCAGCACTCTCAGGTTCTATGCCTACGGTGGCGACGAGAAGATCGCGGGCATGATCGAGATGGCAGAGAGCTTCACTGCGCATGTGTGTGAGGTGTGCGGCGCTCCTGGGAAGAGAACAAAGGGCGGCTGGATCAAGACACTGTGCAAGAAGCACGCCGAAGAGCAGGGTCGAGAGTTCGACGATGGAAAAGAAGAAGATCGATGACGGTGCCCTCGTTCGAACTCTTGTTCACCATCCTGGTATAATAAGGGTAAGCATGTATCGATATGGTACCGTTCTGGAGACCAAGTATCCCATGAAGGATGACACAGAGTGGTCAGATCACAGGGTACTATGGCACGATGGTGATGAGTCATGGGAATGGCATGGGGATCTGGAGCACGTGTCAGATGAATGATCTTGATCGGCATCTGGATGTGTACGAAGACGATCAGTTCGGTTACCCACGACGGGTACCTATTGAGCATCAGGAAAGCCTTAGACTTCCATCTGTCAACACACCCAAGGTCAAGATCGGAGACCTCGTCACTTGGTACAAGAAGGATTCTTGGTTTGCTCAGAGATTCGGTCAAAATCCGGTTGGTCTAGTGCTAGACTCAAGGTGGATGCTCATGGACTGGGACTCGAAAGGCACATCGAGAGACCCAAGTAAGTGGTCCTACGCTCCTGAGGCTGCAATCTTGTGGAGCAACGGAGAGCTCACCAATAGCTCCCATGGAGCACTTAAAAAGTTAGGGTCATCCCTCTAGAGAAATATACAACACTTGTCACTTGGATACTTATAGTCTGTAGGAGATCTTGAGTGAATTACGTAGAGAAGACATTTGAGGAGATTCAAGGGGACGGCACAGTCGTCCTCAGAAAAGCAATCATTCCCGTGTCACACTCAAATAACCAGGTAAATCAAGAGTCCTCCTGCGGTTGTACTGTTATACAGATCTGGGGCAACCCGGACTCAGATCTACTGGGCACCTGAGAGATGTTCGAGCCCAGCTGCGAGGTAGCGCCCCCTATGTGGCGCACCGGGGACCTGGTTTTTGTAAATTGCAGGAATCAGTCTGATCTCACGGGAATCATTGTGGGGGCGAGCAGGGAGTGGATAAACCACGTGGGAGGCGTGTGGTCATACAACACCCTTGTTGAAGGAAAGATTGTTAGAATATTTGAGACACGCTACGGCGACTACACTATAACACGTCGTGTTTGACAACAGAGGCAGTGCTTGAAAAATGCAACAAAGCGAATCAGGCGCGGTGATCTCGTGCTCATAAGCACTCCAGAATTTCACGTCAAGCGCCTTGGAGAGGACCTCGAGGGGAAATCAGGCGTTGTGACGCACGTGAGTGAGATGGGCATCTCTGTCGTGCCCTTCGACACCGGGCGTCCGATGAAGGAGTCGTACGAGGTGCTTGTTGAGGGAAGATTCATAATGTTCTATGATGACAAGTACCTGAGTAAAATCTCAAGAAGCTAGTGCACTGTATAAAATAGTTACCTGTTAAGTCTCAGGAGAATAAATGAAAATTCTAGAAAAGTCACTTCGACGTCTCATAAGAGAAGAACTTGAGAGAAGAATCGTAAGAACCGTTCTCACTGAGGGAGGACATGCATTTCCTGAGGTCAACACTGTTGTTCCCAAAGAGCTTCTTAAATCAAGTATTGAAAATGCCTTCAAGATGAGCGGACTTGAAGGAATGAAGTACGAGATTGTGGGAAATAAGACAAAGGACTATTTTGGTGACATCGATACTGCAGTGGATGAGTCTGAGCTTCGGCGCGCGTTGAAAGTGGAAGATGACGTTGATTCGAAGGGACTCTGGAAGGCTCTCGAAGCGCATCTAACCAAAAAGGACATGACATTTAGAATCATTCCAGGACTGAGCCAGTTTCACATGCTCATTCCGCTTGTTGACAAGAAAGAACGACCCACAAACGCGGTGAACGCTGAGACATATGAGGAGGAAGACACTGAGGGCATGGCACAGCTCGACGTGTTTGTTGGAAGCCTCAAGTGGATGGTCGACACCTCTTCAGGATCGCCTCCACGAAGCTCGTACAAGGCTGTGTACAGAAACGCGCTCATGGGCGCGCTGTTCTCTGTGATTCCTGCTGAGATCACAGACGAGGAAATGAAGTCCGCACCGAAGGGCGTTCTAAAGAAGAGGTACCTGGTGAACTTTAGGCGCGGTCTAATTGACCGGCTCTACTACGAGGAGCAGGTGATGGGCAAGAAGGGAAAGCCCCTTGCATCACCCGCTGTGATAATTGTGAAGGAGAAGGTCACAGAGAATGCGAATGAGATCTCTGGGCACTTCTTAAAAAAGCCTGTGTCATGGTCAGCTATAGACTCATATGAGGACTTAATGTCACAGATCGTGGGAACAAACTTTAAGTTCGACTCCTCAGTGCGCGAGAGGGTGATGCAGAAGTTCAAGGAGAGCCTAGCCGCTCTGAAGCTTGAAGTTCCGCCCGGTGTCTGAGAACGATTTCTAGTCGGCGCATAAATACATCTGAACACATTTGACTATAATGTTCACACCCCTCAAAGAGGGACAAAAGGAAGGGCATTGATTATGCAGAAGTTCAGTTTTTTTGTAGCGTTTGTTGTTGCTCTCTTCATCGGCTGTGGTGGAGGCGATGAGGCAGTTGATGCAGGATCTGCTGCTTGTTGCGCTCCCGCTGCTGAGGCTCCTGCTTCTGAGACAGCAGCTGTATCTGAGGCGGCCCCTGCTGAGGCTCTTGCTGAAGTGGCACCAGTTGTTGAGAGCGTTGAGCCAGCAGCCGTTGAGCCTGCTGCTAGCGCTGTTGTGACCGAGTCACACTGATCTGAGGCCCTGAAATGGGCACTGAGAAATTGAGACGGCGTTCTGCGAGAGTGGGACGCCGTCTCTCTTTTCCTAATCGGCTGTCTGTGGGAGATCTTGTGACTGTTCACGTGATCTTCGACGAGACACAGATGGAGTGGCAGTCGTGCAGTAAGTTCGCCATTGTCCTCGGATTTGAGGAGGGCGACGATGATGTGAGAGACAGGTACGTGTCGATCATGATGGACGGACACGTTGTTGAATATGACTACCTCGAGAGTGAGCTTACAAAGATTTAGTGAGGGTGACCTCGTGCAGGTCCTCGACGAGGACAGCAATCACTTGGGCGTTGCTGTCTACTTGGGCACTGCGGTCCCCGAGGATGAAGGCGTCACTTACGAGGAGCTGCAGGACTATCAGCAGGGCATTCTTGTTGGTGATAAGTTCTTCTACGCGATACCCACAGTGTGGCACTACAGGGTCCTCATGAACAACAGAATGATCCTCCTGAACACTTCCCTGTTCACCCTGTTGACCATCGGAGAAGACGATGATGTGTCTCCTGTGTAAATCTGGGATCACTGGATATGGTTGGATCATGACCAATGGATCCGAATGGATAACGTGGGACTCGAAGTTCGATTCAACTCTTCCTACGTGGGTGGGGCTTCGTGTTCGGTGGGGACACTGCGGATGAGCTCGAGGTGCTGCAGTATGCGTGAGGGAGATCTCGTGCGCTTCAACGCGCTCGCCCACCAACGGTGGGCCTGCCGGTGCCCGTGGCCCCACGAATGCCGATCGGATCTGCTCCTCATGCTCCTCGAGCTGCCCCGCGAGGGATCACACCTCGATACCCTCGTGCTCGGCGAGGGGCGCATATTCATCACCAACCTGCGATTCCTCGAGCCGCTGGAAGCGGGCGCCTGATGCAGGGCGATCACAGGCTCGTGCGGGCCGGGTGCCTGCTCACTCCCATCCACGAGCGCGCACGTGGTCGAGACGCCGTCGCAGACGCCCGCCTCGGGCTCAGGGTGCCCTGCACCGTTCTCGTGCTCGGCGCCACCCGCCTGCACGGGCTCAAGTACTTCCAGGTGCTCATCACCCACGCCGAGGGCGAGGCTGAGGTGCAGCTCTGGCGCACTCGGGATCTGCTCGATTGCTTCGAGGTGTGCCCCG